>Ga0102588_1000455_pt1 | contig 44157 bp, 44 predicted proteins | sample AraplaMF_Col_mMS_FD_76854 | JGI IMG/M metagenome (GOLD analysis project Ga0102588, IMG submission 76854) | Arabidopsis root microbial communities from the University of North Carolina, USA - plate scrape MF_Col_mMS (SPADES assembly) (version 2) | ecosystem: Host-associated > Plants > Roots >...
TTCATGTCTCAAATCCTCGATATTGTTCCGCTGACCAAATTCGCCTTTGCGCCCTTCGGTGATATCATCGAAGCCGATCCGGTAACGATGCGCTATATCAACAACGGAACGACCGAGCGCTTCCATGCGCTTGCCGCTGCCGAAGCGGCAGGCGAGGGCGCGCGCGTCGTCATCAACCTGTTTCGCGGCCAGCCGCGTCACTTTCCCTATGAAGTTGACATGATGGAGCGGCATCCGTTCGGCAGCCAGAGCTTTTCGCCTATCTCCGGCCGCCCCTATCTCGTCGTCGTCTCCGAGGACGAGGGCGGCAAGCCCGGTCGTCCGCGGGTGTTTCTGGCGCGGGGCGATCAGGGCGTGAACTATCGCCGCAATACCTGGCACCACCCGTTGATGTCGCTTGGCGCCGTAAGCGATTTCCTTGTTGTCGACCGCGAGGGACCCGGCAACAATCTGGAAGAATACTTCTTCGAAAGGCCCTTCATAATCAGCGAGCCGAGCCTATGACCGGACTGACCACCCACGTACTAGATACCGCGTCCGGCAAGCCGGCCGAGGGATTGCGGATCGATCTCTTTCACCTTGAAGGAGAGGTCCGTCGCCATATGAAGACGGTCAAGACCAATTCCGACGGCCGCGTCGACGGCGGGCCGATCCTGATCGGCGATAGCTTCAAGGCGGGGACTTATGAACTCGTCTTTCATGCCGGAGACTATCTGCGCGCCGAGGGTATTGCTCTGCCACACCCGGCCTTTCTGGATCTCGTGCCCATCCGCTTCGGTATTGCCGACGTCACCGCGCATTACCATGTGCCCTTGTTGATCTCGCCTTACGGCTATTCGACCTATCGCGGTAGCTAGGTGATGCGGTTTGCGGCGATCGCGGATGTACACGGCAACCATCTGGCGCTCGAGGCGGTGCTGGCCGATATCGCGGCGCAGGGCGTTACCGAGATCGTCAATCTCGGCGATTGTTTCAGCGGCCCGCTGACGGCAGGGCGAACTGCGGAGCTTCTGCGGGAGCGAGACATGCTAACCGTCCGCGGCAATCACGATCGCTATCTGATCGAACAGCGGCGCGAGGCCATGCATCTTTCGGACACGGCAGCGTTTGATCAGCTGACGGCGGACGACCTGCAATGGTTGCGCGGCCTGCCGACGAGCGCCGTTTATCGGAGCGAGGTCTACCTTTGCCACGCGACGCCTGCGAACGACAGCACCTATTGGCTGGAATCCGTGTCTACGGAAGGCCATGTCTTCCTGAAGCCGCTTGCAGAGATCGAGGCGTTGGCCACGGGCGCGGATTTCCCGCTGATCCTCTGTGGCCATAGCCATATCCCGCGACTGGTTCGCCTCAGCGATGACAGGCTGATCGTCAATCCCGGCAGCGTCGGCTGCCCGGCCTATGACGACGATCGACCGCATTACCACAAGGTCGAGACCGGCCACCCGCTGGCGTCCTATTGTATCCTGGAAAAGGGCGAGACCGGTTGGCTCCCTGCCTTCCGCACGGTCGCCTATGACTACATGGCCATGTCGCGCCTCGCAAATGAAAACGCCCGCCCGGATTGGGCAGGCGCGCTCGCGACCGGTTGGATGCCGTAGCTTCTTTTCTTACTGTCGACCGAGCAGTATGGAAGAATTGACGTCGTTGATGTCGCGCTTGCCGCAGAGCGCCATGGTGATGTCCATCTCCTTGCGGAGGATGCTGAGCGCGAGTGTAACGCCGTCCTTACCCATGGCGCCGAGGCCGTAAAGGAAGGGGCGGCCGATATAGGTGCCCTTGGCGCCGAGGGCGACTGCCTTCAACACGTCCTGGCCGGAGCGGATGCCGCCGTCGAGATGCACTTCGATCTTGTGGCCGACCGCATCGACGATTGGCTCCAGCATGCTGATCGAAGAGGGGGCGCCGTCGAGCTGGCGACCACCATGGTTGGAAACGATGATGGCGTCGGCGCCTGTTTCGGCTGCTGCCTTGGCGTCCTCGACGTCGCAGATGCCCTTGATGATCAGCGGGCCGCCCCACTGCTCCTTGATCCAGGCGACGTCGGCCCAGGAGAGCTGCGGGTCGAACTGTTCGGCGGTCCAGGAGGAGAGCGACGAGAGATCGGAAACATTCTTGGCGTGGCCGACGATGTTGCCGAAGCTGCGGCGCTTGGTCTGCAGCATGTCGAGGCACCAGAAGGGGCGTGTCGCCATCTGCCAGATGTGCTTCGGCGTGAACTTCGGGGGGGCGGAGAGACCGTTGCGCAGGTCCTTGTGGCGCTGGCCGAGGATCTGCAGGTCAGCGGTCAATACGAGAGCCGAGCACTTCGCCGCCTTGGCGCGGTTGATCAGGTTGAGCACGAAATCCTTGTCGCGCATCACGTAGAGCTGGAACCAGAATGGCCTGGTGGTAACCGAGGCGACATCCTCGATCGAGCAGATGCTCATCGTCGACAGCGTGAAGGGAACGCCGGCTTCTTCCGCAGCACGGGCTGCCAGCATTTCGCCGTCTGCGTGCTGCATGCCAGTCATGCCAGTCGGGGCGAGCGCCACTGGCATCGACACTTTCTGGCCGATCATGGTCGTTTCAAGTGTCCGGTTCGTCATGTCGACGAGGACGCGCTGGCGCAGCTTGATCTTGGCAAAATCGCTCTCGTTCGCCTGGTAGGTCGACTCCGTCCAGGCACCCGAATCCGCATAGTCGAAAAACATCTTCGGGACGCGGCGCTGGGCGAGGCTCTTGAGGTCGGCGATTGTGAGAGGAGTGGCCATGGATAAGACTTTCACATCTGAATAACGCCATGGCCCTTAACATGATTTCCGAGGCTTTGTGTATCTCTTTCGTCGCCTATGGGACAAGAATCAGGCTGCCTGCCGCCCGTCCTTCCTCAAGGAATTGCTGGGCTTCCGCAGCCGCCTCTAGAGGGTATTCGCGGGCAATTGTCGACGTTATGCCTGAAGCCTGCATTCCGACCACGGCTTCAGCTGCCGTCAGGTAGGCTGCCGTGTCCGTGATGTAGGCCATGACGCTGGGATGTGTCAGCGATTTTCCGGGGCGAAGCTCATCAACTGAGACAGGCGGGATCGGCCCGCCGGCCTGTCCGATTGTGGCGACGACACCGAAGGGACGAACGGCCGCTATGGATTTTGCCAGCATGCCGCCCCCGATGCCGTCATACGCGACATCGACGCCGCGGCTGTCCGTCAACCGCTTCACTGCGGCGACGACATCTGCGTCTCGGCCGATGATCAGATGGTCCGCACCGTAGCTGCGGGCGAGATCGGCCTTCTCCTCCGAACTCACGGTTCCGATGACTGTAGCGCCGAGATACTTTGCCCACCGCACGAGAATACTTCCAAGCCCGCCGGCGGCGGCATGAATGAGAACGGTCGTTCCGGGCTCGACGCGATAGGTCTTCGTCAAGAGCATGTACGCTGTCAGCCCCTTGAGCATGGACGCGGCCGCAACCTTTGAAGGTACGCCATCGGGCAGGAGAACGGCGCGGGCCGCCGGCAAGAGCCTTGTCGCGGCATAGGCGCCGACAGGCGCGCCGGCATAGGCTACGCGATCGCCGGGTTTCAGTCTCGTGACGGCGCTTCCAACGGCTTCGACAGTGCCTGCTCCCTCGACCCCGAGTACGGCGGGATAGGTCGGCAGGGCGTAGAGCCCGCGACGGTGGTAGATATCGAGGAAATTAATACCGATCGCGTCGTGACGGATGCGGATCTCGTTTGCGCCAGGCTCCTGCGGCTGCCGTTCTGATACCTGTAGTTGCTCGATGCCTCCTGGTGCGAGAAGCGTAACGGCCTTATCCATGAAACGTGCTCTCCGATTGCTGCTGCAGCCATCATCGCCCATGGCGTTATGGTCGAAAATTCCCTATTGTTTCTCATTGCATGGGAAAAAATGAACAATGATCGATTGGGAAAACCTTCGCTACTTCGCGGCGTTCGCTCGTGCCGGAACGTTGCTCGGTGCTGCGCGCGCCCTCGGAGTGGAGCACGCGACAGTTGCCCGTCGAGTGGCCGGGCTCGAGGAGCAGATGGGTGTGAAGCTGGTCGACCGGCGCGGTCGGCGCATCGTGCTGACGCCGGAGGGCGAGCGGGTGGCGGGCATGGCGGAGCGGATGGGGCAGGAGGCGCAGGCCATCGAACGCTTGGGGCTTGCGGCCGGCGCGACGCTTGCCGGCGAGGTCAGGATCAGCGCGCCACCGACGCTCGCGGCTGCAATGTTGCCGGCAGCGCTGGTCGCCTTGCGAGCCCGCCACCCAGATATTGGTATCACCATCGTCGGCGAGACCCGCTATGCGTCACTCGACAGGCGGGAGGCGGATATTGCGGTCCGCATGACGAAGCCGGAACAGGGCAATTTCGTCATCAGCAAGCTTGGGAATGTCGGCTTCGGCTTCTATGCCACGGCTGCCTATCTGGCCGCGACGTTGGAGGAACAGCGGACTTTCATCGCCTACGATGAAACGATGGCGAGCGCACCGCAGTCGATCCGGCTCGCCGACGCGACTGAGGGAAGGAAGGTGGCACTAAGGGCAACGACGCTGGAATTCCAGCTGGCGGCGGCGCGCGCTGGCGGCGGCATCGCCATGCTGCCAAATTTCATGCTGGCGGGTCGTGATGATCTCGTCGAGGCTATTCCTCAGCGGCAGCCGCTGACTCGGGAGTTCTGGCTCGTCGTCCATGCCGACATCCGCAACGTGCCGATCATCCGGGTTGTGATGGAGGCGCTGAAGTCGATTCCGTGGTCCGGCTAGCAGCTGCGGGCATTTCCGTGGGCAATAGCGCAGGTGGTTGAGGCTAAGAGGAGGCCTGAGCCGGCCGCCCCTAGTCAATATTCTTGCTTGGTCGGCCTGAACAGGATCTCGTTGACGTCGACATCCTCCGGCTGGCTCGTGGCGAAGGCAACCATACTCGCGAAAGAGTCGGCCGGGATCGCCATTGCGTAGACCTTGCGGACGCGCTCGGCGACGTCAGGTTCAGTGATGCTGTCGGGCAGCTCGGTCGCAACGGCGCCCGGCGAGATGATGCGCACGCCATGCTTGGTCGCGGCATCAACGGCGCCGCCCGGATTGACCTTGTGGCCGGCGACCGACGAGACGTTGATGACATGGCCACTCTTCTGCTGCTTCATATAGGGCAGCGCTGCGGCAATGCCGTAGAGCACGCCCTTGAGGTTGACGTCGATCATGCGGTCCCAATCCTCGACCTTGCCGCGCTCCAGTGGAGAGTGCGGCATCAGGCCGGCATTGTTGATGATGACATCGACGCGGCCATGCAGCCGAACGGCGTGGTCGACCAGGCGTTTGACCTGATCGACCTTTGTTACGTCGGTCTCGACGACGGCGTCGCTGCCGAGGCCGAGTTCGTCGGCATCGCATTCAGCCGGTCGAGACGCCGGGCGCCGAGAACGAGTTTGGCGCCGTCTCGCGCCAGGCGTCTGGCCGCCGCTTCACCAAGGCCGCTGCTCGCGCCGGTGATCACGACGACCTTGTCCTTGATACCGTCAGTCATGACAGGTCCTTTCCCTTCGCTTGGTCACCGCTCAGCGGTCGACCCTTGCCTGTAGGTGTGCCGGATAGCGGCCACCCTCGACCTTTATGAGCAGATCTCAGATGGCACTCTTGGCGGCGACGCCTGCCACATAGGTCTCCACGATCGCGCGGTCGTCGCCCATGGTTTGCAGCAGGAAGAGTTCGTCCGGCAGTGTCTTCACGACCTCCATCTTGAGCGCCATGGCGGGCGTTGCGGCGGCGTTGAGGACGACGATATCGGCGTCGGAGCCGACATCGAGCGTACCGATCCTGTCGGCAAGGGACAGCGACCGGGCGTTGCCCAATGTTATGTGGTAGTAGCTCTCCAACGGGTTCAGGCGTTCGCCGAGCAGCTGCTGGATCTTGTAGGCCTCGTCCATCGTGCGCAGCATCGAATAGCTGGAGCCGCCGCCAATGTCGGTCGCGACCCCGATGCGCACCGGCTTTTGGCGGCGCGCAAGCGCCTTCAGCGGGAAAAGACCCGAGCCGAGGAAGAGGTTCGACGTCGGGCAATGCACCGCGACCGAGCCTGCTTCGCTCATCGCATCGGCCTCGCGATCCGAAAGATGGATACAATGGCCGAAGAGCGTCTTGTCGCCGAGCAGGCCGTAGCGCGCGTAGATGTCGGTGTAGTCGATCGCCTCGGGATAAAGCTCGCAGGTGAACTTGATCTCGTCGTGGTTCTCGGAGAGGTGAGTCTGGATGTGGAGGTCGGGAAACTCGCGGGCAAGCGCCTGGGTGGCCTCCATCTGTGCGGGCGTCGAGGTAATCGCGAAGCGCGGGGTGATGGCGACGTGGCAGCGCGCCTTGCCGTGCCAGTCCGCGATGATCTGGCGGGTCTCGTCATAGCCCATCTGAGGTGTGTCGAGCAGCCCCTGGGGGGCGTTGCGGTCCATCATCACCTTGCCGCCGATCATGCGCATGCTGCGCCTCAGCGCTTCCGCGAAAAAGGCGTCGGCGGAGGTCTTGTGGACGGAGCAGTAGGCGACCGCCGTCGTCGTGCCGTGGCGCACGAGCTCATCGTAGAAATGCGTGGCGATGCGCTGGGCGTGATCGCTTTCGACGAAGCGGCATTCCTCGGGGAAAGTATAAGTGTTCAGCCATTCCAGCAGGTTTGCCGCATAGGAGGCAATGACCTGCATCTGCGGGAAATGCAGGTGCATGTCGATGAAGCCAGGCATGATCAGATGCGGACGATGGTCGACGGTTACGGCATCGGCGGGGGCGTGCGGGCTCACCTTGTCATAGGCGCCGCAGGCAACGATCAGGCCATCCTTGATCAGGAGGGCGCCGTCGCTTTCGTAGAGATAGCTTCCACTATCGCTAAGATCTTGGGGTGCGCGCAGGAAGGAAAGCAGGCGGCCGCGGAGGAGGGTATGTGTCATGGCTTTCTGTCTCTGTCGATTGTCTTCTTGTTGCGCCGTTGGCGTCAGGGCGCCGGCTGGGCGGCAATGGCCGCCGGAGTGTCGGCGCAGCCGTACATGGTCTTGTCCCCGAATGCCAGAACCGCGTTCAGCGTGTAGTGACGATCGGACATGCCGTCTGAGCAATCCCCTTTGGTCAGCGTCAGCTTGAAGGGTGCCGGCCCGTCGGCGATCGTCCACGTGGCGCGATCGTTCTCGATGACCGGACCGGAGTTGGCGCTCTTGACGTCCTCGATACCTGGACGGCTGAATGTGAGCCCGTCGGTGCGGATCTTGATCGCCCAGAAGGGCTCGGTGCCAAGGGCGTTCAGATCGCCGGAAAAATTGCCAGCGGCTGGTGCCGCGCCGCCCTCCGATCCCGAAGCATCCGCTCCGCTCTGCCCGCAGGCGGTCAGGGTGGCGGCGAGGAGCAGGGCGCGAAGGGCGGCTGAGATCATTCCTGTTTGCCTTCGACTGCGCTTTCGAACCAGGCGACGAGCAGCTTGCGCTCATCCGGGGTGATATCGGTCACGTTGCCGGGCGGCATGGCGTGGCTGCGGCCCGCCTGTATATAGATCTCGCGCGCATGAGCGGCAATTTCCGCATCGGTTTCGAGGACGACGTCCTTTGGCGGCCGCGCTAGCCCTTCATAAACCGGTTCGGCGGCATGGCACATGGAACAGCGCGTGCCGACAAGCTGCTTGACCGCGGGGAAATGCGGGTCTCCGGCGAATTGCTGAAAGGCGGGGGCAACCGCTTGCGCATCCTTCTCGCCGGTTAGCACCTGCGGCACCGTGGACAGCCACATGATCAGGATGAAAAGGATCACGGTGACGATCCAGGTCCAGGTCGGGCGGCCCTTCCTCGCATGCGTCGTGTTGAACCAGTGGCGGATGGTGACGCCCATCAGGAAGACGAGGGCGGCGATTACCCAGTTATAGGCGGTGCCGAAGGCCAGCGGATAGTGGTTCGACAGCATGAAGAAGATCACGGGCAGCGTCAGGTAGTTGTTGTGGAGTGAGCGCTGCTTGGCGATCGCGCCGTACTTGGCATCGGGCGTGCGCCCGGCGATCAGGTCGGCCACGACGATCTTCTGGTTCGGGATGATGATCATGAAAACGTTGGCCGACATGATCGTTGCCGTAAAGGCGCCGAGATGCAGGAAGGCGGCGCGGCCGGTAAAGAGCTGCGTGTAGCCCCAGCCCATGAAGACGATCACGGCGTAGAGAACCGCCATCAAGCCCCAGGTGTTCTTGCCGAGCGGCGACTTGCACAAGAGGTCGTAGATGACCCAGCCAACCGCAAGCGAGGCGAGCGAGATTAGGATCGCGACCGGAGCGGTAATGTCGAGCACATGGCGGTCGATGAGGAAGAGATCGGCGCCGCCATAGTAGACGATGCAGAGCATCAGGAAGCCGGAGAGCCAGGTAAAATAGCTTTCGTATTTGAACCAGGTCAGGTGCTCGGGCATCTGCGCGGGCGCCACCAGATACTTCTGGATGTGATAGAAGCCGCCGCCGTGAACCTGCCATTCCTCGCCGTAGGCGCCGGGCGGAAGGTGCGGCCGCTTCACTAGGCCGAGGTCGAGCGCAATGAAATAAAAGGACGAGCCGATCCACGCAATCGCGGTAATGACGTGAAACCAGCGGGCCGCAAAAGCCAACCATTCCCACGCTATGGCATATTCATACATAGAGTTCCCCTGTTCTTCCCTCGACTCGTCACTTTGCAGAAAGACGCGCCCGGAGGAAAGAGGATTGCGGTTACTCGGAGCTATTGCCGAGAATAACGTAGAGCCGATCACGGTAACGAACTTTTGAAAAGGCGGCGTGCGATCCGTCCGCGCACGCTCGAGGCTCGAAACCTGCCGGTAGAGCCAGGTGGTTCCCTTTATGTTCGTTGAGGAGATCAAGGTTGCGGGAGCGACCTACCCGGAGCATGTCGACGTGGGAGCCGGTGATGGACAGCACCGCCCAACTGCCTTCGTCGCCCTTGTAGCCGATCGTGTCGAGTGTCTCGTTGACCTGTCCCGGCCCTCGAACGCGAAGAAAACCCGATCCTGATAAGGCTGCAATACATAAACCATATCAACGCCGTTTTCCGGGCTGCTCACCTTGCGGACCTCGCCGACGTCGATCGCCATCAGATCCTCTACCTGAAGCCTGTGCTCCTGGGCATGCAGCGCGAGCGGCATCGAGACAAAGCATACTAGGCCAACATGTCGACGTTTTTTCATTGGATGCTCTCTGTGCCGGCGACGCTCGGCACTCTAGAGACCGCTTGCCGGCTGTCGAGAGGTGGGCGCGCGAAATGGTACGGCGCCCCCGAACAAAGGGGGCTGTCAGCGCCGCTGTGCAGCATGGAAAGTGGCTTGAAATGTCACGTTTCGATTACAGTTTCATTTTGAGGCCGTCGGGCTGAGGTGGAAACCGCTTCGTCCCGGCGGCGCTTTCATCAACGGAGATGATGCCCATGCGCAGCATTCTTGTGTGTGTGATGATTGCATTCGCATCCTGTGCTTACGCGCATGATGCGCCGTCGGGCTGGAGCTATGAGCCGTTCTGTTGCAATGGTGACAGCGAGACCGGCGACTGCCAGATGATCCCACCAAAGAGCGTAGCGATCACGCCGCACGGCTATCGAGTGACGCTGCTGCCGGGGGATCACCGGCTTGTCACGCATGCGCATGTGTTCCTTCTTCCCATGGGCAAGGCGATGCGTTCGGGCGATGGCGACTACCATCTCTGCCTGTTCCCGAACGAGGATACGCCGCGCTGTTTCTACGCGCCACAGATGGGCTATTAGCTGCCGTCGATCCCGGCGGCGTTCATTTCCGCAAGAATCCAATTTCGAAATGCCTTTATCTTAGGGACGTTGCGACGGTTCTCCGGATAGGCGAGCCAATAGCCTCGGCCATCGGTGCATTGCAGTTCGAATGGGCGGATCAGCTTCCCGCTTGCAAGTTCTTCCGGATAGAAGTCGGGCGTCAGGATCGCGACACCCTGGCCGGCGACGGCAGCCGCGGCCTCATAGGCCTGGGCGCCGTAGAAGCTTGTGCTTCGCTTCTCGAGGCTGGGAATCGATACACCAGCTGCTTCCAGCCATTGGTGCCACCAAGGATCAGTGGGATCGAAGATCCGAAGCTTCAATAGGTCGGCGGGCTCATGAATGCCGCCAATGCTTTCCGCGAGTGCCGGGCTCAGCATAGGCGTGAAGTAGACGTCCATCAGTTTGTCCGCCCGCAGGCCGGGCCATTCGCCCCTGCCTGAGCGTATGCCGACATCGACCGCTTCGCGGCCGAAATCGACCAGCGAATCCGAAGTGCTGAGCCGTACGGCGATATTCGGATTGGCGAGCTGAAAATTGCCGAGCTTACGCGCAAGCCATTGGGACGCGAATGTCGCCAGGCAGGTGATCTGTAGCGTTACCTCCGTTTCACCGCGTGCCTCGGCCATCGCGAGTTGCAGCATTTCGAAGGCTTCTGTGACCTGTGGAGCCAGCCGTTCTCCAGTCTCGGTCAGACTGATGTGACGTGGACGACGCAGGAACAGCGGCTCGCCGACATTCTCCTCCAGCAGCTTTATCTGGTAGCTCACGGCAGTCTGAGTCATGCCGAGTTCTTCGCCCGCGCGCGTAAAACTGCCGAGCCGCGCGACCGCCTCGAAGACCCGCAGGGCGTTCAACGGAAACTGTCTCGACAGCTTCATGGATAAGTTCTCTTTATGTGTTCTGACGATTGTTCGATTGGAATTGCAGCATTTATTGGCGCAATCTGCAACTCAACGGATCAGATTATTGAGGTGAAGTTATGGATTGCGCCGTTATCGAACAAGAGAGCCATGCAAGGGCTGCCGGGACTTCCAGTTGGCTCTCCGGCTTTGGCCGAAGGCTGCTGCGCCGGCTTTCGGAATGGGACAGGCTGGAGCTCGAGGGTATGCCGGATCGCGTGAAGCGCGACCTTGGTTTCATGGATGGACGCGAGCCGCGCTACGACAGGGAGTTCTGGCGGTAGGGCCTGGGATGGGAACGATGGCAGCACCGCGACGTGCTGCCCGTCATGTCAGGCCCTCTTCATCCGCTCGACGGCCATCAGCACCCGCTCGGGCGTTGCCGGTGTATCGAGCTTCGGGCAGACCTTGTAATTTGCGACGCTGGCGACAGCCATCGAAATGGCCTCGAGCACCGAAATCGCCAGCATGAGAGGCGGTTCGCCGACTGCCTTGGAGCGGCCGATCGTGTGCTCGGCATTCTCCGACCATTCGGCAAGCCGTACGTTGAAGACCTTCGGTCGGTCAGAGGCGAGCGGAATCTTGTAGGTTGATGGTGCGTGCGTGCGCAGCCGGCCCTTTTCATCCCACCACAATTCTTCCGTCGTCAACCAACCCATGCCCTGCACGAAGGCGCCCTCGACCTGTCCGATGTCGATCGCCGGGTTCAGAGAACGCCCGACGTCGTGCAGGATATCGGTGCGGTCGACGAGGTATTCGCCCGTCAGTGTATCAATCGATACCTCCGAACAGGCTGCGCCATAGGAATAGTAGTAGAAGGGCGTGCCGCGACCGGCGGCCCGATCCCAGTGGATCTTCGGGGTCTTGTAGAACCCGGCAGCCGAAAGCTGGACGCGGGCGAAGTATGCCTGCTTTACGAAATCCGCAAATGCGAACTCCTTGTCGCCAACGCGCACGCGGTTTGGCAGGAAGACGACGTCCGTTGGAGGGACGCCCCACTTGTCGGCGGCAAAGGCGACTAGCCGTTCCTTGATCTGGCGCGCGGCATCGTAGGCGGCCATGCCGTTCAGGTCGGAACCCGAGGAGGCTGCCGTCGCCGAGGTGTTCGGCACCTTGCCTGTTGTCGTCGCCGTGATCTTCACATGCTCGATATCGACCTGGAAACTGTCGGCCAGCACCTGCGCGACCTTGGTGTAAAGACCCTGGCCCATCTCCGTGCCGCCGTGGTTCAGATGGATCGAGCCATCCTGATAGACATGCACGAGCGCGCCCGCCTGGTTGAAGGCGGTCATGGTGAAGGAGATGCCGAACTTCACCGGCGTCAGGGCAATGCCCTTGCGGATGTAGCGGCTATTGCGGTTGAACTCGATGATGGCGTTGCGGCGCGCCTGGTATTCAGCGCCTTCTTCCAGTTCGCCAACGATGCGTTCGAGGATGTTGTCTTCGACTTCCTGGTGGTAAGGCGTCAGTGTGCGGCCAGAGCCGGGCTGGCCGTAGAAATTCAGCTTGCGGATCTCCAGCGGGTCCTTTCCGATCGCATAGGCGATCTCTTCGATGAAGCGCTCGGCCCCGAGCATGCCCTGCGGTCCGCCGAAGCCGCGAAAGGCAGTGTTGGAGACTGTATGGGTCTTCAGCGGTTTCGAGCTTAGATGAACATGCGGATAGAAGTAGCTGGAATCCGCATGAAAAAGAGCGCGGTCCGTGACCGGGCCTGAAAGGTCGGAAGAAAAGCCGCAGCGCGCCGCATAGGTCGCGTCGACCGCGTAAATGCGGCCGTCATCATCGAAGCCGAGTTCGTAGTCGACAAGGAAGTCATGGCGCTTGCCGGTGGCCGTCATGTCCTCATCGCGATCAGGTCGGAACTTGATGGCACGCTTCAGTTTCTTGGCGGCGATCGCTGCCAGGGCCGCGAACTGGTTGCCCTGCGTTTCCTTGCCGCCGAAACCGCCGCCCATCCGGCGGACATTGACGGTGATGGCATTCGACGGAATATTCAGCACGTGACCCACGATATGCTGGATTTCGCTCGGATGCTGGGTGGACGACCAGATGACAACGTCGTCGTCCTCGCCGGGGATGGCCACGGCGATATGGCTTTCCAGATAAAAGTGCTCCTGGCCGCCGATCCGCATCTGGCCCTTCAGCCGGCGCGGGGCATTTTCCATTTCCGCCTTCGCATCGCCGCGCTGCAAGGTCATCGGCGTGATGACGAGTGGGCTGCCGTTCTCGAGCGCACCGTCAATATCGCTCCAATGCGGCAGGTCGCGATACTCGACCTTCGCCTTGCGGGCGGCCCGCCGGGCAATCTCGCGCGTCTCGGCGATGACGGCGAAGATCGGCTGGTTGTGGAATTCGACCTTCTTCTCGGCGAGCAGCGGCTCGTCGTGGCTACCGTTGGAACTGACATCATTGACGCCGGGAACGTCCTTGCCGGTGAGAACCCAGATAACGCCGGGCGTCGCCGTGACCTCCGAGAGATCCATGCTGACGATTTCGGCGTGCGCCCGGTCGGACAGGCCGAGTGCGCCGTGCAACAGGCCGGCGGGCTCCGGAAGGTCGTCGATGTAGTCGGCCGATCCGGTCACATGCTTGTGCGCGGAATCGTGGCGCAAGGCATCGTGCATCGCGCCGTTGATGATGAATTTGGGGTCGGCGAAAGTCGACTTGTCCATTATGCCACCTCCTCGAAGCGGTGGAGCTCAGCTGGTGCGCCGGATGTTTCCAGGAAGAAGCGCGTCAACAGGTTCTTCGTCGTCAACTGGCGATACTCGGCCGTTGCGCGCCAATCGCTCAGCGGTTGGAAGTCGGCGTCGAACTCTGCACGCACTTCTTCGATCGTTTGTTCGTTCCATGGCCGGCCCATGAGCGCATTCTCGACGTTGCGCGCACGCTTCGGCGTTGCGGCCATGCCGCCGAAGGCGATGCGGATGTCGTTAACGTCGCCTTCGCCGTCCAGCGTCAGATAGAAGGCGCCGAGAACCGCCGTGATGTCTTCATCGCGGCGCTTGGTGATCTTGTAGACCGCAAACTGGGTTTCTTCTGCCGGGTAGGGCACGAAAATGCTCTCGACGAATTCGCCGGGGCGCCGATCCTGCTTGCCGTAGTCGATGAAGAAATCTTCCAGCCGCAGCATGCGCGTTCCGGCCAGGGAGCGCAGTTTCACCGTCGCTCCAAGGGCAATCAACGGTGGTGGCATATCGCCGATCGGCGAACCATTCGCGATATTGCCACCGATAGTACCCATGTTGCGCACCTGATCGCCGCCGATGCGGTTGATGAGGCGGCCAAGCGTCGGAACCTTACCGGCGATAGTGTCGAAGGCGCGGCTGTAGGTGACACCCGCGCCGATCGTGAAGCCGCCGTCGCCAGCAGTGATCGACTGCAGATCGGTCAGATGGTTGATGAAGACGACGGGGTCCAGGGCACGCATCTGCTTGGTTACCCAGAGGCCCACGTCGGTCGATCCGGCGACGATCGTGGCGTTCGGCTCTTCGGACAGCACACGGGCCAGCGCGTCCAGTGATCCGGGCAGGATCAGTCGGCCCTCTGCCGTGGTGATCGTGACGGTCTCACTGTTTCGCATCGCCCAGAGGCGCGAGATGATCTCGGGGCGGGTTTTCTCCAGCGGATCAAAGAGCGCGCTCGGGCGGGTGTGGCTCACCTGCTCGGCCGCCTTCACGATCGGCTCATAGCCGGTGCAACGACAGAGATTGCCTTGCAGTGCCTTTTCGATGTCTGCGCGGCTCGGCTTGTCGTTGGAAAGCCAGAGGCCATACATCGACATGATGAAGCCCGGCGTGCAAAAGCCGCATTGCGACCCATGGCAATCGACCATCGCCTGCTGTACCGGATGAAGCGTGCCGTCCTTGGCGGCCACATGCTCGACAGTGACGACATGGGTGGCGTTCAGCGACCCCATGAAGCGAATGCAGGCGTTGACGGACTCATAGTGTAGCTTGCCGTCTATCAGCCGTCCGACAAGGACGGTGCAGGCGCCGCAATCGCCCTCCGCGCATCCTTCCTTCGTGCCGGTCAGCCGGCGCTTCAACCGGAGATAATCGAGAAGCGTCTCGGTCGGCCGGACATCGCCAAGCGTGATGTCCTCGCCATTCAGGATGAAGCGGATGCTGTCGTTCATATTGTTCCCTGGTTTTTATCTTTGTTTTGAATGGTTATGCCGCGGTCCAGCCTCCGTCAATCGAGATGTGGGTCCCGGTCACTTGCCGAGCCTCGTCGCTTGCGAGGTAGAGAGCGAGCGCGCCAATCTCTTCGGCCTTGACGAATTCATGCGTTGGTTGCGCCTTGAGGATCACCTCGGTCTTGACCTGTTCCTCGGTGATGCCGCGCGCCTTGGCCGTATCCGGGATTTGCTTCTCGACGAGGGGCGTCAGCACGTAGCCTGGGCAAATCGCGTTCACGGTTATGCCGAATTCGGCAAGTTCGAGCGCGGCGGTCTTCGTCAGGCCCAATATACCATGCTTTGCCGCGACATAGGCGGATTTGAAGGGTGAGGCGACCAACCCGTGCGCGGAGGCGATGTTGATGACGCGGCCTAGCTTCTTCGCCTTCATCAACGGAATCGCCGCCCGCATCGTGTGAAACGAGCTGGACAAATTGATGGCTATGATCTGGTCCCACTTTTCGATCGGGAAGTCTTCGATCTTCTCGACATGCTGAATGCCGGCGTTGTTGACCAGCACATCCACACTGCCGAAGGTCTTGGCGGCCGTTTCTATCAGATCCGCGATTTCGATCGGCTTTGTCATGTCTGCAGGATGGTAGATCGCCTTTGCCTTCGAGGCTGATTCAAGCTTCTCGACTATCGCCTTGATTTCCTCGGGCTTTCCGAAGCCGTTGATGACGACGTTGTCGCCCTTGCCGGCAAAGGCTGTCGCGATCGCAAGCCCGATGCCGCTAGTGGATCCGGTGACGACGACTGTTCTGGCCATGCGCTTCTCCTCAGGGTGTTTTGCGACGCAATAGAGCTGAGGTTATGCGCAAAGCATCTCTGCTGGCAATTGCGGTCAAGGCAAAACTCCTGTGTCGAAGCGATGGCGGGTTCTTTCCTCAATCGCCCTCCTGTCCTATTGATTTCTCCCGACAATCACGATCAGCGGGAGGGCTGGCATGAGCGGGTATGTTCTGGCAATCGATCAGGGGACGACGTCGACACGGGCGATCGTCTTCGACGGCGAGATGAAGATCGCCGGTGCGGGCCAGAAGGAGTTCCGCCAGATCTATCCGCGATCCGGTTGGGTCGAGCACGATCCAGAGGAAATCTGGGATTCCGTCATCTCGACGATCAAGATGGCGGTCCGTGAGGCCAGGATCACGGCAAAGGACATTGCGGCGCTTGGCATTACCAACCAGCGCGAGACGGTTGTGGTCTGGGAACGCGAGAGCGGCAAGCCGATCCACAACGCGATCGTCTGGCAGGATCGCCGCACCGCAAGCTATTGCGACAAGCTGAAGAGACAGGATCTCGAAAAGACTTTTACGAAGAAAACCGGCCTTCTCCTCGATCCGTATTTCTCCGGCACCAAGCTTTCGTGGCTGCTCGCGAACGTCAAGGGCGCACGGGCACGCGCCGCCAAGGGCGAATTGTGCTTCGGCACGGTCGATACGTTCCTGATCTGGCGGTTGACCGGCGGCAAGGTGTTCGCGACCGATGCGACGAACGCCTCTCGCACGTTGATGTACAACATTGCCGACAACACGTGGGACAGGGATCTCCTCGACATCCTGCGCGTTCCGGTAGCCATGCTGCCCGAGGTAAAGGACTGCGCCGACGATTTCGGCACGACCGAGAAAGCAATCATCGGAGCGGAGATCCCGATCCTCGGCGTCGCCGGGGATCAGCATGCCGCGACCATCGGGCAGGCCTGCTTCGAGCCGGGCATGATGAAGTCGACCTACGGCACCGGCTGCTTCGCGCTGCTCAACACCGGCAGCGACATGGTTCGCTCGAAGAACCGGCTGTTGACGACGATCGCCTATCGGCTGAATGGCGAGACCACCTACGCGCTCGAAGGCTCGATCTTCATCGCGGGAGCCGCGGTGCAGTGGCTTCGCGACGGGCTTGGCATCATCGATACCGCCTCGCGCACCGGCGAGCTGGCCGATGCCGCGGATCCGACACAAGAGGTCTACCTTGTTCCCGCCTTCACCGGCCTCGGCGCACCGCATTGGGATGCCAACGCCCGTGGGGCGATCTTTGGCCTGACGCGCAACAGTGGGCCGAAGGAATTCGCTCGGGCCGCGCTCGAGGCGGTCTGCTACCAGTCCCGCGATCTGCTCGATGCCATGCACAAGGATTGGAAGGGCGGCGTGGAGAGCACCGTCCTTCGTGTCGATGGCGGCATGGTCGCCTCCGACTGGACGATGCAGCGGCTTGCGGACATTCTCGACGCACCTGTCGATCGGCCGGTCATCCTCGAAACCACGGCGCTTGGCGCTGCCTGGCTTGCCGGCAGCAAGGCCGGTGTCTGGCCGGACCGCGTTGGGTTTGCCAAGAGTTGGAAACGCGACCGCCGTTTCGAACCAAGCTTGGACGAGAAGACGCGTGCGGCGAAGCTGAAGGGATGGCGAAGTGCCATCAAACGCACGCTTGCCGACGTCTGACGAGCGTGGTCCCGTTTGCTGAGGGTGCAGGTAGGTCGGCTATTCCTCGATCTCGCCAGCGGCTCGGCTTATGCGATGCTCGAGAAAAGTCAAACGGTTCTCCTTGATGGCTTGCAGGGCGGACATGTCGCTGCCCGCTATCTTCAGATGTGGCAGATGCTCTCGGTAAACGAGTTCGAATATTGCGGCGCGCGTGCCCGGATCGACAGGGTTGGCCTCGTAGACGGGTAGGTCCGCGTGGATCGAGGGGCGGCCCGTGGCCTGTTCGATGCGCGTGGAATAGACTGGCTTGCCTTTGATCCGCGTTGTCGTTGCCGACATGTCGGCGCAGATTTCAAGCGCCTGCAGGATCGTAAACCTCTCCTGTCTTGTGGGCAGAACAAACCGGTGCATGATGTCCATCGAGCGGCCACTGTCGCTCAGGTTGGCGATGATGGCGAGATCGCCGAGACGGATCATGATGGTTTGCGTTTCGTGCACGGTGACGAAGTCGAAGTCCTCACGATAGCGATCGTCGTCAATCGCGAGGATGACGATCGAGCCCAACACCTCTGGCGCGATATGCGCGCCGGTGTAGGGGGATCTGGCGAGGCAATGAATGTGATGCAGCGTCGCCCAGTCGGTGTTCTTGTCTTGCATCACCGCTTCCACGCGGTGATCGGGGTTGATCGGGATGGCGCCGTCCTTGATCAGGAACTTCAGGAAGATCCAGGAAAGCCAGGCAAACAGCAGGCGTTGTGCGTCACCGTCGAGCTGGCGCAGAAGTTTCGAGTGTCCGCCTTCCATTAATCGCCGCACCGGCTGTTCAAGCTTTCTTCCGAGCATCGAATTGCAGTCCTTGCAGCAGGGGATCGTGTGGCGACCGTATCGCCGGCCATGGTATTCGTGCGGCAGGCTGACCTCCTTGTCGTAGAGGTCGTATTTCCGCAGGATCCACTTGGGCAGGACGTGTTCCCGGTTGACCACTTTACTGTCGAGGGGTTCGCAGCAGATCAGGCACCGTGTCTTTTTGCTGACGAGGTCAATGAAGGTGTCGGTATCGATGTAGACCTTGGGGTCATTCAAATACGGTGAAGGCGTCATGTCCTTGTCTCCCGTCGGATCGATGCGGATAATATGCACCGAGTTTCCCGTCAGGTCGCGCGAAACTGCGGCGCGTTCGGACTTGCCTGTTTCAGTCACGGAGAGTTGGCATGGTTGCGGTCACGGTGGAGCTGCGGAATGTCGAGGGTACGCAAGCGGCGATGGGGTGGGCCGGTTCGCACACCATCGTTGTCGATCGTCCGGAGGGGAAGGCCGGTGGGCAGGGGCTCGGCTTCAACGGTGCACAGCTTTTGGCGCTGGCGCTCGGCGGGTGCTTCTGCAACGACCTGCGCTATGTCGCCGAAGAGATGGGCGTCTTGCTTGGCAGGATTGCGGTCTCTGTAGTCCTGGAGCTCGAGGGGAGCCCGCTGCTCGCCAAATCGGCCAAGATGACCGTTCTCTGCGAAAAGCAGGATGGCGACGGCGCCGAATGTGTGATCGAACGGGCGAAGGAGGTCTGCATGGTCGCCAATTCGCTGGGGCGTGGGGTTGCAGTTTCGATTGAGCATGCCGCCTAGTCTAGGCCCTATAGCCGGAACTGAAGCGGGCACAACTGGCAGTGACCGGTTGAGATGACCGCCAGCAAGGGCTATGAGCTGCCGACCGCAAGCGGCTTCCGCAAACCAACAAGGGCGCATCCTGCATGACTCCAAAGTTCCTCGTCACTCATTCCGGTGGCTTCCATGCGGATGAGGTGCTGTCGAGCGTCATCCTCACCCGGCTCTTCCCGCAGGCTCGAGTGATCCGCAGCAGGGCGCCGGAGTGGATCAGGCCGGGCGCCGACCGCATCATCTATGATGTTGGCGGCGCGTATGATGCCTCTCAGCGTATCTTCGACCACCATCAGCGTGGCGCACCGCTGCGCGACGACGGGCAGCCTTACAGCTCGTTCGGCCTGATCTGGAAGCATTACGGCCGCGACTATCTTGCTGTCACCGGCATTCCAGAGGCTCACGTCGCGGCATTGCATGCCTCGTTCGACCTTTCCTTCGTGTTGCCGATCGATCTGACTGACAATGGTGCGCTCAGCCCGTCGGGACCGCTGGCAGGACTGACGCTGCCGACCTTGCTGGAAACCTTGAAGCCGGTGTTCGACGAAACGGACGCGAATGCCGATGATCGCAGATTTCAGGACGCCGTCGCCATCGCCCGCAGCTTTGTCGAGGCGAAGGTCGCCCAAAGCGCTGCCAAATTGCGCGCCGAGACACTCGTGCTTCAGGCAATAGAGCGTACGGGTCAGGGGCGCGTACTCGAACTTCCGATGGGAATGCCTTTCCGTCCCGCGATCGTCAAGGCGGGCGCCGATCACCTGCTCTTTGTCGTTCATCCGCGAGAAAGGGATTGGTGCGTCACCGGCATTCGCCGCGGGGAGGAGGGGTTCGCACTTCGCGCGGATCTGCCTGCTGCCTGGGCCGGCCTGACCAATCACGAACTGGAGGCCGTCTGCGGCGTCGAGGGCGCAACCTTCTGCCACAACGGCCGCTTCGTCGCCGCAGCCAAGACTCGCGAGGCTGCGTTGGCGATGGCGGAGCTGGCCGTACAGGAGGCCATCAGCGTCGTATCAGGCTGACTAGATGGAGCGGAGATAGCTGGCGCTCCTCAGGCCCGACCGTTTTAGCAAGGAGGGTTTGCGAAAGGCGTTGTCCGTTTGCAGCATTCGGCACGCCGGCCGCTGCCGGCGGAACCGCGGCATCTCCTTTTGCGCGCTGCAATTTTTTGCTGCGTCCTGTCGGATGTCGCGCTACTCCTTCGTCATTCAGGAAGAGGAGTAAGACATGCTTTATGCAATCCTTTGCTACGCCAATGAAGAGACGGTGTTCTCCTGGACCAAGGAGGAGGAAGACGCCGTGATGGCGAAGCTTTATGCGGTTCAGGCACCTCTGGCCGAGCGCGGCAAGCTTGGTCCTGTCGGCCGGCTGATGCCGACGACGGCGGCGACCACCGTGCGCAAGGGCAAGGAGGAACCGCTCGTTCTCGATGGCCCCTTCGCAGAAACGAAGGAAGCACTCCTCGGTTTTTACGTGGTTGATTTCGACACTCTGGAGGAGGCCGTTGCGTTCTCCAAGGAGCTCTCCACGGTCAACCCGGGTTCTACCTCTTACGAAATTCGGCCGTTCTACGTGTTCCGACCGGGAGTTTCTTCGGCATGACAGACATTGCCTGGATCGACGTGACGCTTGCTTCGGCCCGACCGAAAGCGCTTGGTGCGCTGCTCAGGTACTTCCGCGATCTCGATATCGCGGAGGAGGCCTTCCAGGAGGCCTGTTTGCGCGCCATCCGCACCTGGCCGGATAAGGGGCCGCCGCGCGATCCGACGGCATGGCTGATCTTCGTCGGCCGCAACAGTGGCATCGACGCCGTGCGCAAGCGTTCGAAGACGCAGGCACTTCCGGATGAAGAACTGATCTCCGATACCAGCGATGCCGAGAGCGATATTGCCGAACGGCTTGATGATTCCAACTATCGCGACGATATCTTGCGGCTGCTCTTCATCTGCTGCCACCCGGATCTGCCGGCGACGCAACAGATCGCATTGGCGCTGCGCATCGTCTCGGGCCTGTCCGTACAGCAGATCGCGCGTGCCTTTCTTGTTGGCGAAAGCGCGATGGAGCAGCGGATCACGCGGGCCAAGGCTCGCGTTGCCAAGGCCGGCGTGCCCTTCGAGACGCCGGACGCGCAGGAGCGGGCCGAGCGGCTCTCGATCGTCAGCACGATGATCTACCTGATCTTTAACGAGGGCTACAGCCAGGCGGATCCGAAGCGCGACGCCTGTGCCTTCAGCGACGAGGCGATCCGGCTCGCGCGGCTCCTGCTGCGCATCTTCCCCGGCGAGCCTGAACTGATGGGTCTGCTCGCATTGATGCTCCTGCAGATCTCGCGGCGCCAGGCCCGTTTCAACGGTGAGGACGATATCGTGCTGCTCGAGGATCAGGATCGTTCGCTGTGGAACCGCGAGCTGATCAACGAGGCGCTGGCGCTGCTCGACAAGGCGATCCGCCATCGCCAACCGGGGCCTTACCAGCTGCAGGCGGCGATCGCTGCCCTGCATTCGCGGGCCAGGCGCGCCGAGGATACGGACTGGGAAGAGATCGAGCTGCTTTATCGGGCGCTGGAGCGTGTTCAACCGTCGCCGGTCATTACGCTCAACCGCGCCGTCGCCGTCTCCAAACTCAAAGGGCCGGACGTGGCGCTGGCACTCGTCGAAACGCTTGGCGAGAAGCTCGATGGCTACTTCTACTATCACGGCCTGCGTGGCGGTCTGCTGAAGCAGATCGGTCGTGCCCGCGAGGCGCACGAGGCCTTCGATCGCGCCATAGCACTTGCTCATTCGGCAGCGGAAGCCGCGCATATCCGCCAGCAGATCGACAGCCTCGCCCATGGGGCCGCGCAGCCGATCGCCAAATAATTCCAGAAATAATTGCGCCGGGTTGTCGGAACCGGAAAACCTCCCACGTCCTTGTAACAACCTGATCGAAAACAGGTTTCACTCAATAGGAGGAATGCCGAGATGACCGCAGAAGCCCAACACGAACTGGTTCTCGTCCGGGAATTCGACGCTCCGCGCGAGAAGATCTTCAAGGCCTGGACCGATCCTGTCCTGATGAAGGAATGGTTCGTACCACGTCCCTGGACCCTTGCTGATGTGAAAGTCGATGCACGGCCGGGCGGCTCGAACCTCATCGTCATGCGCAGCCCCGAGGGCCAGGAATTTCCGAACCGCGGTGTCTATCTGGAGATCGTCGAAAACGAGAAGATCGTCTTCACCGATGCGTTCACCAGCGCCTGGGTGCCATCCGAAAAGCCGTTCTTCGTCGGCATCATCCTGCTCGAAGACCTCGGCAACGGCCGGACGAAATATACCGCGAAGGCGCGGCACTGGACTGCGGCCGACAAGGAGCAGCACGAGCAGATGGGCTTCCACGAAGGCTGGGGCAAATGCGCCGACCAGCTCGCCGAGCTGCTGCCCAGGATCTGAGACTAGAATCGAAACAGGGGGATAGAGGCATGTCTGCAATTGTTGATTCAACTGCCGGGCTTCCGCGCTGGCAGACCGTCACCGGCACTGTCATGAGCGGGCTGATCGTGGTCTTCCTGGTGTTCGACGGCGCGATCAAGCTGGTGCCGATCGTGCCGGTCACGGAGACAATGACGGCGCTCGGTTATTCGGGCGACCCGATGCTTGCTCGCGGCCTCGGTTCCCTGACGCTGTTGTGCGCGCTGCTCTATGCAATTCCGCGGACGTCGGTGCTCGGCGCAATCCTACTCACCGGTCTGCTCGGAGGCGCGATCGCGACGCATCTGCGTGTCGGGAGCCCGGTCTTTTCCCATCTGCTGTTCGGCGGCTATCTCGGGCTCATTGCATGGGGTGGCCTTTATCTCAGATACGAAGCCGTTCGGAAAATGATTCCATTCAGGCGCTGAAACCGTTGATTTCAGAATCAAAATTCCGCCGCGATCCCAGGTCGCGGCGGTACTGCTTATCGGTATTTTCGAACGATCGGTTCCAGGATTTATGTTTGCCCTGAGGCCGCTCAGTCCTTATCTCCATCAGTAGATACAACGGGATGCGAGCGATGGAACTAGGCCTCTACACCTTTGCCGACGTGAACCCGAACCCGAGCCGAAGCAAGGGGGAGGAAGGGGCCGAGCGGCTGAAGCATCTGATCGAGGAAATCGAACTCGCGGACCAGGTGGGGCTCGACGTATTCGGATTGGGCGAGCACCACCGGCCCGATTATGCGGCCTCGGCTCCGGCCGTCGCTCTCGCGGCCGCTGCGATGAAAACGAAGAACATCAGGCTGACCAGCGCAGTGACCGTGCTGAGTTCAGACGATCCGGTTCGGGTCTTCCAGCAGTTCGCAACACTCGACCTGCTTTCGAACGGGCGTGCCGAGATCATGGCCGGACGAGGCTCGTTCATCGAGTCCTTCCCGCTGTTCGGCTACAATCTCGAGGACTACGACCAACTGTTCGAGGAAAGGCTCGACCTGCTGATGGCCCTCCGCGACGAGGAAGTGGTCACCTGGTCGGGTGAATTGCGTGCGCCGATCAATGGGCGTGGCGTTTACCCGCGGCCGCTGCAGGACCCCTTGCCCTTGTGGATCGCCGTTGGTGGCACGCCGCAATCGGTTGCGCGCGCGGGCGCGATGGGCTTGCCAGTGGCACTGGCGATCATCGGCGGCGAGCTGCGCCGTTTCGCGCCGCTGTTCGACCTCTATCGCGAGGCGGCTCGCCGAGCCGGGCAGGAGGCATCGAAGCTCAAGACCAGCATCAACGTGCACGGCTTCATCGCCGATACGACGGACGCTGCTGCCGACCAGTTCTACGGCCCGCAGGCCGAGGTCATGAACCGAATTGGCCGCGAGCGTGGCTGGGGGCCGACGAACAGGGCGCATTTCGACATGTCCCGCGGACCTAGCGGCGCGCTCTTCGTGGGCGATCCGGAATTGGTCGCGGAGAAGATCATCGCGCACCATCGGTTGTTCAAGAACGACCGTTTCCTGCTGCAGATGGCGATCGGCTTGATGCCCCACGACCAGATCATGCGCGGGATCGAACTCTACGGCACGAAAGTCGCGCCGCTCGTCAGAAAGGCATTGACTGAAAGCGACGAAGAGGCGAAAGCCACCGCCTGAAGCTGGAGCATGATGCCGTAAAGGATGAATTGGATTCTGAACGCCGTCGTGCTCTCATCGTGATCGAGAGCCGGCCGACCGGCCGAAGAAGGCCGGATAGACATTCATGATCATTGAAAGCGAAGACGAACTCCTCAAGCTAAAGGAAATCGGGCGAATCTGCGCCAATGCCCTGCAAGTGATGAGCGCATCGCTTGAACCGGGTATCACGACCCTGGAGCTCGATCAGATCGGCCGCAAAGTGTTGGACGATGCCGGTGCGCGTTCTGCGCCCGAACTTTGCTACCAGTTTCCCGGCGCGACCTGCATCAGCGTCAATGAGGAAATCGCCCACGGCATTCCAGGCCCGCGCGTCATTCGCCTGGGGGATCTGGTCAATATCGATGTCTCAGCGGAGAAGGACGGTTTCTTTTCCGACACCGGCGCGTCGTTCAGTGTTCCGCCGCACAGGTCCAAGATCGAAAAGCTCTGCCGCGACGGCAAAAGGGCGCTGTGGGTTGGGCTTAACCAGGTGAAACCGGGCGAGCCGCTGGCCAAGATCGGGCAGGCTGTCGGCGCCTTCGCCCTGAAGAATCGCTATACGCTCGTTGCCAATCTGGCGAGCCACGGGATCGGCCGTTCGCTGCACGAGGAGCCGGCCGAGCTCTCGACCTGGCCGGATCCGTCCGAGAAGCGAATGATCACGGAAGGCCTCGTCTTCACGGTCGAGCCGTTCCTCTCGCTCGGCGCAACATGGGCGGAAGGCGGCGACGACGCCTGGACGCTCTACGCGGACCCGGAGGCCCCGACCGTGCAATACGAGCACACGGTCGTCGCCACGCGAAATGGCCCGCTGATCCTGACGCTGCCGGAAGGCGGCGCCTGAGGCCTCACTCGCCCGAACGTCCGCCGGCAAGAATTTCGCCGGCCGCGCGCTCCAGAATGCCGGCGATGCGCTTGGCCTCGTCCTTCGACCAGGGAAAGCGGAGCCGGAGGGCCGATTTCAGCAGCATTCGTGCAGCTGCGACTTCGCTTTTGTCTTCCGGAAATGCGTCCTCGTCCCGATCGCCATTGCGGCTTTCTGGGTCGAAAATCTTGCGGACATGCGCCATCTTCGCGCCGATTTTCTCCAGCTTTCCGAGCGTCATGTCGATCATCGACTGGTTCTCCTCGACGAGCCTGCGGCCGCTCTCCGTGATGCGGTAGAGCTTCTTGGTGCCTTCGCTCTCCACGTCGGCAAGGCCGGTTTCTTCCAGGTAGGTTAGCGCCGGATAGATTACGCCGGGGCTTGGAACATAGAAGCCGCCCGAACGCTCTTCCAAGAGCTTGATCAATTCGTAGCCGTGGCGGGGCCGCTCCACCAGCAAGGCCAGGATCACCAGTTGCAGGTCGCCTGATGCGAATTTCCGCCCCATGCGAAAACCGCCACCACCCATCATTCCGCCTCTAAAAGCTCTCATAGGTCACTCCTAAGATGTATCTTCCACTATGTCGTAAAACATATATCGTAAGATAGTCGCTTTCAAGGGCTGGCTTTATGATTTCGTGAGATTGATCAATCGATCAGAAATTCTTGATTGTCGGCGCCGTGTTGCAGCGCGATAAACACGCCATGTTGGCACGAAATGAAACTTTCCCCGAAAACTTGTTTCGAACTGGCCTTGCAGGCGCCATCGCCATGGCCGCCGCGATGGGCTTTGGACGCTTTTCCTACACGCCGATCCTGCCGAGCATGATCAGCGGCGTGCCGCTCTCGGCCGCCGATGCCGGCTTCATCGCCTCTGCGAACTTCGTCGGCTATCTGGTGGGCGCTGTTCTCGCCGCCTACGGGTGGGCAACAGGATGTGAGCGCAAGGTCGCACTCCTTGCGCTTGCGGCGACAGCATTGCTTCTTGCTGCCATGGCCACGACGACATCCGTCATGGTCTTTGCAGTCATCCGCTTCCTGGCGGGTGTTGCGAGTGCCTTTGCTCTCGTATTCAGTTCGCAGATCGTACTTAGCCACGGAGCCATGGCCGGTAACGACCATGTGCAGGCAGCCCATTTCGGCGGCCCGGGTGCCGGCATCGCGCTTTCATCGGTGATGGTTCTGCTGGTCGGGTTGTTCTTTGATGGAAGCAGCGACGCCTGGCGGGCGTCCTGGGTTGGAGGCGCGATCTATTCGGCTCTCAGCCTGCTGGCAGTCTGGTGGCTGCTGCCGTCGGGCCCGGCTGCCGCGGCACAGACCGGCAAGGAACCGCGGATCGCTTGGAGCCTGCCGATGCTGCTTGTCACGGCGTCCTATGGCCTGTTCGGGTTCGGCTATGTGATTACAGGCACATTTCTGGTGACGATCGCGCGCATGGATGCCGCCGGGCCGATGGTTGAGTTTCTCTGCTGGTTCATCGCCGGCCTGACAGCTTCGGTCGCGCTTTTTGCATGGAAGCCGTTCGTCCGTCCGCTAGGGTTGGGCTGGGTCTACGTGGCGGCGCTGTTTATCGAGGCGGTCGGTGTGTTGGCGACTGTTCTACTGCCGCACTCTGTTGCGCCGCTGATTGGGGGAGCGTTGTTTGGAGCGACCTTCCTCGCGATCACCGCCTATGGCCTGCAGATCGGCCGTAAACTTTCGCCGGCCAGCCCGCGCCGGATATTGGCGACGATGACGGCAGCATTCGGAGTCGGGCAGATTGTGGGCCCCATTGTTGCTGGCTGGATGGCAGAGCGAACCGGCAGCTTTACGACGCCGACTTACGCTGCCGCGGCGGCGCTGCTGGTGTGCGCAATGCTGGTGATGCCGGTCGCCAAAAAGCTGTCATAGCGCGTTACAAGTGCGTAACAATGGGGTGAGGCCATTGCCGCTCTTTGCGAACTGCCGTAGTTTTCGCCGCAATCTGTCTGTTTAGAGACACCGAAGACTCCAGTTCAGGAAAGCAAGCTCTCCCGTGTTCGTATCGTATTTCCCCAGGCCCAGGCTTTTCTTCATCTCAGCTGTTGCTTGGGCACTTCTGGCCGTTCTCTTTTGGTATTTCGTGGGTTCCGGCCTCGGCTCGGTGATCGGCCTCCCGCCGCTGGCTCCAGGGGCGGAGGCTCCAATCGGTGTTTCGGTCTTCTGGTCGGCTCCGTTCCTGTGGTTCTACATCTATTATGCTTTGGCCGTGGCGCTCTTCGCCGCCTTCTGGTTTACCTACAGCCCGCATCGCTGGCAGATGTGGTCGGTGCTCGGCTCGGCGCTGATCATCTTCAACACCTACTTTTCGGTTCAGGTGAGCGTCGCCATCAATGCGTGGTATGGACCGTTCTATGACCTGATCCAGCAGGCGCTCGCAAAGACGGCGCCGGTGACCGCAATGCAACTCTACCTCGGCATGTTGGGCTTTGCCGGCATCGCCTTCGTGGCGATCACCGTCGGCGTGCTCAACCTCTTCTTCGTCAGCCATTGGATCTTTCGCTGGCGCACGGCGATGAACGAATACTACATGGCGCACTGGCCGAAGCTCAGGCACATCGAGGGCGCCTCGCAGCGTGTCCAGGAAGACACGATGCGCTTTTCCTCCACGGTCGAAAGCCTCGGCGTCAGCCTCGTCAGCTCGGTCATGACGCTGATCGCCTTTCTGCCGGTGCTATTCAAGATCGGCGCTAATATCACCGAGTTGCCGCTGATCGGCGAGGTGCCGCACGCGCTCGTCTGGGCCGCAATCTTCTGGTCGATCTTCGGAACAGTCTTCCTCGGATTGGTCGGCATCAAGCTGCCGGGCCTCGAGTTCCGCAACCAGCGCGTCGAAGCCTCCTACCGCAAGGAACTCGTCTACGGCGAAGACCATGCCGACCGCGCGACGCCGCCGACTGTCGCCGAGCTTTTCGCCAATGTGCGCCGCAACTATTTCCGGCTCTATTTCCACTACATGTATTTCAACGTCGCCCGCATCTTCTATCTGCAGGCGGATAACCTCTTCAGCCTGATCGTGCTCGTGCCGTCGATCGTCGCCGGCAAGCTGACGCTCGGCTTGATGACGCAGATCAACAACGTCTTCGACCAGGTGCGCGGCTCGTTCCAGTATCTCGTCAATTCCTGGACGACCATCGTCGAGCTGTTGTCGATCTACAAGCGCCTTCGCACCTTCGAATCCGCGATCGAAGGCGAGCCGCTGCCGGATATCGATCAACGCTATCTGGAGCGCGAGGCTGGCATCGTTCACGCCGACGGCTAAAGTCGTCGGCTGTGAGGCCCTCCTAGGCGAACCGCATCGCTGTTCTCGCGCGAGCCTTTGCGGCCACTTCTTCACGGTCACGAGGAGGCTGGGAAGTCTCCAGTGAATCAAGCAACTCGTGGGCGCATTTCGCGATCGAATTGACCGCACGTTCGAACGCCGCCTCATTGCGTTTCGATGGTTTGGTCGTTCCGCTCAGCTTCCGCACGAACTGAAGCGCCGCATCATGGATCTCCTCGTCCGTTGCTGGCGGATCGAAATTGAAGAGGGGTTTGATATTCCGGCACATGACTAGCTCCCGGTCGTCTTCTCTCCGCCACTACGAGGAGGGTGGCGTAGGACAGAAGGTAGTCGCCTAAGCACTAATTGCAAACAGACCAGATGGCCGCGCCGGCAAAAGGCGGAAGGGATGGCAATGCCTGCTTACAGACCCGATGTTTGCGTCTGGTCCTGCAGCTTACCCCGCGCTTCGATCATCGGGATCGCCTCCGAATAGCTGACGCAGGCTACGTCCGCGCGACGGCAGACATCGCTGACCAGCCGGTCGAGCGCGCGCCAATAGGCGCCGCCGTTCATCTCGACGAAGTGAAAGCCCAGCTGCAGCGGGATGCGGCTGCCTGAATACTGCTTGTCGAAGGCTTCCTTGAAGGCGGCATAGGAGCGGTCTTCGAATGCCTTCGAATCAGCCTTGTCTTCCTCGCCGTTGGAGTGGCGAACGAAGAGGTTGTAGTCCATGCCGATGATCGGTTTTTCGCGCGGGCCCTCGGGGATCAGTGGCAGGCCGAAGCGGATGATGCCGCTTTCCTCGACCGGCAGGGTCGGCCCCTTGGTCACCAGGCTGGCGTCATAGGTGAAACCGGCCTTCCTTTCCGCGGCGATCATATCGGCGCCCGGCGTTGCCGAGAGATAGGGCGCGCGAAAGCCGTGGATGCCATGGTCGACCAGGTCCTGCCAGCCCTTCGGTTCTTCTAGGTCGACGCTCTTCCAGGCATTCTTCAAGGTGGCGTGGAAGGTGGCGAACTCCTTGCCCCAATCTGCCTCGCTCCACTGTCGTCCGTCGAAGTGGCCGCAAGCGTGGCTCGAGATGTCGTGCCCCTCGAGGTGGGCGTGCCAGATGTTGCCGAGCCGCTCGCGAATCTCGTCGTCGCCCTGGGCAAAGCCGACATTGGATTTGCCAAGCTTCTGGTGCGGCGCCTGATAGGCCTTCTTGGCCGCCTGGTTCATCAGGAAGGTGCAGGAGAGGAAGTAGGTGAAGTGGGCGCCGTTCTTGGCGGCCATCTCACGGCTTTTCTGCCAGAGCGCATTGTCGTGCGCACCGTCGAACGAGATCATCACCAGCTGTTTCGGCTGGTCGACAGCGCCCGCTGTGCCTGGAATACACAAAGAGAGGGCGAGGGAGGCCTGGAAAAAAGAACGAAACATGGACACCGCGAGAATTTGTTTGCGGCTTTCCTGTTACAGAAATGCGGCGAAGCTGCGGTGACGCTGGCGTTTTTGCGCGGCTCCGGCTAAGTCTCGGAAAACGCACAGGAGATCGCCATGACATTGCTTATCGTCGGCATCATCATTTTCCTCGGACTTCATCTCATACGCGTCATCGCGCCCGGCTTTCGCCAGTCCATGATCGATAGTCTCGGTGAGAACGGCTGGAAGCTGGCGTATTCCATCGTCAGCATTCTCGCGCTGATCCTGCTGATTTACGGCTTTGGTCAGGCCCGTCAGGTGACCGGCTTGCTCTACACGCCGCCGGTCTGGATGGCGCACATCACCCTGACCCTGATGCTGCTCGCAATGATCTGTCTGGTCGCCTCGCTGCTGCCGGCGGGGTATATCGCCGTCAAGGCGAAGCATCCGATGGTGCTTTCGGTGAAGATCTGGGCCTTCTCGCACCTGCTGGCCAATGGCGAGACCTCTTCCGTACTGCTGTTTGGTGCTTTCCTGGCATGGGGTGTGATCCTGCGGATTGCGCTGAAGCGTCGTGAGCGCGCCGGCGAGCTCAAGCTTCGTCCGTTCGTCTCGGGCAAGTATGATCTCTATGCCGTCATCATCGGCGCGATCGCCTGGGCGCTCATCACGTTCAAGCTGCACGAGCTATTGATTGGCGTGGCTCCGATCGTTATGTGACGAATCTTTCCAATCCCCCTTACAACTGCTGAAAAATGGGGTAGAAGGCCCCACAATGTGCGTGCAACCCGCATGCCGAAGCATATCCGCGGCCGGAGACGAGAATGGCATTCAACGACGACAGCTTCATTCGTGAAGTTAATGAGGAACTGCGTTCCGACCAGGTGAAAGGCGCATGGCGCCGGTTCGGCCGCTACCTGATCGCGCTCGCCGTCCTGATCGTTCTCGGCACCGTCGGCTACAAGGTCTATGAATATTGGGACGACAACCAGTCCTCCGGCGCGGGTGACAAGTTTATCGCTGCCATGAAACTCGCCGACGAGAACAAGCACGACGAGGCGCTGGCAGCGCTTGAGACGCTCGAAAAGGAAGGCCACGGAGCCTATCCGATCCTCGCGCGGATGCGTGCCGCAAGCGTTCTCGCCCAGAAGGGCGATACGGCGGGTGCTGTGGCGGCCTTTGAGGTGATCGGCAAGGATAACGCCGCGCCGGCAGCTGTGCGCGATGCCGCCAGAATGCGCGCCGGCTGGCTGCTGATCGAAGGTGGCACCTACGAACAGGTCTCGGCCCAGGTTGAGGAAATGGCTGTTCCCGGCAACGCCTTCCGTCACTCCGCCCGCGAAGCACTCGGCCTTGCTGCCTACAAGGCTGGCAACATGCCGCAGGCACGCCAGTGGTTCCAGGCGATCGCCGACGACGCGCAGAGCCCGCGCAATGTTGCCAATCGCGCCCAGATGATGCTTGATAACATCACCGCATCCGGCAAGGCGCCCGCCGCACAGGGCTGAAAGTAAGGAATATCAATGAGCTTCACGGTCGCCATCGTCGGTCGCCCGAATGTTGGCAAGTCGACGCTTTTTAACCGCCTGGTTGGGAAGAAGCTGGCGCTTGTCGACGACACGCCGGGTGTCACCCGCGATCGTCGCCCCGGCGAGGCGCGGCTCGTCGACCTGCGTTTCACCATCGTTGATACCGCCGGTCTTGAAGAGGCCCATGAAGAGAGCCTGCAGGGCCGCATGCGCGCCCAGACCGAAGCGGCGATCGATGAAGCCGACCTTTCTCTGTTCGTCGTCGATGCCAAGACGGGCCTGACGCCTGTCGACACGGCGCTCGCGGAAATGCTGCGTCGCCGCGGCAAGCCGGTCGTGCTCGTAGCCAACAAGTCGGAAGCTCGCGGCTCGGACGCTGGGTTTTACGACGCTTATTCGCTCGGCCTTGGCGAGCCGACTCCGATCTCGGCGGAGCACGGGCAGGGGATGCTCGATCTCAGGGATGCGATCGTTGCCGCGCTTGGCGAAGACCGGGCGTTTCCGCCGAAGGAAGATGTCGCCGTCACCGACGTCGATATTCCTCAGTCGTCCGGCGAGGAAGGCGAGGAAGAGGAAGAACCCGTATACGACGACACCAAGCCGCTGCGTGTGGCGATCGTCGGCCGCCCGAATGCCGGCAAGTCGACCCTGATCAACCGCTTCCTGGGTGAGGACCGGTTGCTGACCGGACCGGAAGCCGGAATCACACGCGACTCCATCTCGGTTGAATGGGACTGGCGCGGCCGCACCATCAAGATGTTCGACACGGCAGGCATGCGCCGCAAGGCCAAGGTGATCGAGAAGCTGGAAAAGCTTTCGGTTGCAGATACGCTCCGCGCCATCCGCTTCGCCGAACTTGTCGTCATCGTCTTTGACGCGACGATCCCCTTCGAGAAACAGGATCTGCACATCGTCGATCTCGTGCTGCGCGAGGGCCGGGCTGCCGTGCTCGCCTTCAACAAGTGGGACATGATCGAGGAGCCGCAGGCGGTTCTCGCGGACCTGCGCGAAAAGACCGACCGGCTGCTGCCGCAGGCGCGAGGAATCCGCGCCGTACCGATCTCCGGCCAGACGGGTCGCGGGCTCGACAAGCTGATGCAGTCGATCATCGATACGGACAAGGTCTGGAACAAGCGCATCTCGACCGCTCGCCTCAACCGTTGGCTGGAGCAGCAGCAGGTTCAGCATCCGCCTCCGGCAGTCTCCGGTCGCCGTATCAAGCTCAAGTATATGACGCAGGTGAAGGCTCGCCCGCCGGCCTTCATGATCTCCTGCACGCGCTCGGACGCGTTGCCGGAATCCTATACGCGTTATCTGATCAATGGCTTGCGCAACGATTTCGACATGCCGAGCGTGCCGATCCGCATTCACTTCCGCTCGCCCGAAAATCCGTACGAATCGAAGAAAAGACGGAGCTGATCAAGCGAGCAATCTTACGTCTCATAACGCGACAGCGTATCGCGTAGTGTGATGACATCTGCCGCCAGCCGCTTCAGTTCTGCAAATTCCCGGCCCGATGCATCCAGAATGCAAGCGGGAATGGATGCCGCACGCTTCCTGAGTTCGCGGCCTTCCTCAGTCAGGCCAATAATGACGACACGCTCGTCCTCCTTGCCGCGCTGCCGCTTGATGTAGCCGGTCGCTTCCAGGCGTTTGAGGAGGGGCGTAAGGGTGCTCGACTCGAGATGCAGCTTCTCGCCGATGCCGCCGACAGTCTGTCTGTCTTCCTTCCAGAGAGTAACCATTACCAGATATTGCGGGTATGTGAGATCCAGTGCGTCAAGCATCGGCTTGTAGACGCGGTTCATCGCGTGGTTCGCGGTGTAGAGGGCGAAGCACATAAAATCGTCGAGGTTGAGATCGTCGCTCATGTCGTGTTCTCCGGAAATGATCTAATTATATCGCGCAATAAATAATCGCAATCAAGTTTGTTGCATAGGAGTTATGCCAGAATGTTTATCGTGCGATAAACAATAGTGCGATAAACAAATGGTGTGTTCACGACGAACCGCAACCAAGAGGACTGGACAATGTCGACCATCAAGACCGCACTCTCCGCAGCCACGATCCTGGCAGCCACCACATTCGGCGCCGCTGCCGATCCGGTATTGGAACCGACGACGCAGAAGTTCATCGACGGGCTGGCCGGCGCCAAGCCGATCTACACGCTGTCTCCGTCCGACGCCCGCGACGTACTTGCCGGAGCGCAGAAGGGCGATGTCAAGAAACTCGCCGCCAGGGAAGAGAACCTCACGATCAAGGCTGGTCCGACCGGCAGCATCAAGCTGCGCGTCGTCCGTCCGGAAGGCGCGAAGGGCAAGTTGCCCGTCGTGATGTATTTCCACGGTGGCGGCTGGGTTCTCGGCGATGCCGAGACGCATGACCGGCTCGTTCGCGAGATCGCCAACGGCGCCAAGGCCGCCGTCGTCTTCGTTGATTATGAGCGCTCGCCTGAGGCACGCTATCCGATCGCGATCGAGCAGGCCTATGCCGCTACGAAATACGTCGCTGAGCATCAGAAGGAATTCAACGTCGATGCGAGCCGCCTGGCAGTGGCCGGCGATAGCGTCGGTGGCAACATGACGGCAGCAGTGACCCTTCTAGCCAAGGAGCGGGGCGGTCCCGCAATCGATCAGCAGGTCATGTTCTATCCCGTGACCGACGCCAACTTCGAGACCGGCTCCTACAACCAGTTCGCCAATGGTCCCTGGCTGACCAAGGAGGCCATGAAGTGGTTTTGGAACGCCTATCTGCCTGACGAAGCCAAGCGCAAGGGGCCGACCGCTTCGCCGCTCCAGGCATCGCTCGACCAACTGAAGGGCTTGCCGCCGGCATTGATTATTACCGATGAGAACGACGTGCTGCGCGACGAAGGCGAGGCCTATGGCCGCAAGCTGACGCAAGCCGGCGTCAAGGTAACCTCCATCCGCTACAACGGTACGATCCATGACTTCGTGCTTCTGAACGCCATTGCCGAGACACCGGCAGTGCGCAGCGCGGTCTCGGTCGCCAGCCAGACGCTGCGCGAGGCGCTCAGCAAGTAACGCCTTCAGGTTCCCGAAGAGACAGGCCCGGCGGCTTCGCCGGGCTTTTTCGTTCTTGGCAGCGACTTGGCGGCAAATTGCCAGGCCTTTTTCCATTTCGGCGTAATGACACCGTTGGCAGCGCGGATGTTGTTGATGAACTGCGTGGTTGCCGCTTCCCAGGAATATTGAAGCGCGAGTTCGCGTGCTTTCTCGCGGGAAGCAGACAATGCCGTCAGGCAGGCCGTTTTCAGGTCGTCGTCGAGTGCTCCGACTTCGTTGTCGTCTCCGATGATGTCGAACGGGCCGGTGACAGGGTAGGCGGCCACGGGAACGCCTGACGCGAGGGCCTCGAGGATCGTATTGCCGAACGTATCCGTCAGCGACGGGAAGACGAAGACATCGGCCTGGGCATAGGCCTTTGCCAGCTCCTCGCCGACTTTTAGGCCGGTGAAACGCACATCGGGATAGCGTTTCTCGAGTTCCGTGCGGGCCGGCCCGTCACCGACGACGACCTTCGATCCGGGCAGGTCGAGATCCAGGAAGGCCGGCAGGTTCTTTTCCAGGGCAACGCGGCCGACTGTCATGAAGATCGGGCGGGTAAGGCTGAACGGCGCATCTTCCGGGGGCATGGGGCGGAAATGATCGGCATCAATGCCGCGGCTCCACGGCATGAGGTTTCGAATGCCCTTTTCGGAGAGTTCGCGCGCGAGGCTTGGGGTCGCGACCATGCAACCGGCGCCCGAGTTGTGAAACCAGCGAACGAAGGCGTAAAGCCAGCTCTTCGGTATGGGCAGGCGAGCCGAAACGTATTCCGGAAAGCGGGTGTGGTAGCTGGTGGAGAAAGGCATGCGATTCTTCAGGCACCAGCGCCGCGCCGTCAGTCCCAACGGGCCCTCCGTCGCGATATGAACGTAGGAGGGCATGTGTTTCTTGATCTCACGCGCGACGCGGCGGTAGCTCGCTATCGAGAGACGAATTTCGGGATACGTGGGGCAGGGCACGCTGTGAAAGCCCTGCGGCGTCACCATCGCCACGTCAATGCCCATCTTCGCCAGTTCGCGATTGGTGTTCTCGATCGAACGGACGACGCCGTTGACCTGCGGATGCCAGGCATCGCTGACAATCACCAGCCGTTCCGCCATGCCCGGCCGAGATGCATACCGGCCTTCGTTGCCTCCAACATCCGACATATGTTGCAGCACGCCCCAATCCCATCCATGCCGCGCCCGCGGGGGCGCCGGCCCAATTCCCGGCTGACCCGGAGACTCGATTCCCGCGCCTCACATTCTGGCGGTCGTCGATGATGGAAATATTACAGTCGCACTGCGCCGATCGTTCGATGTTGCTCAGGTCTTGTCGATGCCGAGCTTTTCCCATGCGACGAGGGCGCCGTGTTCGCTAACCACGCGTGCGGCGACCTTCGCGGCAAACGCCGCTGCAGCAGGGGCGTCCTTCGTTTCGAGATAGCGGGCGAGAAATGCGCCGTTGAAACTGTCGCCGGCGCTGGTCGTGTCGACGACGTGTTCGACCTTTTCGGCTGGGACGAAGCTCTCCACGCCGTCGAAGCTCAGGGTCGCTCCCTCTGCGCCGTTCTTAACGACCACATCGGTCGCGCCAAGCGTGCGATACCGCTGGATCGTCGCAGCGATCGAGACGTCGCCGAAGTGCGTTGCTTCGTCGTCAAAACTCGGCAGCACCAGGGACGAGGCGCGCGCACCTTCGCTGATCGTCGCATGCATCACGTCATAGCCGGACCAAAGCCGCGGGCGGATATTGGGGTCGAAGGCCACGATCTTGCCGGCGGCCTTGGCGCGACGGACTTCGGCGAGCAACGTATCGGCGTCATTGCGAGACAGGATCGCAAGTGTGATGCCGGAGAAATAGATGACGTCGCATGCCTCGATCGCCTCGCGCAGGAGCTCCGCATCGGCTGCCAGCTGGCGGGCGGCCGAGTTGTCGCGCCAGTAGCTGAAGGAGCGCTCGCCGTCCTTGAGGCTGATCATGTAGAGACCGGGCGCCTTACCCTTGATGCGCCTGATAAATTCCGTGCCGATGCCAGCCTGCTTGTAGAAGGCGATCATCTCATCGGACATGGCTTCGTCGCCGAGCGCGGTAAAATACTCCACCGACCAATCTGCCGGCAGGCAGGCGCGGGCATACCAGGCGGTGTTCAGCGTATCGCCGGCAAAGCCCTTGCGTAGCAATCCGGCGCCTGCCTGCGAAAGCTCCACCATGCATTCACCGATCGATAAAAAACGCCCGCTCACAGAAAGCCTCCCTGAATTTTCCCGTTTCGCTGATACGCGCAGAGCACCTTCCTGACAAGCCGCGAGCGGCATGTGTCTGCGGCATTAGGCCGGATTTGTTGACCGTGTGGACGGGGCGCATAATGACGCGCGTAGCTATGGGGATATGTTCATGCAGAAGATCCCAGTTTCTCTGATCGCCATTTCACTTATCGCGGGACTATCCCTCTCAGCTATTCCCGCTTTCGCACGCGGCGGAGGCAAGGGCCGAAAGATGGATTGCCAGACACTCGCCATGCAGGAGCGCAACTCCGTGGGAGGCAAGCTACCGAGCAAGGACATCAAGCGCCGCGACAAGATAAAGCGCAGAATGCAGAAACTTGGATGTGCGACGGATCCCGGCTGAAGGTTGTTTTTTGGCACGCCCGCTTTAGTCTTGGCATGATTGCGTGATGCGGGAGATGATTGGCTGATGTCGGTTGCAGGCAAGACGGCGGACTGGTGGCGGGGTGCTGTCATTTATCAGGTCTATCCGCGATCCTTTCAGGATACCAACGGAGATGGTCTCGGAGACCTGAAGGGCATTACCCGGAGATTGCCCTATATCGCCAACCTTGGCGTAGATGCGATCTGGCTGTCGCCGTTCTTCAAGTCACCCATGGCCGACATGGGTTACGATGTTTCGGATTATTGCGATGTCGACCCGATCTTTGGCACGCTTGATGATTTCGATGAAATGATGGCGGCCGCCCATGGGCTCGGCCTCAAGATCATCATCGATCAGGTCATTTCCCATACCTCCGATGTTCATCCCTGGTTTGTCGAAAGCCGCTCGAGCCGGACCAATCCCAAGGCGGACTGGTATGTGTGGGCGGACCCGAAACGGGATGGGACGGCCCCCAACAACTGGCTCTCGATCTTCGGTGGACCAGGATGGGAATGGGACGGCGTGCGCCGGCAGTATTACCAGCATAACTTCCTGACCTCGCAGCCGGATCTCAACTTCCACAGTCCGGAGGTTCAGGATGCCGTGCTTGCCACCGTGAAGTTCTGGCTCGACCGCGGCGTCGACGGCTTCCGCCTCGACACTGTCAATTATTACTTCTGCGACAGGCTGCTTCGCGACAACCCTCCGCATGCGCCCGATGAGAGCGATACCGGTCTCGATGCGCCGGATACCAACCCGTACGGCATGCAGAACCACCTCTACGACAAGACGCAGCCGGAGAATGTCGGCTTCCTCCGGCGGTTCCGGGCGCTGCTTGATCGCTACGAGGCGCGCGCGACGGTCGGCGAGGTCGGCGACGGTGCCCGCTCGCTGAAGACCGTCGCCGCCTATACGGGCGGCGGCGACAAGCTGAACATGTGCTACACCTTCGACCTGCTCGGACCGGACTTTACCGCGACGCATATTCGAAACTGCGTCGATGCCTTCCAGAAATCGGTTGCCGATGGGTGGGTATGCTGGGCGTTCTCGAACCACGACGTCAACCGTCATCTGAGCCGATTTGCCAAGACGGCAGCAGAGCGGCCCGTGATCGCCAAGCTCGCCATGTCTGTGCTGGCGACGCTGCGCGGCTCGATCTGCCTCTACCAAGGAGAAGAACTTGGGCTTCCCGAGGCCGAGCTCGCCTTCGAGGATCTGCGTGATCCCTATGGCATCCGGTTCTGGCCGGCGTTCAAGGGACGTGACGGATGCCGCACTCCGATGCCCTGGGAGGCTGCCAAGGCGCATGCCGGCTTTACGAGCGCCGAGAAGTCATGGTTGCCGGTGCCTTATGAGCAGGCGGCGCTTTCCGTCGATACGCAGGAGAGCGATCCGAATTCCGTGTTGCACCACTACCGGCAGACGCTCAATTTCCGGAAAAGCCACCCGGCTTTGCTCAATGGCACTATGGAATTCATCGGTACCAATCAGGACCTTCTCGCCTTCACGCGCAGCAAGGGAAGCGAGAAGCTGCTCTTCGTCTTCAACCTGACGCGCAAGCCCGCGCAGTTCATCCCGCCGGCCGGAATGGTGATCGAAGAACGGCTGGCGATGCCGGGCTTCGCGGCGGCAGCCGGAACCGGTCCAATCAAGCTGGCCGCACTCGATGCATTCTGCGCACGGGTGGCTGGCTAGACGCTCACCCGACGAGGGCGAACTTGTCGACGTCCACCATTCCGCGATCCGAGATCTTCAGGTGCGGAATGACCGGGAGCGGCAGGAAGGCCACCTGCAGGAAGGGTTCCTCAAGCGTCGTGCCGAGCGCGTAGGCGGCCTTGCGTAGATGGTGGAGCGTGTCGCGCACCGACTCGTAGGGCTCGAGGCTCATCAGGCCGGCAATGGGCAGGGCGATCTCGCCGGTGACCTTGCCATCCTCGACGACAACGAAGCCGCCGTTGATTTCGCCGAGGCGATTGGCGGCGAGGGCCATGTCATCCTCGCTGACGCCGACGACGCAGATGTTGTGACTGTCATGCCCGACGGTCGAGGCGATCGCACCTGTCTTCAGGCCGAAGCCCTGGACGAAACCATTGGCATGGTTGCCGTTCTTGCCGTGCCGCTCGATGACGGCGACCTTGATGATGTCATTGCCGAGATCGACGTCAGTCTGGTTGCCCTTCACCGGTAGCCGGTAGCGGCGATGTTCCGTGATGATCTTGCCGGGCGTGACGCCGATCACAGGGGTTTCGCCGTCGGCGACGGGAACGCCGAAGTGCGCGGCGTTGACGGGCCGGGCCTTGACGCTATCAAGGCCGACCGGTTCGACGGGCTTGCGCGTGGCGAAAAGCTCTGGGGTCACTTGGCGCCCAGCGGCAAAGACGAGATCTGCGCGGCAGTTTTCGAGGCTGTCGATGACCACGAGGTCTGCACGCCAGCCGGGGGCTACGAGACCGCGGTCCCTCAGGCCGAAGGCACGGGCAGCCGAGATCGACGCGGCGCGATAAATGGCCAGCGGCTCGACGCCGTTCTTGATCGCGGTCCGGATCATGTAGTCGAGATGGCCTTGCTCGGCGATGTCGAGGGGATTGCGGTCATCAGTGCAAAGGGCAAGGTACGGCGACAGGCGCTCGGTGATGATGGGCATCAGGGCCGCCAGATCCTTCGACACGGAGCCCTCGCGCACGAGGATATGCATGCCCTTGCGCATCTTTTCTAGCGCTTCGGCAGCACTGGTGCATTCGTGCTCGGTGCGGATGCCGGCGGAGAGGTAGCCATTCAGGTCATTGCCCGAGAGCAGGGGGGCGTGGCCGTCGATATGCTGCCCCTGGAAGGCATCGAGCTTGGCCATGCAGATGGGATCCTTGTGGATCACACCGGGGAAGTTCATGAACTCGGCGAGGCCGATGACCTTCGGATGATGGCGAAATGGAAGGAGACGTTCGATCGGCAGATCTGCGCCCGATGTTTCCAGATGCGTGGCGGGCACGCAGGAGGAGAGTTGGACACGGATGTCCATGATCGTTTCGAGGGACGAATCGAGGAAATACTGAATGCCTTCGGTGCCGAGAACATTTGCAATCTCGTGCGGGTCGCAGATGACTGTTGTTACGCCATAGGGCAGGACGCAGCGGTCGAATTCGTGCGGCGTCACCAGCGACGACTCGATGTGGAGATGCGTATCGATGAAGCCCGGCACCACGATCTTGCCCGAGATATCGATCTCGGTTTCGCCGTCGTAGCTGCCGCACGTGCCGACGATACGATCCTGTGCGATCGCGACATCGGATGCCACCAGTTCGCCGGTCACGAGGTCGAAGAAGCGTCCGCCTTTCAGAACGGTATCGGCGGGCAGGCGGCCCGTCCCTTGGTCGATAAGGCGTTCGAGCTTGGCGGTCATGGCATCCTCGTGCTGGCGTTTCACCAGTTATAGCCCATGTGTCTGACAAAGCGAGATCGGCTTTGTCGGCCGGTCCACAAACGAAAACCGGGCGCCCCAGAGGGACGCCCGGCGATCGAAATCGGGAGATCGAAGGCTTATTCGGCCGGAACGATCTTGCCAGCTTCCCACTTGTAGAGCGCGAAGCTCTGCGAAGTCAGGTCGCCGGTTTCGCCGTAGGTCAGCTTGCCGATTGCCGTCGGGATCGCTTCGCCGCCCTTCAGCGCCTTGGCGACTGCTTCGGAATCCTCTGCGCTGCCAGCCTTCTCGATACCTGCCTTCAGGACTTCGACTGCGGCGTAGGCGTTGAGCGTGAAGGCTTCGGCCGGGATGCCCTTGGCCTTCAGCGCATCGGCAGCTGCCTGCGAATCCGGGCTCTTGGTCGCATCCATGGCATTGGTGAAGATCGTGCCGCCGGCTGCGTCGGTACCGATGTTCCAGAACTCGCTGTTCGAGAGGCCGTCGCCGCCGATGATGACGGCCTTGACGGACAGGTCATGCAGCTGGCGGGCCAGCAGGCCGCCTTCCGGGTGATAGCCGCCGAAATAGACGACATCGACGTTCTCGGCCTTCAGACGGGTGGTCAGCGCGCTGAAATCCTTGTCGCCAGGGGTCAGGGAGTCGTCGAGCACTTCCTTGATGCCGCCAGCATTCAGTGTGGCCTTGAAGGAATCGGCCAGGCCCTTACCGTAGGCGCCCTTGTCGTTGATGATCGCAACGCGCTTGTCCTTGAAGTTCTTCAGGACGTAGTTGGCGGCGACTTCGGCCTGCTGGTCGTCGCGACCGCAGGTGCGCAGGACGTTGGCGAGGCCACGCTTGGTGAGGTCTGGTGCGGTTGCCGTCGGGGTGACCATCAGCACGCCGTTCTCAGCAAGAACGTCGGAAGCCGGGATCGCGACGCCCGAGGTGACCGGGCCGACGACGAAGCGGATACCGTCGCCGACGAGCTGGTTTGCAGCGGAAACGCCCTGCTTGGGTTCGCCGGCATCGTCGGCATATTTGAGGATGACTTTCTCGCCGAGGATGCCGCCCTTCTTGTTGATCTCGTCAACAGCAGCCTGCGCGCCATTCTTCACCTGATCGCCATAGGCGGCAACGGGGCCAGTCAGCGGCGCGATGAGGCCGATGGTGACGTCAGCATGGGCGAGCGGCGCAAAGGCAAGCGAAGCGACGAGGGCCGCCGACAAAGTCTTCAGACTCATTTTCTTTCTCCTTGGGTGGGTATCAAAACCCGCGATTTAAGTGCCGCGGCGGCGAGCCCAGATCGTCAACAGCCCTTGCAGGGGGATGCGCCAAGAGACGATGAGCAGCCGCGCGCCGAAACACCCGCCCTCCATATTTGGCTTCGACGGACGCTTTGCAAGTTTCTTAGGAATTTACCGTCGATTTCGCAAGAAGATAAAGAAATAGGGCCCGCTTTTGCCTGATTTGACAAAAGCGGGCCCCGAAAACGCGTCGTTTAGATGTTATTTTGCAAAATTTCGCGCAGTTTTCCGAAGAGCTCGTCGATGTGGTGCTTTTCGATGATGAGCGGCGGCGAGAGCGCGATGATGTCGCCGGTCGTGCGGATCAACAGGCCCTTCTCATAGGCCCTCAGGAAGGCGGTAAAGGCGCGCTTGGTCGGCTCGCCGGCGATCGGATCGAGCTCGATCGCGCCGATCAGACCGGTGTTTCTGATGTCGATGACATTCGGGCAGTCCTTCAGGGAGTGCAGCCCGTCGGCCCAGTAATCCGAGAGCTCGGCGGCGCGGGTCAGGAGGCCTTCTTCCTTGTATGTGTCGAGCGTGCCGAGTGCTGCGGCGCAGGCGATCGGGTTGCCGGAGTAGGTGTAACCGTGCATGAACTCGATCATGTGCTCGGGGCCGCTCATGAACGCGTCATGGATCTCTGCGGTCACGAAGACCGCGCCCATAGGAATCACACCGTTGGTCAGGCCCTTTGCGGTGGTGATCATGTCCGGCTTGACGCCGTAGTACTGGGCAGCGAACGGCGCGCCGAGGCGGCCAAAGCCGGTGATGACTTCGTCAAAGATCAACAGGATGCCGTGCTTGGTGCAGATTTCGCGGAGCTTCTGCAGGTAGCCCTTCGGCGGGATCAGCACGCCGGTCGAACCGGCAATCGGCTCGACGATGACGGCGGCAATCGTCGATGCGTCGTGTAGCGTGACGATGCGCTCGAGCTCGGTCGCCAAGTCGCCGCCATGCTCGGGCTGGCCGCGGGTGAAGGCGTTCTTGCCCGGCTGATGCGTGTGGGGCATGTGGTCGACGCCCGTCAGCAGCGTGCCGAACATCTTGCGGTTGGAAACGATGCCGCCGACGGAGATGCCACCGAAGTTGACCCCATGATAGCCGCGTTCGCGGCCGATCAGACGGAAGCGCGAGCCGTTCCCCTTCACACGATGGTAGGCGAGGGCGACCTTCAGCGCCGTCTCGACCGATTCAGACCCCGAATTGGTGTAGAGAACGTGGTCCATGCCTTCGGGCGCGATGTCGACGAGGCGGTTCGCGAGTTCGAACGCCTTGGGGTGGCCGAGCTGGAAGGCCGGCGCGTAGTCGAGCTCACCAGCCTGTTCGCGGATCGCTTCGGTGATCTTCGGCCGGCAGTGGCCAGCATTCACGCACCAGAGGCCGGCGGTGCCGTCGAGCACCTGACGGCCGTCATGGGTCTGGTAGTACATGTCCTTGGCGCTGACGAAAAGACGCGGCTCCTTCTTGAACTGGCGGTTCGCAGTGAAGGGCATCCAAAAGGCCCGAAGGTCGTTTGGCGTGGTATTGAGGCGATTGGACATGCTGTTCTCCATGGCCGTTTCGGAGGCCGTTCCCGGTATTGGCTGATGCGGTTTTTTTACTGCCCGGTCAAATTATCAGCGGTTCTTCGGGCGTCAAGCCGCTGACATTGCCGTCAGGCCGCTGCATCGGAGATACGCGCAAAAAATAGACCGGCATCGCTGCCGGTCTAAAAGTATGTAAACGTGCTGAAATGAGGTTGCCACACTATTCCGGATGCATTTCACGGCAGTGGGGCTTATCGGCTGACATTATGTCAGCTTGTCCTTACGCCGCGGACTTTGCCTGGCTTTGAACAGAGTAGATGTCGGTGAGGGCTTCGAGGATCCTGAGGACCGGCTCGGAGTTGCTGGAGTAGTAGATCGTCTGGGCGTCGCGGCGCGTCTTCACCAGTTTTTGGGCGCGCAGCTTTGACAAGTGCTGCGACAGCGCGGACTGGCTCAAGCCAACCTCCTGCGCCAGCGCACCGACCGGGATTTCGCCCTTCACGAGGTTGCAGAGAATGAGAAGCCTTTTCGGGTTTGCCATTGCGGACAAGAGCGCAGCGGCAATATTCGCATTGGCGGTTAAATCGATTGTGTCCATATCTTCTTCCCGATGTGAAACTAATTTCAAAAACGCATGTTCCCGCTCAATGCCGGACGGCGAAAACTATCAATACGGCGTCAAGATTGTATATAGCTAAATTTCAGGTATTGCGGATTTTATGTTAGATATATGGAAATAAACGTCCTCGATGTCCTCTGCGACGGCAGCGAATTCGCAACGCAGAAGCAAATCACCCGAAATCAGATCGAAACCGGCGCAGTCCACTCCACAAATGCGCCAATCGCCGCCGTTGCCGGCCTTCAAACTCGCTGCGGTCATGGGGGCGAGATCGGGGCTTGTACCTAGTAATTCTTGCACTATCGCATCGGCCTGCGCCGCCACGTTCTCGTTCCCGGGGGATCGAATCGTCAGGTCGTCTCCATCAAGAAGATAGGCGCGACCAAACCCACCATTCAGGCTCGCGGATTGCGGCACCAGCCGGAGGAAGCGGAAATCCGGGAAATCGATATAGAGCTTTGCCTTGGCATGGCGGTTGAGGAAGCGGCTGCGAATCCGGGCATGGATGACGCTGTCGCGCTCGACCGGTTCGGCAA
>Ga0102588_1000460_pt1 | contig 43688 bp, 34 predicted proteins | sample AraplaMF_Col_mMS_FD_76854 | JGI IMG/M metagenome (GOLD analysis project Ga0102588, IMG submission 76854) | Arabidopsis root microbial communities from the University of North Carolina, USA - plate scrape MF_Col_mMS (SPADES assembly) (version 2) | ecosystem: Host-associated > Plants > Roots >...
CGCATCCCGGCGAGAAGCACGGTGCATGCGGTGCTCGACCGGTACGGCCTTGTGAGCCAGGCCCGTAAGAGGAACCGGGCGAACAAGGCCATGGGCACGGCGCTGTCGGCGGCCACAACGATCTGTGGTGCGCCGACTTCAAGAGCGAGTTCAAGCTGGGCGACGGCCGATATTGTTACCCCCTGACGATCACCGACCAGGCATCGCGCTATCTCCTGTGCTGCGAGGCCTTCGAGACGACCCGTGAACGCGGCGTCTTCGATGCCTTCGCGCGGGTGTTTGCCGAACGCGGATTGCCGCTTGCCATCCGCTCCGACAACGGCCTGCCCTTCGCCAGCCCGAACGGGCTCTACAATCTCTCGAAGCTGTCGGTCTGGTGGCTGAGGCTCGGCATCGTCTTCGAGCGCATCCGCCCCGGCCATCCGCAGGAGAACGGCCGCCATGAGCGCATGCATCTGACGCTGAAGAAGGAAGCCACCCGCCCGCCGGGACGCAATATCCTGCAGCAGCAGATGCGCTTCGACGCATTCATCAGCGAATTCAACACGGAAAGACCGCACGAGGCCCTGTCGATGAAGGTGCCGGCCGAAGTCTACCAGACCTCGGCCGGCACCTATGAAGGGCTGCCCGAGATCAGCTACCCCTTCCACGACCGCGATGCCATCGTCACCAATTGCGGCCGTCTGTGCATCCATCGCAAGAAGATCAACATCTCAACCGTCATGGCCGGCCAGAAGCTCGGCCCCAAGGACGTCGACGACGGCATTTGGCTCGTCAGCTTCATGCGCTATGATCTCGGATATATCGACCTCGAACAGAGGACATTGCAAACAATCGACAACCCGCTCGGCACGAGGTTGTCACCGATGTCTTAGGTACCGATTGTGACCTATGTGTCCGGGTCGGACGCGAGAGTTAATGTAGCGCTCGTCATCAGCGTACACCGCCCCTCATAGAATTCATTGATCTTTTTGGAACGCGCGAGCGCTTTCGCGTGCACCCCGCAGGGCATCAACGTGCACCGAAGCAGTCCTGCTTGGCATCAGCGTACACTGCGCGACATGGCTCTGTTTTGGCGCTCCGAGAGCCAGATTTCACCTTAAACCCTCTGGATTGTGTGAACCCTTCGAACCCGATGTCTGCCAGCATGAAAACCAGAGTGCGAGTCCTTCGGCACTAACACCTAGGGCCTGACGCTCTTACGATGTCGAATGCTTCCTCGACGTGCTGGTGACTTAGGCGGAACCGAGGATCGGGAGGATTGGCCCCAGTCCGGACGGGGAAGAGAGTTCCGAAGTAATCGGGTCGGTTTCTGAGGAGAGTTCGATCCACACGGCGGCTGTTGTGCTTCAGGACATTGTTGAGCCGATTGAGATTGGCCAATTGCGGACTGACGCCATACAGCAGCAGCGTCGCATCTCTCAAGGCTGGAAACTTGTGCTCGAATCCATGGAGGCCCGTCCATACTCTCGCTGAACGTTCCCAGTAATGAACAGCGCTGGTGATGAATGCTTCGCGAACAACCGTAACCGCGAGGATCGCGTCCAGCTCTGCTTGGTCGAGTGAACTTGCGGTCGAAATTACGAGGATGCCATCCTCGTCATACTCGCGGTCGTCGGCACCACTTTCAAGGTACTGAAGGCTCGCCTGCTTTGCTTCTGCGGCCGCGCTCTCGATCGTCTCGGCTGAAGCTCGGTATGCATTATGAATGCGGTCGATGCCAGTTTGGTATTGATAGGCTTTGAAGCTCTCGGGAAGGATCACCATGGATGGCCAGATTTTCCTAAATGTGCAGGTTGATAAGTTGGCTGGGTAGCGAGTAGGCAGGCGCCCTGCCGGAGCGTCAGCGAAATCATATGACCGAACTGGCAGCGCTAGTTCCTCTTGAGCCGAACGAGGATAGTCTTTGGGTTCTCCGAGGAGCGTTCAACATCGGCGATGCCGGACGCCTTTACTAGGTCACTCAGTCGAGGAAAGCCGTAGTTTCGGGCGTCAAAGTCCGGTGACTGCTTCGCAAGGTGTCCGCCAACTTGGGCGAGATTGGCACGCCCGTCTTCGTCCGCAGTTGCAACAATGGCCTTAGTCAGCATGTCTTGGGCTGCCTTGTTCAAGCCTGCCTTCTTCGTTGGCTGTTTCGCGGCCGAAGGCTTCACTTCAGCTTGCTGGGGCGCCGGAGCTTGGTCAGCATCGTCAGGCTGCGTGTTCAGCACGTCGAAATATACGAACTTGTCGCAGGCGGTAATGAAGGGGCGCGGCGTCTTGCGCTCTCCAAACCCATAGACCGTGACACCTTGTTCGCGGATCCGAGCGGCCAGCCGAGCGAAGTCGCTGTCGCTAGAGACAATGCAGAACCCAGAGAAGCGTCCGGTGTAGAGCAGATCCATAGCATCGATGATCATGGCGCCATCGGTAGCGTTCTTGCCTGTCGTGTAGGCGAATTGTTGTATTGGCTGAATGGAATGTTCGAGGAGGCAATCTTTCCACCCCTTGAGGTTCGGGCCAGTCCAATCGCCATAAACCCGCTTCACGCTGGCTATGCCGTAGTTCGCAATTTCGGCCATCAGACCGATCACGATCTTTGGAGATGCATTGTCGCCATCGATAAGCAGTGCGAGCGTCCCCGAATTATCAGTCGCCATTCACATTCTCCTTTGCTTCGGCATTATCGTGTCAGAAAATGCCAGTCGAACCCAGCGTCTTTCGTCGAGCGACTAAACTCACTCTGCCCTGGTGCCTTTCAGCCTGTGGATCTATTCTTGCGCGGTTATGGAGGCAAATCATCAATTTCTGGAAACGCTTGCTCGCACCGCTCAGACCCCACCCGATGGCCACTGTCGTAGCTCAGACAGGTCCGCAGTCGGCAAAAGCGACATCGACCACAGCAGTCGTAGTCATTGCGACAGAGGCGTCCAACGTCTGCGCGCCACCAAGACAATCGGGGGCATCCACCAGTTCCTCAGCCCAAGTAAATCGCAGTGTCGAGGCAGCGGTACCCACACAAGATGAACCGGAAACTTCCGGAGAGGTGCGTCGCTACTTCGAGGAGTCCATAGCTTTGTACGCAGATCGAGACATCAATCTAGCGGTGACACCCACAGAGTCGACGTTCACGTCGTCGGGTCTAAGCGACGCAAGAGCTGCATTCGAACGATGTGTCACCGAGCAGGATGCCAAGGAAAAGGCACAGCAAACAGCCGCCGGAAGTGATGATGACAGAAATGACAGTGATCGGTATGGAACGCTCGGTCGCGAACTCGGCATGGGACCAGGACAGGAAAATCTGCGCGCACTTGCCGTTCTTGAAGAGGCGCCACGAAAGGAGCAGATTAAGCCGTTGCAGGCTCGCGCTCTGGGGGTCAAGATTGGCGAGTTGCATGGAGAAGGACTTGATCCGGCCGAGATCGAGACAACGATCAGGCAGAAGGTAGAGTTCATCGTGGCGAAGGAGGAGGCGAGGGCGAGCTTTCACGTCTCTGCTGCACAGTATCGCGCTTCCACCGCTCACCAAGCCGCACGGCAACCAAACAAGGACGTTGAGGAGGATCAAGGGCCGTCAATGGACATGTAGATGGCGCCAGCGCGTAAGGCATTGCGCGTGCCACGTCGATGCTTTGGTCGTCGGGACGATAGTCCCTCCGAGCTTGCCACCGCAGATCACACGGCCTAAAATTGGAGTTATTTCAAATGGAAAGCCTCTCTACTAATGCAGGTCGCCGTCCGCACTGAACATATCTCGAAGCTCGTTGATGGGGTCGCCCTTATCCCCGGGCCAATGTTTGAGAGATTCGGCGGAAAGCTTATCGATGAATACCTGCAGACCCGATTGAACCATCGAGGGCTCAACAACGCTCTTGCTCCGGTTAGTGGAACAGTTGACTCCTATAACGACGAGGGCGCAGTCGCGGCGGAATACTCAGCCGAGAAGTCGTACTTCAGCGGGGACTGGGATAAACCCGTAAGAGACATCCTCCACGTTTTGCGGAAGCATCCAGACGCAAAGGACATCTATCTGCTGTCGTCGCAGGTGGCGCCGACAGGATCCACCCCTACCTTCGTAGCCCGTGTTAAAGAATGGTTCGGATGGGGGGATCGAACCCTCCATCTGTACGACGCCAGAAAAATCGCAGAGATCATCGTCGATGACCTCCTCCTATTTGATGCCGCTACGGAAGCACTGGTCGAGCACCTGCCCGCACTGCGCCGGATCCTTGATGAAAACATCGCCACGTTGACGTTGCCGACCGTCGATAGCAACCGCGTTGAGCGACCGGCTATCGAAGGCGAGATCAGAAACCGTCTGACGAGCGAAACGCCAGTTCTGGCAATTTCAGGCATCGGAGGCAGCGGCAAGTCCGACGTGGCTGCGTCATACGCAGCCTCGAACAACGGATATCGAGCCTCTATCTGGGTTGCGGGTTCGGATCTGAGGGATGTAACTGAACTCAGCTCAATCCTACTCAAGAGGGCAGGAGCGACGATTAATGTTGCTGGATTGATGGCTTCATACCGATGCCTCCTGGTAATTGACGACCTCCCATCTACGATATCGCTTTCCGAACTGACGTTTCTTTGCTCCACTGGTAGCCGCGTGCTGGTAACCCGACGCAATGTTGAGAAGGGCGACTACGAACTTCCCCATTTCTCCGTCACTGAAGCGCGAGCTATTTTGAACCGTGGAGTTCAAGAGTGCAGCGATGAAGGTGTGCAGATCCTGATGAGGGTCACGGGCGGGCACCCATTGAGCTTGGCACTTGTGAATCGGGCGGTCGCGCTCGGGGAGTCATGGGGGGACGTTCTCAAGGATTGCGAGTTTATCGGCAGGTATGAAGATGGCCCCCAACTTCTAGCGGATCGTCTTCTCGGCAGATTGCAGACTACATTGGGTAAAGAGCTCACCGTCTTCGAGTGGTCGGGGCGGGAGGGGATCGAAGATCGTTTTTTGCGCACCGTCATTAAAACCCCTGGTATGGCCAAGCTTGGGAGCCACGGTCTCCTTGCCGCCGAGAGCCGCCCAAAGATCCGGCTACATGACATCATCCACGCTGCAGTTTGTGCCCACGGCTGGCTCACGACAACGCGGACAGCTGAACTCAACGACGCGTTTGAGGAACATCTCAAGACCCTGATAGTAGAGGAGAGCCTCGGCCTTAAAATCCTCGCCTCGACGATGCGACACAAGCTTGAAGCTCTATTGGGAGGTGGTGATTTCCGGCCTGCGTTTGTATGCGCGCTTCTTGAAGTGTGGTCGGCACAAGATTTCAACCCCGCCATAGCTGGCGATCCAGAGCGGTGGGTTTCTTCATTGGAAGCCCGTGCCACTCCACCTGACTATATCGACATCCGTTATGCGTTGGAGCTGATTGAGGCCGCGTATCGCCACACCCGGATATCGAACGAAGACGCTGGAACAGCGTTAGTCTCTCGGTATCTTCCCCTGCTGGAACGCATGCTCGCGCTTCCGAACTTATCCCCGGATTCAATCGCCGGCATCGGTCATCACTGGGGTAAGGCACTGATTATTATTGGCGATGTAGCAAGCGCCCAGGAACAATTCGAAAGGGTGATGGCCGGCCCCGTGAAAATGGACGCCACGCGCCTGCAACTCATCCGAATTTACGCTAACGACCCAAGCCTCAAAGATATCGCTGAGCGATATGCGGATGAGATTCTGGATCGAGCACGAACCCCTAAGAGCGTCGCAGGTTCGGTAGTCTTGGGTCTGGCTCAATCACTAACAAGCTTCGGCGCGATGATTGATGGAGTTTACGACAGACACGCAGACGTTTTCGACCGAGAGATCAAAGAAGCCACTGACGCTGGCATTGATCAAGGTTACGCCGCTCTTGCCGCCTTGGCGCGTAGTTGGGGATGGCGCGAGCCTGCTCGGCTGGCAAGGCTGGTAAAACCTCTTTCATTTCCAGAGGCCGAGTCGGTCAATATCCGGACCCGACAGTCGTTGGGAGAGATCCTCGGTCAGGCAGCCCTCGGATCCGATCCATTTGATCGCGACCTACAGGAAAAGGCGCTAACCTACTTTGAGGCGATCCCTGAGCCCAGCGACTTTGAGCGGCAGAAGCATTCTCAGATACTGATCGAGATGAAGGAGTTTGATCGCGCTGATGATGTTCTGGCCAAAGTCGCCGATGTACGCTCGAAGCCTTTCGCTGCTCATCGACTCTCGCAGGTGAGACTTGGCCAGTCGCGAGCAGACGAAGCGCTTGAGCTGATAAACTCATCGATCGATCTAATTACGGCGAAGATAGAGCGATTTCGACCCACTTTCCTAGCCCATCGTGGAAAGATCCGCCTGACCATGGGAGACCATGGCGGCATTCATGATTACGATCGGGCGATCCCCCTATGCGATACCGATGACTTCAGAACCAAGCTCGAAAGGGAGCGCTCCGAATGGCTCGCGACGCAGATGAGCCCGTTGGTCTTAGGATCTTCCACAGCCGCATCCGAGACGATTGGGTCCGACGGCGCTTCACGGTAGCGAAAGCAGCCATCGCTCAAATAGGTCGGATCTGGAGAGCGTTCTGGCAAGAAGGTGATCACGCTTGCCGCTATCGACCTCTTCCTGTGTTCCAAGAACATTCCATTGGTTTCTATACTCGAAAAGGTCTTCAGCAAGCTCCAGCTTGAAGATATGTGAACCTGGTTTCTCCTGCGTGAGGATCAGGCCGCCACGGGCCTGGAGTTCCAAGATTGCTTCAACCAAACTTGGGTTTTCGGCTCGTGTTCGGCGAAACGCCAGGAGGCGATGCCTTTCCGGCGGCGGCCTCCGACTTAGACCTTCTTCCGCTTCACATTGAAGGTCTCCGGCAACCGTATCGCCCGTGGGGACGACAGCCTCGAAAGGTTTCCTACCAAACTGTGGTCGCTGCGGAGGATTTTCCAAATCGACCGTCCCACCGTTCGCGCGCCGTACACCCTGTGTGCCTCCTCTGCGTCAGCTAGCATGAAGTGCCCCTTGATCCAGTGAGCGACTGCGGATTGCCCGTCGTCATCGCAGGCCAACAAGACCGCTACCAATACCCGTGCATATATGTCGGGCCTAGTCCTGATGAGGTTTTCGAGAAGTGTCGATATGGCCTTCAGACGGACATGATAGGGTATCTCTTTGACTTTCAGGACCTCATCCGTGAACCGAACGACGACGCCCATATGGGCATAGATGTCCGCTTGCGCTGTACCAATGTAGGCGGCGAGCGCCTTGAAGTCGGTAAAGGCATCCTCATTACCGGACTTGAGCGCCTTCAGCAGAACCCATTCGTCGATCGACACATGCCCGTGGCGGAGCCGTGCAAGCGCGGCGATCTTGGCCACACACTCGTCGTAGGGAATGATGCCAAGACGAGCCGCGGCCTCAAAGGCCGGCTGCAACCACACACCCTGCATTGGCCAGATGCTGCGAGCTATGGTGCGGTAATTCATGTCTTCACTCAGCAGCACGTAACCGTTTGCGGCAAGTGCTGCTGGGTCAAGAACGCCTGCACCGAAGTTCTTGACTGCGTGTTCTACCCATTGCTTTCGGTCATCCGCGAAATCTCCGGTGATCTCCGGCGCAGAGACGGGAAGAACTTCGCAGTGTTCCCGGATCTTTTTCTCGCGCTCCTCGATAACTTTCCGGCGCTTCAGTTCCTCTTCACGCGATGTTTCGTGCTTCAGGAACTCTCCGTTGTGAAAGACGATGGAGAATGACTTCGCGGGCTTTTCCAAGCCCTTCAATAGCAGAAGGTCGTCATGCACGGCCTGTGGAACGTAGAGCGACCCGAACAACTTCTTTAGAACAGGAAGAACATCGAGTGCGGCGGCGACCCAGGCCGTGTAGGTGTCGAGGACCGCGCCAGATGCTCGGTGCTGCTCGATGATTGCGAATGCCGCGTCACGTTCCTGCCCGCTGCCAAAGCAGGTAATGATGTCTTTGCCGTTCGAACGGATGTACTCGGCGAAACTGATCGACTCCTTCTTCATCAATCCGGACAGGAAGGCGAGTGGCAGACCGTCTGCGTACTGGTTTGCGAACTGCTTGTTCGCCTCTGCCTGCTGCTTAACGAGGTCCAGCATCGGCTGGATGTCGTTGTCCTTCATGGTGTATGAATAAACGCCACTCTCGTCAGGAAACTGGGTCTCGAAGTTCTGGCCGATATCGCGAGCTGCTTGGGACCATCGGTGCCGGATCTCCTTAATCACCCACGTGATCTGCCCGCCAACCTCGCGAGCAACCGCGAACGAATCCCCTACGGCCTTACCCATTGCCTGTGCGACCACGGGGTGGCTCGCAGGGTAGATCCCCTCTGAAACAGACACATCCTCTCCAACAATGAACGAGAACGGGTGACCGGCGTCGTCTTCCAAGAGAACCCAGGCGTCGACACCAACGACTGATGGATGGGGGATATGCTTGTAGGACCGCTCATTGACCACCATGCCGAACAACGTCAAGGCCACGTCTGGGCGATTGCGGTTGGACAAATAGAGGCGGTAGACCTCCTGTAGGGCGTCGGGGATGCGTCCAATCTGGTGAAGAACCTGTGCGGCCGACAGTTTGGATCTAGTGCCACCCTCGAAGGACAAAACGTCATTTTTCTTGAGAAAGTCTTTGATCCGATCAAGGCGCCCGCGGCGCTGCAGGGTCATTGCTAGGAGATTGAACGTGTCGAGGCGTTGCACATCCTTCAAGAGGGATCGAGCAGCTGTCTCGGCCTTCGGCATATCGCCCGCGTTGAAGTGCATAACGGCTTCGAAATGCCTGAAGAAGGGATCCTTCCTTATGTCTTTGTCCAGATCGCGGAAGAAGCGCGCGCCGCGCCCGCTCTGTGGGATCTCGTAAGCAAGAGCCTCCGCGAGATTTCGGAGTTCCTCGGAATCGCGGGTTTCGTCGACGGCACCCAGATAGTACTCGGCCGCATCCCGCCATTTATGGCGCCGGAACGCATGGCTCGCCACGCTTATGCGAGCCGTCCAGTGTGAAGTCGCGGTAAGCGCGTTTCGAGCGTTGGCGTATGCTGTCTCTGCAGCGCTCGGTGCTCCAAAAGCCATACACATATCGGCTGCAAGGATGCTCGCTCGCGGATCATCCGCGGCACCGTCAACCGGGACTTCGAGATCCTTGACGTCCGGGAGGCCCGCCGCCGCCCTCCACACCCGACACATATCGATTGCCGTGCGATAGACGGCCCTCTCCGATGGCTCGACCGTATCGACTTCGGAATCAGGCAGATCCGCGATCAACTTCCAGTCCGCCTTGCGAAGGGCAAGTTGAAGCTTGAGCATTGACGCGATAGCGCCGTCCTTCAGCAAAGGCACCAACTCGTCCGCGAGATCACTTCCCGCCTCGTAAGCCGCTATGGCTGCTCTGGCTAAAGCGTCTTGATCACGCTCGACGTACTGCCGCTCCCTTTCGATAACCGATAGGGATTCGGTATGGTGATCGAGAAGCCGCAATGCAACCAGCCAGTTTGCCAGCACTACGAAATCATCTTTTCCGACAGCAGCATCGCCCTGTATTACTTCCCGCCAGATGTCGCGGTAGGTCTCGGCAGCGGCTTCAACATGGCCGCGCAGGGTCGCAGGCAGGCTTCCTGTCTTCCAGCTGTCAGCAGCTTTGCCTGCCTGATCCAAGAAAGAGTCGGCGAAGAATTGTCTCGCGTATCTGCTTTCGGGGTAAAGCGAGCGTGCGCGGGCCGCTTTCTCTCGCCAGATATCGTCTCCGATGACCCGATAAAACTGGACTTCCGCGACCGCGACACCCTCGGAGTTCTGGTGCCTCTCTGGCACCAGGGAAAGCGGATTTTCCGTGATACCATCCTGAGCCGCCGCCTGGACAACGTGCCCCCACAATGCCTCGTCGGCCACGTCAGGCGAAAACTGCTCTCTCCCGATCTCAAGTACCTTCGGAAAGTGTCCGAGGAGCATATGAGCGAGGGCTCGGTTCGAAATGGCTTTCGGCTCCGTGGGCGCGCAATCGCACGCTTCGAGCAGTAATTCGCACCCCTTGGCAATCTGGTCATTGGCAATGAAGCAAGCACCGATATTCGCTTTTATACGAAAAAGTATGCGGTTTGAGACGATTGCGCCGACGTCCTTTAGCATCTTCTCGAATAGGGGCAGCGCAGTGGAGGGGCGGCCACCTTGCAAAATGGATCGATACCCATCGATCTGCTGGTCGTATATCTTGTCGATGTCATTGCTGGCTGACGCATCATCGACGCCATCAATAAGCATGACACCGGACATCTTATTGACAGCCGACCAGATCTGTTTCAGCACAAAGCCGTTGGTCGCTCGATCGTCACTCATCATTTCGATGACACTATCGAGCTTGTCTGAGTGCTCCTGAGACCGCAGCCCATAATCAGGCTGGAAAATCTTGATTAGGTCGGGATACGGCAGTAGCGCGTCGCAGATGCGTCCCCATCCCCAAATCTTGTAGGGAACTGCGCGGCCCGTCTTCTGCTGCAGCTCAAGGCATAGAGTACGGGCAAGTTCTTCCATCGCCGCGTCGTTGTTGGCTGTCGTCAGGAGATAGAATTCTTTGATTGGGGGAACGAAAGTTAGAGCCTGTTCCCATTCTTCCCGAACCTCCTTCTCCTCGAGATCCTGGCCAAACCCCTTCTGTTTGCACTGGATACCGACGATGTGCTCGAGGTTGTTGTTTCGCCACCCCCAAACGTCCACACCCTTCTGCGGTTGTCCACGGCGACCATTCTTCTCCATTTCGGTCGCGTTGATCATCTTCGCCCCCAACTCCATGCAGAGGGTTTCGAAGACCGCGTAGCTATCCGGACGATTTAGTTCTGTACCTGCAGTATATGCCATAGATGCCCGTTGGGATGGTGTCGCAACAATTCCACGTAAGCGTGCAATGTTTCGATGATTTTGCCAATGAGTTCTTTCTTCGTTCCTCCGCTAACCCCGCAGAATTCGGTCTCCCTCCCCAGAAAACTTGATGAAAGCAGGGTCCTTGACGCCTCCCTCGATGTTCTATATTCGTTCCCGCCCATGATCACCTTCGCGCCCTCGCTCCGAATACGCTGACGACGTCCGGCTCCGCCCGGTGTCGCCCAGTTCTGCGTTTTCGATTTCGAGGGATGCCATGAAGAGTATCCATGATGGTCGCCGGAGCGATGCTGCTCCACGTCCGACCACGCTACCTGCAATTTCCCATACCGAGGCCACGATCAAGTGTGTCGGCCCGGCGTCGTTTCGCTCGGAGCACGCGCGCGATTTCGCATGCCTGCTAGATCTCGATCCTGAGGTCGTCCAGTGGAGCTCGGCGCCGCCAATCCTCCGGGAAGGCGATGATCAGTACCAGCTGGACTTCGTCGTCATCACCGAGAATGGATCCTTCCTGATTGATGTCGGACGCGAAGAACCGCTGCCGCCGCCGTGGGTCACGTCGTTCGCTGGATCCATGGGTCATCAATATCGTCCAGTTGCTATGGCCGAACTCGAGGGGAGCTTCCGCCTGAGGAACGCCAAGGACCTTCTCCGGTATGGCTTCTATCGGCCTCCACTCGGTGACAGGATTCGACTTCTGGCGGCACTCGACGACATGGGGTCGCTGACCGTTGCCGAATGCATGTCGGCCGTTAGGGAAGGGCGGCCAATGCCGACCGTAGCTGCGCTCATTCTCCAAGGGTTATTGGAGCTCGATTTGGACGAGGCCCTGATCGGTCCAGACACGCAAGTGCGCCGGATACGGAGCTGACGTGAAGCGCTGATGCGCAGGATTCAACGTCATTCATCCAGCTATTCCGGGAACACAAAAATGAACATTTCTCGCACCCGGCAGGGATTCAGCCTGCCGGAATACATTGCCTATGCGGGCATCAGCCGGGCCATCCGCGCCTATGACCGCGCCGACCGATTTGCCATCGCTCTCATCATCTCGAAATGGGAGGAGAAAGGCACATACCTACGAGCTGCGGCCGCTTATCTCAATCCTCGAGGAGACTTCCGGGTCACGGATCGAGTCTATGTTGGTGACGCCAAGGAGGAAACTTACGACACCATCCTTGACGACCTCGCGAACAAGAAGACGATCATTCTTTATAAGGACGCAGAGGAGATCCCCGACGAGATCGCAGTCGCATTCGACGCTGTCGTTCATGTCGATGCGCCGACAACAAGACAGGTGAGCGGCGTCGTCAAATGGTCTTACGGCATCGACACCACGCCGGACGCGGCCGGAGTCCTTGCTCGCAGCAATTGGCGCCGCTTGAAGCTGGCAGTGATGCGTGGCCGGCCGATGTCTCGGGTGCTGACGATGCTCCAGAAGATCGAAGCACTCCGAGCGGCCGAAGGGACCTCGCATGGTGTCTTCGCAAAAGTGCCCGTCCCCAACGTGCACGAAGCCAGTTTGCAGGATATGGCAGGCTACGGGGAGGCGAAGGACTGGGGCTTGGATCTTGCCCGCGATGTTGCCGACTGGCTCTCAGGCGCGATCTCATGGGATGAGGTCGACAAGGGTATTCTGCTTTCCGGGCCACCCGGCGTCGGCAAGACCATCTTCTCACGCGCGCTCGCGGCGACATGCAACATGGAGCTCGTTCCAGCCTCCTATGCCAAGTGGCAGGCGAAAGGTCATCTCGGAGACTTCCTGAAGGCAATGCAGGCGAGCTTCGCGGAGGCGAAGACGAAGGCGCCGTCGATCCTGTTCATCGATGAACTCGATGCCTTCGGTGACCGGGCCTCCACGGGCACCAGCGACAATGCGAGTTACGACATCAAAGCCATCAACGGCTTGCTGGAACAGCTCGATGGATTGGACGGCCGCGAAGGCGTCGTGGTCGTCGGCGCCTGCAATCATCCCGATTGGATCGATGCCGCGATTACCAGGCCGGGACGCCTTGATCGCCATGTGCGGATTCCACTCCCGGATCTCGAAGCTCGCACCGGGATCTTCCGTATGCATCTGAGGGGCGCACTCTCCGGCGACGAGCATAGGGCTTTCGCCGAGGCTACAGCAGGCATGACTGGGGCCGGGATCGAGCAGATCGTCAGGGAGGCTCGCCGAACCGCTCGACGGCGGCGAGACAAGCTATCTCGAGACGATGTATTCCGCCACCTTCCCTCGCTGGTGATCATTCCGCCGCATGTCGTTCGCGTCAATGCTATCCACGAGGTTGGACACTCGGTGGTCGGAGCCGTGCTTGGCATGAACCTCGAAAGTGTCTCCGTCTCCAAGAGCGTCAGTTTGGCTCCTCAGCTCCAGTCAGTAGGGAAGGCTGTCTTCAAGCGTAACCCTTGGGATCGTAGGACCAAGGAGCATTATCTCGACATCATCGCGATGACGGTCTCGGGCATGGCAGCGGAGCAGCTTTTCCTCGGATGCTGGGACGACGGCGCCGCAGGGGGCGCCGGATCCGATCTACACGAAGCGACAAAGACTGCCATCGCGCTGGAGCGCTCGTTCGGTATGGGCCAGAAGCTGGCCTCCTTTGGGCCGATCGACGACAGGCTCGGCAGCGATCTCAAGGCGGCCGATGCTGCCCTGATGGCGCAGGTCGATGCCATCCTTCGGAAGCAGCTCGATCGCGCCATGACCATCCTCGAGCGACATCGCGAGGCCTGCCTCAGGCTTGCTGACGAACTTGCCGAAAGAGGGGAGCTGTCGGGGAAAGAGGTCTTAGGGGCTCTCGATCAGGATGAGGACGGCGATCTCGTGAAGTTCGCTCGCGGCCCTTGATTTCGGAAGGCGGGTCCGTGTCTGATATTCTCTAAGGACATCAGGCGTCTTCGGGGATGGCAGAGGCTGCCTTTCGGTGATCGTCAACTGGGATGGTATCCCAGTGCAAGTTATCTCCGTGTCTTTTGAAAAATGCTCTCCCTCGCGCCCCGGACAAATATGCCGCGCGAAGCGTACCCGCTTGCGCCGGCAGCGGGTACGCGCCACGCTCGATAGGATTGGGAGACGCAGGTTATGAACGCGAAACATTCTGAACTCGTGGAAGCAAGTATCGAAAGAGCGCTCCTCGCGCGCGATGCTGGCGATGCGAAGGCGTTTGAGGCGTGGATGCGGAAGACATCGCAATACGCGCAGGCGAGGGCCTCATCGAAGCAACTCGATGAGGTGAAAGCACTCCAGCTCCAGCTTGCGAATATTCAAGAATTCGAGTCACGTCACGGTCCGGGCAGTGCTCTCAACGTTGCTCATCCATCGGTGAAAAGACTGATCAACCGAGGTCACTACACCGAGAACGAAGTTCGCAATGCCCAGGCAGTCAAAGCCCTGTGTCCTTTGCAGGGAAACGGCTGAGCAAGAAATCCGACGCATATTCGAACGCGTCAGCACCGAGTCGATCATAGTCTTCCCCCTCGCAAAGCATCAATCCAGCATTTCCAGATCTGGCGAGGAACTTGGCTTCTTTTCCTTCCGCGTTTAATCGGAAGATGGCATCTGCCAATTCCTTGAGGATTTCGCGATCCATGATGACTCTCAATCCGCCGAGAGCTTTGTTCAGGGCCTCGCGCCCGGTCCCTCCGTCTATACACTTGCCGCCAAGATAAACCTCAAACTCGATATCGGGGTTCTCATTCTCGACGTTGATCAAAGTCCCGTCGAAGTTAACTGTAACAAACCTATCGTTACGGTCTGCGCGTATCACTACCGTCATTTCACTGTCCTTCTGCTCTTTCAGGAATGTGGGAATTGCGTGTTTTGCGTTGTCGACCAGATGGTTGACCTAGCCGCCAATCGCCCAAACTGCAGCACGGCGCCGCCACGAGCATTCGACGGCTTCCATCCGGAAAATAGTATGGCTCCCGGTTCCATGTCATGACCTTCACCGCAGCGAATAGTACTGGAAAATTCGTCCGCCTGGGCGGAATGGCATTACCGATCCGATCGGCAGATGATCCGCTGCAGTCGTCCCTACCAGTGACTTTGCCTTCGTATCCACCACGCCCCTCGCAATGCGTGCTTCATACCGATAATGCCTTTAAGGGCTTGGGAAAGGATTCATTCGAATGCGATCTGTTTTCGAATCCACACCTGCCTCGCTCATATCTTCCGTACGCGTCTCAGAACGACAAGACACTTTTGGAACTCACGCTCAAGGCAACGCCCGACGAGCTGGCGCCGTTCTACAAGGCGGTGGATTGATGGTGCTTCATCGACCGTGAAAACGCTCCTCCGAAAGTGATGCTGGGGGTGCACGGCTTTCCTGTTTCGAAGGTGCCCATCGCAGCGCGTTGCGTTTCGACTCCGATTGCAGGCTTTCCGCTTGAGAAAATACGATAGTCGACGTGCGCGATGCGCCCCTCGGGATGCGATAATTCCGGCTTGATCTCATGCGGCGGGCTCGATATGCAGTTTGGCTATGAAATCACGATCACCGGGTCGATAGGGAAACTTGTCGGACGGCCGTGAGAGCGCCCCAAGGACTCCGGGACAGCGGTGGAATACCCGTCCTCCCGGAGTTTTTTTAAAAGCCGTGCCGTCTAGGCGGTAACAGTTATCTGACCTCTCATTTTGTCCGGGTCACCACGATGTAGGTGCTTCCAGCGCCCCCGCGAGCGACTGACGATGAAGCTTGGGCAAGCTCCTTGGCTTGTCGCTGCCAGGCCGCTCTGAAATCGAGGCGAGGCGTATTTCCGATCACTTTCCACGCGCCGAAACCCTGATCGAAAACGACCTTGGCGGAAAGGCCACCGTCGAACTCGATCTCCATGAATCGAGCATGAGGAATGTGCCGGAAATTCACCTTCAGGTTTACGCTCTTTTCCTGCGCATACGCGATCATGAACCGCTCCGCGTCTTGAGAGCTTCGCCAGTCATGATTGATCTGGGTCGGGAAACCTTCCTTGGGCGGCGGTTCCAGAGTCAGCAATTCAACTGAATGCTCCGAGATGGGTGATTTCAGGAGCGCAGCCACAGTATCTACGAACAGCTTTCCGACGAGCGGTGATCTCACGTACTGGTCGCTGTAGGTGATCGATTTGATTTTGCCGCTCTTTGGAATGCCTACGTTCTCAAGGAGCCCGCGGATCCGCGTTGCCATGGCTGCACCAAACAGCTTGAGCGGACGGTCCAAATCATTGGCTATCGTGTCGAATTTTGAGTCTCCAGAGGGCAGGAGGGATTTCGGATCGAGTGCGGTGGTTTCTGTTGACCAGGTCGCTGTCCCCCTGATGATGGGATGACCGGAAGGATTTCCCCAGTTCTCGCTAGGTACCCACGAGATAGCGTCCCTCGTCCCCCAGGCCATGGAGCCCGTTGTGCCAGTCACTGTGATCCCGATCACGCTGCCATTCGCGGCGACATACGGTTTGCCAGTTCGGATCGAAAAGGCACCTGTCTCTGGCTTGAACCTCTGCCCAAGATCGTAAAGCGCCAGCAGCCCGGCCTTGTCGGTGGTCTTTAGCAACGCATCCGGAACCACGAATATGATCTCGTTGCCATGGACGCGCCACTTGTCAAGAAGCCCGACCAGCGGCCAAGTGGCCAGCGCACCGGGATCCGAGCCTTCTGGCAGGAAAACGGTGATAGTTGGCTTATGATATTCTCGTAGGCTCCGCTCGACCTCGTTGATAACCGACATGGATATAGCTGAATCAGGGGAGATGCGGTCCGCGTCCGACATCGCTTGATCAAATGTGAGGTACTGCTTGAGGAAGGCGAGTGCGCCCGCTCGGTCAAGCGCGCCGGGTTCAAATGGAGCATCCCTTACGAGCACGCATGCGGCGCATCCGCTCACGCATCCGGCATTCGGGCAGCTCAAGATCTCCTTGGCCTCCAAGAGAATCCTGGACAAATTGTTTGGGATGGACGCAGCAAACCCAGCGCCTCCTGCGGCTCTATCGAATACGAGCATGGAGGTTGAACGGCCGCCAAACAGTCCTTCCGAACTGTGCATGGCAATTCCCATCTCATCAGCCTCGATGCCGAGTGTCCGTGCGGTGCCTTCCCGGATCGCAATGACGAGTGCCGTAGCTGCCGCATTGGAGATTGGCGCCGCGGGTTGAAGCTCGAACACGTCTGTCGTGATTTCGTAGCCTAGCTCAATGTTCCTCCGGACCGACCACGAATTGCTGTTGCCCTCGCAAATGAGCGAGTTCTCGTCTTTCCTCCACCTGAGCGGCGAATGTCCAATCAGTGGGGACGGGAGGGCTTGGCTTTCGTTCTCCGCCTGTGATGCCTGATGATCCGGGGTAGCTCGTCCGCAATGAAGGCATAGCGCATATCCTTCGCCCGTCGGTCCGCGGTTGCTGTAATAAACAGCGCCTTCACGCGTGCTTCGCATGCGGCCGAGATCGGGTATTGGCAAAGACACCCAGGGCGAAGCTCTGACCGAAACGATCGGATCTTCCGGAGCGACATACGATATCCTGTCTGTCTCGGCGTGGACTTTCTTCAAAGGATCGACGGTGAAGCCTGACGGACGGAGGTATTGCTGGCTTGAGACTGGAGATGCACATGACGGGCACTCGACTATGCGGGCGCGGCTGCTGTCGCTGGTGCCGCAACGGCGGCATTTCCAATGAAATTTCAAGCTCTGAACGTCGCGGATATGCTCCTCAGTTACTGGTTTCTTCCAATTCAACAGCACACCGGCGGACTGGTGCACCAGCCCGTCGAGTACGATCTCCGATCCGGGCGCATAGTCTCTGATAGCTAGATCAAGCGAACGTTGAGGACCGGTCAGCCTCGTCATGCGCTTTCCGTCGATTGGCTGATTAGCCTTGGAGCGATGGGGAAGGAACGTAACAACTCCTGTCGGGAAGCCGTGGCCGGGCAGGAAACCTCGGTCGGCGAGTGCGCTGAGAAGAAACTCCTCGCAAAGGCGTTTGAGCTCCATCCCCATTCTGCTCTTGCCAGCTTCCTTGATGTCCTCGTCCTTGGCCATAACCTGAAGTCCGTCCCATTCGGCCTGGAAGGTCTCCTCGAGTTCTTTTGCAGCCTCGAGGCAAGCGTCGACCAAAGTGGTCTCCCCCTCCAGCACGGAATGTTTCACCAGACGTTGAAGGTCATCGCTGACCAGCGCGAGGGTCGTCGGCGCCGAGAGCCATTCCTTAAACATCGCGATAGGCCGTTGATCGGCCAGCAGGCGGCGTTCACTCACTCCTGACGGCGTTCCCATGAAAGCGCCAATCGTCATGCGGATGGTGTCGCCACCACGCTCGAGCATGAACCGTCGCAGCAGATGTGCGTTAACGTGCCGCTGGACAATCGGACGGCTGGTGAGAGCCACCCGCGGAGCGGCAAGTTTCCGGCCCAGGTAATCGATCGGCGACAGGAACGCCTCTCTATCGAGCGGCCTATCGCGGCAGAACGTAAATGCGAGCGAAAACGATTGGCCGCGGCGGCCCGCACGCCCGACGCGCTGCTTATAGCTCGCAATTGACGGCGGAACGTTCGTCATCATCACTGTCGACACTGCCCCGATGTCGACACCCATCTCCATCGTCGTCGAGCAGTTCAGAATATTGATTTCGCCATCCTTGAATTTCTGCTCGTAGATCCGCAGGAGGGTACTGTCCTGTTGTGCAGAATGTTCGGCCGATCTCGCGTACTCAGCGAACAGAGCAACGCGGTCGGAGATGTTATTCCAAACGCCGCGTCCGCGAAGGCTCTGTATCTCTGTCGAAGTGTCGAGCCACTCTCTGATTTCGCTGCGAGCCTTGGTGGGATCCATTCTGCCGAGCAAGGGGCCGGGGTGCACCGGAAACTGAACTTTGAGCGGAGGATCCTGCGGTCTGCGATGGCTTCCGCGGGAGAATGGGCTTATGCCAAACGGAGCTGCATCTAGGATCCTCCTTGTGGATGGGCAGAAATACCCTTCCATCACCGGAGCAATGTGAGCCTTCCTCAAGTCAAGAGCGCGCTTGTCGGGGTTGTCACTGAGAATTGGCAGTAGATGATGCCATGCCCGCTCGAAGCACTCCTCGATGTCGGCGCGATCCTCGGGATTCGAGATATCAAGGTTCAGGCCTTGTATAAGCAGGGCTTGCGGAGCAGACAGATTTGAAAGGCTCTTCGGAATGCCGGGCCACGCCAGCTTGCGCCTGTCTCCGAGCGTCTTTGCGCCTGGTTGGAGCAGTCCCTTTGTCTTTGCACGCGGGGTAATCCAGTGCATCAAATCGGAGGACACATTGACGGCAGCATTGCCACGCATGAAGAAGGATGTGATCGCGTAGAGGAAAGTACGCCAGTCATCGATGGTCTTGCTTCGCCGCGCGAAAGGCCCTGGGAGAGCTTGCTGGTTGTCGATTGCCTGAAAGCGGAGCCGGGCCATCCCGAGGGTTTCCAGCGATAGTGCCTTTCGTGGTCTTCTGGCGAGTTCGCGGAGAAGAAGGAACTCCGCGAGATCTGGGCTTTCATGAAACAGTCTCGGATCTCGGGAACCCCAGACCTCCTTGACCCAATGTTCGACCTCGGGTCGCTCGCTCAGCCTGTTCACCATCTCCTTCCAGCTTATGCCTTCTGGCGTCGCTGCTCCGCTATTAGCGAGTTCTAGCTTCTTCTGGGCGAGCATGTTTTGCATGGCAGGCAGCGGCATTGCGGCGACAGCCTTCTCCAATTCAGCAATCTCGGCCTCAAGAGCAGACGTGTCGCTCTTCTGGTTTCCCGATAGCGAATGCTGGACCGAATGATAGACGAACGAACGAAGGAAGTTGCGCTCCGCTTCCGCCTGCATTTTTGCTGACATTCGTGCGGTGCCTTGTCGGCTGTCCGTGAAGGAAAGCAGACGGCGGCCCTGCGATGGAACAACCGCGTCCAGTCGACCAGGATCGACACCTTCCAGAAGGATCGGCGCCGCGTTGGCGATCATGAAGGGGGCACCGAACCGTGCCGGACGGAGAATGTCACCGCCGAGATGATTTGACGATTTCCCGCAGCAGGGGCAGGTATCGGTTCGAAGGTCATAGACAACGGAGACGGTACTCTCTGTTGCTTCCGGCTTTGTCCGCCAATCCGCCGTCGACAAGTGAAGCGGACGGAAACCAGGCGTTCCGTCAGGCCTCAGTAGGATCGTTCGCCGGAGGGCCGGGAAGAGGTCTTCGGTCGCTTCAACTTCCGGATCGTCATCGAGTTCAGGAGCGTCTTCATCGCGCAGTGCCTCGAATTCGAATTCGTCCGTCTCGATGCCACGTCGCATGGGGAGGATTCGATCATTCGATGCATCGTCCTGTGCTTCAAGCAGAACCTCTCCACACTCCTGGCAGTTTATGATCTCGAGCACAGGTGCAGTGCAGGATGGGCATGCGTCCCGCGGATCAAGATAGACTTGGCCGAAACCCCACCCCGCAGGAGAGCCTTTGCATGTTGGGTTTACGCAACTCCAGAGGCCGGGCACGGCACGTTCAAAGCCGTGGATTCTCATCGGGGCGAGGTTCTCTGTGTCTCCGGACCGGGCATCAGTTTGCTTGGCGTTCGCCAGTAAAGCCATGAAGGTCTCTGCGTCGAGACCGACTGCCCGCGCCACTCCTCCCATGTCCGAAAGTGTCTGCGGCTTCTTGAACAGTTTCTCAGCCACGAAGTCCCACACCCTGTCATCGCCCGACAAAGCGTCAAAGAGTCTGCCTGAGTTCATCGCAGACAGTTCGGCGAGCGGGGGTAGCACTCCTCTTGATGTCGGACGCTTGGGTAGCTGCCGCTCTCCCTCGACGATATGGACGTTGGCGTCAGAGATCCCAGCAACATCCGCCAAAAACCGCTTCAACTGACTCTTGACCTCGGCGCCATCGCCAATGGTTGCCGACGTGGCTACGAAGTGGACGTCCTCTGGTCTGCAATCAAACGCAAGCAGGACTCTTCGCAAGAGAAGAGCAATCTCCGCTGCGGCCGCGCCGACCAGCGAGTGTGCCTCGTCCAGGACGATCCATTTCAATTTGCCTTTCGACTTCTCGATGATTGGCTGGTCTTCAGCGCGGGCCAACATGTATTCGAGCATGGTAACGTTGGTTACGAGCAACGGCGGCGGGCTCTCCCGAAGCTGTGCTCTATCTTTTTGTTCCTCCGGTGTGAGGCGCCGTGCGCTCTCAGGTTCGGACTGCGGGAGATTGCCATTGTAAAGGCAGTACCGGATGCTGCCTTTGAACGGACGCGTCCACGCAGACAGACGCTCTCGCTGGCTTTCGATAAGGGCGTTCAGCGGATAGAGCATGATTGCCTGCACGCCTTCGAGACTACCTGGCTTCGAGGCGACCTGAGACACCAGATCGCTGAGGATTGGAAAGAGAAAGCATTCCGTCTTCCCTGAACCCGTCCCCGATGTAACAAGGACGGACTGGGGACGTCCGGGCCTCGATAGGTGCTCCCAAGTCTGCAGTTGGTGCCGGAACGGACGCCGGGTCTTCGGAAAACGATACTCACTCCCGTCCGGAAGCGCATCGATTGCCTCTACGAATTTTGGATGCACGACGGCATTCGGCACGCCCGCCATATTTGTGTCGGCGGGAACGAATGGATGCGCGCCTTCGATGATCGGCTGCTGTAGCAAGCCGCCGGCCGCGGCTGTATCGGCATTGAACAAATTCCGCAGGTGCTCCGTCAGCGGTCGGTCCTGTATACCAGACTGGGCAATGATTGCTTCGGCGGATCGACGGCGAATTTCAGCAAGGGTAGCGAAGGGTTTCAACGGATGACCTCGAAATGGCGCGCAAGATGCGGATATGCGAATGAAACGTATCGGCCGTGCTCACGGAGAGTTTTCCGCAAGACGATCTCAGTGGACGGGGTGAGAGTAATCAAGCCGTGCGCGGCAGCAGCCAGAGCCGCCGGAGCTGCAATTCCGTCGAAATCCGTAACGCTGAACCGATGATAGACGTCCGGCAACTTGATGCCAGCAGAGGCGAGCTGTTCAAGAATAGGGTTTCGGCGAAGCTTTTCTGGTGGGGCGTCGTCGTCGAATAACCGCTGATCTTGAATGAAGCCCTGCAGCACCTGATCAAGCGATGGCAACGGGGACGATGGAAATCCCGAGCGCACGAAAAAACGGTCCAATCCAGGCTCGATCAGAAGGACGCTCTCCTGCAGCCCGCGGAAGTGTCCGATTAGGAGTTCCTGCCGCATCGTCTCGGGAACTAATGCAAGTGCACGCTCGACAGCATCTCGTTCCGAGGCGAAAGCCGTTTGCCAATCCGTATGTGGTATGGCGAGCCAGAGGAATGGCAGTTGCTCCTGCAGGTTCCAGATGGCTTGCCTCTCGCTATCCTTCGCTGAAAGAAGCAGCCTTAACAAGGCGCGCGGCCGACGGGCCATTTCTTTGAGAATATCAAAAGCGGTGGCAGGCAAGCCGTTTAGCGTGTTCACGAGGTTCGTCAGATACAGAACGTCGTCCGCGGGGAGGGTGCCAGTTTCAAGGAGATCGAGCATTGCTCGAATGGAATGGGTTCGAGCGTGAAATTCAGGTAGAGCGAGAGCAGCATGCAAAGGCGACTGAATGCCGCTCGCAATCGGCAGATCGACTATAAGAGGTCGCGAGACCACGTCGGGGCCATCGCGTAAATAGATCAGGCAGGGGCCTTCGCACCAATCGGGAATTCCGTGCAGTCCCCCTTCCTCTGATCGGAGAAGATGTTCCCGTTCGGGCTTGAATATCATCCGCGCTACAGGCGTCGCAGCAAACTCGCCGCGAAATCGGACATTCTTCCCGTCCCATGTCGGGCGTTCATAACGGTACTGCCGCAGCCGGATCGGCATCCGGGTTTCGCCGAGAAAGTCCATTTCGAGGACAGCGTCCTGGTCGTCCATGGGCGCCATGAACTCCTCGACGACCTTCTTCAATGCCGAAAGAGGGAACTCGCCCGACACCTTGAATTGCAGCGAGCTTGTCTTTGATGCCTTTGGTACGAGAGTGAGTGCGGTTGGATGCGGAGATACGGCAATGGCGCCACGGAGCGCTGTTACATCCATCTCCTGGCCGGGGCCGACAAGGCGACCGTCGCTGAGGATGATCGAAGCATTCCGACCTTTCATCGCTACGATGGCAGTAAAACTCTGTCCATGAGGCGATCTCAGGATGACATCCTGACGATAGCGTGGCTTCCCGAGAAAGGAGAAGCCGACCCTATTTTCCCTGCGGACGGTCTCCTCCGTCCCTTCGGACAAGCTCACCCGCCACCCTTGAAGTGACTCGTAGGTGACGACACCCTCGGTTCCGTCGACCAACTCTCCCAGAAGGCGCGCGCCGACTGGAAGGATTGCTACTCGTCTGCGGTCAATCTGAATGTCAGCCACAGGATCGCGCCACGAAATGTCAAAGATGCCGCTTTCGCTGAGGCGACCGTCTTTGAGGCGTTGCCACTGTTCACCCGCCCTCCGGAAGAGAACTTCTCCAACGCGAGCATCCCGGACGTTCGGTCCGGAGGAAATCTTGATCCTGATCGCGCCTTCGAAGACTTCCAGTTCATCGCGGGGCTCGATTGGACTCGGCGCCCCCGACTGAAGGTCGAGCCCTTCCTGCCGCTCATCCTTGCCAGCTTCGACACGATAGCGGTCACTCGTGGAGGCGCCCGGTTTCGAGAAGTAGGTCGTTCCAGATACTGCGTGAAGGATCTTGCGACCTTCCACGGGCCACCTGTCGCCGAGTGTGGAGCCATCTGCGGCCGTCGCAACCCAGTCCTCGGGAACGAGTACGAAAACCAGCGGAGCAAGGAGGCTTGCAGACCCCGTCTTCACCAGCTTGATGCTCTTCGGCAGGGCGCCATCCGCAGCATGCTGATCAGGAACGAAAGTTGCGATGGGCGACATGATCGGGCCGCCGCCAGGCCAAGTCAGGGAGACGGCGTCCGACCCACACGTGAGATTCACAGAAACAGCTTGGTTGAGCGGAAATCCTACGATCGGCTTGTCCAGCCTCACCATAGGCCTTACACGCCAACTATGCTGACCTTCGACAGGCGCCTCGAATAGGGCTATCTGACTGGGCAGGAAATTCGCCAAATGCGATGAAGGGCTGGCCTTCCATCGACCGACAGTGGGAACGTTCTGTAGTTTGCTGGCCGATATCTCGCCGTCGGCGCTTAGCGACAGCGCAGGCAACCATCGGGTCCCGTCGAAATTCAGGCGACGCTCCACTGCAACTCCGGAAACGGCGTAGTTTTCCGCCTTCTCCTTCAAAAGTCCGCCGAGAAGCTTTCTCGCGATCCGGTCATCGTTGGGCGGCATGTAGATCGGTAGGGTTTCCTTCCACTGAGGATTCCGCGCATCCAAGTAGGCCACAGGATCGATGCCCGCAGGTCCGCTATCGACCTCTCGTCTCCAATCTGCAAGCTTCATGACGAGTTCGCAGCAGAGGGCAATGAAACCATCTTGCCGATATGACTTCGGAATCCGCCACGACAGATCGTGCGCAAATCCAGCCACGTGTTGAACGGGTGCGTCAGTAAGGGCAAATCGCATGATCAGCCTGAGATAGTCGGAAAGCCAGGAAGAGCCGCCGTCAGCGACGACATGCGCGGATATGCCACCCTCCAATGCGAGGCTCAGCAGGAACGCACGTCCGTTCTCTGACTTGATGAGTTCTCTTTTCCAGTATCGCAAGCCAGCTTCAGCTAGTTCCTGCTTTGCCTTGTAGGGAAGGTCCGCAAATACGTCACTGGTGAGGTTTTCCCATTTCTGAAGCATTGAGGTGGCATCACGACGAAACCACTCCGCGCAGAAGAGAACAAAGACACGCGCGGCGGTGCCATCGATGTCCAACAACTTGGTTCGATTCATTCGAAGCTGCCGCCGGATCTCTTCGTATTCGGTATCACTCATTCTGTATTGATGAAGGGGGCGCCCATCTGGCGACTTGAGAGAGCGTCGAAATAGATATGTCGACAGCCAGACCGAGAGCGCGACAGGCGGTGTTGGCGGCGACACGGCCTTTTTCAAAGTTCGCAGTCTCAAGACTACGTTCATGTGAAGCTCAATGGCTTCATCGGAGCTTCGTGGCTTTAGAGCGGCGCTAATTTCTTCGAGCCGACCTAGATTATCTATGCTTCTTTCAAACTCTGCGCGCAGGCCTTCGTCGGAATATTCAGATAGACGCAACCCGTTCCCCCTCGTTGCATCAGTACGACTTGCAACATGATTACTATTAGTTGAAATCGTTGCGCAAGCATTTACATTGCAAATTCAACGTATTGATTTTGCGATGCGACGCCGCCGGCCGAAACCGTTTAAATCCTACAAGAATCCACGGTGACCGTTGGCGGCCTACGTGCCAGGGCGGTGCTACCTTTCCGGGAGCGGCATTGAGAGGGGTCAGGAACGGGTCCCGCGACCAAACAGCCAGTCCAGAAGACCTCTTCGCTTCTCCGGACTAGATGGCGCGGCGGACGGCTCCCCGACCCTATACTCATCATTCCAACTGCCGAAAAGATGATCCATCGGCTCGGCTTTCTCTTGCTGCTCGTCGGCTTCGATCCGCTTGAGGTCGACCGCCAGCATCTCCGCATACAGCTCGGCGGCGGTGGTGTGGTTGGAAGGCTCTCCCCACAACTCGACCATGCATTTCCCATCGGTGACTCCGAGCAGAGGAAGCTGCTCGAAACCAACGCGGTCATAGGCAAGGTCGAGCCCGGCGATCCGAGTATATGGAACCCGCTGAATCAGACCGTACCCCGCGTAGCTCGACATCGCGGCTAGGTGATGCAGTTCTCTCAGAAGAATTTCGTAGGGTGCGTTCTCTTTCCTTGCCTTGCGGATCTTCGTCCGGAGTGCGATAGCCATTTCCCGCCACGCTGCAGGTAGCGGGACATGGCGGCGCGCCATGGCATAGCGCTGATCCGGATCGTCCTTGATGCGGTCAAGCGCATGCGACCAGAACTCACCGTTCTCCGATGGTGGCCCCGACGCCTGAGAAATCGCGGTGCTGTCAGGGTCCTCGCGAGTGACAAAGTCCCACATCCGGCGGTCGAGCGCTCTTGCCTCTTCATCGGTCGTGGTGTCCACCCAGTGCGTGATCATTCACCTGCACTCTCCACTTCCGCTGCCTCGATAGCCGCGCGGACGCGGCGCGACGGACGGACCGCCGGATCCGCCCGAGCATACTCGGGAGAATGAAAATACTGTTGCCGTCCACCAAACCAGATCATGCGCGCTGGCATGTCGTAGGCCGGGTAGTCGATGAGATCCGGCCAATCGGGGTGAGGACGGTTCTTACGATGGGTCACATAGTCTGTCTTGAACCAGCGGTTCATCACGGTGACGCTTCTCGGCGGCAGCTCCTTCGTCTTCTTCTCGTTGAGAGGGAGCTGCATGAATCGCGCATGAAGCCATTCAGCGTAGTCGAGCGTAGCCTTCGTCACCTTCAGGCGCTTGCCGGAGGGCTCTGCCGTAGCGATCTCTCCCAGCCAAATCTTGCGCTCCCGGGTGACCATCCGAAGCTTGTGGTGCTCTTCCTGCATCCGCGTGTGTACGGCACTGCCGATGCCGACGTACTGCATGCTCACTTTGCGCTGGTACGGCTGCATTCCGACGCACATGTAGAGGCCATCGCCATAATCCTGGCGAGCGGCCGCGCGGGCGTCCTCCAGGGTGTGGTATGGACCATACCAGTTCACCGCGATCATCAAATGTTTAGAAATCATGCCTCGCTCCCGTTCGAAGCGAGAGAGTACTTAACCATAGCTACCGCAACAAGGAATTTTCTAGTTCCGGTAGAACTTCTCGCACGGATCGCGTTGAGAAGATTAAGGCTCTTCGTCAGAGCAAGCTCGCCTGCAACGGTTCCCCTTCCTTCGAAACTATGCTGGATCCGTAAGGCTCGCGCGATGTGATGATGATTGCGCCATTCGGCGCCGGGCGCGCGAGGTGCTGCGCTTCTTCCCAGGAGCCGTTCATCCAGAGATCCGTATCCTCCTTCGTCATCAGTAGGACGGGCATCGCCTTCTCGTGGATCGGCTTGACGACATCATTAGGGTCGGTCGTCAGGAAGCCGTAGAGATCATCAGTTGTCAGTCCGTCTCTGACTTTGCGGACGCTACTCCATTGCGAAACGTGAATTCCCGCGAAGAACATCAGCTCTTTGTTCTCGCTTCGGCCGAACCAGGCATTCGGAACGTTTCCGCCCGGCCGCTGGCTGGCAGGATCCGGCTCCGCGAAAGACGTTACGGGGACAATGCAACGGTGCTCGACGCCGAACCAGCGTTTCCAGTGGGGGATATTGAGCTTGCGGACGTTAGTGACACCGCGGTCCGGCTCCATGCGGATTAGTTCATCCATATCGAAGGGCTTCCCCTTGTCTGCGAGCTTTGCGGCGCGCTTTTCGGCCGCTCCCTTTTGGATGAAAAAAGGCGATGGCAATCCCCAGCGGGCGTGGACGAGTTGCTTTCGGCCCTCAGCGGTGTTGCGGACAACCGGCCCCATCTGGTCAGGGTTCATCTGGTAGCTAGGCATGAGGTTAATCAGGCTTTCAACATCTTGAGCCCATTTCGAAACCTAGTCGCGATCTTCCATGCGGTATAGATTGCACAAGCCAGCCACCTCCCGTCGGTTGGGATGGGCAACGTAGCCGATCAGAATAACGGCGCCAACACCCGCGATCTGGAAAGCGCCGGCGGCCGCTCCTATCTCATTCCTATAGGAATTCAGGGAGGTTATCATGCCAGAACCTGCCAATCGTGCGGGAGAAAGTCCCCTTGTCGAGATCCTGCCCCCGAGGTTTTCCCATCGCGGAACCGTCGTCTGCGATTGCTGCCATCAAAGAAAGAGCAGGGACGCGTTCGACGAGGATGCTTTCGGCATCTGTTCTGAATGTATCCGTTCCGACGTAGCTCCCATAGATCTCATGGCCCGGTTTCAGGACGACTAGCTGGACGCCTCTCGAGCGGATGCGGTCGGCTGCAGACATGGGAGCCGAGTCCCGCATCGGTCCCCATCGGCATCCACAAGCGGTTTCGGCTCATTTGCAACAGAAAAGTCCCTGTAGTTGGACCTAAAACACCCTTCTGTTGCTTTTGGGACGTCGTAGTGTGAGCCGTTGACGCTGATGCAACGGCCGGTGATCATCGTAGCATCGCACGAGGATTCGCCGAGATGGATTCTGATCAAGGTAGCGCAATTACACTTAATGTCGCCGGCCCACGCCCAAAGCTCCACAATTGGCTGATTGAGCAGCGTGAGTATGAACGGCAGGAGCAGAGACGTGGGCGACGCCATGCGTTTGAATCTGTCGACCCACGTCGAACAGCCCTGATCGTGATTGATATGGTTCCGTTTTTCGTTGAGGAAAGCGGCTATTGCAGAGGGATACTGCCCAACATCATTCGTCTAGCAGACGCTCTTCGCACCGCTGGCGGCACGGTAGCATGGGTTGTTCCCGGCTCCGATCAACCTCATCCCGACCTCACGCGGGAATTCTTTGGCGAAGAGGTGGCGGAGATATTTAGGACATCGGGCGGGACGGGCCCTATGTCGGAGAGAGTGTGGGCTGGCCTGTCTCCGCTGGCACAAGACCTGTATTTCGAGAAGTCCGCTTACAGCGCGTTTTTCCCTGGATCTTCTGACTTGCCGTCAGTTCTTCACGGACGCGGTATCGATACAGTCCTGATCACCGGGACCTTGACGAACATCTGCTGCGAGTCCTCGGCCCGAGACGCCCATGCCAGCGGCTTCCGGGTAATTTTCATAGCTGACGGCACGGCAGCCAGGCGTGATCAGGACCACAATGCAGCCCTCCACAATATCTATCGGAGCTTTGGCGATGTGCGGCCGACTGACGAAGCTGTCATCCTCTTGTCCGCATAAATCACGATGGGTGTGCTTCGACGGCCGCATAGGGTTTCTCTGTCAATGTCTGGAAGGAATCTGGAACTCCTATTGCTCCATGCACTGCCCTTGGATGGATCGATGTGGGCAGCCCAACTCGACCTCCTGCCAGGGGCGACGTATGCGCCAACGCTTTATGGTTTCGGTGATCGTGTAGAGGAATGGGCCGCCGAAGCACTAAAACTCCCCAGAGGCAACCAAGTCATCGTCGTAGGTTGCTCAGTTGGTGGCTCATGTGCTTTGGAGGTTGCCGCGCTCGCCCCGGAGCGTGTTGCGGGATTAGTCCTTATCGGGACAAAGGCTGCGCGACGGCTAGACCCGGCGTTTCACGCAACCGCCGTCAAAACCCTTCGGGAGCAAGGACTGGAGGCTGCGTGGCGTAAATGGTGGGAACCCGCCTTTTCGACAGTGACCTCACCTGCAATCATCGCCAAAGCGAAGCGCATCCTCATGCGCCAGCCGCTTGACGATGTAGTGCTGGGCGTTGAGGCATTTCACACCCGCCAAAGCCGAGATGAGGTCCTTTCGACATTTTCAGGCCCAGTGCACGTAGTCACGGGCGCAGACGACGTCCTGCCGGGATTAGCGACCAGCTCCAAGCAAGCCGATCTAGCCCAGAACGGTTATCTGCATATCGTCCCCAAATGCGGGCACTATGTGCCGATGGAACGACCGGAGGCGCTAAATTCGATTATCGATCAACTGATAGATCAGATAGCGATGTGAACAAGTTTCTTGGCGCGTGCGCGGGCGCTCGCTTCGACATGGCTCACTCGGTCAAGGTATGTCTTGGCACGAGCTATCGGGTCCCGAAGATACTGATCTGGCCCTAGCATCTTGTTGTCATTCAGATCGCGTCTATCGAGCAGATTGAAGCCGACACGTTCGAGACGGCAATTCCATCCTTCCGGAGATCGGTGCCCTTCGACGCGAGACCGCGCCTAAATCCGTGACGGCCACCTTTCTTGACAAATGTGGCCACGCTCCCATTGTGTCCTCGGACAGGCGGAGATGATGACATGGATGCGAGGTTACTCAAGCAGGTGCAGGTCGCCCGCAACGTCAGCAGACAGGACATCGCCGACGGCCTCGTGGAAACCATTATCCAGATCGGAGGCGATCCTCTGACCGTCAGGAAGGCCAAGGATGAGCTGAGCGCAGTGCTCGGGAAAGCCCGAAACGGCGTTCCACAAGTCATCGGCAATATCAAGAAGGCCGATGATATGGCGGTCGTGATCTCCGTCAAGGATCTTGCGGAACTCGTTGCCGCAGCGCGGCAGCAGGAGACCTTCGGGGAGGCGCTCGATGCCATCGGCTTCAAGCCGTATTCCGGTGGCCGCATCATCGTCGGTCAGGGCCGCAAGCGCGAGCGCCTGCAGCGCGGCAGCAACGCCTCCGGCGCGAAGATGGGCACCATCCTCGGACTCGCTGCATTGATCAGATCGGACTGAACTCCACGAACTCGCACTGCATGTGATCCGACCGCGTTTTCTTCCAGTCGTAGACGTATTCCCCTTGATCTACCGCAGAACATGAGAAACCCGGCATCAACGTACCTGTCGGGTTGGTTGCCGCCTTCCGGGCGACGTAGCGCCAGAAGAGGCCCTTATATTCCATGTCCATCTCGAACCGCGACAACTGGACGATTCCGCAAGGCCCCTCAGGCTGGGCGGAAACCACCCATGCCCCGCCGTTGGCGAAGTCCGCGACCCACACGAACTCCTGAGTATACGGGTTAGAGCTGACCTGGCACGTCTTCATATCCTTGGCGTGATCCGCGCGGGTCATAGCGAGATAATTCTCTTCGCTCGGATGATTGCACATCGTGACGACAGCCTTCATGGAATCCAGCATGGCCGGGCTAGTTTTCGCTTCCTCGCGCAGCCGTGTCATGCCCTGTTTGAACGCCACCGGATCCTTGGCAATCTCCGGATAGCGCTTCAATGCTTCATCGACATCTATCTCACCGCTTCCGACGGAAAACAGAGCCGTGAATATGCCGCACTGTTTGGGATCCTTGAACTGGCTCAGGACATTTGGATAGCCAGTGCGCGCGTCGGCCAGCTTCTTTTCAAGGTCTCCCGGCTTTGCCTTCTTCCGCACCGCTGTCTGGATAAACTCGCATCGGAGACGCTGGCTCTGCTGCATGGTGCAGTTATAGGTCAGAGAAGAGTCTTCCTTCTGATTGTAGAGCAATCCCGTCGTGGGGAAGTCGGTGGCGGCCGCGCTTGACGCCACAAGGCCGAGCAGGCAGGCAAGCAATGATCTCATGGGAAGTCCTCCGGCCGCATGTTTGCAGCGGGCCGGAAAAGATTGCAATGGTCATCCCTGAGGCAATTTCCGCGGGTTACGAAAATGCAGGTAAAGGCACCTCAGAGCTTCAGCTGCTACGGGGATGTCCTCGGCTTTCCGGATAGTGAATTCCGCCGTCACATCGCCCCGCGCATTGAGCTTCGACCACTTGAATGCACTCCATTCGTGCCTGATTTGCCGCTGGTTGGCGGTGAAGACCTTCCACTCACGCGGGGCGGTACGGTTCTGGAAAGTCTTGCGGATCTTGAGCAGGCTGCCGACGATGTGTAGCTCCACAAACGTCGATCGGGTCGCAGTGTAGGCTTTGACGGCCGTGCTCCCCGCGGCCGGAGGGATGACGAACGACGCGCAGACCCGTGTCATCTCGTTTCGGAACCTGTCCCACAGCTCAGAATCGCCGTCTCCCCTGAGTTCGCCGATGACTTTCTCGAGCGCTGCCCTCTCCACCAGATAGATTTCGTGCCGACCGCGGATCCTGGAATGACAGCGCCGGATGCCAAGATCCTGAAGCTTGGCACCGAGATAGAATTCCGTACAGTCAAGACGATCCATGTACGCCTTCGCGTTAACGTACTTCGAGCTGAATGCGTCAAATGAAGCCCTGTCCAGGTACGTCTGCCCGTCGTCTCCGACACGGCTCTTGATGACACCCGCGCGGACGAACAGGCTGATGACGTCTGTTCCCATTCGCATCACGGCACCTGCCTCAATCAGGCGGACTTCATCCTCACCAACCCTCCGACGGAATGCTGCCTTGTTGTCGACCGCCTCGAACCGCCATGACGCGATCCCCTTTCGACGCCGATCAATGTTCACAACGGCCATCTCGCCAGCGAGAACCGCGAGCGCGATGTCGCTCTCTTTCTTGCCCAATGCTCTCGAGAGATAGAACATGCCGTGCTGTTGACCGCGACCAGCCGCAATTGGCACATTAAGCACACGATGCAGAAGGGCATCAACCTCGGATCCGAGCAGTGATAGGCCGTGACCCTCGTAGCCGAACAGTCTGGTCTGTTGGAAGCCTTTCAGCAGACCACTGGAAACGAGATCGCGGACGGAGGATTGAGCACACCCGAGGCGCAGCGCAGCCTCCTTCACGTTGATCAAATCCCTCGCTGTAGCAAACAGGGTGGCAACCTGTTCTGGTGTGAGAAAGGCCCTCATGTCGGGATTCGGATCCTTGACCGCGAGGCCGATCTGTTGGGCGATTGCACGCAGGCCGCGGACGTCCATCCCGATCGCGGAAGCGGCTTCCTTTATCGTAGATTCACTGTGCGGCAGCGCCTCCGCAGCTGTGCCTTGCCGACCGATGCGACCTGTTCGCGCAAACGCTCTTCTCATTGCCGCATTGATTTCCGGCCATAGCTCCGCTTCAAGGAAGTTGCTATCGCCCCGTCGCTGAAACCAGCCATAACCGTGAGCGATGCCCCGCTTGCGCTCCTTTTCGGGGACATTGGACTCAAGCCAGGTCACGAAGGCGTTCTCAAGATCCTCGAAGCTCCCAGAAAGTGCTCGGTATCCGACCCGGTAGTCTTCTCGACCAGGGTCTGGCGCGACTTTCGACCATGGGTTCGCGAGTATGCGTCCGACCGCACCGCAGATGTCGATAACGTCGTGAAGGGGAGCGAGGTCCAAGATAGGACGTTCGTAGCACTCGACACATCCAAAACGACTGACGACATACCACTCGAAATCGTCGGGTTCGTGGAGTTCAGGGATGTGGCGCTGAAGGGTTTCGCCATCGGGCGCTGTTTGGAACGACGGGTGCCACCATTTGATTGTCTCGCCCCGAAGCGTCGTGTCTTCCAACGGTTCTGCGTGGAATGGGCAGACGTTGAAATCGACGATATCCCACCACACCCGATGATGCGCCGCTTCCGCGAGGCACCCGCGGCAGAAGCGGCGCTCGTAAAACGACATCTGCCGCTTCCTCAGGTTCTCGCCCGCAAGTCGATGGAAAGTGCCATCCCAAATTGGTGTCCAACGGAGAAGCGACTGTTTGTGCTCTTCGGCGAGCGGCAACAACAGAAGCTCATCAAGCATTTCCTTCATGACGATGTTGCGGCCGTTAATCTCGAGTTCATTGGCATAGACGCGGGCGCTGGCGTGATAGCCTTCGCCGACCAGCTGAGCGAAATATCCATGCGCGGGTTCTCCAAAACGAGGCTTGGTCTTCCAGCTGGAGAATGGAAGTCGGACAGGGCGGCTAACATGGACCATCAGTTTCCCTCCTTGAAGTATTCCCGTGTGTCGCCGGGCCTCATGCGGAGCGCCGCCTCCTCATACAGGTGATGGCGGAGGATCCTTGGCGAGCCGTCGCTCAGAGCGCGGTAGGCCGCGGGACGAATGAGGTTGTGCACCACCTGTCCGGTCGCGCCGCCTGTAAAATCATGCAGTTCTTGCGCCAACGACGAGCTTGCCAGCTTGGACAGCTCCGGAAAGGGCAGGCGGAGGTCGATCTTGTGAAGCAGTAGGCGGAACTCGTCCATCTCATCGCCGTCGAATGGCTTGAGCACTTCCTTCGGAAAGCCGCCTCGTCCGGCCAACGATGCCAGATTATAAACGTGCGGGATGACGCTCTCTTCGCCCACGAGAAGGATGTTGAAGGCATTCTTGTCCGCAAGCTGCTTGATGAGGGAGAAAAATTCCTTCACGAAGTTTTTCTTGGCTGCGAAAAGGAACTGAGCGTCGTCCAAGATAACGAGTTGCGTTTGCGCTTGGATGACGCGCTCGACGCTGTTTGCCATCAGCGCTGGGAGCTTGATCTTCGGTGCGGTACCTGAGCCCGTCGCCGCATAGAACATCTCTGCAAGCTGCGTAGGTACGATGTCACCGGGGACCTCAATGTAAACCACTGGAACCACGACACCGTCGTCAGTGCTGAACTGAGGCCAGCGGTTGAGATAGTATTTTACAATGTCGCTCTTCCCCGCCCGCGTTTTGCCGAAGAGACCGCCGATGTAGCCTTTGCCGTGAGTACCGTTCTTGACGGGATAGTGGAATTTTTCGATGAACTCGATGATCTTGTCGAACACGGGATAAGTGACGAGGAGGTTCTCGATGAGAGCCTGCCGCTCGGCATTCGAAAGTTCGCTAACCGCCTGGCGCTCCCCGGGGGTTTCATACGGGGTCGTGTGGAATTGCTTGATCATGGCTTCTCCTTCCATTCGGGATGTTGGGCTAGTAGGTTGGCGATATCGTCGTTATCGTCGCCGCTGTTGGTGGGCGGCCTCGCCTTCTGCTGTGCAGAGGGCTTCGTCGGCGTCTTTGCAGGCTGGCTAGGTGCTTCCACGGCGGCGGGAGCTGGGGGATGGGGCGGCGGCACGGGAACAACCTCTTCGGGATGTGGCACCGTGCGAACATTGGTGCTGACCTCGATCCCGCTGCTCGGGTTGATGGTGCCGTCGGGTTCCATTCTTGCCACCTCGAGGATCTTGCGACGACGGTCTGCGATGGCATGGCCCTGGACGAACTTCGCCAGTTTCTTCCTTGGCGCGAACCGCTTCCGGTTCTCATCAATGAGACTCATCAACTTGGCGTGCAGCATCCTGCGAGCTTCGAGGAGCGGTGGCTTGACCCGCTTTTCCTTCGCCTCCTTACGCCGGAATTCCTGGATCATCTTGTGAATCTCAATGGACATCCCACGGCAGTACTCGGCGTCGGGGCCGACTGCGCGAACTTCAATGACTTCATTGGTGTAGGGGTCATGAACCCAAGCCTGACCGATAGAGGCGGCGTTGATAACCAAACGAAACTTCGTCGAGGCCTGACCCGGCTTGGCCTGCTTGGTTTTTGGATGCAGCGAAAGTGCAAGGAGCCCAGGCGCGTTCCAGTGGATGCCGTCCGACCGGACGCCGTCGCTCTGAACGGTCACCCAACGGGTTTCGTCGGCGAGTCTTGCAAAGATCGAGCGGTCGAGAAGCGGTCGGCGTGGAATCGAATGCTTGTGCTTTTCCCACAGTTCGGCGGGAACGCCCTCTTCGGTCAGCAAGTCGCCGCCGAGACCCTGACGCGGCGTCTGGTGATAGACGTTGGCGATCCAGTGCTGGACGACCGCTTCGACTTCCGAGAGAGCGAGGACAGGCACCGCGATGTCCCGATCCTCACCGAAGAGTTTTCGGATTTCGGGCGACGATGTCGTGGTGCCCGGAAGGTTCTGGAAGACGTCTCTCGCCAAGGTGCCAAGCGCCCGCTCCAGAGCGCCTTTGTCGCCGGGAGCCGCAGGACGATGCTCGATGATGTCGAACCCGATAGCGCGGGCGGCGGCGTCGATGGATTCACCGACGAGGTGCATCGCATTGTCGACGCCCAGCTTGTTGAACAACCCATACCAGGGCCACGCGACGCCGTTGAGGAGGCGCTCCTTGGCCATGCCGAAAATGGCGTTTTCCAAGGCCCTCGCGAACGTCGCATAGGACGGATCGCCGAATCCCATGGCATAGGAAATGATCGTTCCTGTCATCCTCTCGCGGAAGATCACGAGGTCCAAACGACCGAAGGCGAGCGGATTTTCGTCGAGATAGCAGATGACATCGGGGCTGAGGTGATCGACGTCGACGATATCCATCAGGGTCTGCGGGCGGTGAACGCGGATGTACTGGCGGTTCATCGCCGCTGCCTTTTCCGGCCCGTACCTCAGCAGTGCCCTGGTGTATTTATCGACCGCGGCGAGGTGGAAGTCGAAGGTGCTCTTGTGAAGCTTGATGGCTCCATCCTTCGTCAGCCCGACATGCCGGACAGGTGCGAAGCGATCGACTTCATCAAGCAGATGGATGAAATGATCCATCATGGATTTGTAATCGCCCCTGGGAAGTGACCAGGCGAAGTGTGCGGCCAGTTCCAAAGCTTCGTAGATGAGGCCTGGAAAACGTGGTGATGAGTTTCCACGGCGTGGCTGGCGAGCGAAGTTCATCAAGCGGTCGAAGCGCGTGCCGCCCATATCAGCGCGGATCTGTTTGCGCAGCCACTCGTAGCTCATCTTCTCTTCGCCGCGCTTCGAAGCGATGTCAGGAAGGAATTCGGTCTTGATCCGATCCTTCAGGCCGTACTTCTGAAATTCGATGGATTCGAACCACAGGTAATAGCGATCGACGATAGCCATCGCTTTCTCGGCGTCCCGTCGATCCGCCTCGGATAGACGATTGGATGACCCCGGGAGAATTCGCTTGCCGTTGTCACCTACAGGAACGATGCGCCCGGCGCTCTCCAGCACGCGCATTCCGTGGTTAGAAAGCGTAATTTGTTCGTTGCTTTCCAACCGGGTAAACACGGCAATCTTGCGAGACTGCAACGTAAGTTGAAGCCACTCCTTAAACCGCGTTTCCGTGTAGCTGGTCCGGTCCTCACTGAAGAGCAGGATCTGGTCGCCTGGCATGAAATTGAAAAGCTGACCATCCTCTTCACCGGGTTCAATCTTCGGAAGGCCGAGTTCATGCGCCGTCAAGACAGGCTGCATGAACTCGAAATGCCGACTTGCGAACGACATGGTTACGCCCTCCGCGAGACGGTTGCCGAGGTCGAGATCGGCTTCGACATGTCGAATTCGACCTTGCCGAGATAGGCGAGCCTAAGGCATGAGCTGAAGACGGCCTGCACGCCCTCGATAGTCTCTGCGGACGACCAGGGTTCATCCTCGTATCGCTCAACGAGGACGTTGTACGGCAAGGAGGCCGACAGCTCGTCGATCGTCATCGGCAGGGGCTGTTGGAGGATACTGCGCTCCAGCATGGTCAGATCGACCTCGCCCTTGCGTGGTCTGTTCGCGTGCAGAAGATTGCGATTGAAGAAGCGAGGCTGCTGAAGGATATCGGTGGCCCACATCACGTCGTACGTCGCCCCGCAGTCCTCCTTTAAGGAGATCGACAAGTCCCGACCGCCGTCGTCACCAAGCCTGACATCCAAATCGTGAAGAAAGTCGATGAAGCCGACACTTCCGTCTCTGCGCAAGACGGCGAGGTCCGGAATGTGATCCCGCCAGGTAACTTTGAGGCCCGAAGTACGGCTGAGGAAGCGGATCGTGACGGGATAGGGCGACAGGGCAACGATGTCAGGATCCCCGTCCATCAGAGCCAGACCATGCGCCATCCACCTGTTCCGGGAGATGATCGACCTTCCTGGTCGGTACTTATCCGTTGTGAACCGAAAGCGTCCGTGGCCGCGCACGCGGGCGGGGAAGGTTACGCGGGGTTCGTGATGTTCCGAGAAGATATGGTCGAAGGTGCGCCGCAAATGCTCGCGATACCAAACCTTCGCGTTCGGCATGCACTGCAGCAAAACCTTGTAGTCATCTTCGGTCGAACGCTTCACATCATCTGACGGTAGCGCTTTGGTGATCCGGGACGCCTTTGAGCGGGTTGACCCCTTTGAGTGAGGGCTTTTCATTTCGCATGCTCCCTTTCGTGGTGAATGAAAGACAGCTCGTCATCATTTGCGCGGGCGACGCGTGGCAGGCGGATCAGGGGACGCAGTTGCTCCAAAAGTGCCTGTGGGATCCCACAGGATTCGAGATCCTCGGATGGCAGCTTCATGCTGCCGGCGTAAAAGCTTCTGGCATGGTTGATCATGGCAACACCTCTCCGCTCGCGCTCCCGGGTGTTGGAAAGCGCGTTCGACGAACAATCTGTTGAAATCGGTCCGGCGACGTGGACATCGCCGGACGCAGGCGCGAAGGTCCCACAATTAGATCAAAACGGCAACCAGGAGATTCTCGTAACTAATTGTAATTAAAGGATTAAATTCCGAATCCTTCAGCCCGCGGCGCGAAGTATTATTTTGGGCACGAGTCCTTTCGCGGCGACCGTGCTGGCCGCGTTCGAAAGTACAATCAAGCATTACCGAGGCTTCGGATTGGGTGCCGGATGTAGAACGGCGAAATCACCGAAGGAACGCGGTTGCGTCCCCGGAGCGTCGGTCAGGCATGTGTGCTTTTGAGGAGTCCTTGCGCGGCACGCAGGTCCGCAGCTTCAAGCTCGCGGAAGGATTGCTATTCGTATTCGCAACCAGTGCATTGCCACGTTCCCTTCATGGAAGCCGTTCAGGCGAAGGCGCGGCGCCGTCATGTGCCGCTGTCACAGATATTACTGCGGGAACGCTTATGTTCTCTTTTTGTTCGATCGTCAATGGGGCTCGGGCAAGATTTTTCGGACCACGGCGCAGCAGACCGAAGTCCAAGCAGCGGCCGCGGATATCCATTGCCAAACCACCTAACGTTGCGAAATATGCGGTCGGCTTGTAATCCAAGGGAGGGGTGCCATGGGAGTGCCAGATCGATTTGCCATTGAATATCCGCGTCGAGCACTCGAGTTAATCGGCATGCTCGAGAGTGCGGCGCGCGAGAAAAGCCTGCTTGGGTCATTTGGCCTCCTGGCAGCGTCTGCAGTCCTGACGATCCCGTTTGAGAGGATGAAGACAGGCCACTTCCTGCACGATGATGAATGCGATGCTGACCTCGTGAAACATCTCAAGGCACTAGAGAAGGCGAATTTCCTCAAAGCACCATTTTGGCAGAAGGAACCGGAGCACGGCGAATGGCGACAGTCCCGCATCATGGCCAACGTCGACAGAACCCATAAGTGGCTTGATGAGAAGGGCCGTGATCCGCGATCAGCCGAGGCCAATACAATCGAGGGCCGAAAAGCGAATGAGGTGCTACGCATCCTCCGCAACGCCTTGGCGCACGGCAACATCATTTATCTGGACAAGCATGGCGAAGAGATCGCCGGACATCAGATGACGTACATGGCCTTCCTATCCCGTTACGAGGAGACTCCGGAACAACGGGAGCAAGCCGAAACCTACAGGGTGGTGATTACCACCGAAGAAGCGTTCCTACATTTCGTGAAATCCTGGGCCCTATGGATTGGTGGACTTGATCTTGATCGACGAGTGGCGACGGCGGCATGAGCGGGCGCTTCTCTCCTTTTGTAATAAAGGCGCTCGCAGACGTCATAACTGGTGGCGCCGGGCAGGGGCCCGATCTCACCGAGCCGATCGGGATCTATCGGAGCGGCCCCAAGATAGAGGCACTATTTCTCGACTGCGGTCTCGACATGCGTATCGGAAACAGTTCACGCGTCCCTGCGACGATCCAATTCCTACGTGATCTTGCGAACCGATGGGACGATGATGATTCCATGAAGCGGGTCATCCTCCGCGTCTGTGACCCGCGAGAGTACCTCTCTGCACCTGAAAAAGCTGTTGCGGTCAGAGAGCACGTCAACACCGCACTGGAAGCCGATGGTCTCGCTGTCACGATTGTCAGTGGGACTGCGCACTTGGTGGAGCGCACCGCCGCCGGCCTCATTGTCCAGCCTTTTATCAGCAAGGTCGAGAAGTTGGATTTCGACACCGTGCAAATCGAAATCGCTCGAGCGCTCCCGAGCATCAACACCGACCCGGAAGATGCGGTCACAGCTGCATGCTCGCTCGTCGAGGCAGTATGTCGCTCGATCCTAATTGAACTTGGCTTGCCGCTTCCGCTGAAGCGCGACATCGACGGACTGCTCAGAGCCGTGCAGGAGCCATTGAACCTTTCACCCGGCCGCACAGATCTGCCTCCCGAGATCGAACAAGATGTCCGGCAGGTCCTGGGCGGCCTCACATCGGTCACCAAAGGTATCGGTGCGCTTCGCACCCATGCTGGCGACGCCCATGGACGTGAGAAAGGCTTCCGCCGCATCGATCCCCGCATCGCACGCCTAGCCCTGAATTCCGCAAGTTCGATCGCCCTATTTCTGATCGAGACCTGGGAGAGCAAACAGCATCGCCACCTGCCGCAACACAGCGAGGAGACGTGAAATGGGCAGGGGGATGTTAGGCGGGCGCCGGATGCCATGGAAAACCTTCATGAAGAAGTTTTCACGATAACGCCAAGGGGTGGCGGCTCCATAAGTAAATATTAGGATTCCCTACCGCGTCGGAGGCGTGCGCTAGTGCGGTTGATCATGGCCGAGAAGGCAACGACCCCCCGATCATTCGCCCTTGCCGCACTTCATATCCCGGACCCTCTTCGCGGCACCGCTCGTGATTTGCCGAAGGTTTGCGTCGGTGATGTTCAGTTGTTTCTTGATTTCCTCTCGCGTCATTCCGCCGAGCAACATGGCAGTCACGGACTTCTGCCTCTCGGTCATTCCGTCAAGGTAGCCCTGCGTTAGGTCGCTTTCCAGAAGGAAGGACAGGAGGGTGACGTCCCGCGGATCGAGGAAGAAAGCCAGATCGCACTCATTTTCAAAGTCCTCGATCTTCGTTTCCTTCGCAGCATCCCGACGATACTTTCCGACTGCCCCTTTCATCCCGTCAAGCACGATGTCAGTGAACAACTGTTCCGCGGGCATGTCGGCGATCTTTTCACATTTTTTGAGGAAGCGGAGGAGCACCGCGGCCGCAACCTCATCCCTGTCCTGCGAGGGGATGCTGCTCTTGTGGAGCTGGATCTTGATGGCGGTTTTAAGCCTCAGGCCCGCTACTTGGCGATTTCTTTCGTTCTTCTCCGTGCAGAGGGATTTCACGTCTTCAGGGAGGATGTAACCGACTGCACGCTGCTTTTGGGCCGCTTCGGCTTTCGCTTTGAATCCCTGAAGCGTCGGCACCTGCTGTTGAACTGTCGGCTCGCCACTATCCGACGGGAGCATCCCCGGAGGGACATTTACGTTGCCATCGCCCTGTGGCCTCATAGGTTCGATGCGCGGGATTTGCGCGGTGGCTGGTGGTTTCAGGTTAAGTGCCTGTCCCTCGGCATCACCTCCCGCGCCAGTGATCGATGCAAGGAGGATGAAGCCGAATGCGGTCAGATAACGTCTAGTCGCAGTCTTCATGATTTCACCAGTCTTTGATTGTAACGGGAACGAAAGTTGCGAGTGACCTCCCAGCCACGGAACAGTGGCTGGGAGTGATTGGGGCTCAATCAATACAAGTAAATGTAGGTCTCGCCACCACCCCGAGGGCCGACCGTGTTGCTCCCCGCAACCTTGGTGCTTTTCGGGGGGAGCGACATCATGGTGTTCCGGAACTTGCCCTGGCGGCCGATCCACGGGCTGCGGGCGATCTCATTCGCGACGCCGCCCTCATGCACGACATGCGGGAGCGGGGGAAGGAGGCCGGGGCCTGCTTCCATGGAGCCGACAGCCTTGGCACTTGCCATGGGGGCAATCATGAGCGTTGCGACAAAAGCGGTGAGGGCGAACTTCTTGAGTACAGACATAATGAATTCCCTTTCGTCACTGCTGCAGTTTCGGGCGAAGGCGGAAGGTGCCTACATCGACAATAAGGGAATTGAGGAGGACGTTTTGTGAGGACGGTCGAAAATATTTTTTGCTAAATATCCGATGGCCGTCCGACACCATTGAGATAGCCGAAAGCTAGAGCCGCTTCAACGCGCCAGCGTTCTTTTCGAAGTTGCACTCGTAGCATTCGGCTTGAATGTTCGAGATATCGTCCGTCCCGCCGTGATAGACCGGCAGTTTATGCCCTTTGGTCCATGTGTTCTTGTAACGGGGATCTGGTCGCATGGGGATTGCATGCCATGGCCGGTTGCATTCGGCGCATACCGGACTGGCCGCAAGCAAAGCCCTCCATTCTGCCGCAGTATGTTTCCCGCCATTCGCCTTGAGCCTCTCGTTGCGAACACGTCCACGCGCATTCCGACAGTCCATGCAGGCATTCCAGGAGTTGAAACGCGAGCCTCCGCATTTTGTGCATTTCTTGCTAAGCGTCGTATCCATAACCCGACTCGCATTTCTGACTGGGACCTACAGCATGAATAAAATAGATCGCCGACAAGTGACTGCGCTCGCGCGCCTCTCCACAGGAAAGGCCGTGCCTCTGGCAGCGTTTTTTGGCGTTGGCCGGGTAACTTTCCAATCGCTAGTCGACAACGGGTGGGCGACGCAAGACCAAGTTTCGAGCAAATTGTTGATTACGGAGCTAGGCCAAGAGGTCTATGCGAAAGCTGCGCTTGAAGGCGTCCAACCCATTCCAGCGCCGGAAGGTCATTCATGGATCGACCATGAGGACGGGATTTACCGCGCTGTTTTCGAGGATGGACACGAATCCCCGGGCTTCTCTGACCACTATCACGCTGAAGATTACCGGGTTGCCTTCGGTATCGTGCGTGAGAACCCTGATTCATCTTTGCCCGCATTCGCTGTGAGCGATGACGCTGCCGCAATTCTTCATCCAACAGATGAGATCATCAGGGCTCACGTAGCACTGCTTGAAGCGGATAAACAAAGATACCAGCCGCGTCATCGCTGGGTCGAGACAAGCCCAGGGGCGGGCAAGGATGACTTCACGGGATGGGATCGTGACGAGACTTTCGCGCGCATTCTTTTCGATAAATCTTCCCGGAGGAGAGGTGGAAAGTGGATGTGGGAGATCATCAACCCGACCTGGCTCAGGGAGAAATCGTACTATACTCCAAACGGATGGATGCCCACGGCACGCGATGCGGTAGAGAGGGCTGAACAGGAATGGCGCGCGCTGAAGGGAAGCCATATGCGGTTCTGAAACCGCACGAAATGACCTTTGTAGTCACCGCGCGCTAGAACTGCACAGCAGGATTCACGAATTCGATGTCGGGATGGATTCGGCATCGAATTCTATGTGAAATTGGTGCCAATTTTCCCGCAGCCATCACCGACCGGGTGTCGTCCCGTACCCGGAATTCTTGTCAAGATGCTCAGCCGCCACAAGAATTCACCTGCGAATCCATTAAATTGCACCTCTCCGGAGAAATTCTTGGGGCTTCTCAGGATATACGGAAGTCTACCTAAGAAGTTCTGATGGAATTCCGGCGCGGATCGAATTGTATTCGGATAAAGCTTCTGAAGCGCAAGCAACGTATAGGTCGCGAATTCGTTCTTTGACCATAATGAACCCGAAAATATTCTTACAAAATTTTTCACCCACCTCGAATGTAAATTGCGAGACTTGAAGGACTCAGTCCTTGCGGGAGAACAACTTCGGTTTGGTCCGTCGAAGCGGAAACTTGGCCGAGATCTCTTGCTGCGTAAAGGCATTGGCGTCCCGAAAGGCGTTGATCCAATTCCCAATTCAAGCGATTCCCCTGTGATTTGGGATGGAATCGGAGCCGACGCGCAAGCGAGAGCACAGCAACGCGCAGACGCCATGCATTCGTTGATTCAGCTACATTATTCGGGATGCGGTGCACGCTGTTGGCAAGCGGGGTGCACGTTGTTGCCAAGCTGGTGCACGCTGATGCCAAGCACTACAGTTAATGGCGCACCCGACAGGATTCGAACCTGTGACCTTTGGAATCGGAATCCAACACTCTATCCAGCTGAGCTACGGGTGCATGCCGAGGCGCTTGAATCGCCTTGTCCGATGCGAGGTTCTTAGCCTAGCTTCTCGCTGGCTTCAATCTACAAAATGAAAAGTCCGCCGTTCTTGCGGCCGGCGGACTTTTATGTCTCACGTCTGCGGGTCAGACCTGCATGGCGCCGGGGCCGGGGATGGCCTTTGGCGGCACCTTGCCGAGGATGATCATGCCGAGCACTTCGTCCTTGGTGACATCTTCGGTGCGGGCATGGCCGACGACCTGACCGTTCTTCATAACCGAGACACGATCGGCGAGGTCGAAGACGTCGTGGATGTCGTGGCTGATCAGGAAGATGCCGATGCCTTCCTTCTTCAGCTGCTTGATCAGCTC
>Ga0102588_1000467_pt1 | contig 43244 bp, 47 predicted proteins | sample AraplaMF_Col_mMS_FD_76854 | JGI IMG/M metagenome (GOLD analysis project Ga0102588, IMG submission 76854) | Arabidopsis root microbial communities from the University of North Carolina, USA - plate scrape MF_Col_mMS (SPADES assembly) (version 2) | ecosystem: Host-associated > Plants > Roots >...
CTGCTTCGCGGTGTCGTAGGCGAGGGCGGCGGCCGTGGGCAGCAGGTTGCCCTGCGGGTTCGCGTTCATGCCCTGGTGCATCTGCCACGAGTGCGAGGCGAACTCCACGAGACCCGACTTGTGCATCTCCTCGACCTGATCCCAGGTGAGGAAGCACGAGCGATCGCAGTCGGCGCCGTTGTACGGCATGCGCTTGCCGTCGGGCATGTCCATCCACGAACCCACGAGGGCCTGCACGGCCGGATACTCGTACGCCCGCAGCAGCGGGTACACGCGCGTGTAGAAGCTCTCGAGGCCGTCGTCGAACGTAAGGAGTACGGCATCCGGCGGCAGCGGCTTGCCGTGCTGCATGAACTGCACGACGTCTTCGAGGCTGACGACGTTGTAGTGATTGGCCTTGAGCCAGTCGAAGTGCGCGATGAGGTGGTCGGTGCTCAAGGCGTCGGGATCGCGATCGACACCCGTACGGACATCGTCGCGCACGTCGTGGTAACCGAGCACGATGAGCGTCGGATGCGTGGGGGCAACCGGCGGCAGCTGCGCGAACGCGGGAAGCGCGAGCCCCAGCAGGGCAAGCAGGATCAACAGCGGGCGCATCGTACTCATTCTCCCCAGTGCATCGTCAGATCGAGGACGAAGCGGTGCTCGCGCCGACCATCGTAAGGTTGGTTGTGCCAGCCGAGGCCCCAGCCGAAGCGGTAGCCGGGCCCGGCAAGGATGGTCTGGCCGTAGCGCAGGGTGGCCATCCAGTCGGTCGCGAAGCCTTTTTCGGCGTACTGGCCGACCGCTACGTCGATCCGCTGCGTGACGCTGCGCTCGTAGAACTGGCCAAGCAGGTTTTCCAGGCGGCCGGTGAGCGCGTAACTGTAATCGCGACGCGGATTGAAGTACGGGCGCCCGGTCTGCGAGTTCATCGAGCCACCGAGCTCGATGCCGCCGTCCAGCGTCAGGTTCGGCGCGGTGTGCAGGCGCTGGATCACGTTCGCGAGCCAGCCGGTGCGCACGTTGCCGTCCGAGAAGCGGTCGCGCGACAGGCCGACGCGCGCCTGCGTGAGTTCGCTCGCGCGCCAGGTCACGGCGGTATCGAGCGTCTTCGCGGAGATGCCGTAGTACTGCGCGCGCAGCGGCGTGTCGTCACCGGCGGTGCTGTAGTCGGCCGCCCAGGACCAGTGATCGGTGATCGACCAGTCGAAGCCGGCTTCAAGCGCGGTCTTGCCGACGTACTTATCGGTGGCAGGCAGGGCCTGCACGTAAGCTTCGAGGCCGCGTGCGTAACCGCGGATGCCGACGCCGACGCGACTGCGCCGCACGTCGCCTTCCGGCAGATCGGCCGTGGAATAGCGCGCCAGCGCGAGCACGCGCCAGTGATCGTCGATCAGCGGGCTGGCGATGGTGGCCTGCGTGGTGCCGTCGCGATCGCCGAAGTCCGGGCTGGAGCCCTTGCCCTGTTCGGTGCCGATGTCGAACTGCCAGCCGCGTTCGCGATCCCACGCCTTCACGGCGCGATCGACGCGGCCATTGCGGTCGGCCAGCGTCCGCGCCATGGCGAGGTTCTCGTCGACACCTTCGTAGTCGTTCAGCACGCGCGCAGCATCGGCCTCGCCGATGTACGCGCCCACGTCGCGGCGATCGAGCGTGCCCGCGATGTTGAAATCGTCCTGCGCGCGGCGCGGCCAGCCGCGGGCCAGCTCGACCATGCCGAGCTCGCGGCGGATCTGCGAATTGTTCGGGGCTTCGCGGCTCATGGGCTCGAGACGCGCATAGGCGTCGGCCGGCATGTCGACGTATTCGCGCAGGGTGGCCGCGTTGAGGTCGGCGTCGACCTTGCGCGGGTTCTGCAGCGGCAGGCGCATGCCGGGAATGCGCCGCCACTGCGGTTCCTTCGCGGCGAGCTCGTCGATGGTGGTGAACGCCTTGCGGGTCTGGCCGGATTCCAGATAGGCGTACATCAGGCCGATGCGCGGCTCGCTCTCGTTCACGTCGTAAGGGCCGGGGTCCCTGGCGATCGCGTCTTCGTAGAGCGCGGCGGCTTCTTTCGGCCGGCGCTTCACCAGGAGCGCGTCGGCCACGGCGCGTTCGACGTACGGCGGCAGCGAGAGTCCCCGGGCCTTCATCGCGTCGTATCGCGATACGGCCTCGTCGGCGCGGCCCGCGCGATCCAGTGCCACGAGCAGGTCGAACTCGCCACGCTGGCGCAGATCGGCAGGCAGCAGCGGATCGTCCACCAGGCGGCGCGCGTCGGTCACGGCGCGGTCGGCTTCGGCGTAGGGATGAGCGGGGTCGGCGGGCTCGCCCTCGGCCCAGCGAATTTCCTGGGCGACGTGATCGGCGCCCAGATGGAAGCGCTCCGCCATGCCCGGCTGGGGCTCGAGACGCGCCGCCAGTTCACCGGCGCGCGTCGAAGCGCCCAATTCCGTCAATAAAGTGACGTTGAGCGCCTGTGCGTCACGGTCGTCCGGCCAGCGCGCGAGGATCGCCTGACAGTGCGCGAGCGCGTCGACGCGTTTGCCGGCATCGTGCTCCTGCCGTGCCTGCGCAAGCAGGGCGTCGCGTTCGGGCGAGGTGTCGGCGGCCATGGCCACGGAGGCCTGGAATGCCAGCAAAAGCGCGATGCAGAGCCGTTTCCGTGACGCCAGAGCGGCGCGCGGCGGTGTTGTCGATTTCAGTCCCATCCTGCCAACATCATCCTTATCGGCCGGTCCGGGTAACCATTCCCGGCAACGGCGTAGAAAATAATCAGTCGAATCGCACGCAAGTCTGCGACCGAGCCCGCCATTGTGATCGCAAACACCATGCCAGAGTCGGTGCTTGCGACATTCTTGTTCGCCGGCCATGCCGCATAGGCCAAAAGATATACCCGCGCAGGCGGCGAAACTGTGGGCCGCACCCCGTTGACGCCGCGTGGACCGTCCGGCGTGAAAAACTCCCAAAGTGGGAATTTTGGGTACAATGGGCTCGACCCCGAGAGGATTCGCCCATGGCCATGTCGCTCAAGCTCGATGCGCTCGAAGACCTTCCCCGGACCCCGGCGTCGGATGTGAAAAAGCTCGGCTGGCGCGGTGTGATGCGCGCGATCGCCCGCAAGGGCAAGGTCGTGGTGACGAACCACAGTGAGCCCGAAGCGGTCATCCTCTCCGCCGACGAATACAGCCGCATCCTCCACGCGCTCGACGATGCCGGTGCCCGGCAGGCGTCGGCGCTCGACACGCTGCGCCACCGTTTCGACGAACGTCTGGTCTCGCTGCAGGCCGACGACGCGAGCGAACGGCTGCGCGCACTGATGAGTAGCCCAACGACGCTGGGTGGCAAGGTCAAGGCGGGGGATAGCCATTGACCGGACGCCCCGTGCTCTGGGTGCTCGCGGGCGTCAACGGCGCGGGCAAGAGTTCGATCGGCGGCCATCGCCTGAGACAGGCCGGTTTCGACTGGTTCAACCCCGACAGCTTCGCCCGCGAACTGGTTGCGGCGAGCGGCTGCGATCAGGTGCAGGCGAACGCCGCGGCGTGGCAGGAAGGCATGCGCCGACTCGACGAGGCCGTCGAAAGCGGTAGCGCGTACGCATTTGAAACCACGCTCGGCGGCAACACCGTGCCACGAAAGATCGCCGAAGCTTCGCGCACGCACGACGTGCTCATGTGGTTCTGCGGCCTGTCGTCGCCGGAGCAGCACATCGCCCGCGTCCATGCGCGTGTCGCCGCCGGCGGCCACGACATTCCCGAAGCGAAGATCCGCGAACGCTATCGCTCCGCGCTCGAAAACCTGATCGCGCTGATGCCGTCGATCGACGTGCTACGCATCTACGACAACAGCGTCGACGTACGGCCCGGCGAGGCGATTCCCGATCCGGTGCCGCTCGCCGACATCGCCCGCGGCCGGCTGCGCTGGCCGCTCGATCTCGACACCCTGCGCCGAACGCCGGAGTGGGCGAAGCCGCTGCTGGAGGCTGCGCTATCGTGACGCGGCACGTACCGGTATGGCGAAGCGATCCCCCATCGCCGCCCGTGCATTGAGCCATGCGTCCTCCAATGCATCCGCGCCGAGGCCTGTGCCCTGCACGGAGAAGAACGTGAGGTCGTGCAGCCCGATCATGCCGAGGATGGCCGTGAGCCATGGCGTGAGGAAATCCGGCTGGCGTGCACGCTCGCCTGAGAAACGGCCGCCGGATGCGATCGCCACGAACACCGGGCGATCGCGTAACGTGCCCACCTTGCCTTTGGGCCCGATGGTGAAGGTGCGGCGCGCACGCACGATGTGGTCGATCCACGCCTTGAGCACCGAGGGCATCGCGAGGTTGTGCATCGGCGTGCCGATGACGACGACGTCCGCTTGTTCGAGCTCCTGGATGAGTGCATCCGAACGCACGATCGCGCCGGCATCTTCGATCGGTGCGGTCGACGAGTGCTGCGCCAGCGCATAGTTCGCATCGATGTGCGGGATGCCGGCGCTGCCGAGGTCACGCTCCGTCACCATGGCGCCGGGATCGCGGGCGAGAAGGTGTCCGAGTACTTCATGCGCGAGTCGGTGACTCTCGGATGAGGCGCCGCGAGTGCTGCATGTGACGAAGAGGATGTTCATGGCGACGACCGGCAAGAAAGGCGGAATACGCCCAATCTAGGCTTGCGATGGCCTGTGCTGAAGGGCCAAGAAAGTAGCTCCGGCATGGGCCAAGTCAGGGTTTGCCGGCCCCGTGTCGCCGGCGCATGATGGCTCGATGCACACTGCCGATTTCCGACGATGAACCGGGCCATGAGAGCGGCGGCGACGGGCCTTCTGCCGCCGCTCGACCCCATGGACGCGACGCCTTTGTATCGGCAGGTGGGCGACCGGTTCCGGCACGCGATCGCGTCGGGGCGGCTGAAACCCGGCGACCGCGTTCCCGCGGCACGCGCGCTCGCCGCGGAGCTGGGCCTCGCGCGCGGCACCATCGAATCGGCGTACGCGTCGCTCGTGGCAGAGGGCTATTTCGAAACGCGAGGGCAGGCCGGCACCGTGGTGGCGCCTGGGCTGAAGCTGGCGACAGCCACGCCCGCGCCGCCGCCGCGCGTTGTCGATGCGTTCCCTACGGACTTCCGGCCCGACTCGATCCTGCCGCTGCAGATGGGGCTGCCCGCGCTCGATGCGTTCCCGCGGAAGATCTGGGCGCGACTCGGCGCACGCTGCGTGCGTGCGATGCAGCCCGCGCAGATGGTGCATCCACCCGTGCCCGGCCTGCCGGCGCTGCGCGACGCGATCGCCACGTACCTGCAGGTGTCGCGCGGCATCGACTGCCGGCCGGCGCAGGTCATCATCACGTCGGGGTATCGGCAGAGCCTCGCCCTGATCGCGCACGCGGTGCTCACTGCCGGCGATCGCGTCTGGACGGAAGACCCCGGTTACCCGCCGACACGCGAACTCCTTCGCGACATGGGCATCACGACCGTGCCGGTGCGCGTCGATGGCGAGGGCATGGTGGTCGACGAGGGTGTGGCGAAGGCGCCGGGTGCACGCGCGGCGGTCATCACGCCGGGACACCAGAGTCCGCTGTGTGTGTCGCTCGCCTTGTCGCGCCGGCTTGCGCTGCTGGCGTGGGCCACGCGGCACGAGGCGTGGATCGTCGAAGACGATTACGACGGCGAATACCGCTATGCCAGTCGGCCGTTGCCGTCGCTGAAGAGCCTCGACCGCGATGATCGCGTGATCTATGCCGGTACGTTCAGCAAGGTGCTGCTGCCCGGTCTGCGCCTGGCTTACCTCGTGGTGCCGGAGAGCCAGGTGCCGCGCTTCGGGCATGTGGCCTCGGTGTACTCGGGTGCGAGTCCGTGGCTTACGCAGGCCATCGTTTCCGCGTTCGTCGCGGAAGGGCATTTCGCGCGCCATATCCAGCGCATGCGGCGGCTCTACGCGGAACGCCGCGCGACCACGATCGCCGCGTTCGCGGACGTGCTGGGCGAGCGGGTATCGATCGACACGCCTCCCGGCGGCATGCACGTGATCCTGCGTCTTCCCTCGGCGCCGGGATCGGACCGCGCTCTCGTGGCACGCCTGCGCGCCGCGGGCCTGTACGCCGAAGCGATGTCCGACTGGACGCACGATGGCGATGGCGCCGCGGCGATCCTCGTCGGCTTTACGAATGTCGCATCGGCTGCCGAGGCCCGCGCGCTCGCCCACCGGGTTCGTGACCTGCTCTGATGAGGCGCCGGATGGCCCAGTGAAAAACACGGATCATGGGTCGTGCGCAATCGCCCTTCGCAGCAGACGATGAGGATCCTTCCCCCATACGCTGCCACGATCATGGCCTGGTTATTCCTCGGTGTCGCGGGTGTCCTCGAAATCGCCTTCGCGTGCGGCATGAAAGCCTCGATGGGCTTCACCCGCTGGGTTCCCTCGCTGGTCACCGTCGTCACCGGCGTGGCGAGCGTCGTCCTGCTGGCGTTCTCGTTGCGCACGCTGCCCGTCGGCACGGGCTACGCGGTGTGGACCGGCATCGGCGCGGTGGGCACCGTCGTGCTGGGGATCCTCGTGCTGGGTGAGCCGGCCGCCCCTGTGCGCCTAGCCTGCATCGCCCTGATCCTCGCCGGCATCGTGGGCCTGAAGCTGTCGTCGGGCGCCTGATCCGGCGTGATTTGACGACCCCCATCCGGGCGCAGCACACTCGCCGCGTCCTTGGGGAGACAACATGGAAACGATCTATCCAGCCGGGCCGGCCGATGTGCCGGCGGCATTCACTCGACCGGGCGCCGCGTACCGCCGCCATGCCTGGATCGCCGTCGGCAGCCTGCTGCTGTTCATTGCCGTCTACCTCGCGTTGACCGCCTGGTTCGTCTTCATCGGCTACAGCGAGCTGACGAAAATCGGCAACGGTGGTCTTCTTCGCGTCGCGATGGGCTGCTCCAGCCTGTTCCTCGCGGTGTTCATGATCAAAGGCCTGTTCTTCCTGCGGAAGGGCGAGGGCCACGACGGCATCGAACTGAAGCGCAGCGAACAGCCACGACTCTTCACGTTCCTCGATCGCATCGCCGACGACGCGGGTGCGCCGCGACCGCACCGGGTCTTCGTCAGTGCGCGCGTGAACGCCGCGGTGTTTTACGACCTTTCGCTGTTGAACCTCCTGCTGCCGTCGAAGAAGAATCTCGAGATCGGCCTGGCGCTGGTCAACATGCTCAACATGAGCGAGCTGAAAGCCGTTCTCGCCCATGAATTCGGGCATTTCGCGCAGCGCTCGATGGCCGTCGGGCGCTGGGTGTACACGACGCAGCAGATCGCCTCGCACATCGTCGGCCGACGCGATGCGCTCGACACGTTCCTTCGCTCACTGTCGCGGTTCGATTTCCGCATCGCGTGGATCGGCTGGCTGCTCGGCACGATCGTGTGGGCGCTGCGTGCCGTGGTCGACATCGCTTTCCGTCTCGTCGTGGTGGCGCAGCGCGCGCTTTCCCGCGAAATGGAAATGCAGGCCGACCTGGTCGCGGTGTCGCTTACCGGCAGCGATGCGCTGATCACGGCCTTGCATCGCCTGCAGATGGCGGACGACGCATGGGATCGCGCGGTGAACTTCGGGCGTGGCGAGATGGGCGCGAAGCTGCCGCCGTCCGATCTGTTCGCGCTGCACCAGGCGATCGCGGACCGACTCGGGCGGATCTACAACGATCCCGCCTACGGCCAGCGGCCTGTCGCGCCGGTGGAGGGCGCCGCCGCCTTTCGCGTATTCGAGACGGAGCTGGCGCAGCCGCCGCGCATGTGGTCGACGCACCCGATGAACCACGAGCGCGAGCAGAACGCGAAACGCGTCTACCTGTTCGCGCCGGCCGACGAGCGCAGCGCGTGGTCGGTATTCGACGATGCGGACGGCCTGCGTGCGCGCATGACCGCCGACGTTCTGGGGCAGGCGGAAGATCCGCCGGCGGAGCCGGAGACCACGATTTCGCGCCTCGACGCGCACTTCGACCGCGAGCACCTGAAGGCGTGCTACCGCGGCCTCTATCTCGGCTTCCCGGTGGCCCGCCAGGCGACGCGTGTCGACGAGCTGCATGAGGACGTACCCGTCACCCGGGCCATCGACCCCGAGGCGCTCTATCCGGAACGCATCGGCGACGATCTGGAGCGCCTTCGGTCCCTCGACCGCGAGCACGCGCTGCTCTGTTCGCTGCGCGATCGCATCTACGACGCGCCCGATGGCGTCATCCGGCATCGTGGCCGGATCATCCGTCGCAGCGGGCTGCCGGCGGCGATCTCGCTGGTCGACCGCGAACGCAACGACCTGCGCAGCGGTCTGGAACGCGCCATCAAGGCGGTGCGCAGCCTCCATCTCTCGGCTGCGGCGCGCGTCTCGCCCGCGTGGCGCGATTACCTGGTCGGCTTGCTCGGGGTGCTGCATTACGCGGAACACGCCGAAGCGAACCTTCGCGACGCGCAGGCCGGACTGGGGCACGCATGGCGCCGCGCGACGACACGCGCCACCATCGACGAGAAGGGCGCGCGGATCATCATGGCGGCGGCGAACGACGTCTGGCGCGCGTTGTATCAGGTGTACGACATCGCGCCACAGGTGCAGCCGGGCGAGGCGATCCTGCGCGAGCTCGAGAGCGATTCGTGGCAGGCGGCGCTCGGCGAGCTCGGGCTCAATGCGCCGAACCGCGAGAACATCAATCACTGGCTGCGCTACGTCGACGGCTGGGTGGGACAGGTCGCGGGCACGCTCGGTGCGCTGCGCCGTGCGGCGCTCGACGAACTGCTCCGTGGCGAAAACGTCATCGCCGACGCGACGCGGGGCATCGCTCCCCCCGACGCGCCGGGTAACGCGCCGTCGGTTCCCGCGTCGTACGACATGCTGCGCATCGGCGCCGAGCGTGGCCAGCGCGTCGACAAGCCCGGTTTCTGGGAGCGATTTCTCGAAGCGAGCGGCTTTCTGCCGGGCTTCGCGCGCACCGTCGTCGCCCTCGCCATCGTCGGCACCGTGCTCGCCTTCGGCTGGTCCGTGGATCGCGTGCACGTGATGGTCTACAACGGTCTCTCCCGACCGGTGGTCGCGACCGTCGACGGCAAGCGCGTCGAGCTGCAACCGAAGGCGCACGCCGACGTCACCGTCGGAAGTGGCGGCGACATCGCCGTCGCCACGCAGACCCTCGACGGCGAGGCGGTGGAATCGTTCAGGGCCCCGGTCGATCGCTCGGAGACGCAACTCGTCTACAACGTGGCGGCCGCGATCCCGCTACGTCAGTGGACGGCGGTCTACGGCAACGTCGCCCCGGTCCCGCCGGTGCTGGTCGCACCGCAGCGGTGGTCCACCGCCTCGGTGGATTTCCTCTTCGCGTCGCCGCCCGATCGCATCGATTCGAAGTCCGGCGGCGGCACGCGCACGGTGCTCGACGCGGCGGACGACATGGCGCCCGAGTTCTACACCAACGACATCGCGGACAAATCCGCGCTGGCCATGGCCGCGCTCGCGCACGTGCGGTACGACGTGCCCGATTCGCGCTATCTGATGAGCTGGCTCGCGCTCGGCAGCACCATGCCCGGGTTCGACGCCGCGTTCGCCGCGCGTCGCGCGCGCTTTCCGATGGACATCGTCGCGATGCGCGCCGAACAGAACATCGCGACCGGCGCGGCTCACGAGGCCGTGTGCGCGAAGCACCGCGCGCTGGCGGAGGCCTCGCCGGATTCGGGCGACCTGGCCTACCTCGCGACACGCTGCCAGCCCGAGGGCGACGCACGCGACAAGGCCTTCGAAGAGGGCTTCCGACGCTGGCCCGCCTCGCCGTGGTTCGCGAACGCGGCCGCGTCGAGCTTCAGCCAGCACGCACGCTACGCGGACGCGCTGGCGGCGTATAGCGTCGCGATGGACAAGAGTCCGTCGCTGCGCCAGCTGATCGCCGCGGAAGCGTATCGCATGGAGCGGCTCGTCGATCCCGCGGCGGCAAGCCGCGACATGGAAAAGATCGCGGGCATCTCGCCGTGGGTCGGCAGCATGCTTCGCCTCGAAGACACGGCGCATCCGGTCGAAGGCGAGTACCGCTCGTTGAGCCTGCTGTCGGCCGGCAAGCTGGACGAAGCCGTCAAGGCCGCGTCGGGCACGGCGATGGAGGCGCACGTGCTGCGCATGGCCGCCGCGTCGCGCGGCGCGTCGGCGGCGCTGCGTGCCAGGGCCGACAAACTCGGTCCGAACGATGGCATCGACGAGCAGACCGTATGGCTCGCGCTGGCACATGGCGACGACGCGACGCATCCGACCATCGCGGGTATTCTGGATGGCGTGGATAAGGGCTACGACATGCCGGGATCCGTCGCGAAAGTGCAGCGCTTCCTCGCCGCCGTTCGCAAAGGCAACACCGCCTCGGCCGAGGGCGAGCTCGACGGCGTGCCGGCATCGTTGCGTGCCCAGGCGTATTGCGCCGGAGCGATGGTGCTGGGCGAACGCACCCCCGCGGAGTGGCGTACGTTCGCCAGTCGCGTTCTCTTCGCGGCGGAGCGCCCATACTTGGGTTGATCGACCCACTGCACAGGACACCCATGAACACATCGCAGAAAATTGCGCTCGTTACCGGCGCCACGCGCGGCATCGGTCGCGAGACGGTGCGCCAGCTCGCCGAATCCGGCGCACTCGTGCTGCTGGCAGGGCGCGACGACGCGCGCACGAAGGCCGCGGCGGCGGAGCTGAAGGGCGAAGGCCTCGCCGTGGAGCCGATCGTGCTCGACGTCACCCGGACCGACAGCATCGCGAAGGCCGTGGCCGATGTGACGGCGCGATTCGGTCGCCTGGACATCCTCGTGAACAACGCGGGCATCCTGGTCGACGACCTCGGCAAGGCGCCGTCCGGGCAGACGTTGCAGGCGTGGCGCGAGACGTTCGATACCAACCTGTTCGCCGTGGTGGAAGTCACCCAGGCGTTCCTGCCGTTGCTGAAGGCGGCGCCGGCGGCACGCATCGTCAACGTGTCGAGCCAGCTGGGTTCCCTCGCGCTGCATACGGATCCGACGTCGTCGATCTACGCGTTCAAGGTGCCGGCCTACAACGTGTCGAAGAGCGCGGTGAACGCGTGGACGGTGCACCTCGCCTACGAATTGCGCGACACGCCGATCAAGGTCAACGCCATCCATCCGGGCTACGTGCAGACCGACATGAATGGCGGCCATGGCGAGATCGACGTGCCGACCGGCGCGAAGAGCAGCGTCGGCATGGCGCTGCTCGATGGCGATGGCCCGACCGGCACGTTCACCTACCTGGGCAAGACGCTACCGTGGTGATGCGCGACACGTGATTCAGACGCGACCGGGCAGGCGCTCGGTCACTTCCTGGATCATCCATTCGTTGCCGTCCGGATCGCGGAACGACAGGAACGATCCGTAGCTCTTGCGTCCCTCGGCGGGGCCGCTCACGCGGTTCTCGCCGGCGGGACGGTGGAACACGCCGTATGCGTCATGGAACACCTCGCTCACCTCGACGCCGCGGCGGGCGAGTTCGTCGTGCGCGCGCACGATATCGGACACGACCAGATGCAGTCCCTGCGCGGAGCCGGGTGCGGCCGTGGTCATCTTGCTGCCGAACATCACCGAACAGCCGGAACCCGGCGGCGTGTACTGAATGACGCGGAAGCCGTGTTCGTCCTGGTAGTCGATGTCGAACCGCCAGCCGAGCCGCGCGTAGAAGTCCTTCGCCCGGTCGACGTCGGCGACAGGAATCACGACGATTTCGAATGTCATGGGGAACGGCAGCGGGCCGAACTTTTCGGCTTCGGCGCTGGCGGGCAGCAGTCTGCTCATGGAGTACTCCTGGCGTCAGCCGACGCCTTCGATGAGAACGCAGCGATAGGTCGCGCCTTTGAACCGGTGCTGCGCGACGGCCTGGTAAGCGGGGCTGTGGTACCACGCGCGCGCGTCGGCCATGGTCGGGAACGACACGATCACCATGCCTTCGACGGGCGGCCCTTCGAGCACTTCGAAATCGCCGTAGAGCGCGAGAAACGCGATCGGGTGGCCTTCGAACGTCGGCTTCACCGTGGCGTTGTAGATCGCCAGTTCGTCGGGATCCTGGGTGCTGTCGCGAGTGAACACGGCATAGGCGGTCATGGGGGCTCCCGGACGATCGGCGTCGTGGCGAGAGTCTCGCGCCGGCCCAAGGCGGGGTATTGAACGAACCGGGCGTGTACGGGCGCCGCCGGGCGCGGCGATGCGGGAAACGAAAAAGCGCGCCACGAGGGCGCGCTTTTTCGGAACGAATGACTGGTGGAGCGGAGGAGGATCGAACTCCCGACCTCTGCATTGCGAACGCAGCGCTCTCCCAGCTGAGCTACCGCCCCACGAGGCGGCAACTATATCAGCGGTTTTCGCGTCTGCCAACGCCCGGCCGGAATCCTCGTTTCACGCTCAGCCCGGCAGCAGCGGCGACAGCCGGTCGAACAGCACGCCGCGCCGCCAGCCTTCGAGGGCCTCGGGCCACGCCTTCGTCATGGCGAATTCCTCCATCGAGCGACGCGCGCAGAGCAGGCCCGGCGGCAGGTCGAGCTGGGTGGCCAGCGTGTCGACCGCGCTGCGCATTTCGTTGATGGCGCGTTTCGCCTCGCCCACGGGGTGGCCGACGATGGGCGCGGTGGCCTCGACCTCCCCGTCGTCGAGCGGGCGGTGCAGCAGGTCGAACAGTTCCTGGCGCTGAGCCGAGCGAAGAGCGCGCGTGCCGCGCGTGCGTTCGTCGAGGCTTGCCAGGGTGGCCGGCAGGTTGCCCACGAGGTCGACGGCCTGCACGTCCTCGAGCAGCCACGATTTCGGCTTGTCGAGCGCGCGCGCGGTGAGCTCGCGCCAGCGCAGCACGCGGCGCAGCAGGGCCTGCTTTTCCATCGGCCAGTCGGCGGCCGGCTTCACGTTGCGCTGCGGCTGCGGATCGCCTTCGCGCTGGCTCGCGCGGCGTTTCATGCGCGCGCAGTCTTCAGCGTGCCAGGAGGCGCGGCCGCGCTCGGCGAGGCGCTCGGAGAGGATCGCGTGCACGGGATGCAGGTGCACCACGTCGAGCGTGGCGTAGAGCTTCTGCGATTCGGTCAGTGGACGCTGCAGCCAGTCGCTGCGCGTTTCGCCCTTGTCGAGTTCGGCGCCGACGAGTTCGGCGACCAGCGCGCGATAGCTGATGCCGAGCCCCATGCCGACGAAAGCGGACGCGATCTGCGTATCGAACAGCGTGTGCGGGCCGTCGGGCAGGTACGGCGCCATCGCTTCGAGATCTTCACCGGCGCTGTGCATCACGGTGACGACGTCCTGCGCCGCGAACGTGGGAGCGAGTGCGTCGCCCAGCGCTACCGCGAGCGGATCGATCAGCGCGTAGCGGCCATCGTGGGCGAGCTGCAGCAGGGCGAGCTGCGGATAGAACGTGTTCCGGCGCATGAATTCCGTGTCGAGGCCGACGACGGTACCCGGCCCGATCGGTGCGAGCCACGCATCGAGTGCGTCGCGTTGGTCGATCCAGGGGGCGGGGGGAGCGAGCTCGCTCGATGTCATGCAGGGTCCTCGAGAGTCGGGGGGCCGCGCCGACCTGCCGTGTTGCCCTGTCGCGCGCGATTCCCTAAGGTGGCAGCGCACGATAGCAGGCCCGTACGGAACAGCCCACCATGCCCAATGCCGAGACCGTCCGCCGACAGCGCGCCATTGGCGGCGCGCTCGGTGTCGCCGTGCTCGCTTTCGGGCTCTTCTATCACTTCTTCCCGCAGGCGCTGCACGTCCAGCCGACGCAGAACGCCGCGCGCGCGCCCACACGCGGACAGCCCGCGGTGATGGGCTTCGACCAGCGTCCGCAGGCCGCGCCGGCGGCGCAGGTGTCGGAAATCGATGCCGGTCCCCCGATCATGCTGGCACCCGCTGCGGTGATCGCGGCGCGGCGCCGGGAAAAGACCGAAGAGATCCAGCTGCCGGCTCAGAAGACGCCCGACTCGGCCGAACTCACGGCCTTGCTCGACCGTGGCGACAAGGCGCTGGCCGGCGACCGCCTCGTCGGCGGCAAGGACAGCGCGGCGGCGCTCTTCATGGAGGCGCTCAAGGACAAGGCCGACAGCCAGCGCGCGCTGAACGGCATGAACGAGGTGCGGGCGCGATTGGCCGCCGAGATCGAACAGGACATCGCGCTGGGTGACGCCGACGCCGCGCGCGAGTCGCTTGGCGCCCTCAAGGCGCTGCCGTCGTCCGCGACGGAGGCCGGTCCGCTGCAGCAGAAGCTTGCCGTGCTCGACAAGGTGCGGCCGATGCTCGGCAAGGCGGCCGCCCAGTTGCAGGACGGCAAGGCGAGCCAGCCTCGCGGCGACAGCGCGCTCGACACCTATCGCGACGTGCTGGAGCTGGATCCGCAGAACGCCGTCGCGGAGCAGGGCATCGCCAACGTGCAGCGCACGGTGCTCGACAAGGCTCTGGCTGCCGTGGCACAGAACGATTTCGCCGCCGCCGACGCGGCACTCGCGGAAGCCGCGGCGATCGCGCCGGAATCGCAAGGGCTGCAGGACACCCGAGGCCGCATCGAAGGCATGCGCCGCCAAAATGCCGCGGCCATGCTCGCGCAGGCGCGTTCCGCGCTCGACGCCGGCAACATCGAACTCGCGCAGCAACTGGCCACCAACGCGCAGAAGATCAGCCCCGACCTCGCGGGTATCGACGACTTCAACGAGCGCGTGACCAACGCGCGTCTCTATGCGAGTTACAAGCCCGGGCAGGTGTTCGCGGATCGCTTCGTCGATTCGACGGGGCAGGGGCCGGCCATGGTGGTGATCCCCACGGGGCGTTTCCTCATGGGCTCGCCGGATGGCGAGAAGGGCCACGACGCGAACGAGGCACCCGCGCACGACGTCGTCGTCGAGAAGGGCTTCGCGATGGCGCGCAGCGCGATCAGCATCGGGCAGTTCCGCGACTTCGTGCGCGCGTCGGGTTATTTGCCCGAGTCGCAGTCGAAGGGTGGCGGCAGCGTCTATGACGAACAGAGCGGCGGCTTGCGCGACGACGCCACCGTGACCTGGCAGGACGACTACGCCGGCAAGCCCGGGCAGGACCGGCTGCCGGTGATCAACGTGTCGTGGAACGATGCGAAGGCGTACGCCGACTGGCTGTCGAAGCGCACTGGCAAGGCGTACCGGCTGCCGAGCGAAGCGGAGTTCGAATACGCGCTGCGCGCGGGCAGCACGTCGCGTTACTGGTGGGGCGACGGCGCCCCGTCGTCGAAGCTGGAGAACCTTACCGGGGGCAACGACCGCTCGGGCTCGGGCCGCCGCTGGAGCAATGCGTTCGGCGGTTACAAGGATGGCTACTGGGGCCCGGCGCCGACCATGAGCTTCTCGGCCAATCCGTTCGGTCTGTACGACATGGGCGGCAACGTGTCGGAGTGGGTCGCGGACTGCTGGCACGATAACTACATCCGTGCGCCGCGCACGGCCGAGGCCTGGGTCAACCCCGGTTGCACGCGTCGTGTGATCCGTGGCGGCTCGTGGGGCAGCGCGCCGGAAATGGTCCGGTCGGCGTACAGGCAGGGCGCCCCGGCCGATCTGCGCAACGCCCGCGTGGGCTTCCGCGTGGTGCGCGAACTCTGACCCCGACGCGCGGTTGCCGTCGGTGGTACCCTTTGTGGACTCTTTGATCCAGAAACGGTGCAACCATGGCGCGTCCACGCGAGTTCGACCGGGATACCGCGCTCCAGCGGGCCATCGATACGTTCGCGATGCACGGCTTCGAGGGCACGTCGACACCGATGCTGCTCGAGTCGATGAAGATCGGCAGGCAAAGCCTTTACGACACGTTCGGCGACAAACGCAGCCTGTACCTCGAGGCGCTGCGGACGTATTCGACGGCCAGCGTCGGCGCGACACTTTCCGCGATGTTCGCCACGGCGTCCGTGCGCGATGGCATCGAACAGGCATTGCTGGGGTTCGCGACGAACGCCACCGCGGCGACCACGGCGCGCGCCTGCCTGGGCGTTCACGCGATCACCGAGTTCGGTACCCTGGCGAGCGACGTGAAGGCCGTGACCGACGAGATCGGCGCCCGGACCGTGCTCGCGTTCGAGAGCCGTATCCGCGAGGGCATGGCGCGCGGCGAACTGTCGGCCGATCTCGATGCGGCCAGCGCCGCGCAGTTCCTGCTCGCCACGCTCACGGGTCTGAAGGTCGCTGCGCGTGGTGGGGCGGATCTGGCGACCTTGCATGGCATCGTCGGCATCGCCATGCGTGCCATCGCCGAAAAATAGTGGACTGACCAGTCAAGTAATGCTAAGGTGTGGTTCTGGGCCGCTGTACGGGCCTCGCCGCGCACCCCCGGGCGCGGCGTTATTTCACCTTGAACAGGGCCTCTCGGCCCTTTTCATTCGCCTTTTAATTGACTATTCAATCCAGAACGGAGCACGACATGATCACGAATTCTCTCGAAGGCAAGTCCGCTTTCGTCACGGGCGGTTCCCGCGGTATCGGTGCCGGTATCGTCCGCGCACTCGTCGCGGCAGGGGCCAACGTCACCTTTACCTATGCCAGCTCCGCGGACGCCGCCAATGCGATTGTCGATGAGCTCCTCGCCGCCGGCGGCCGTGCTCGCGCCGTGCGCGCCGACAGCGCCGACGCGAAGGCGCTCACGGCGGCCATCGACGAGGCAGCGCGAGACAGCGGCCGTCTCGACATCCTGGTGAACAGCGCGGGCGTTCTTCATTACGCACCGATCGGCGATACGTCGGTCGACGACTTCGATACGTCGTTCGGCATCAACGTGCGCGCGGTGTTCGTCGCGGCGAAGGCGGCGGCGAAGCACATGGGCGAGGGCGGCAGTATCGTCAACATCGGCAGCATGGCCGCCGACCGTGCAGGTGGCGAAGGCGCGGCGGTCTACTCGGCGACCAAGGGGGCGGTGCAGGCGATGACGCGTGGCCTTGCGCGTGATCTCGGCCCTCGTGGCATCACGGTCAACAATGTGCAGCCGGGCCCGATCACCACGGATATGACCACCGGCTTCGCCGACATGCTGACGCCCATGATCCCGGTCGGCCGCCTCGGCAACCCGGACGAAGTCGGCGCACTCGTCGCGTACCTCGCGGGCCCCAACGCCCGTTACATCAACGGTGCGAGCATCACGATCGACGGCGGTTTCGTCAGCTGATTTTCCGGCACCGGCTGCCCCCAGCCGGTGCCCGAGTGCCGCCAGTCGCCGCCGGGCATGATCGTCTCGACGCGTGAACCGGAGGGACAATCGGCTCGATGCGCTCGCAGGCCTGTCGCACAAGGCAATTCCTGGCCCCACTCAAGTTTTTCCCCGATCTGCCGATGGGTCCCAGACGGAATAGGGGACGCCATGAAGTGCATCGCGATCGTGATCCTGTGTGGCCTGTCGGCGGTACTCGCCGCCTGCGGACATGAAACCTGGCACCTCGTCAGCGGCGAGAAGGGCAATCCGGCCGAGATCCGGCTCAAGGGCGAAAAGGGCGACGCGTTCTGGTCGTGGGGGCCGACGACGCATAGCGTGGGCGTCACCATCGAGAAGAACGACCTGACCGGCGATGCCTTTCCGGCCGGCGGTGTGCTGCGCCTGCGCATGGCCGATGGCACGCCGCTCGAGTTCCGTGGGGAGCATGGCGCACTCGTCTGCGCCCGGGGCTGCGATGGCCTGCACATGCCCATCGCGTGGTTAGTGCGGCGCGACTAGCGCAGCAGTGCGATCGCTACGACGATCACCGCCAAGATCGCTAGCGCGGCCAGCGCGATCCAACCCATGCGCGCAAGGATAGTCGTACCCACGGAGGTGGGTGTTTCGTCCTTGTCGTCGGGAGCGGGTGAGGGCGTGGACATGCCTGACCGGTATACGGTCGGTGATGCGAAGGCTGCGCGAACGTGCGCCGATGACCCCGTCATAGGGGACAAGACCTACGAAGGCAACGTCGACACGGGCGCCAACGTGGCCATCGTGGTATCTAACGACCAGCGCTCGAGTGCGCTGGCCATTTGCCAGGGGAAGTCGTGATGATGTTCAGGAACGCAGTGGTGGGTTTCGCCCTCTTGATCGCAGGCGCGTCCGCGCACGCCAGCGACATCTTCAGGGTCGACCTGACCGTCTCGCGCGGCGGCGCGGTCGTCGGTACGCCAAGCGTCCGCGTCGAGCCCGACAAGATCGCCGATCTCACCTTGACGCCGCCAGATAGGCCGGCAACGCAGGCGGTGCGCGTGTCCGTGTCGGTCGCGCCCGGAAAGCAGGCGGGTACGGTGGCCGTGCACCTCATGCTCTTCGATCGGCCGACCGGCGAATGGACGCTGCGCTCCGAATCGGATGTCATCGCATGGGTGCACAAGGAGGCGACGCTCAAGGTCGCCGCCGAAAAAGGCGGCGCGAATGCCCCTCCCATCGAGGTTGCGCTGAAGGTGACTCCCGAGGCTTCGACGCCGGTAGCGCTTGCCGGCGAGGGCACGTGAAAGGAAAGCCGGCCGTGACGCCGATCGCCGATCCGGGATTATCGCGCTGACGTCCGGTTTCTCGTATCAGCCCATCGGTCGAAGGCGGTCTGCGTCCGCCATACGTCGGGCCATCAAAAGAAGCCCGTAGATACCGTGGAGCCGGGCGGCCAGCTCCGGATCGGCGCGACGGGCGGGAGACATGCCGGCGTGCGCGAGCTCCTTGCGCAGCAGCGCGTGAGCACTTTCCGTGAGGCGACGATCGACCTGTGGAGTGTCGTTTGTCCGGTGGTCCAACGACACCGTCTGAGCTTCGGGTGCGGCCAGCCATGCGGTCGAAAGTGCAGCCACGATGTCGTTGCCCATGATCACGCTTCCTGCCTCAGTCGTTTGCCATCGGGCGGGCCGACCATGTCGGCACCTCGTCTCGTCGCTTCCGGCGGACACGCCAGAATTCTTACGCCTGAGACCCCTCTCGCGACTCGAATGCAATGACCTTGCCAACGGGCCGGAGCAATAAAAAACCCGCCTCATGGGCGGGTTCTGGAAACGGGCTGAACACCTTCGAATGGACAGGGGGATCGTCAACCCGAGTAACGTTCAGTTCAATGCGCCTGACGGATCGACGGACGGCTGGTGGGCCCTCCGGACACCAGCCGACCACCGTAACGATGGGCGCTCAACGGCCATGAATAGGCCGTAGGCGAAAGCCAGGACAACGACAGTCCCTAAGGCCATCATCTTCGGGAAGTGAGTCGCCGGGTTTCCATCCGCCAGCACGGCGTGCTGGTTGAGCGTCATCAGCAGGGGCATGTGAATGAGGTAGACCGAGTAACCCAGTACCCCGAAAAGGGTCAATGTCGGCACGCGGGAAATACCTATTTTCACAACATCTGGCGAAAGTGACACGCCGAGGATGATCAGGCCGTAGGCAACTGCGAACGGCATCGACTCCAGGAAGTAATAGATCATGGCCCCGCGTGTTGACGATGCGAGCAATGTCTCTGGATTGCCGAACCCCTGCATGACGTGGAAGCGGCCAAGCACTGCCATGGAGCCGATCAGAACTGCTGCACCGATGCATACATAGACGATCCCCGCCTTGGCGGAAACCAGAGAGCCGCGGCCCTTATGCTGAAGGATTGCGCTGATCCCGCAGCCAACCGCGAAGTGCGGCAGATAGCCGATGATTTGATGGGCAAGGAAGAATCTCACCCCGGGCTCGGAGTATGCAAGGCCAAAAGCGTGCGTGCGGATGAAATTAACCAACGGGTCCATCGAGAACTTGCAGGCATAGAGCCATGCCGCCGCAATGGCGAAGGAGGCGACAATGCCCTGCCACCATCGGAATCCATAGAACGCGCGGACCATCACCGGCAGGATCAGGTAGAAGACCATTTCCACGGTTAGCGTCCAGAACGGCGCCACCACCATGTACGCCCCAAAGGACACGATGAACAGAGACTGCGTAAAGGTCAGGTGCGCCAGTGCCATGAATGCGCCGTAGCTGCTCCATATGCGGTCATTCGGAATCATGGACGGCGTGTATATGACCAGCACTATCAGGAGAACAACCCAGTAAGGCGGGCCAATGCGCAGAAGGCGGGCCTTCATGTATTCGCCGAATGTGGGTGCAGGATGCCCGCTTGCGTCGGCTCGCAGGAATCGGGCGGAAAGAAGCACGCCACTGAGCACGAAAAAGAGGTCCACGCCCGAAGACATCATGGCGATGATAGGCGACAGGCTGTGGCCCATGACCGTGTAATTCGGCTCGCCAGACAGCCCCCAGGTATGGCGGATCAGGATGAAGAGAACGGCGATACCTCGAATCGCGTCGAGATACGGCACGTTCTTCCCTGGATTCGGCAGCAATCTCTCAGCAAATGTCGGTCGCACGGTCATCCCCCTGGCAAGTGGCGGAAGGATATCCGACGATCCGGGGTATGCCCATCCACTGGACGAAGGCGGCCGTAGCGGGAACCAATTCGCCCGCGACGGACGATAGGATCGTCCCCGGCTACGCGACCCAATAAAAAACCCGCTCTGAGAGCGGGTTTCGTATTTGACATAGGGCAATGGATGCCTGAGCGCTAAGTCGTTGGTGCCGAAAGTGGGACTCGAACCCACACTGTATCTCTACAAACGGATTTTGAGTCCGCCGCGTCTACCGGTTCCGCCATTTCGGCTGGGGCCCGCGATTATGCGGGAATCAGTGGACCTGGTCGAGGCCCAGCTTGCGATCGGTCCTTTCGTACCAGTCGTCGCCCTGCGGGTTGAACACGGCGCACTGGGTCATGCGGCCGGAGTAGATGTGCAGGCTGACGGCCACGGCGTCGTCGCTGGGGTTGCGGATGGTGTGGTACTCGTGGGGCGGGATGAGGCTGCCTGCCGAGCCCGGGCCGGCCTGGATCGAGCCGACGGGGCGGAAGTGGTAGCGATCGGCCTCGTGGCCCAGGAGTTCGTACTGGACGATCTCGAGCGCGCCGTTCCAGACGCCTTCGACGCACCACATGCCGCAATGGTCGTGGATCAGGGTGCCTTGGCCGGGGCCCCAGGTCATCGCGACCACGCTGTAGCCGTGCTCGTCGCTGCGATAGAGCTCGCGGCGCGCGTAATGGTCGCCGGCGGTTTCCATGACGCAGTCGGGGAGTTTCACCTCCTGCGAGCGGATGAGGCGGCACAGCGCGTTACGCAGGGAATCGGTGACGGCAGGCGTGGTGGGCTGGGCCACCGCGGTGTTGATGGCTTCGATGAGCTTGTCGCTGCCCGTGAACTCGACCGTGATCATGGGATGGAACCTCGAGGGGGATGCGTGGGGGCCCGTTTCGCCCCCGATCATAGCAAACCCGGTGTCATACCGACTTGAGGAAGCCCCCGATGGCGCGGCTGTAGTTCTCGATGTCGACCAGGAAGGCGTCGTGGCCCTGCGGGGAGTCGAGCGCCACGAAATCGACGGCCGCGCCCGCCGCTTCCAGCCCCTGCGCGATGGTTTCCTGCTGTTCGAGGGGGAACAGGATATCGGTGCTGACGCCGATGACGAGGGCTTTTTCGACCCGGATACGAGCCAGGCCGCGCATGACATCGCCGTCGCCGTATTCGGCCACGTCGAACCAGTCGCTGGCTCGCGAGAGATACAGGTAGCTGTTCGGGTCGAACTGGCGATTGAAGCGCTTCGCGTGAGCCTCGAGGTACGACTCCACCTGGAACTCGAAGCCGAACGGCGACGATTCGTCGCGCTCGTCCGCGTCGAGACGGATGCGGGCGAAGCGCCCCTTCCATTCCATCGCGGAGCGGTACGTGATGACGCCCAGCTTGCGCGCGATGCCCATGCCGTGGTCCGGCCATTCGTTGCCCTCGTACTGCCCGCCGTTCCAGTGGGGGTCGAGACGGATGGCTTCGCGCTGGAGCGAACGGATGGCGATGGCGAAGGGCTGCGCCTGCGGTGCCGTGTCGACACTGATGTGCGTCCGCGCGGCGCCGGGGTGCAGCAGCATATAGGCGAGCGCGCCCATGCCACCCATCGAGCAGCCGACGAGGCAGGCGAGCTGGTCGATGCCGAGGCCGGTGACGGCTTCCCACGCGGCGTTGGCCACATCCTCGAGCGACAGCTCGGGGAAGGTCAGGCGATACGGCTTGCCGGTGGCGGGATCGATCGAGGCGGGGCATGTCGAGCCCTTGTCGCTGCCCAACGAGTTGACGCAGATGACGTGGAACCGATCGGTGTCGAGCGCGCGGCCGGGGCCGATCATGTCCTCCCACCAGCCGGGCGTGGGGTCTTGTGCGTTGGACGCGGCATGCGCGCTCGGCGACAGGCCCGTGAGAATCAGGATCGCATTGTCGCGCGCCGGCGAGAGCGTGCCCCAGGTCTCGAAGGCGACCCGCGCGCCGTGGAGCTCGCCGCCGCGCTTCATGCGGAACGGCGACGACAGGGTGTGGTAACGGCGGGCGTCGCCCATGTGTCGCTCCTTCAGCGGCTTCCGTCCATGGTACCCGGGGCGGTCGTGCCGGGCGCGGCCGCCACGCGCTTCTGCGCGACCGCGATCTGCTTCGCCACCGCGTGGGCGACGTTGGAATCCGGATCGAGCAGCGGTTGCAGGCGTTCCCAGGTGGCGATCGCGTCGGGGTAGCGTTCCTTCTGGAACTGCGCGATGCCGAGCAGCCAGAGCGCGCGCTGATTCGCCGGCTCGAGCGTCGCGGCGCGCTCCAGCAACCCGAACGCGCGGCCGTCGATGCGGTGGTCGTCGCGCACGAGCGAATCGGCTTCGGCCCAGCCCACCATGGCGGCGACGTTGTCGGGCAGCACCCTGAGCACGTGGCCGTAGGCGTCGCGCGCTTCGGCGGGCTGCTTGCCCATGCCGTACGCCTGCCCGAGCAGCATCCAGCCTTCCGGATCGTCGGGCGCTTCCTTCAGGTGGGCGAGCAGCGCTTCGATGCCCTGATCGAGCGACATCGGCTTCGGCGCTTCGACGCCGCCGAGCGTGGCCGGCGTGCCGACCAGCATGTAGAGCGCGGCACTGCCGATGGGCAGCGCGATCGCCACGACGACGGCGAGCGCGAAGATGCCGCGCGAGCGGCCGTCGCGACGACCCTGCCGCACGAGCGGCACGAGCAGCAACGCGAGCGCGAAAGCGAGCATCGCGCCCGCGGCGAGATAGAACACGGTGGTCACCAGTCGTCCCCGGTATCGTTGGCCGGCGGAGCGGCGGGAGCCTGTCGTGCGCGGCGACGTACCTGCACGACGACGACGACGCCGCCGACGACGAGCAGCACGGCCGGGCCGAACCACAGCAGCCACGTGGAAGGTTCCACCGGCGGTTGGTAGAGCACGAACTGCGAATAGCGAGCCACGAGGTACGCCTTGATCTCGTCGTCGCTCTTGCCCGCCTGCATCATCTCGAACACCTGCCGACGCAGGTCGTGCGCGATGGGCGCATTGGAATCGGCGAGCGTTTCGTTCTGGCACATCGGGCAGCGCAGCTCCGCGCTCAGCTTCTGGAAGCGGACCTCCTCGGCGCGATCGCGGAACGGCAGCGGCTGGATCGCCTGCGCGAACGCGAATGCCGGAAGCAGGCACAACGCCAGCCACAGCAGTGCGCGTCGCATCACGGTGCATCCTTCACGAGCGCGGCGATGGCCGGGCGGATCTCGTTGTCGAGCACGTCGGGTGTGATCGGACCGATGCGCTTGTAGCGGATCACGCCTTTCGCATCGATGAGAAACGTTTCCGGCGCGGCATACACACCGAAATCGATGCCGGCCCGGCCGTCGCGGTCGGCGACGATCGTGTCGAACGGATTGCCGTGCTTCGCCAGCCACGCGGTGGCGTCGGCCGGCTCGTCCTTGTAGTTGAAGCCGATGAGCGGCACGCCGAGTTCCTTCGCGCGGGTCATCAGGATCGGATGCTCGTGCACGCACTCGATGCACCAGCTGGCGAACACGTTGAGCAGATACGGTTTGCCGAGCAGCGACGCCTTGTCCACCATGCGCTCCGGCTCGCCGAGCACGGGCAGCGCGAATGCGGGCGCCGGCTGATCGATCAGTGGCGAGGCGATGTCGTGCGGATCGTGGCCCGTGTTCCACCAGATGCCGAAGCCGAAGAGCGCGACGAGCAGGAGGAACCCGAACAGCGGAAGAAGGCGGCTCATGCGAGCGATGCCTTCGGTTCGGTGCCGGTAGCAACCGCAGCGGCCGCTTTCTTCGCGCGGAAACGGCGTTCCGCGGCGGCGAAGAAACCGCCGGCCATCATGAACAGCCCACCCAGCCAGATCCAGCGGACGAAGGGCTTGTGATAGAGACGCAGCGCCCATGCGCCCTGCACGTCGTTCGCGTCCATCGGTTCACCCAGGGCCACGTAGATGTCGCGAAACAGGCCGGCGTCGATCGCGGACTCGGTCTGCACCTGCCCGCGTGAATAGGTGCGCTTCTGCGGATGCATGGTGCCCACGGGGGCACCGTCGCGCAGGATCGTCACCGTGCCCTCGTCGGCACGCCAGTTGGGGCCTTCGGTTTCCGCGACGCCGTCGAACCGGAAGTCGTAGCCGCCGATGGAGGCGCTCGTGCCGGGTGCGAGGCGCACGTCGCGTTCGATGCTCAGCGATTCGGACAGCATCACGCCGATGAGGAAGATCGCCACGCCCGCGTGCGCCACCAGCATGCCGGCCATCTCGGCCGGATAACGACGGCCGCGCGGCATCTCGCGCCAGCGCTTGATCACGTAGGCGAGCGTGCCTGCACCGACCCAGACCGCGCCGGCCACGCCGGCGATCGCGCGCAGGTGGCCCCGCACGAAGAACGCGGCGACGATCGCGCAGATCACGGCGGCGACACTGGCCCGCAACGCCATCGACGTCAGCTGGCGTCCTTCCGCGTGGCCCCAGCGGAGGTACGGCCCGAACGGCAGCAGCAACACCGCGGGTGCCATGAGCAGCACGAAGAGGAAGCCGAAGTAGGGCGGGCCCACGGAAACGCGGCCGAGGTTCAGCGCATCGCCGATCAGCGGGAACAGCGTCCCCAGCAGCACCATCGCGGCCGCCGTGGTGAACAGCAGGTTCGCGATCATGATGCCGGTTTCGCGCGACAGCGGCGCGAACGGTTTGCCCGTGGCGACCTTTGGCGCGCGGATCGCGTAGAGCAGCAGCGAGCCGCCGATCACGATCACGAGGAAGCCGAGGATGTAGAGGCCGCGACGCGGGTCGGACGCGAACGCGTGCACGGACGTCAGCACGCCCGAGCGCACGAGGAAGGTGCCCAGCAGCGACAGGGAAAACGCGAACAGCGAGAGCAACACGGTCCACGCGGGCAGCGAGCCGCGTTTTTCCGTGACGGCCTGTGCATGGATCAGCGCCACACCCACCAGCCACGGCATGAACGACGCGTTCTCCACCGGATCCCAGAACCACCAGCCGCCCCAGCCGAGCTCCGCGTACGCCCACCAGCTACCGGCGACGATGCCGAGGGTGAGGAAGGCCCATGCGACGTTCGTCCAAGGACGTGCCCAGCGGACCCATGCCTGCTCCATCTCACCGCCCAGCAGCGCGGCGATGGAGAACGCGAAGGCGACGGAGAACCCGACGTAACCCATGTAGAGCACGGGCGGATGGAACGTCATGCCCGGGTCCTGCAGCACCGGGTTGAGATCGCCGCCGTCGACGGGCATCGGCAGCTCTCGCATGAAGGGGTTCGACGTGAACAGGATGAAGGCGATGAAGCCCACGCCGATCAGGCCGAGCACGCCGAGCACGCGCGCGACGAAGGGCTGCGGCAGGTGACGGCTCAACGCGGCGAGCGCCACGGACCAGACGTTGAGGATCGTCACCCAGAGCAGCATCGACCCTTCGTGCGCGCCCCACACCGCGGTGACGCGGTAGTACCAGGGCAGGGCGAGGTTGGAGTTGTCGGCGACGTACGCCACCGAGAAATCGAACGACAGGAAGGCGTAGATCAGGATCGCCATGGACGCGAACACGAACACACCCTGGCCCGCGGCGGCGGGCCGTGCCACGGCCATCAGGGCGGCATTGCCGCGCCACGCGCCGACGATCGGCAGCACGCCCTGCGCGATCGCGAGCAGCAGGGCGAGAACGAGCGCGAACTGGCCGAGTTCGGGGATCACTTGCCGGCGTCCTGCGTGGCCTTGTCTTCGATCTTGCGATTCTCGTGCGCCTTGGCCATCGCGTCCTTCAGTTCTTTCGGCATGTAGTTCTCGTCGTGCTTGGCGAGCACTTCGCTGGCAATGAAGCGGCCGCTGTCCATGCGTCCCGTCGCGATCACCGACTGGTTGTCGCGGAAGAGGTCGGGAAGGATGCCCGTGTATTCCACCGGCATGGCGCCGGCGTCGTCCACGACGATGAAGCTCACCTTCAGCGTGTCGCTGGTGCGCTGGATCGAACCGGATTTCACCATGCCGCCGAGGCGGAAGGTCGGGTACTGCGTGGCCTGGCCTTCCTGCACCTGGCTCGGCGTGAACAGGTAGCTCATGTTCCGCTGCAGGGCGAACACGATCAGGCCGACCGCCACGACGGCGGCGACGAGAACGGAAATGACGATGGCGAGACGGCGTTTACGGCTGGGATTCATGGTTCGAAGGTGTTCCGGGCCGGCGACGGTTTTCCTGGCGCGCGATCCGTGCGCGCAATTCGCGCAGGTTCCGGCGGCGCCTGGCGAGCGGCGCCAGCGTGTCGATCAGGAGGACGATGAAGAAGACGGCGACGGCGGTCCACACGTAGAAACCGTACGCGCCCATGGCGAGATTCATGCGGCGCCATCCTCGCGGGCCAGCAGCTCGCGCACCCACGCCTTGCCGCCCTCGGAAGCGACGAGGTCGGCGCGCACGCGGGCGAACAGGCTGGCGATGTAATAGAGCTTGGTGGCGGCCATCATGGTCAGGAGGGGCCAGAGCATGCTTGCCTCGATGTGCGAGGGCCCGACAAGACGGACGGTGGAGCCCTGGTGCAGCGTGTTCCACCAGTTCACGGAGAAATGCACGATCGGCACGTTCACCGCGCCGACCAGCACGAGGAAGCATGCCGCGCGCGCGCCCTGCCGACGATCCTCGAAAGAGTGATACAGGCCGACGATGCCGAGGTAGATGAAGAGCAGTACGAGTTCGGAGGTGAGGCGGGCGTCCCACGTCCACCACGTGCCCCACATCGGCTTGCCCCAGAGCGAGCCGGTCACCAGCGTGATGAACGTGAACGCGGCGCCGACGGGCGCGGACTCCATGGCGACCGTTTCGGCGATCTTGATCCGCCACACCAGCCCCACGAACGCGGCGAGCGTCATGGCGCCGTAGATGAACAGGCTCATCCACGCGCTGGGCACGTGGATGAAGATGATGCGGTACGCGTCGCCCTGCTGGTAATCGGCGGGCGCGACGAAAAGGCCGGCGTACAGCGCCACCGCGCCGAGCGCGATCGCGAGGCCGAGCGCCCACGGACGCACGGCGCCCGCGAAACGGTAGAACACCGGCGGTGAGCCGAGGCGGTGAAGCCAGAGCGGAACCCAGTTAGCCATCGATCCTCGTCACGGTGCGGGTCAGGAGTCCATGGCGATGCGCAGGGCGGCGGCGCTGGCGAGCGGCGCGAGAACGACGGCCATGACGAGCCCCGCGCCAAGCCAGGCGATCGGCGCGATCCACGGCAGCCCTTCCTGCGCGGCAGCCACGGCCCCGGCGGCGAAGATCACGACCGGTACGCACAACGGCAGCAACATGAGTGCCAGAAGCATACCAGAGCGCTTCGACCCCGCCGTCAGCGCCACGAGCACGCCGCCGAGCAGGCTCAGAAGCGGCGTGGCGATGGCCAGTGCCAGCACCAGCGCCGGCATGGCGACCGAGGGCAGCTTCAGCATGCTCGCGAGCAGAGGCGCGACGACGATCAGGGGCAGCGCGGAGGTGATCCAGTGCGCCAGTACCTTCATGCCCACCAGCAGCGCGAGCGGCTGCGGCGCGAGCATGAGCTGCTCCATGGAGCCGTCCTCGATATCGGCGCGGAACAGCTGGTCGAGCGAGAGCAGCACGGCCAGCAGCACGGTGACGAACACCACGCCACCGGCGATGCGCGCCAGCAGCGTCGGCTCCGGGCCCACCGCGAAGGGAAAGAGTGTGGTGACGATCAGCGCGTAGAGCACCGGCATGGCGATATCGCCGCGTCGGCGCCATGCCAGCGTGAGGTCGCGCCGGAGCAGGGCCGTGCAGGCGGCTGTCGTACTGCCCGGCGTCATGCGTGCAACCGGATGCGGCGGGGCTCGCCGCCGGCGAAGCTCACGGCGCCGTGGCTCGTCACCAGTGCCGCGCCGCCGCGCGACGCGTGCCCGTCGAGCAGGCGGTTGACGAGCGCGATGCCCTCGCGATCGAGATTGGCGTAGGGTTCGTCCAGCAGCCAGACGCGCGCGGGCAGCAGAAGAAGGCGCGCGAGCGCCGCGCGCTTCTTCTGGCCGGCCGAGAGGCGACGCACGGGTTCGTCTTCGAAGCCGCCCAGCCCGACGAAGCCCAGCGCGTCCAGCGAGCTCGTTCCATCGCGCATACCGTACAGGCCCGCGCTCACGTCGAGATTCTCGCGGGCGGTCAGATCGAATTTCAGTCCAAGGTGGTGCCCAAGGAACACGATGGCGCCGCCCATCGTCGTCAGCGAGAACGGCTCGCCGGCGAACAGCACCTGGCCTTCGCCAGGTCGCAGCATTCCGGTCAGCACGCGCATGAGCGTCGTCTTGCCGCTGCCGTTGTCGCCTTCCACGAGCGCGATCTCGCCCGCGCGCAGCACGAAATCCACGGGGCCGAACACCGGCTCGTCCTGGCGCGAAAAGCCCAGGGCACGGGCTTCGAGGAGGATCGACGATGACGGGGACGAAGACATCCGCCGATTGTTGCGGGGTGCCGCGCGGTTGTCTATGAGGCCGCTACAGCGGCAGCGGGGGAAGGGTCGCTTCCAGCGTGCGTACGGCGGCGTCGAGGTCGACCGTCGCCACCGACTCGTGGCCTTTCAGCAGCTGTTCGAGAAGCGTGTCCTGCGCCTGGCCGCGATCGAGGGCGTACGCATACGGCAGGTGCGTGAACGTGACCATGCGGTAGCGGGGCAGGTAATGCGTGGGCGACCGTTCGGCGAGCAGCGCGCCGAGTTCGCGCTTGCGCAGGTAATGCGGATCGGCGACGGAGTCGCGCATCTCCACGTAATTCTCGAGCGCCATCTTTGCGATGGCGTCTGCGTTCGGCTTGCGCCGCGCTTCGAACGCGGCGAACACGGCGGCCGGGTCGTCGGGCGTCGCGGCGAAAAGCTCGGCGAGTTCGGCCGCGTCTTCGAAACCGCAATTCATGCCCTGACCGTGGAATGGCACGATGGCGTGCGCCGCGTCGCCGATCAGCAGGGCGCGTCCGTCGATATGCCAGCGATCGAGGTAGAGCGTGCCCAGCGTGCCGACCGGGTGCGCCGCCCAGTCCGCCGCGAAGTCGGGCATCAGCGCGAGCGCGTCGGGGAAGTCGGTACGGAAGAAGGCCTCGGCGGCGCCCACGCCCGCGATCGTGCGGAAGCTGGGATGCGGGCCGTCGTTCGGCAGGAACAGGGTGACGGTGAAGCTGCCTTCGCGATTGGGCAGCGCGATCGACATGTAGTGCCCGCGCGGCCAGATATGCAGCGCGTTGCGCTCGATGGCGAACGGCGCCGCCGGATCGGCGCCCGGCGGAATCTCGAGTTCCTTGTAACCGTGGCCGAGTTCTTCGACGCGTTCGCCGAGCGGCGCATGCGCGTGCATCGCGGCGCGAAGGGCGGAACCGGCGCCGTCGGCACCGATCACCACCGGCGCATCGACCGTGCGCCGCGTACCATCGCGAGCGGTCAGCGTCAGCGTGCCGGCATCGAAGCCGGCGCCCACGAGGCCCTGATCGAAATGGATCGTCGCACCCGCGGCTTCGGCGGCATCTAGCATCAGCGTGTTCAGGCCGCCGCGCGAGACGGACCAGATCACTTCGGAATCGTCGACGCCGTAGCGCTGCAGCCCGCTGTGGCCGGCCGGGTCGTGCACCATGCGGCCACGCATCATCACCGCCTGCTCCAGCACCTTTTCGGCCAGCCCGGTCGCGCGTAGCGCGTGCAGGCCGCGCTCGGCCAGCGCCAGATTGATGGATCGCCCGCCTTCGAAGCCGGCACGCCGGGGATCCGGACGCCGTTCGTAGACCGTCACGCGAAAGCCGCGCTGGGTGAGCAGGGTGGCGACCAGGGCGCCGACCAGTCCGGCGCCGACTACGGCGATGTCGTTACGGGGCATGGAGGCTTGAAGTCCGTGCGCGATATTGCGGGGCAGCGCATCGTGCGCCGCAGCGCCGCCGGGGGCAAGCCCGCGGCGGCCGGGCGAGGTCAGCTGGCTTTCTTGCCCGTGCGCGGCGCAGGCCGCACCGGTTCCGCCGGCTTGGCCGTGGCGGCATCCAGGAACCCGCGCTGCATGGATTTCCACACGTCGAGGTTGCGCTCGGTCATTTCATTGAGCATCGACCAGGGGGTCTGGCCCATCAGGCTGTTCAGCTGGTTGCGGAACTGCTGCTGCTGGTCGAGGAAGACCTGCAGACTGCGCTCCAGATAGGGCCCCATGAAGCCCTGCAGCGAATCGCCGTAGAAACGGATGATGTGCGAGAGCAGCTGCGGCGACAGCATCGGCTGCCCGTGTTCCTCGTGCTCGGCGATGATCTGCAGGAGTACGGAACGGGTCAGGTCTTCGCCGGACTTGGCGTCGCGGACCTCGAAAGTTTCCCCGTCGAGGACCAGCTGGCGGACTTCCTCCAGCGTGATGTAGCTCGAGATTTCCGTGTCGTAGAGACGCCGGTTCGGATACTTCTTAATGATGCGTAGGGTTTGTGCCATGCGGCGAAAGCTACCACGAGGTATTGCGCCGCACCAGTTGCACGAGGCCCGCGTAATCGTTTACGTGTAACACGGCCGTATTTGGATCGATTTAGCTAACTTTGTATTAATGCGCTGCCGCGCCGCCGGCGTTTCCAAAGGGTGGCCTCGCCAGCCAGAGGATCGGAATCAGGGCGAGGAAGAGGATGGCGCAACCCCAGAAAACGTCGTTAACGGCGAGGGTCGCGGCCTCGCGGGTCACGATCTGGTTCACGACGCCAAGGGCCGGTTTGCCGGATACGCCCAACGTGTCGAGCTTCTGCGTGAACGCCGCGGTGGCTGGCGCGGCGTGCGTCACGTATTCGGTCAGCGACGCGTGGTGCGAGTCGGTTCGGTGCTGCCAGAGCGTTACCGTGATGGCGGTGGACACGCTGGATGCGAGCGTGCGGCAGAAATTCGCCAGGCCCGAGGCGCCGGCGATCTGATCCGGGTTGAGGCCGGAGAGGAAGATCTGGTTGAGAGGGATGAAGAAGCACGCGATGGCGATGCCCATGACGAATCGCGGCAGCACCAGTGCGCCGAACGAGGCGCCGCTGTTGAACCCCGCGAACCAGAACGACGTGAACGCGAAGACGATGAAGGCGAAGGTGACCACCGCGCGCAGTTCGAGGCGCTGGATGTTCTTGCCGATGAAGGGCGACACGATGAAGGCGAGGATGCCCACCGGCGCCGTGGCGAGGCCGGCCCACGTGGCGGTGTAACCGAGCGTCGTCTGCAGCCAGAGCGGAAAGACGACGTTGATGCCGAAGAACGCGAGCATGCCCAGCGACAGCGCCACGACGCCCACGGCGAAATTGCGTCGCGCGAACAGCGACAGATCCACCACGGGATGTTTCGCCGTGAGTTCCCAGATCACCAGGAACACCAGCGCCACGAGGGCGATGAGGCCGAGCGTGAGGATCATCGGCGAGGCGAACCAGTCGTGGTCGTTGCCGTTGTCCAGCATGAACTGCAGCGAGCCCACGCCGATGACGAGAAGGGCCAGCCCCACCGTGTCGATCGGCGCTCGCACGACCTTCGTTTCGCGATGGCGCAGGATCGACCAGGTCACGACGCCGGCGGCGGCGCCCACGGGCACGTTGATGTAGAAGATCCACGGCCACGAGAAATTGTCGGTGAGGTAACCGCCGAGAATGGGGCCGAAGATCGGGGCCACGACCACGGTCATCGCCCACATCGCCAGCGCGATGCCTTGTTTGGTCTTCGGGTAACTCGCCAGCAGCAGGGATAGCGAGAGTGCGACCATCGGGCCGGAACCCGCGCCCTGCATGAGGCGGAAGATCACCAGCATCGGCATGTTGGTGGCCAGACCGCAGAGCATCGAGAACGCGACGAACAGGGCCACCGATACGCAGAACGTGCGCACCTCGCCGAAGCGTTTCGCCAGCCAGCCGGTGAGCGGCTGCATGATCGCGCTGGCGAGCGCGTAGGAACTGATGGCCCACGTGCCCTCGCTCGCGCTCACGCCGAGGCTGCCCGCGATGTGCGGCACCGCGACGTTCACGATCGTCATGTCGAGGATCTCCATGAACGTGGAGAACGCGACGGCGATCGTCAGCAGCACCAGGGTGCCGCCTTGCAGCGGTTTCAGGCCGCCGCTGGAGGGAAGCTCGGCGGCGTCGCTCAAGGCGCGTTGCCCCCGAGGTTGTCGCGCACGATGGCGTCGGCGGCGGCATCGGCCTTCGCGGCCACGTCGTCGTACACCTTCGTCTGCGCGACGGCGGCGGTGGACGGCTGCTTAGGCAGCACGTCGCCCTTGTCGTCGGTGATGTTCACGGTGACGGCGGTGGACAGGCCGATGCGCAGCGGATGGCGATCGAGATCGGCGGGGTCGAGCGCGATGCGCACGGGCACGCGCTGCACCACCTTGATCCAGTTGCCGGTGGCGTTCTGCGCGGGCAACAGCGAAAACGCGCTGCCCGTACCGGCGCCGAGGCCGACGACCTTACCGTGGTATTCGATGCCGCCGCCGTAGATGTCGGCCTCGACCTTGGCCGGCTGGCCGATGCGAACGTGGCGCAGCTGGCTTTCCTTGAAGTTCGCATCCACCCAGAGGTCGTGCAGCGGAACCACGGTCATCAGCTGCTGACCGGGCTGAACGCTGTTGCCTACCTGCACGCTACGCAGGGCGACGTAGCCGTCGATCGGCGCGACGATGGCGTTGCGCTGTGCCGCGACCCAGGCCTGGCGGAAGCTGGCACGCGCCTGTTCGACGGCCGGATTGCCTTCCACGTCGGCGCCATCGACGAGCGCGCGGGCGGCGTCGGCCTGGCGCTGCGCGGCGTCGAGGGCGGACTGGGCGCTCGTCACCGCGTCGCGCGAGTGCTGCACCTCTTCGGGCGCCACGGCCTTTTCGGCGAGCAGCGGAATGCGCCGCTTGAGATCGTCCTGCGCGCGTTTCAGATCCTGACGGCGCGCGATCAGCGACGCGTCGGCACCGGCCGCGGACTGCGTCTGCTGGCGCACCTGGCGAACGGCCTGCGCGAGCGCGCCGCTGGCCTTGCGCAGGGCGATGTCGGCGTCGGTCTGATCGAGGCGAACGAGCACCTGGCCGGCGGTCACGCGCTGCGTGTCGTCGGCGTAGACGCCGATGACGATGCCGGGAACCTGTGCCGAAATGCCGACCTGGTTGCCGCCGACGTAGGCGTCGTCGGTGGTCTCGCGTGTCGAGAAAACGAACAGCCAGAGCAGGAACCAGATCACGGCGGCGAGAACGAAGACGAGCAGGGCGATGAGCAGCGCGCGGCCACGCTTGCGCTTGTCTTTCGGCGCGTTGCCGCTTTCGTCCTGCGTGCGCGGCGTGTCGTTGGTGGTGGCGCTCATGGGCTCGGGGCTCCGTTCGTGCGAGGCGTGGATGAGGGGGCGACAGGCTCGGCGCGGTAGCCGCCGCCGAGTGCCTTGATGAGTGCGACGTCGGTCGACAGCGCCTGTCCGCGGAGTTCCGCGGCCATGTCCTGCTGCTGGACGAGCGCGGCCTCGGTGGCGAGGGATTCGCGGTCGTCGCGCACGCCGCGCGCGGCACGGGCACGCGCGCTGGCGAGCAGCGTTTCCGCGGCGCCGACCTGTCTGTCCTGCTGCACGCGCCGGTCGGCGATCTGCCGCGCACCGAGCGCCTGCGTGGCCACCTCGCGCGCGGCGGTGGCCACGGTCGCGTTGTACTGCGCCACGGCGGCGCCGAGTTGCGCGCGACTGACGCCATGGTTGGCCTCGAGCGCGCCGCCTTCGAAGATCGGCAGGTGGAGGGCCGGCGTGAGTGCGAAGACGCGGCTGTCGGCGGAGAAGATCTTGTCCATGTCGATGCTCGACAGGCCGGCCATCGCGCTCAGGCTCACGTCGGGAAAGAACTGCGCCCGGGCCGCGTCGGTCTGGCGAAGGGCGGCCTCGACCTGCCAGCGGGTCGCCGCGATGTCCGGGCGTCGGGCCATGAGGTCGGTGCCGATGCCCTCGGGCAGGCCCAGTGTCACGTCGGGCAGCGCACGCGGTGCGAGCGGGGGCAGGGCGGCCGGCGCCACGCCGACCAGCGTGGCGAGCGAGGCGCGGCGTATGTCGGCCGAGCCGCGCAGTGCGACGAGCTGCTGGCGTGCGCCGGCGAGTTCCGCGCGCGCCTGCGACTCCGTATCGGGCACGTCGACGCCTTGCTTCACGCGGAGCGCGGCGATACGCACGGCACGCTCGCGCGCGGCGACGAGGCGTTCGGCGAGCGCGATGCGGGATTGATCGGCGAGCCAGCCGAAGTAGGTATCGGCGACCGTGGACTGGATGGCGAGCGACGCGGCCGAGCGCTCGGCCTCCGCCGCGCGCGCGCTGTCGATCGCGGATTCGATGGCGTAGCGTTTCTTGCCCCACCAGTCGAAGTCGTAACGCACCTGTACGCCGAGATCGGCCTGGTTATACCAGGTGAAGCCGAGGAACTGGGCGGGAATGAGCCCGTGTTCGCTCATGCGCTGTCGCGCGACCTGCGCGCTGCCGTCGATGCGCAGGCCGGCCTGCGCGGCGGCGACCTGGATGTTCTGCTGCGCCGACTCGACACGCGTACGGGCCTGGGCGAGGTCGGGCGCCCCGCGAAGGGCGAGTTCGATCAGCTGGTCGAGTTGCGGATCGCCATAGGCTTTCCACCATGCGGCGGATGGCCAGGCGTTTCGCTGGCCCGTGTCGACGCCGGCGAGCGGCGCCTCGGCGCGCAGCGAAGGCGGGTCGATCTTCGCCGGCACGTGGCAGGCGCCGAGCGATACGGCCATCGCGCAGGCAAGGAAGGTGGCGCGGAGTCGGGGTCGGATCATGGGCAGGCGTCCGTGTCGACGGAGTCGATGTGCAGGGCGAGCTTCTTGAGCAGGCGCTCGAAGGTCGTGCGTTCGGCCGGGCTGAAGCAGGCGAACGACGCGATCAGCGGCGGGAACATCGGTGGCAGCAGCTTGCTGACGAAGCGGCGCCCCGCGGGGGTGATGCGCAGCAGCACCTGCCGCCGATCGTGCGTGGCGTGCGAGCGCGAGATGAAGTCGCGCTTCGCCAGCGCGTTCGCGATGCGCGTCATGTTCGTCGGCTTCTGTTCGGCCAGCAGGCAGAGTTCGCCCGGCGTCGCGCTGCCGTCCTCGGCGCTGTACAGCATCATCAGCGTGCGGAAATCGCTGTCGTTCATGCCATGCGGTTTCAGCTTGCTCTCGAAGTCGCGCAGCAGCGCGCCCGCCGTCAGCATCAGCAGGCGAACGAGCAACACTTCGGATCGGGGCATCTCGGGGATGCGGCCGGCGACGCTGTCGACGCCCTCGTAGAGCGCATCGACACATAGTTTGAGGCTGGACATTTCGCTGGCGGATAGTTCGCTGGTGAACTATCAGGCTATCAACTCTGGCCGGGCCCGGCAACGGCCGGCCTATGCCAACCGGAACAGCGTGGTCGCGTTGGCCGTCGTCGCCGCCGCCACGGCCTCCAGGGGCGCCTTGCGCAGCGAGGCGATCGTCTCGAGCACGTCGATCATGAACGAGGGCTCGTTGCGTTCCCCGCGGCGGTGCGCGCAGGGCTGATCGGGCGCGTCGGTTTCCAGCAACAGCCATTCCAGCGGCATGGTGGCGACGACGCGGCGGATGCGGTTCGCGCGCTCGTAGGTGACCGGGCCGCCGATGCCGATGTGGAAGCCGAGATCGAACAGTTGCCGTGCCTGTTCTTCGCTGCCCGCGAAGCTGTGCACCACGCCCCGGAGACTACCGATGCGGCGCAGGGTGTGGATCGTTTCCTCGAAGGCGCGACGGGCGTGGACGATCACCGGCAGGCCGTGTTCTTTGGCGATGTGCAGCTGGCGGACGAACAGGTCTCGCTGGCGCGCGGGATCGAGGCCTTCCACGTAGTAGTCGAGGCCGATCTCGCCGACCGCCACGGCGCGGTGTCCGTCGAGCCAGCGGGGCAGCTCGTCGAGGTGCTCGTCGCGATGCGCGTCGAGGAAGAGCGGATGAAGCCCGTAGGCGGGATAGACCCCGTCGCGCCGTGTCGCCAGATGCTCGACCTTTTCCCAGTTTCCGCGATCGATCGCCGGTACGATCCAGCGCCGCACGCCGGCGGCGGCCGACCGGGCGAACATGTCGGCGCGGTCGCCGTCGAACGAGTCGTCGTCGAGATGGGCGTGGGTGTCGATGAGATCGAGCATGTCAGTGTGATGCCGGAATGAACGTAAGCGTCAGTCTAAGGCTTCGTTCAGTTTAACGATTGTCAAATGGACCCGAGGCGACTTCCGGGTGATGGGCTTTCGCGCCATCGGGTCGCTGCATTTTTCTGGAGAGCAGGGTATGAGCAGGTTGAAGTTTTCCGTCCTGAACGCCGGTTTGGGCGCGGCATTGGTGTTGACGCTTTCCGCCTGCAATCGCGATGCGAATGCCGATGTGGCCAACGGGTCGGCGCCTGCCCCCGCGGTGGCCCCGGCGCCCGAACCGGCTGGCCCGATCTACGCGCGCGTCGTCAGCGTCGATCCGGTGCGCCAGGCGGCCACGGCGCCGCAGCGCGAGTGCCACGACGAGGTCGTGACCCGTCGCGTACCCGTCAAGGATCAGCACCAGATCGCAGGTACCGCCATCGGTGCCGTGGCGGGTGGTTTGCTGGGTAACCAGATCGGTGGCGGCAAGGGCCGCACGCTGGCCACGGTGGCCGGTGCGGTGGGCGGCGGCTACGCGGGTCACGAGATCCAGGAGCGCCGTCAGGAAACGAACACGACCACGAGCACCGTGCGCAAGTGCAATACCGTCGCCGGGACAAGCGGCGACAAGATCGTGGCTTACGACGTGCGCTACGAATACAACGGCGTGACGCGCTCCATTCGCATGGACCATGACCCGGGCAACCGCGTCGAGGTGCAGGAGGGCGTGACGGTCGTATCCGACTCTCGCTGATTACCCCATCGCCGCATTCCCGAGGACGCTCCCCATGCTCAACATCGTTCGTAGTTCAGGCCTCGTTGCCGTCGCTCTCGCCACGTTGTCGCTGAGCGCGTGCTACGACCAGCCGCGTCGCAATTACTACGGCGACGATCGCGTGGTCTATTCGGGATCGTCCCGAACGTGCGAACAGTGCGGTGTGGTGACGGATATCGAGCAGGTGTACGTCGACAAGGAGTCGTCGCCGCTCGGGGCCGTGATCGGCGCCGTGGCGGGTGGCCTGCTTGGCAACACCATCGGTAAGGGGGATGGCCGTTCCGCGGCTACCGTAGGCGGCGCCGTCGTGGGCGGCCTCGTCGGTAACCAGGTCGGCAAGCGCAACGGCACGGAAGACGTCGCATTCCGCATCCGCATCCGTCTCGATGACGGGCGCTCGGCGATGGTAACGCAGCGCGAAGATCCACAACTTCGTCGCGGCGATTACGTCGAGGTGCGTGGCGACAGGGTCTATCGTCGCTGACGCTGTCGGCCGTAAAGACGTCCAAAGAGAAGGCCCGCTACATGCGGGCCTTTTCTTTGGACAAAAAAAAGCCCTCATCCGAGGGCCCCTTTTCCCGGAGATCCCAAGCTGCCCGCCTGGATCCCTTTTCCCCCGCGCTTCTCGCCTTTCAGTTCACGGCGTAGAAAGCGTGGTCGCCGATCTTGCGAACGACGCGGCTGGCGGACCAGCTCGGTGAAACCGCCACCGTGGCGAAGTGATCCGCCTGTGGCACGTATACGAGGCGCTCGCTCTTGGGCAGGCTCCAGTTGTTGATGGAGTCGCCTGCGATTTTCCATGCCTTGTTCCATGCCACGAGATCGGTGATCTCGAAATCCTTCGGCATGAGGGTGATCGCGAACTGACGCGGTGCCTTGACGACCTCGCAGATATTGTCGCCACCCATGCCGCGATCGCGGCGCCTGAGTGCGACTTCCGCCACGGCATACTGACCGATGGTGGGTTCGCTGCGGGCTTCCAGGTACACCGTCGTCGCCAGACAGGTCTGGTCGGCGAGGTGGCTCGGGAGGACGGACGCCATCCAGAGCAAAGCGGAAAGTTTCATGTGTATCTGCCTCCAACGAGCTTTTCCGTCACTTGCGGCAAGAAAGAAAGCCATGGGAGACGTATGAGCGGTAGACGGGCGGGCAGGCCGTTACTACCTGGACCAACCGACATTCATCCGATGAGTTAAGGAAATGCACGGATGAAGCGGGCGTCACACACTGTGACTGTACCGGGCGGCTGTCCGGAGCCGTCCTGTATGGGGTTTCGCCAAAAGGGAGCGGCATCGCTGTGCGGCGGCTCCGTTGGCTGTACACGCGCTCTGCATGGGGATGCGCGTTGCTAGAACTCCGGCGTTCGCCGGGTCGCGCCAGAACCGTCATCGTCGACGGATCGTCGCGGGTGTCACCATGGCGATACACCATGGCCACTACAAATCGATCGGCGGAGCCTAGTGGCGCAAACCGAATTACGCAAGTGCGTGGTCGGTGTGGTTCAGCTTCGACTCATGCTTGCAAGAGAACGTTTTTTTGCGATCGACTGTGCATTCATTCCGTGAACGTCGTAACTATTTGTAGTCGATTGCCCTCGATATCAAGAGTCTCCTCTTGCGCGACGGCGTCGTCGAGTACGACGAGAGTCGTAGGCCGCGATGTGGATGCATCGGTCATCAATGCGATGCCGGCATCGCGTCCGTTTACGCGCAAGGCATCGCCTTCCTGCAGCGCGTGTTCGGAGTCGACGACATGGAGATGACGTTTGTGTCCACCGAGGAAATGCAGGCGCGCCGCGATTTCCTGTCCGGGGAAACATCCCTTGTCGAAGGCGACGGCACCGATGCGTTCCATCGACAACGCGGGTGGCAGCAAGGCACAGAGTGCGTTATCGGGAAGCCACGCGAAACCCTTCGCGATGTGTCGTGCGCGCCACGCGTCGTTGCCCACGGTGTCGCCGACACGTAGCGACGCATCGCCTTCGCCGAGCACGAGCGTGCCGTCGCTATCTTCGATGACGTCGCCGTCACCGACTGCGTCGCCGTCGACGACATGCAACGTATCCGACACGTCGATCTTCACCTTCGAGCGAAACACGAAACGACGCAAGTCGTCGGCGAGTGTCGCCGCATCGCCACCGCGAGGCACGAGCACGAAGCGGTCGTCGGCGACGCGGGCGACGTGGAGCAGGGTGCGCACCCGGCCCTTCGGATCGAGCCAGCCACTCCAGTGCCAGCGGCCGGTGGGCAGCGCGAGCACGTTGTTGCTCAGCTGCGCGTTGGCGAACGCGGCGGCGTCCGGGCCGGAGACGGTGATGATGCGAGTGGTAGTACGGGACATGGGGGCAGCGCAGGGCGGGTCGGAGGGGTAAGATATACGGTCGGACCAAGGTCAAGCCAAGGTCCGACGCGTTCGTCAAGGTTGTGCTGCCGTGGCACAGGTATTACGCTTTTAGGGCTTTATAACCATGTCCGACAATCCCTCCGAACCCCAGGACGCGAACGATTCCGCTCCGGCGAAGCCGCTCGTACCGCCATCCGTCCCCACGAATGGCGATGCAGGGGTCGAGAAAGCGCCATTGGACCCAACGCGTTACGGCGACTGGGAAAAGAACGGACGCTGCATCGACTTCTGAGCACCGGGAGGCGACGGGAGACTGTTGGGCACCAGCGATTCCAATCCAGGATAGCCGCCATGGCACAAACGGGACGACCGCTCTCACCGCATCTCCAGGTCTACAAGTGGCAAGTGCAGATGGTGACCTCCATCCTGCATCGCGCCACCGGCATCATCAATGCCGTCGGTAGCCTCATCATCGTCTGGGGCCTCGCCTCCATCGCCGCCGGCCCGGAGGCCTTCGCCACCTTCACCGACATCGCCGGTTCGCCGTTCGGCACCGTCGTGCTGATCGGCTGGACGCTGAACTTCTTCTATCACCTGTGCAACGGCATCCGTCACCTCGTGCAGGACACCGGTGCCGGTTACGCCGTGCCGTCGTTCGTGCGCTCGAGCTGGATGGGCATCGTCGCAGCCTTCGTGCTCACCGCGCTCGTCTGGGCGTACGTGTTGATGGGAGCCCACGCATGAGCAAGGACCTGCGCAACCCGCTCGCCCGTGCCCGCGGCCTCGGCTCCGCGAAGGAAGGCGTCAGCCACTGGATACTCCAGCGCGTCACCGCGCTCGGCCTGATCTTCCTCACGCTCTGGTTCATCGGCACCATCCTCAGCCTGCTGCACGCGGATTACGCGACGGCTCGCGAAACGCTCGGCAAGCCGTGGAACGCCGTGCTGCTGATCGCACTCATCCTCACCATGTACCGGCACCTCACCCTGGGGCTGCAGGTCGTGATCGAAGACTACGTCCACACCCGCTGGCTCGAAGTAGCCTCGCTGGTGATCATCAAGTTCATCGCCGTACTCGCCGCGCTCACGGGCGTACTGGCCGTGCTGCGCGTCGCGCTCGGAAGCTGATCGATGGAAGCCTACAAGGTTCAACAACACAAGTACGACGTGATCGTGGTCGGTGCCGGCGGCGCCGGTCTGCGCGCCACCTTCGGCCTGGCCGAGAAGGGCCTCAAGGCCGCGTGCATCACGAAGGTCTTTCCGACGCGCTCGCACACCGTGGCGGCGCAGGGCGGCATCTCGGCCGCGCTCGGCAACATGGGCGAAGACGACTGGCGTTTCCACTTCTACGACACGATCAAGGGTTCCGACTGGCTCGGTGACCAGGACGCGATCGAATACATGTGCCGCGAGGCGATTCCGGCCATCATCGAGCTGGAACACTACGGCGTGCCGTTCTCGCGTACCGAGGAAGGCAAGATCTACCAGCGTCCGTTCGGCGGCATGACCACGCACTACGGTCAGGGCACCGCGCAGCGCACCTGCGCCGCGGCCGATCGCACGGGCCACGCCATCCTGCACACGCTTTACCAGCAGGCGCTGGCGCACGATGCCACGTTCTTCATCGAATACTTCGCCATCGACCTCGTGTTCGAGGACGGCAAGTGCGTGGGCGTGCTCGCCCTCGACATGAACGAAGGCACGCTGCATCTGTTCCGCGGCCACGCGGTCGTGATGGCGACGGGCGGCTACGGCCGCGCGTACTTCAGCGCGACGTCGGCGCATACCTGCACGGGCGACGGTGGCGGCATGGTGCTGCGCGCCGGCCTGCCGCTGCAGGACATGGAATTCGTGCAGTTCCACCCCACCGGTATCTACGGCGCGGGCTGCCTCATCACCGAGGGCGTGCGTGGCGAAGGCGGCTACCTGACGAACTCGGAAGGCGAGCGCTTCATGGAGCGCTACGCGCCGAACGCGAAGGATCTCGCGTCGCGCGACGTCGTCAGCCGCGCGATGACCATCGAAATCCGCGAAGGCCGCGGCGTGGGTCCCAACAAGGACCACATCCACCTGAACCTGATGCACCTCGGCCCCGAGGTCATCCACGAGCGCCTGCCGGGCATCGCCGAATCCGCGCGCATCTTCGCCGGCGTCGACGTCACCAAGGAGCCGATCCCGGTTCTTCCGACCGTCCACTACAACATGGGCGGCATCCCGACCAACTATCACGGCGAAGTCGTCACCAAGCGCGACGACGATCCGGATTCGATCGTGCCGGGCCTGTTCGCCATCGGCGAAGCGGCCTGCGTGTCGGTGCACGGTGCCAACCGCCTCGGCTCCAACTCGCTGCTCGATCTCGTGGTGTTCGGCCGCGCCGTGGCCAACCGCTGCGCCGAGGTCATCACCTCGGGCGCGCCGCACAAGGATCTTCCGGCCAACGCGCTGGACAAGATCCTCGGCCGCTTCGACGCGCTTCGTTACGCGGATGGCAGCAAGCCGACGGCGCAGATCCGCGCCGAGATGCAGAAGACGATGCAGTCCGACGCCGCCGTGTTCCGTACGGGCGACACGCTGAAGGAAGGCTCGCAGAAGATCTCCGAGGTCTTCTCGACCTTCAAGGACGTCAAGGTCTCGGACCGTTCGCTGGTGTGGAACTCCGACCTGATCGAAACGCTGGAGTTGTCGAACCTGCTCGCGCAGGCCGTCGCCACCATGCATTCGGCCGAGCAGCGTCCGGAGAGCCGCGGCGCGCACGCCCGCGAAGATTTCCCGGATCGCGACGATCACGACTGGCAGAAGCACACGCTGGTGTGGATCGACGAGGCCGGCAAGTCCAGCTTCGATTTCCGCCCGGTGCACATGTACACCCTGACGGACGATGTCGAAGTCGTGCCGCCGAAAAAGCGCGTTTACTGATACCGGACCGGAGAGGCAATCGTGGCAGAGTTCACGCTACCCAAGAATTCCAAGATCCAGGCCGGCAAGCATTACCCGGCGAAGGGCGCGAAGAACGTGCGCACCTTCAAGGTCTATCGCTGGACGCCGGACGACGGCCAGAACCCGCGCACCGATACGTACGAGGTCGATCTCGACGCGTGCGGTCCGATGGTTCTCGACGCCCTGCTCAAGATCAAGAACGAAATCGACTCGACGCTCTCGCTGCGCCGCTCGTGCCGTGAAGGCATCTGCGGTTCGTGCGCGATGAACATCGACGGCACCAACACGCTGGCCTGCACCAAGGCCATCAGCGACTGCGGCAGTGGCTCGGTCAACATCTATCCGCTACCGCACATGCCGGTGGTGAAGGATCTGGTGCCCGACCTCACGCACTTCTACGCGCAGTTCGCGTCGATCAAGCCGTGGATGCGCACGCAGAGCCCGGCGCCGGCCGACAAGGAGCGCCTGCAGTCGCCGGAAGACCGCAAGAAGCTCGACGGTCTCTACGAGTGCATCCTCTGTGCCTGCTGCTCGACCTCGTGCCCGAGCTACTGGTGGAACGGCGATCGTTACCTCGGTCCCGCGATCCTCCTGCAGGCATACCGCTGGATCGTCGACAGCCGCGACGAAGACACCGGTGCGCGCCTGGACGACCTCGAAGATCCGTTCAAGCTCTACCGTTGCCATACGATCATGAACTGCGCGCGCACCTGCCCGAAGGGTCTGAACCCGGCCAAGGCGATCGCGGAGATCAAGAAGCTGATCGTGCAGCGCCGCTCGGCCTGATCCTGCTTCCCGGCCGACTGGTCGGGATATCCGGTGGGAGCC
>Ga0102588_1000468_pt1 | contig 43207 bp, 45 predicted proteins | sample AraplaMF_Col_mMS_FD_76854 | JGI IMG/M metagenome (GOLD analysis project Ga0102588, IMG submission 76854) | Arabidopsis root microbial communities from the University of North Carolina, USA - plate scrape MF_Col_mMS (SPADES assembly) (version 2) | ecosystem: Host-associated > Plants > Roots >...
TCTCCCTGACGAAACGTTCGCTTCTGCGCCCGTTACATCGACGAATGCGCATTGATTTTGTTTTTTATCTACAATAAACATTTTCAAGTCAACGGGAATATTGATCCTGTGGACGAGGGAGGCAAACGGCCGCAGGCGACCGAAAATAAGATAAAGGTCGCTTGAAGAGGCTCCTGGTCCGGCTGTGCCCGTTCTTGGCGGCGGGTATCATCCCCAGGTCTCTTGGGCCGTGTCGCTCGGGCGGAAAGCCCATATCACTTGGGCGGAAAGCAAGGTCTGATGGCAAGGCAGAATACGGTCTTCAAGGAAGCCTATAACCGATATGCGGCAGCATTGCGCATGGATACGGCGCTGCCTTCGGAGCCGGAGATCGCTGCCCAGCTCGGCGTCAGCCGCAGCACCGCGCGCGCCATCCTGACCCGCCTCAGCGACGAGGGCATCATCCGCTGGAACAAGCGCCAGAAGATCGTGCTGCGCCAGCCGGTCGAGCGCGACTTCTTTCCGTCGGAGGAAACGGATTCACTGCATGACATCATCGAGCGCAGCTTCATGCAGCGCATTCTCTCGGATGAGGCAGCCCCCGGCATGCAGATCAACGAGCTGGAGCTTGCCCGTGAGATCGGCACGGGCACGACGAGCGTGCGCGAATTCCTGATCCGCTTCTCGCGCTTCGGTTTGATCGAAAAACGCCCGAACAGCCACTGGACGCTGAAAGGGTTTACCCGCGAGTTTGCGCTGGAGCTTGCCGATGTGCGCGAAATGTTCGAACTGCACTCGGCCGCCGAATTCGGCAAGCTTCCTGCCGAGCGTCAGGCCTGGGCCGATCTTGCTGTTATCAAGGAAGAGCACCTCTCCGTGCTGTCAGATATCAACAACCGCTTCAAGGAATTCTCGGAACTCGACGAGCGCTTTCACTTGCTGATCCACCGCGCCTCGAAGAACCGCTTCATTGCCGATTTCTACGACGCGATCGCCATCATCTTCCACTATCACTATCAGTGGAACAAGGCGGCCGCCCGCGAACGCAATGAACGCGCCATCCACGAACATCTCGATTATATCGCAGCACTCGAGGCCCGCGATCAGGCGAAGATCGAGGCGGCCTGTCGCATCCACCTTCGCTCCGCCCGCCAGACCTTGTTGCAATCCTTGCCGCAGAGCTCCGCGGAAAGCGCCTGAGCGAAGCGGAGATGTCGTGCATCTGAAAAGATGATCATGAATATGGTGCCGTGCGGCCCCCTCATCCGGCCCTTCGGGCCACCTTCTCCCCGCTGGGTAGAAGGGGGAATCGAGACGTTGCGGCAAAACCCCTTCTACCCCTCGGGGAGAAGGTGCCCGAAGGGCGGATGAGGGGGCCACACCCACCGATCCCACCCGATCAGCTTATCTCTAATGCGACGCAGCTTCGCTCGCCGCGCTGCCAGCCCCACCCGTCTTCACGCCGCGGCTGATCGGAATGAGCCAGGTCGTCGCAAAGGTCAGCACTGCCACGACAACCACACCCCAGAAGCTCCAGTGGAGTGCCGCATCGAAGATGCTGCGAACAGTCGGATCGCCGGCGAGTTCCGAGAGACCGGTCGGTTCGTTCAGCGCATTGTGCAGCCTGTTTGCCGCTTCACCCGTCGCATAGTGATTGATACCGGCATTCACGATCGCGCCGAGCACTGTGGCACCCAGCGTATTGCCGAGGCTGCGGGCAAAGATGATCGAGGCGGTGGCGCTGCCGCGCATCGACCATTCGACGCTGTCCTGCACCAGAGCGAGGCTGGTGAGGTTGATGAGGCCCATGCCGAAGCCCATGAAGAAGGAGCCGGCGCCCGCAACCGCCGGATGGCTGTCCGGCGTGAGGAACAGAAGGAAGAAGGCACCGAAGGGAAACATGAAGCTGCCGACCCGCAGCGTATTGCGGATGCCGAATGCCCTGAAGAAGCGGCTGGAAAGCATCACCGACAGCGGCCAGCCGACGACGAGCATGGTCAGCGTGAAACCGGCGACAACAGGCGAGCGGCCGAGCACGCCCTGCACATACATCGGCAGGATCGTCGACAGGCCGATCAGCGCCATGCCGGCGAGCAGCATGCAGGCATTGCTGGTCGCGACAAGCCGCCGGCTCCAGAGCGCGATGGAAATGATCGGCTCCGGCGTGCGCTTTTCCTGCAGCACGAAAAGAATGCCGGTCACGACGAAGACGACGGCAAAAGCGATGAGGATCCAGGCCGGCGCATCCGTTTCCGTCAGGATCGTCAAAAGCGCGATGATGGAAATCGAAAACAGGATGGCGCCGAGATAGTCGATCTTCGCATCCTTGTGCGCCACATCCTCCTTCAGGAAGACCATGAAGGCAAGGATAGAGAAGATGCCGATCGGCAGGTTGATCCAGAAGATCCAGGCCCAGGAGATCGTATCGACGATGATGCCGCCGGCGAGCGGTCCGACGACCGCAGAAGTCGCCCACACCGTCGCCATCACGCCCTGCACCTTGCCGCGTTCCTCCAGCTTGAACAGGTCGCCGATGATGGTCATCGTCACCGGCTGGATCGCACCGGCGCCAAGGCCCTGCACCAGGCGGAAGACGATGAGCGAGGCCATCGACCAGGCAAGCCCGCAGAAGAGCGAGCCGACGAGGAAAACGAGGATGCCGCCGACCAGCACCGGCTTGCGGCCGAAAATATCCGAAAGCTTGCCGTAGATGACCGTGGTCGTCGACTGCGCCAGCAGGAAGGCGGAAAAGACCCAGCTGTAATAGGTGAAGCCGCCGAGCTGGCCGACGATCCGCGGCATGGCGGTCGCGACGATCGTGGCCTCGATTGCCACCATGAAGGTCGCGAGCATGATCGTGGCAACGACGAGCGTGCGGTTCGATTGCTTCGATGGTGCGGACATGATGAACCTCTCGGGGCCTTCTCCGTGAAACGGAAAAACCGCTGTCGGCTACAGCATCGGCCCGAAAATCGGAATCGATTTTCGGAAAGCCTGATGCGTAGATTCAAAAAGTTAGAGCGTCCTTTGTGCGTCCGAATGGACGCACGGCGCTCTAGTGGGGCAGGTGCAACGCGTGATGTCGGCAGACATTTATGCTCCTGCTGATAGCAGGTAAAGCGCAGGTGATATGTTTTCTTTTGTGTCGACGCTTCAAACCGCTTCCGGCCCTGGCGAATTTAAAATACAAGGCATTTCGCGAAGGAAGTTTCGGTGGGTACCGGCCGGAAAAAAAGATCTGGCACCAGGGCTCCCGGATGTCAGGATTGTATTTCCGCCAGCTTATTCCCAACTGAAACCTGATGCAGGCCTGCGAACCGCTCAATCGCGGATGCGAAGGGTTTCGGATCCGGGCACGGAAATGGCGAGCTAAGATGACGCATGTTTTGGCTGCGAGCGGTGGCGTTAAACAGGTAATTTGCATCAATTGGGGTACGAGATACGGGCCGACTTTCATCAACCGGCTCTATGCGATGGTGGCACGCAACATCACGCCGCCCTTTACCTTCACATGCTTCACCGACTGCCGGGACGATCTCCACTCCAGCATCCTGTGCGAGGATCTGCCGCCTCTGGATGTCGAAATGCCCGTCAATACGAGGGGCATCTGGCCGAAGGCGAGGCTTTGGGGACCGAAGCTCGGAAGCCTGAGCGGGCCGGTCCTCTATCTGGACCTCGACCTTGTTATCGTCGCCTCCCTCAATGACTTTTTCGAAGTCGGAGGGCCTGACGACGTCGTCATGGCCCGCAACCAGACAACGCCTTTCGAAAGGCTCGGCCAGAGCTCGCTCTTTCGCTTTCCGGTCGGCAAGCTCCTGCCGCTGCAGGAAGAGTTCAGGGCCAATCCGCAGAAAGTGGCCGATGAATATCAGTATGAACAGCGCTTCGTCACCCGCAGAGCGCCCGGAGGCGTGAAATTCTACCCGCGCAGCTGGGTTCTGCATTTCCGGCAGGATTGTCACTGGGCCTTTCCGTTGAACTATTTCTTCGCACCGCGCCTGCCGTCCAGCGCCCGCGTCGTCCTCTTCCCGCGTGGTTTCCACCCGCAGAACGCCATCGAAGGGAAATTCGGCCCGAAAGGCCGGGCCGAAACGAGGCTCGCTCATATCAAGGGCGTCTTCGATATCAGCAAACGCAACGGCAAGCGACCCTTCCGCTACCTGCGCCACTATATATTGCCGACACCCTGGGTGGCCGACCATTGGCATGAGTAGGAACGCAAGTTCCGGATCGCAGCGGAACAATTTCCCGCCTTGAATGTTGTCGGCTGAGGAAAACTCCCGGGTGCTCTCATGCGTCCTCTTCTATGCGCAGCATTACTCTCGCTCACGGGCCTCGCCGCCGGCGCAAACGCGTCCGAGGCGGATTTCCTCAATTCGCTGGAGGGTGACTGGAGCGGAAGCGGAATGGTCCTGACCAGGATCGGCGGCATGAAGGTCAACGTGTCCTGCAATCTGAAATCCGACACCAGCGCCACGACGTTTGCAATGAACGGCAACTGTCGCGGTCTCGCCGTCATCACGAAAACCTTCTCGGCAAATGTAAAGGCTGTCGGCCGACGCTACACCGGCAACTACACGGGACCATCGGGCCAGCCTTCCACGCTTGTCGGCAGCAGGAAAGGCGATGCTCTCAACTTTAATGTCACCTGGGCGCGCGTCACCAATGGCGACCGAAGCGCAAATATGATGATCGAAAAGGTGGGCCAGAACGGCCTTCGCCTGCAGACTGTTGACCGCGACCTTGCCTCGGGCCAATCGGTGGTGACGAGCCGCATCGATCTGCAGCGGCAGTGACGGCCCGCTGCCGCAAACGGTCACTGCGGGAAGCGGATAGCAATGCCGCTGCGGCATCGGCCTGTATCGTATTGAAATACATCGCGTTTATTATAAACAACCATCGCCGTGCATGCTGCCTCTGATCTGAAGGATAGAGGAATGAGCATGACTGGCAACGCAATCCCCTACACACTTTTAAGTACGAGCGACGTTCAGAAGATTGCGCCGGTTTCGAACGTGACGCTCTGGCGCTGGGTGCGAGACGGCAAGTTTCCCGCTCCCATACAGGTCGCGAAAAACAATTTCTCTGACGAAGTTGGCGCCTGGATGGATGAAATGTCTTCCAGGCGCGACGCGCCAGATCGGAAAGCCCTTTTGCAGAAACGCAGATAGCCGCCGGCTTCCATATTTCAGCGGATCATCAATGGATAGAATATCGCAATACGCGCCGTCGTCGGGGACGGGCGTCTCTCATTGTGTCGAACGCCTGCGCCGCGATGTGTCCCTGTCTTCGACAGCAGCGCAATACGGCTGCAAGCTCACCCGGAACGGGCGGGAGTTCGAAACGTGCTGCCCCTTCCACGCCGAAGACACCCCGTCATTCACGATCTTCATCGGCCAGGATGGCGTAGAGCGTTTCCATTGCTTCGGCTGCGGCAGGAAAGGCGACGTTCTCGACTTCGTGCAGGAGGTCAGGGGCGTCGATCTTCCCGAAGCGATCCGCATTCTCGGCGGCCGCGACGACATCAAGCCAAACGTCCCTCCTCGGCATGTCCAGGCAGGGAACATCTATGAGGGGCTGGTGCCCCTTCCGCCACCGGTCGGTCTGCTTCAGGCCGGCGCGCGCATCCGGCTTTACAATCCGAAGCGCAGGGGTGAGCGATCCGAGTGGGGCACATTCACACCGTCGATGGTCTTTCCCTATCGTCATGCCGATGGCTCGCTGTCAGGCTATGTCCTGCGCCGGGATCTGCCCGACGGCGGCAAGGAAACGCCGATGGTCATGTTCGTTCGCCTGGCCGATGGGACAGAGGCCTGGTCGCGGTTCCCATTCCCGAAGCCGCGGTCGCTCTACGGCCTGGAAACGATCGGTGACGGCAAGCAGGTTGTGATCGTCGAGGGCGAGAAGTGCCGCGACAGGCTGTGCCGGGCAGCCAAGCGAACCGTCATTTCCTGGGCGGGTGGAACGCAAGGCGTAAAACACACCGATTGGTCGCCGCTGTCAGGCCGTGACGTGATGATCTGGCCGGATTTCGACGGCCCGGGCCTGGCGGCTGCGGCTGACATCGCGGCTCATCTTGCCGAGCTCGGCGCGCGCGTCCGGCTTGTCGGTTTCACGGATGCGGGTCACGCTTCGGATATCGCGCACTACAGCTTCGAAGATTGGCAGGCAGGCCTTTTCCCATGCCGTGGCTGGGACAGCGCCGATGCCGTCGATGCCGGATGGACGCAAGACCAGCTCGACACTTTCATGCGGGCGACTGTTCGCGACTGGACGCCGGAGCCCGTTGCTGAGATGGAGGAGGGGCGCGTCGTGCAGTTCAAGCGGACAGTTTCTGTGCAGGCCTCCATAAGCGCACGTCCCGCACCGGTCCCGGATGTGTTCGTCCAAGGCCCAGATGCGTTCGTCCAAGGAGATGAGCCGACGCCGGCGATCACACCTGCCGGGGATGCGCTCCGGCATTTCGGTCGCCTGCCGGGCATCGCGCGCTTCGATATCGAACTCGAACAATGGTTGGTCGATCGCCAATGGTTCATCAAGCTCAACCTGCTTTCGGGCGAGCTGGAGATCCATCGTAACGGCGGCATCGTTGCCATGAGCGACGCGCGGCTGGCGGAAATTCGCTTCGAGCTCGCCCGCGCGGCCCAGGGCAGGGAGCCGTCCAAGGACAACATTGTCGATGCCTTGGGGCTGATCGGCGAGCGGCGAGCCTATCATCCGGTGCACGACTATCTCGCCCGTCTTCAATGGGATCGAAAGGCGCGCATCGACACCTGGCTCGTCGATTATTTCGGCGCCGAGGACACGCCGCTCAACCGCGCCTTCGGCCGCAAGATCCTCTGCGCCGCCGTTCGCCGCGTCAGGGATCCGGGCTGCAAATTCGATCATATGCTCGTCGTCGAGGGTCCCCAGGGCATCGGCAAATCCTCGGCCATCCCGGCGCTCTGCCATGACAGCGACTGGTTCACCGATCAGCTCGAGATCGGCGCCGATGCCAAAGTGACCATCGAAAAAACCGCCGGCCACTGGATCCTGGAAATGCCCGAACTCGACGGCCTGAGCCGCCGCGACACCAACCGCGTCAAATCCTTCATTCCCGCGCGGAAAGATATCGCCAGGCTCTCCTATGGCCGCTTTGCGACCAAACGCCAACGGCAATTCATCCTCTTCGGCACCACCAACGAAAGCCGCTACCTGACCGACACCACCGGCAACCGCCGCTTCTGGATCGTCCGGGCCACGGCTGCCGATCCCGCCGGCATTGCGGCGGCGCGAGACCAGTTATGGGCGGAAGCTGCGGAGAGGGAGGCGGGTGAAAACCTGTGGCTCGATGACCCGGCATTGCTGGCGGAAGCGGCCGGCGTTGCCCATGAATCGTCGGATTTCGGTCCGTGGGCCGAATTGCTCGGGGAGCGTATTCCAGACGGTCCACTGAAGATAAAGGCCACGGACGTCTGGAAGCTGGTCGGCTTCGATGGATCGGAAACGATCAACAAACTGACGAAGGCTCATCACGCCCATATGCGCGCAGCGATGACCGGCCTTGGGTTCGAGAAGAGGGACAAGGGCGTCCGCTTCTGCGACGGCGAGAAAAAGACGGCCTATGTTCGCGGCGATCCGGACGAGGCTCGGGAATGGAGCCCTGACAGGCATGCGCCGGCATATGGTTACGGCTCGACTTTCTGACGCGCACCGACACCCTGATAGCCCGGCCACAGAGCCGGGTTTTTTGTTTCCCTAGGGATGCTGAACCTCCTCCACGCAACCTCCTCCAGGCCTGGAACCTCCGCCAGTGAAGGCAGGTTTTGGAGGAGGTTCATGGAGGTGGAGGGGGTTATGGAGGAGGTAACCTCCTCCGGATCAAGTTGTTGATTCTAAATTGTTATCACCTGCTGGAGGAGGTGGAGGAGGTTGTTTGCTGAAAGGTGCCGGAAGCGGGTTTTGCCGGCTTGTAGAGGGCGAAATACAGGGTGCTTCCGGCCACTCTTGGAAAATGCGTTCTTACCTCCTCCACCTCCTCCGCGGATCGATGACGGCGTCAACTTTATCCTGTGCTCGCGACGTTGCATTCAGGATTTTGCACGCGGAATAAGCGTTTTGTTAACGCCTGAAATTCAAAGTTGTGACAACTGATGTCTCGTATTCAGGTTGCTCAGGCATGATGGCCCAAGCTCTTCCGTGCCGCGAATTCCAATGGAGGAAATTCCGGTACCAGAGGAACGAAAATGACCGCGATCTCTTCAGCGAACAATGCCGCACTGCTCATCCTGCAGCAGACGAACGCATCGTTGCTTCCCACCAAACAGCAAGCCGGGAAATCGGCTGCCGACACTATCGCAGCCATCGCTAACGGCGTTTCCAGTCAAACGAGCGCCGTAAAAACCCAGGCCTCATCGACAATCAACAGCGCGCTGCTCGACGTCAAAGAGAGCAACGACGGGATTGTCTCGAGCGCGCTCGATTTCCTGGATTCTGGCAACTTCAAAACCAGCGATGCCGGTGCTACCGACGTCATCAAGAAGCTCATCAACGACGATGGGGACAAATTCGCCTCGCTCGTTAAAGCCGAAAAGGCGAAGCATCCCAGCATCAGCGATGACAATGCGATCGCCAATGCCATTCAGCGCCTGATCCGGGACAACAGATCGAAGTTCGGTGACGGCGAATTCGTGATTGGTTTCCGTCTTGGAAGCGGTGGCGCGATCATCTCGAACATCGAAGACAAGAATGGAAACAGCACCAGCAAGACCCTTATGACGGGATTGAAGACGGCCCAGTCCTCACTGATCGAGGCGGGGATGATCATCAGCAGGTCGGATGGAAGCAATACGGATGAGTTGAAAACGGCATCCGCAATGCTGAACAACAGCAATTTTGGCAAAGCGTCAAACGACTTCGTGGCCTGGAATGACAAGTGGCGAGATGCGTTTGGCTTTTGAGGCCGGCTACAATTCCGATGCTTACGAAGAGGCCCAGATTGAACGTCGATCTGGGCCGATTAAGTTCTTCTCCCCGTAGCGGACTACCAGGACATGATCGACATCAGGGACGCAGCCGCCGCGCAGGCCAAGATCGCGGCCGGCGAGGAAGCCTAGCCTGAAGAAATCGTCGGCGCTCTCGTTGCCGGCAAGCATCCGCTCAAGGTCTTCCGTAAATATCGCGGCATGACGATAGCCGAGCTTGCTGCGGCGGCATAAAAAGGCGCTGGATTGTATCCTGCGCCGTTTTCAGAATGAGTTTATTCGCTCAATCAACTTGCATGGCGGGAGTGCGTAGCGGCATGCTCGCGCACCTCATCCTCAATTTTACTGACCAATTGAGGTATTTCACTTTCTTCGTAGATTTCAGGTCGGAAAGCAGCTTCGCTCAATATCTTGATGGCGTTTTGAAAAGCGCCCAAAAGCGCATGGTTTTGCGGTGCTCCAACAATGAAATGCAATTTAAGGTCACTCTGTAGGCCGTCATGAACAGCCTCAAGATGTCCGCGCCAACGGCGGGCCTTGTCTTTAATGCCTTCAGCGTCCGCCAGATCAAAAGAAAGAGGCTCGTAAGCGTGCCATACACCGTTGCGCCACGCACGTTTGAACACGATTTCGTCCGATGCCCCCACTAGGATTTTCTCGTCAAATTCGACCGGAACGTTTTTCTCTTCCAGCAAAAGACGAACAGGACGCCAAACTTCGTCATCGCTGCGACGATGGGGTGACTTTGCGTCGTAACGGCTGACATATCGACGGTAAACGCGGTCGAAAGTCTTCTCGGCATCTTCAGTTAGTCCACCGGAAACGGGGGACCATTGCAGCGAACTGTCGTCGGCAACGAGAACCTTGCGGGCAATTGACACGGCGTCTTCATATTCAGACAACAAATCGCCCTGTTCCAAGCCTTTGCTGATTTTTCGCACTGAGCGTTCGGCAGCCTTTACCGCGCTCAAAAACGCTTGGCGGTCCAAATCAGGGAAAACATGCTTGATACGCCCGATAGATGTGCGTACGGCAACTTTCACAAGATTGCTTTTCGGTGCGTACAGCAAAACACCAACGTTGACGAACTCGCCCGTCACTACATCGTGTACATAGCGGAGAACCGTATATGTGTACCTCTGTTTTGATGTCATTGGAGCACCCGTTCAATTTCCGTAATGCACGCATCAATGTTATCACGCGCATCCTTAATCAGTTGTAACGCACTGGCAACCGAATTCGTTGCGCCCGCCCACTCTGCCGGAACGGCGTTCCCATACGCTGAAATTTGGGCATCTGACAAGGCTGCCCATGCCGCACGGATTGGGCTGTAGTCGATTTGCTTTCCTTTCAATCCCGACCGGAAGATGTGCAAGCCGGGCGTCTCAAGATTTTGCAATCCGCCAACCTTCCACGGGGCCTTCCAAAACAGGATCAGTCCATGCGCAAATGCCAATTCGTGATCGATTATTCTGATCTCGTCCCCGCGAACCAAGCAATTCGGGTTCCCATCACGCCGGTCAGGGTTTTGAATAATCCCGTCGAAAGCGAACACGGCGGCGGCGCTGGGCAACATTGCTTCCGAAATAAGGTTTCCCTTTGACCAAACTGAATATTGGCCGGTGATGTGTTTCGATCCAAATGCGACAACGTTGCTCGCCATCATTCTGTCCCGATGTACCGCATCGGGAACGGATGCGATAAACTCTGGGTCTAGTTCAACAAGAAAAGGCTCAAGAATTGGGAGGCCCAAATCGGCGGCAAGGCACGCTCCGATCACCTCGGCGGCAAGGCTTGTTCCTTTTGTTCACAACCGGCAGAACACTTGGTTACAACTTCGACATCATCACCGTTTGCTCTTTGGCAATTGATGAGGGCTGGACCTGTCTTCCCGTTGATCATAGGACGCATAAATTCTGTGGCAAAAACCCGCGATATCAACAGCGTCCCCCAAAGTAGTATCGAAACAGTTGCGTATCTTAAATGAATGCACCTTGTCCACGTTCTCGCCTTGTCTTCAACCAAAAATTACAATGACAGTTGGAATGACAGGCCTGTTGTTGCCAGCGCGGATGCTCCTTACTTGTCGGCATAAAGGTTTAGCTTGCCGCCGCTCCCACATGACGCATTGCGCCAGCTAGTTGGGGCTTATGCTCCCAACTGTCGCCGTAGTTCCGGGTGCGGCATTGCGCGCTGGTCGGTAGCGCCGTGGTAGCTTATGGCGCCAGGAGGAGTAGAATACGCCATGCCGTGACTTGAGAATGTAGGAGGGGATAAACGAAGAAGGGACTCACCGGAATGTCCCACCTGCGGAAACCGGTACTCAAGTCTCAGATTTTAAAGAAAAATGGTGCCGCTTACGTGACTCGAACACGTGACCCCATCATTACGAATGATGTGCTCTACCGACTGAGCTAAAGCGGCAATCCAGCGGGAGAAGCGTGTCGCCCGCGATTTGCATGGGGCTGATACAGGCATTGTCTGAAGATTTCAAGCACCCTCTTATGCCCCGTGGCAAAAAAGCTGAAGCCTGTGGAAAGGCTCGCAGTTCAGAGGGCGAGGCGGGTGCGGGCGGCGTGATATTCCGCTTCCAGCCGGTCGACCAGCTTTGCGACCGGTTCCACGGCCTTGATCGCGCCGATGCCCTGGCCGCTGCCCCAGATGTCCTTCCAGGCCTTTGCGCCGCCGGTCGCCTGTTCGAAATCCATCTTCGAGGGGTCGGCGTCAGGCAGGTTGTCCGGGTCGAGGCCGGCTGCGCGAATGGATGGTTTGAGATAATTGCCGTGCACGCCGGTGAAATAGTTCGAGTAGACGATATCGGCAGCCGCTCCCTCGACGATCGCCTGCTTGTAGGCATCGGAGGCGCGTGCCTCTTCGGTCGCGATGAAGGGCGTGCCGATATAGGCCATGTCGGCGCCCATGGCTTCTGCTGCCAGAATGGCGCCGCCGGTCGCAATCGAGCCGGCGAGCAGCAGCGGGCCGTCGAACCAAGAGCGGATCTCCTGCACCAGTGCGAAGGGGGAAAGCGTGCCCGCATGTCCCCCGGCGCCCGCCGCAACCGCGATCAGCCCGTCCGCACCCTTGCGGATCGCCGAATTGGCATGGCGGTTGTTGATGATGTCGTGCAGCACGATGCCGCCATAGGAATGCACCGCCGCATTCACTTCCGGCACGGCGCCGAGCGAGGAAATGACGACAGGCACCTTGTATTTCACGCAGAGCATCAGATCATGCTCCAGCCGCTTGTTCGACATATGGACGATCTGGTTGACTGCGAAGGGGGCGGCCGGCCGTTCCGGATGCCTGGCATTATAGCCGGCGAGATCTTCGGTGATCATTGCCAGCCATTCGTCGAGCTGGCTTTCGGGTCTCGCGTTCAGAGCCGGAAAGGCGCCGATCACGCCGGCCTTGCATTGCGCCAGTGTCAGCGCCGGGTGAGAAATGATGAAAAGCGGCGAGCCGATGACCGGCAGTCTCAGATTATCCTTGAGTATCGGGGGCAGGGCCATGCTTTCACCGGTTTTGACGTTTACGAAAACGTCAATTGATTAGCAGAGCCGGCGCCTTAGGAAAAGAGCGCCCAAGGAAAAGAGTGACAGAGGAAAAGAGTGCGGTCCTCTTCTTGCTGTCTTTTCCGTAATCCTGTCCATTTTCACTATATCTAATGCAGAATTCGGAACGCGCGGCGGTTGCTTATCCCCCGCCGATGCGCCCCGGAAGGGCTGCAAGGCTTGCGGTTTGCCGCACTTGCCGCTACCGAATTTTGACAGGCATCCGATCTTTTGGGATTGATGCCGGAAAAACGTGAAGGGCCTGATGTGAGCGGACTAGAAACGGCTATCAGAACTGCGCTGGAAAATTCCGACCGCGACAGTGCGGAAGTTCGTGCACGCATCTATCAGTCCGCGCGTCAGGCGCTGGAAGCCGGCCTGCGCAAGCAGGATATCACCGATGCGAATGTCGTCGCCCATCACCGCCATCGTCTGGAAACTACGATCCATACCATCGAGAGCGAAGAGCGCGCCCGCCTTCACCCGCGCCAGGGTCCTCCGGAAGTTCCGGTCCCGCCCGTTGTCGAGATGCCTGAGCCAACGCATCACATAGAAGAGCCCGCGCATCACGTGGAAGAGCCCGCTTATCGCGAGCGCGAGGATGACAGCCTGGCCGTTGTCGGTGAAACGCGCGGCTACAATGCCGCTGGGCGTGTGGACGATGCGAGCCTGGATGATATCAGGGCCAGCAGCGCGGATCAGCTAGGGGCGGCACCGGATGGAGAGATGCGCGCAGAGGCGCGCGCGACGCCGGACAGGCGCGGCGGCATGGATTTCCGCCCCGAACGGGCCGCCGTCCGCCGCAAGCCGCGCAAGTTCTTCTCGCGCCTGCTCGTCTGGTGCGTGGTTCTCGCCTTCATCGGCACGGGTGGCTGGTGGGTCTATACATCAGGCCTGCTGATGACGGCGGCTGAGCGCGATACCAGCGTCGCCAATCCGCCCGCCAGCACGCAGCCGGAAGATTTCAACGGCGAAGACGCAGCCGGCAACAGTGCTTCGTCGCATAGCGATGAACCGGTCACCATCGATCCGCAGAATGGCTTCTCGGCAGACTGGATCGAAGTCTTCAAGCCCTCGGATGCCGACAAGATCCAGGCCGGTCCACGTGCGCGCACGGAAAATGTCACCGAAACCGAAGGCGCGGCCGTGCGCCTGACCTCTGAGAGCGGCAATACGGATGGCAATATCTCCATCAGCGTTCCCGCCAATGTCCTGCAGCAGCTCGCCGGCAAATCCTCGACCATCGCGCTGACCCTGCAGTCCACCACGGACGAACCCACGCAGATCACCGTCGAGTGCGATTTCCAGTCGCTCGGCAATTGCGCCCGCCATCGTTTCAACGTCACGCGTGAAAAGTCGGACGCGCTGCTGCAGGTGCGCTTCGACCGCTCGCTGGCGCCGAATTCGCCCGGCACGCTGATGATCAACAGCGATGTGGACGGCAAGGCCCGCGGCATCAATCTCTTTGCGGTGCGGATCCTGCCGGGCCAGTAAGCGGCCCGGCTGTCTCCAAGACGTTTATTTCAGGAAGCCGGGACCGGAGCCGACGATCTTCTCGTCGAGCGCGCCGATTGCGTCCTTGTTCTTGCCGTCATAGTCGATACTCTTCAGCATGTGGCGGATGAGGTTGAGCCGCGCCCGGTGCTTGTCATTGGCACGGATCACCGTCCAGGGCGCAAATTCCGTGTGGGTTTCCTTCAGCATGCGGTCGCGCTTCTCGCTGTAGTCACCCCATTTGGTCAATGCGGCCATATCCATCGAGGAGAGCTTCCAGATGGCAAGAGGGTCATGCCGCCGGTCGTGGAACCGCTTGATCTGCATTTCCTGGCCGATATCGAGATAGAATTTGAAGAAGAATATGCCTTCGTGGACGATGATCTTCTCGAGCTGCGGCGCCTGATGCAGGAAAGCCTCATATTGTTTCGGCGTACAGAAGCCCATGACGGGCTCCACGCCGGCACGATTGTACCAGGAGCGGTCGAAGAGCACGAACTCGCCCGATGTCGGAAACTGCGCGATATAACGCTGGAAGTACCATTGGCCCTGTTCCCGGTCGGTTGGCTTGGTGAGTGCCACCACGCGGGCAAGGCGAGGGTTCATATGGGCCGAGGACGCCTGGATCGCGCCGCCCTTGCCGGCCGCATCGCGCCCTTCGAAGAGCGCCATCACCCGCTTGCCGGTCGCCTGCAGCCAGAACTGCACCTTCACGAGCTCGATCTGCAGCTTCTTGAGCTCTTTGAGATACTCGTCGTCCTTCAGCTTCTCCTTGTAGGGATAATCGCCGGATTCCATCGCGTGTTCATGCACCCAGTCGGGCAGGACGGGATCGTCGATATCGAAGACGTGCTTCTTACCCCTGATCTCCAGCTCCATGGCTCTGCTTTCGACATCATTGGCCATCGCTCCCTCCGGTGCTTGATGGTTTCGTCTTTTTCAAGAGGCGAACATATTTGTCATTGAAAATCAAATCCGCTGCGTAAGCAAAGCGCAATTTACCGTCGCCGGCTGCGGCTTTTCGAACAAGTTTCTCAAACGGAAAACTTCTGTCATGAAACGCGGCTATCAGGCAGAGTTTGAATATAAAGAAAAACGAATCGATGCCGTGAGAGGCACTTTGGAAGACGAAACGTCATGGACGAAAAGCCTGTTGGCGCGCATCCGGCGCGAACGCCCGGTTTTGCTGGCAACGCTGCTGAGTGCGCTGGTGGCGCTTGCCGCGGGCATGAACAAATGGATCGTGCTCGCTCTGCTGCTCGTGATGATCGTCACCGCGCTCTTCAACGAGGCGCCGGTCATCAAGCCTGATGTCGTCGAGCCGGTCGAACCCGAGCCTGAAATGCCTCGGAGCCGCCTGCCGGAGGTCTCCGCCACGCTGGCCGGTCTCGATATCCCGGTCATGGTGCTTTCGGAAGATGCCTCGGTGCTGTTTCAGAACCGCGCGGCCGAAAAGGCCTTCGGCGAGGTGACGCTCGGCTCGCATATATCGGCGAGGCTGCGTTCGCCCGGCGTCCTGGACATGGTGCGCGAAACCATCGCCACCAACGCACCGAACCAGATCGAACATTCCGAGCGCCTGCCGTCCGAGCGCGTCTATATCGTTCGCAGCGCTCCTGTCGAATTCAAGGATGATGACGGCCGCGACGAGCGCTATTACATCCTCTCCTTCCGCGATATTTCCGAGGTGCGCCGCATCGATCGCATGCGCTCGGATTTCGTCGCCAATGCCAGCCATGAACTGCGCACGCCGCTTGCCTCGCTGCGCGGCTTCATCGAGACGATTCAGGGTCCGGCCAAGAACGATTTGAAGGCGCAGGCGCGTTTCCTCGGCATCATGTTCGATCAGACGACGCGCATGAGCAGGCTCGTCGACGATCTCCTGTCTCTTTCCAGGCTCGAGCTCAAGTCGCATATCGCCCCCGATGAGAAAGTTGACCTCGTGCCGCTTCTCGGTCACGTCAGGGATTCGCTGGTACCACTTGCGAAGGATGTCGGCGTCTCGATCAACCTGCACCTGCCCGACGGCAAGGTCGAAGTGCTGGGAGACCGCGACGAGCTCGTCCAGGTCTTCGAGAACCTGATGGAAAATGCCTGCAAATACGGCCAGGAAGGCGAAACCGTCGATGTCTGGCTGAAGAATGGATCGGGCCAGCCGGTGGAGGTCAGCGTCGTCGACAAGGGGCCAGGCATTCCGGCCGAACATGTGCCGCGCCTGACGGAGCGCTTCTATCGCGTCAGCATCGAAGACAGCCGTTCCAAGAAGGGCACCGGCCTCGGGCTTGCCATCGTCAAGCATATTCTGACGCGCCACCGTGCACGGCTGGTCGTTAAATCAGAGGTGGGCAAGGGAACGGAGTTTACCGTGCGCTTCTGACGCAATGTGTCGCATGCAATTTTTCGACGTCATATTTTTGCATTTAAAATCAAGAATTTGTCTTGTCATAAATGTTTCATCGATCTGACATAAAAGGACGGTGCTTAAGGCGCTAAGAGAGTCCTGCCGATGAAAAAAGGCAATGCGAGGGCCTCTTCGAGGCCGCACTCACACAAGCCCAAATGCCGGGAGATTCAAATGAACACCTTTAAACTTACTGTTGCCGCGCTCGCTGCAACCGCCGCTTTTGCTGGCGTTGCAGTTGCCCGCGACCAGATCCAGGTTGCTGGTTCGTCCACCGTCCTGCCGTACGCAAAGATCGTCGCCGAGTCCTTTGGCGAGACCTTCTCCAACTTCAAGACGCCGGTCGTCGAATCCGGCGGCACGGGCGCTGGTCTGAAGGAGTTCTGCAAGGGCGTCGGTGAAGACACGATCGACATTGCCAACGCTTCGCGCCCGATCAACAAGAACGAAACGGAAGCCTGCAAGGCTGCCGGCGTAACCGACATTCAGGAAGTCAAGATCGGTTATGACGGCATCGTCTTCGCAACCGACTCTTCCAACCCGGATGTTGCCTACGTTCCGGCCGACATCTACAAGGCCCTCGCTGCCCAGGTGGTCGTTGACGGCAAGCTCGTCGCCAACCCCTACAAGAAGTGGTCCGAAGTCAACCCGAAGCTTCCGGCTGTTGATATCGCTGCCTATATCCCGGGCGAAAAGCACGGCACCCGCGAAGTCTTCGAACAGAACGTTCTCGCTGCCGGCTGCAAGGCTTCCGGCGCGATCGACGTCATCGCCAAGGAAATCACCGACAAGGCCGCCCAGACCAAGGCTTGCGTCGCAGTTCGCAAGGACGGCGCTGCCGTTGACATCGACGGCGACTATCCGGAAACGCTGGCACGCATCGCTGCCAACAAGACCGGCGTTGGCGTATTCGGCCTCTCCTTCTACGAAAACAACGCTGACAAGCTCAAGGTAGCTTCCATGAGCGGCATCGTTCCGTCCACGGAAACCATCGCTAACGGCACCTACCCGGTTTCCCGCCCGCTGTTCTTCTACGTCAAGAAGGCACATCTCGGCGCCGTTCCGGGCCTGAAGGAATATGTCAACTTCTTCGTATCCGACCAGATGATCGGCCCTGACGGCCCGCTCGCCGAATACGGTCTCGTTGCTGCTCCGGACGCAGAGCGCGACGCGATCCGTAAGGACGTAGAGGCCGGCAAGACCATGTAATGACTTTGCCGGCGCGACGCTTGGGGTGTCGCGCCGGCATCGCCTTATCTGCCCGGCATCGCCAGGTGCCGCGCGGATGAACTTCTTCTCCATGATATTGAAGCCGATGGCATGCTCCTGGAGCTGCCGGGTTCTTTGGGGGCTGTGGGCCTGGGGACGTAACGAATGAGCACATCCATCATACTCTTGTGCCTGGTGGTGATCGGCGCCGTTGCCTATGTGGCCGCGCGCGGCCGCGCCAACGCGCTTTCCGGGGGCAGGTCTGCTGCCCTGCATTCGCGGCCGGCCTATTATGGCTCCTATGCCGCGATCTGGGCTGTTCTGCCTTCCCTGATCGTTCTGTGTGTCTGGCTGGCTGTCAGCCCGGGCATCGTATCTTCCTCCGTTCGCGGCGCCTTTCCCGATGACGTGAAGGCGCAACCGGCCGTCCAGCAGGACCTCGCCTACAGCATGGTCGCCACGGTTGCCCGCGGCATGAACCTGCTGACCTCGGATGAGGTTTCCTCCCTGTCAAGCAATCCTGCCGGTCTGCAGGCGAAGCTCAGCGAGAAGGGCGTACCGCTCGCCGGCGAGCCGCAGCCCTATATGATCGCCGCTGCAAAGACCCTGAACGCGGAGAGCATGACGAGCCGCCTCATCATGACGGCGATCGTGCTGCTTATCTCCGTTGCGGGCGCTTTCTATGCGCTGCGCTCCGTTGCTCCGCGCTTCCGTGCCCGTAACCGTGTCGAGCGCGTCATGCTCTGGGCATTGCTCGTTGCATCCTCCATCGCCATTCTGACGACGATCGGCATCGTGCTTTCGATGCTGTCGGAAGCGACCCGCTTCTTTGCGGTCGTCCCCTTCGTCGACTTCTTCTTCGGAACGGTCTGGGATCCGCGTTTTGCCGGTGCAGGCAACTCCTCCTTCGGCCAGTTCGGGCTTATCCCGCTGCTGCTCGGCACGCTCTATATCGGCCTCGTCGCCATGCTGGTCGCCGTGCCGGTCGGCCTCTTTGCCGCCATCTACATGGCCGAGTACGCTTCTTCGAAGGTGCGCTCGATCGCCAAGCCGCTTCTCGAAGTGCTCGCCGGCATTCCGACGATCGTCTATGGCTTCTTTGCCCTCGTCACCGTCGGGCCTTTCCTGCGCGATTTCTCGGCGCAGATCAGCGGTCTTCTGAGCGGCAGCTACACGAACTTCATCCAGGCGCAGAGCGTCATCACCGCAGGCATCGTCATGGGCATCATGCTGATCCCTTACGTTTCCTCGCTGTCGGACGATATCATCACCGCAGTTCCGCGTGCTCTGCGCGACGGCTCGCTCGGTCTCGGCGCCACCCGCTCCGAAACCATCAAGAAGGTCGTCCTGCCGGCAGCACTTCCGGGCATCGTCGGCGCGCTGCTGATGACCGCCTCGCGCGCCATCGGCGAAACCATGATCGTGGTTCTGGCCGCCGGTGTCGCCGCCCGTATCCAGATCAATCCCTTCGAGCCGATGACGACAGTGACCGTCAAGATCGTCAACCAGCTGACCGGCGACCTTGAGTTCACCTCGCCGCAGACCCTGGTTGCCTTCGCCCTTGGCATCACGCTGTTCTGCATCACGCTTTGCCTCAACATCTACGCGCTCTATATCGTGCGCAAATACCGGGAGCAGTACGAATGACGAATATTGTTTCCCCCGTCGCCGGCGTCACCGTTTCCAAGGCGCCCGCGCGTCGCGATATCGGCATCAAGCGCCGTTATGCCGCCGAGCGCCGGTTCCAGGCCTATGGTATCGCCGCCATCGCCTTCGGCCTGATCTTCCTGTTTATCCTCCTGTGGACGGTCATCAGCAACGGCTATACGGCCTTCCTGCAGACGTCGATCACGCTGCCGATCGAATTCACCGAGAAGACGATTGACCCGGACAACAAACGTGCGACCGACCCTTCGGTGCTGGTCGCTGCCAACTATCCGGTTCTGCTGCGCGACGCGATCGTCAAGCAGCTCGGCATCAACGCCTCGAGCCGTCCTGACGTGCGCGATGCGTCCGCCATGCTGTCCAAGGGTGCGCCCATTCAGCTGCGCGACATGGTCGTTGCCGACCCCCAGATCATCGGCAAGACCGTCAATGTCACGGTGCTTGCAGATGCCAATATCGACAGCGCCAACAAGGGCCAGATCGACCTCACCGTCGATGAGAAGAACCGCAAGGTCAACGACAAGCAGGTTGCCTGGATGAATGAGCTGAAGGCGAGCGGTGCTCTCCACAAGACGTTCAACACCGGCCTCTTCGTCAACGGCAATTCCAGCCGTCCGGAAGCTGCAGGTCTCGGCGTCGCTCTCATCGGCTCGCTCTACCTGATGCTGATCGTTCTCGTCCTTGCGCTGCCGATCGGTGTCGCCGCTTCGATCTACCTTGAGGAATTTGCGCCGAAGAACAAGCTGACGGACCTGATCGAGGTCAATATCAACAATCTCGCCGCCGTTCCGTCGATCGTCTACGGTCTGCTCGGCCTGTCGGTCTTCATCAACTTCGCCGGCCTGCCGCGTTCGGCATCGCTGGTCGGCGGCCTGGTGCTGACCTTGATGACGCTGCCGACGATCATCATCGCGACGCGCGCGGCTTTGCGCGCCGTGCCGCCGTCGATCCGCGCGGCGGCACTCGGCCTCGGTGCCTCGAAGATGCAGATGGTGTTCCACCACGTGCTGCCGCTCGCAATGCCCGGCATCCTGACCGGCACGATCATCGGCCTTGCCCACGCACTCGGTGAAACCGCGCCGCTGCTGCTGATCGGCATGGTCGCCTTCGTCGCCCAGGCGCCGACCACTCCGCTCGATCCTTCCACCGCACTTCCGGTGCAGGTCTACATGTGGGCCAACGAAGCCGAGCGTGCCTTCGTGGAAAGAACCTCGGGTGCCATCATCGTCCTGCTCCTGTTCCTGATCGTCATGAACCTCGGAGCTATCCTCTTGCGTCGTCGCTTTGAGCGCCGCTGGTAAACGGAGTAAAGATCATGAACATGTTGACGGAAGCCGCAGTCGAGAAGGCGCTGGACCAGAAAATGAACAACGTCCCGTATAAGATGATCGGTCAGGATGTCTCCGTTTATTACGGAGAGAAGCGCGCGCTTTTCGATGTCAATCTGAACATCCGCGAAAACACCGTGACCGCGCTCATCGGCCCGTCGGGCTGCGGCAAGTCCACCTTCCTGCGTTCGCTGAACCGCATGAACGATACGATCGACGGCTGCCGGGTGACCGGCAAGATCACGCTCGACAGCGATGACATCTACGATCCCGATATCGACGTCGTCGAACTTCGCGCCCGCGTCGGTATGGTGTTCCAGAAGCCGAACCCGTTCCCGAAGTCGATCTACGAAAACGTCTCCTACGGCCCGCGCATCCACGGCCTCGCCAAGTCCAAGGCAGACCTCGACCAGATCGTCGAGTCCAGCCTGCAGCGCGCCGGCCTCTGGAACGAAGTCAAGGACCGCGTGCATGAATCGGGTACCGGCCTTTCCGGCGGTCAGCAGCAGCGCCTGTGCATCGCACGCGCCGTTGCCGTCAGCCCGGAGGTCATCCTGATGGACGAGCCCTGCTCGGCGCTGGACCCGATCGCGACTGCAAAGGTCGAAGAGCTGATCCACGAGCTGCGTGAAAACTACACCATCGTTATCGTCACGCATTCCATGCAGCAGGCCGCCCGCGTATCACAGCGCACGGCCATGTTCCACCTCGGCAACCTGGTTGAGGAAAACGATACCGACAAGATGTTCACCAATCCCGACGATCCGCGCACCCAGGACTATATCATGGGCCGGTTCGGCTGATTTTGGCGATGTGAAGCCTTCCCGATTTTCGAGGACAAAGCCCCATGGCATCGACACACATTTTTTCCGCTTACGATGACGATCTGAAATTCCTGTCCCGGCGCATTTCCGAGATGGGTGGTCTTGCCGAACAGATGGTCGGCGAGGCCGTTCGCGCCCTGGTCAACGGCGATACCGCCTTGGCTCAGAAGGTCATTTCCGACGACGTGATCCTTGATCACGCCGAGCGTGAGATCAACGACAAGGCGATCGTCACGATCGCCCGTCGCCAGCCGATGGCCTCCGACCTTCGCGAGATCATGGGTTCGATCCGCATCGCCGCCGACCTCGAGCGCGTCGGCGACCTCGGCAAGAACACCGCAAAGCGCGTCATCGCCGTGCAAAGCACCGGCGTTCCGCGCAAGCTCGCCCGCGGCCTCGAGCATCTCTCCGAACTGGCGCTCGTCCAGCTCAAGGAAGTGCTCGACGTCTACACGACGCGTTCCGCTGATAAGGCCAAGTCCATCCGCGAGCGCGACGATGAGATCGACGCGATGTACACTTCGCTGTTCCGCGAACTCCTGACCTACATGATGGAAGATCCGCGCAACATCACGAGCTGCACGCATCTTCTCTTCTGCGCCAAGAACATCGAGCGCATCGGCGACCATGCAACCAATATCGCCGAGACGATCTACTACATGGCAACCGGTGCCCAGCCGGAGGGCGAACGTCCGAAGGACGACAGCTCCAATACCGTCGGCGCGGTAACGGAGTAATCCGGACCTGCCGATTGCATGCGCGCGCCCCATGCGGGGGCGCGCAAGGGTGCAGCCAATTCCGAGTTCCTGCATGATCCCCTGCTTAAATCACCCCCGGTTTAAGGTTCATGCATTAGGAGACTGACACGCATGATCCCAAGAGTTGCAGTTGTTGAAGATGAAGAGGCGCTGAGCGTGCTTCTCCGCTACAACCTCGAAGCGGAAGGTTTCGAGGTGGATACGATCCTCCGTGGCGACGAGGCCGAAATCCGGCTTCAGGAGCGCACGCCCGACCTGCTCATCCTCGACTGGATGCTGCCGGGCGTTTCCGGTATCGAGCTCTGCCGCCGGCTGCGCATGCGGCCGGAGACCGAGCGTCTGCCGATCATCATGCTGACGGCACGCGGCGAAGAGAGCGAGCGCGTTCGCGGTCTCTCGACCGGCGCCGACGATTATGTCGTCAAGCCCTTCTCCACGCCGGAGCTCGTTGCCCGCGTCAAGGCGATGCTGCGACGCGCCCGTCCGGAGGTTCTTTCCAGCGTTCTGAAGTGCGGGGATATCGAGCTCGATCGCGAAACCCATCGCGTTCATCGCAAGAGCCGTGAAGTCCGCCTCGGCCCGACCGAATTCCGCCTGCTCGAATTCCTGATGTCGTCGCCGGGCAGGGTCTTCTCCCGCTCGCAGCTTCTGGACGGCGTCTGGGGCCATGATATCTACGTGGACGAACGTACCGTCGACGTCCATGTCGGCCGCCTGCGCAAGGCGCTGAACTTCTCCAACATGCAGGATGTCATCCGCACCGTTCGCGGCGCGGGATATTCCATGGAAGCCTGATCCGAGTGATCGGAGGTCCAGACGGGTCGCTCGCTTGCCGGGCGGCCTGTTTGTTTTTTGGGCTGAGTTTTTGAAGAATAGGCGTTGCCTCGCTCGCACCTTGACCGACATGCGTCTTGCACTGCGAGGGTTGAAACCATGATGGAGGCGTCATCAGGAGACGTCAGGTTCAGCTCGCTCATGCGGCCTTCCTTGTGTCCCTTGATGTGATCATGGGGAGCTCAAGTCCAGACCGAGCATGCTGCTGAGGGCGAAGGTGAGGAGCCCGACGCCGACTAGCGCCACCACGAAGACTGCGGCCATCTTGCCGCCCGTGCGTATTAGCGCTCGTCTCTCTGCCTTCTCCCCTCGATCGTAATGCCACTTGATCGCGAAGAACATGGCTATTCCCAACGCGAGGACCTTAAACGTAACGAAGACTACAGGGACCCAATCCATATTGAAGACTCTCATGTGCATCAGCTACGCGCCTTATGATCCCATCTTAGGAAAACGCATACTTCCTATTGTGCAAGGCTGATATGTAACAGCAGGGGGATGTTTCCTGTATCGTCGGGTTCGGGAATGACCGCTTAGAGCCGGCAGCGGGCGTTGAGCACCTATTGCCCCACCGAGCAGTTCCACGGCAAAAGTTTCCTTATGCCCAAAAAAATACGCCCCTCTGCGCGTCAGCGAAGAGGGGCGACGGATGCTGCATCTCTGGACAAGGCGCGGGTCAGCCGACCCGGACAGCCTTGCGGCGTTCGCTGACCGGCTGGTAGGCGAGGCGCTGGTGATAGTTGCAATAGGGCGACGAGTCAGGGGAGTCGCAACCGCAGAAGTAGAAGTCGTCCTTCATCGGATCGCCGACCGGCCACTTGCAGGTGCGTTCCGTCAGTTCCGTCAGGCCGAGGCGGCGAGAGATCGGCACGACCACGTTCTTGGCCGGCACGTATTCCATTTCCTCGACCGTTTCGATCTCGATCTCTTCCTTCAGCATCGTTGCGCCCTGCTGGCGGGTAACGGTGCGGGTGGTGATGCGAGACGCATAGTTCGGGGCGCGGGGAGCCGAGGTATTGCGCTTCGGTGCACGCGCAGCGGTTGCCGTGCCGCCGGCCTTGGCGCGGCCAGGAAGACTGAGCCGGTGAACCTTGCCGATGACAGCGTTTCTACTGACGCCGCCAAGCTGCGCAGCGATCTGGCTGGCGCTCAGCCCTTCCGACCAAAGCTTCTTGAGCTTCTCGACACGCTCGTCTGTCCAGTTCATTGCCCTGTCTCCACCTTTCGCGTTGGTGATGGCAGAATCCCTCACCGTTGCCTCGGGAACTTCCGAAGCAAGAAACGCCTGATCAATTTTGGTGACTAGTTCCGCCGCATGCAGTCTAGTAATTGAACTTTAACCTAGTGTGAGCCTGACTCTGTGACAAGAGTCGCAGGAATCCGATGAATCCGAATTCGTAGTTTTCCCCAACTTGCTTCCCGGGAGAGTCATTTCTGCAACATTAGCTGTTGATAGACCTGTAAAGCCGAATACGGGCTTGACGCATGCGCTAAATCCTCAGTTTTGTTGACATTGCAGTGCGAAAAGTAAATAGTGGTTCATGCCGCCGAAAGGCGGCATTTTTAATTTTTCGGACCTGGTTTTCTTAGCCGGAGTCCGGTGCCTCAGAACCTGATCAGGAGATCGCGCCATGGCTGAAGCCTCGCCGCTTTATGACACCTATTCTCGTGCCCCATTGCGGTTCGAGCGAGGTGAAGGCGTCTGGCTGATCACCGAAACCGGCGAGCGATATCTGGATTTCGGAGCAGGCGTTGCCGTCACGTCCGTGGGGCATGGCAATCCGCATGTCGTGGCCGCGCTCAAGGATCAGGCTGACAAGGTCTGGCACCTTTCGAACGTCTATGAGATCCCCGGCCAGGAGAAGCTTGCCAAGCGGCTGACGGACGCCACCTTCGCTGACAAGGTATTCTTCACCAATTCAGGCGCCGAGGCTCTGGAATGCGCCATCAAGACGGCGCGCCGCTACCAGTTCTCCAAGGGCCATCCCGAGCGCTTCCATATCATCACCTTCGAAGGCGCTTTCCACGGCCGGACGCTGGCGACCATCGCCGCTGGTGGCCAGGAGAAATATCTCGAAGGTTTTGGTCCGAAGACCCCGGGCTTCGACCAGGTGCCCTTCGGCGATATCGATGCTGTTCGCGCCGCGATCACCGAAAAGACGGCCGCCATCCTCATCGAGCCCGTGCAGGGCGAGGGCGGTGTCCGCCCGGCGACATCTGAATTCATGAAAGCGCTTCGCCAGCTCTGTGACGAGCACGGCCTGCTCCTGATCCTCGATGAGGTCCAGACAGGTGTCGGCCGCACCGGCAAGCTTTTCGCCTATGAGTGGTCGGGTATAACGCCTGATATCATGGCAGTCGCCAAGGGTATCGGCGGCGGCTTCCCACTTGGTGCCTGCCTTGCAACGGCAGAGGCTGCTTCCGGCATGAAGGCCGGCACGCATGGCTCAACCTATGGCGGCAACCCGCTTGCCATGGCTGTCGGCAGCGCGGTGCTGGATATCATCCTGGCCGACGGCTTTCTGCAGCATGTGCGCGATGTCACCCTTATCTTCCGCCAGGGCCTTGCCTCGCTGAAGGATCGTTATCCAGATGTGATCGAGGATGTCAGAGGCGAAGGTCTGCTGCTCGGCATCAAGGCCGCTGTTCCCTCGGCTGAGCTGTTACAGGCGATCCGCGCAGCACACCTTCTGGCAATCCCAGCGGGCGACAACGTCATCCGTCTGCTTCCGCCGCTGGTGGTAACCGCAGAGGAGGCGCGCGAAGGGATTTCCCGTATCGAGCATGCCGCCGAAAGCATCCGCGCCGCCAAGGTCAAGAAGACCGCTTGAAAGGACAATGCCCCGCCCGCCGGCGGGCGTAGCAGGTAACGAACAATGGCTTCCCCGAAACACTTCCTCGATCTCTCCGCAGTCACCACATCCGACCTCAGAACCATCATGGATGACGCCAAGCTGCGAAAGCAGGCGTTCAAGGCTGGTACGGCTGACAAGCCGCTCGCCGGCAAGATGCTGGCCATGATTTTCGAGAAGCCGTCGACCCGAACCCGCGTCTCCTTCGATGTCGGCATGCGCCAGCTCGGCGGCGAGACGCTGTTCCTGTCGGGCACCGAAATGCAGCTCGGCCGCGCCGAGACGATCGGCGACACCGCCAAGGTTCTGTCGCGCTATGTCGACGCGATCATGATCCGCACGACCGAGCACAGCCGGATGCTGGAGCTCGCCGAGCACGCCACCGTACCCGTCATCAACGCGCTGACGGACGATACCCATCCCTGCCAGATCATGGCCGATGTCATGACCTTCGAAGAGCATCGCGGCCCGATCAAGGGCAAGACGATCGCCTGGACGGGCGACGGCAACAACGTGCTGCATTCCCTAGTGGAAGGTGCTGCCCGTTTCGGCTACCGCATGAACATGGCCGTACCCCTTGGTTCCGAGCCGAAGGATCACTATTTGAACTGGGCCCGCAATGAGGGCGCCGAAATCATGCTTTACCATGATGCTGACCGTGCGGTCGCCGGCGTCGATTGCGTGGTGACCGATACCTGGGTCTCCATGAATCAGGAACATCGGGCTCGCGGTCACAATGTCTTCCAGCCTTATCAGGTCAACGCGCATTTGATGGCGCAGGCCGGCAAAGACGCATTGTTCATGCATTGCCTTCCCGCTCATCGCGGTGAGGAGGTGACGGACGAGGTGATCGATGGCCCGCAATCCGTGGTCTTCGATGAAGCGGAAAACCGTCTTCATGCGCAGAAGTCGATTCTTGCTTGGTGCCTGGGCGCGATCTGAACCATAATCGGATGTCGCGAGCCCCAAGCTCGTGGCTGCGCGAGCGGCCGGCGTTCTAGCCTGCTGCTCTGATAGAACAGGAGTAAAGCCATGGCAGAAGCTGCCGCCGCTCTCGGCGAGTTCGATTTCGCCGGCGATGATCATGTCGTCCCCTTCCAGGTGGAAGGGCTGGATGTGCGCGGTCGCGCCGTCCAGCTCGGCCCGATGCTGGATTCAATCCTCGAACGCCATCACTATCCGGCACCCGTCGCCCGCCTTCTGGCAGAGGTGGTGGTGCTCACGGTGCTGCTCGGCACCTCGCTGAAATTCGAGGGCAAGTTCACCGTCCAGACGAAGAGCGACGGTCCTGTCGACCTTCTCGTCGCCGATTTCTCGACGCCGGAAAATGTTCGGGCCTATGCCCGCTTCGATCAGGCCTTGCTCGACAAGGCGATTGCGGCAGGTGAAACCGAGCCGGAACAGCTTCTGGGCAAGGGCGTGCTCGCCTTCACCATCGACCAGGGCAAGTTCAGCCAGCCCTATCAGGGCATTGTGGCGCTTGACGGTACGTCGCTCGAAGACATTGCCGGTGTCTATTTCCGCCAGTCGGAGCAGATCCCGACGCGCGTGCGTCTCGCCGCTGCCGAGCTCTTCGACCGCGATGAGAACGGCAAGCCGCGTCACCGCTGGCGGGCAGGGGGTCTCGTTGCCCAGTTTCTGCCGGAAGCGCCGGAGCGTATGCGTCAGGCCGATCTTCATGGCGGCGATGGCGATACGGGCGAACGCGCCCATCTCGAGGACGATGCCTGGGCGGAAGCCCGCTCGCTCGTCGAAACCGTGGATGCCGATGAGCTTACCGATCCGCTGGTCGGCACTGAACGCCTGCTGTTCCGCCTTTTCCACGAACGCGGCGTGCGCGTCTACGATCCGCGCGCGGTCTTCGATCGTTGCAGCTGTTCGCGGGAAAAGATCGGCAGTGTGCTGAAGGGTTTCAGCGCCGAGGAAGTAGAGGAAAGCCAGGAAAACGGCGAGATCGCCGTGACCTGCGAATTCTGCTCCACGACTTACCGCTTTCCGGTGAACGAGGTTGCACCGGCGGAGTGATCAGTTAAGCACTCTGAGCAGGCCGGGTGAATCCAAGGAGAAGGCGGGTATGTCGACATCGAACGTCTCGCCTTCGTCCGTCTCCATCTGATAGTGGCCGAACATCAGGCCGGACGGCGTATCCAGCGGACAGCCGGATGAATATTCATAGGTATCTCCCGGCTGCAGCCGCGGCTGCTCGCCGACGACGCCGGGGCCGCTGACCTCGTCGATCTGCCCGTTCTGGTCGGTAATGTTCCAGTAGCGGTTGATGAGGCGCACGGCTATGTCAGAGTTGTTGGCGATGACGACGCGGTAACCCCAGACATAACGATCATCGTCCGGATCGGATTGCTCCTCCAGATAAAAGGGTTCCACAACCACTTCGATGTCTCGTGTGAGGGCGCGATACATGCCTTCCACCTTAGTCAAGATATGTTACCCGTATCTTATAAGAGGCCCCATCCGTCAAGAAACAGGACAGTGATCGCGGCCCCGCCACCCCGGTTGGGCGGTCTTTCGTTCATTAAGCCTAACTCTCAGTGTTAATTTCAAGGCAAATGCCACGGCCGCGGTGCTTTCCGCGGCCGTGGTTTGATGATCAGGCCGAGACTTTGGCGAGCGCGCGGGCGAAATCCTCGATGAGGTCATCCGTGTCTTCGATGCCGGCCGAGAGGCGCACCGTGCCCGGCGAAATGCCGAGTTCCGCGCGGGCCTCGTCCGTCAGGTTCTTGTGCGTGGTCGTCGCCGGATGTGTGATCAGGCTCTTGGAGTCGCCGAGATTGTTGGAGATCTTCACGATCTCAAGCGCGTTCTGCAGGGCGAAGGCCGCTTCCTTGCCGCCCTTCAGCTCGAAGCAGACGAGCGTCGAACCGCCCGACATCTGCTTGGCGATGATGTCGGCCTGCGGATGGTCCTTGCGGCCGGGATAGATGACCTTGGCGACTTTGCCCTGATCGGCGAGGAAATCGGCGATCTTCGCCGCATTCTGCGTCTGCTGCTTGACGCGCAGCGGCAGCGTCTCGATGCCCTTCAGGAGTGTCCAGGCATTAAAGGGCGACATGGCCGGGCCGGTGTGGCGGAAATAGTCGTGCAGGTTTTCGTCGATCCATTCCTTGTCGGAAAGCACGACGCCGCCGAGGCAGCGGCCCTGACCGTCAATATGCTTGGTCGCGGAATAGACGACGATATGCGCGCCGAGCTCCAGAGGCTTCTGGAAGAGCGGCGTCGCAAAGACGTTGTCGACGACGACCTTGGCGCCGATCTGGTTGGCGAGCTTGGCCACACCTGCGATATCGACTACTTCCAGCGTCGGATTGGTCGGGCTTTCCAGGAAGAACACCTTGGTCTTCGGTGTAACAGCCTTTTCCCAGTTTTCGAGGTAGCGACCGTCGACCAGCGTGCAGTCGATGCCGTATTTCGGCGCCAGCGTCTCGACCACCCAGCGGCAGGAGCCGAAGAGGGCACGCGCTGCGACGATATGATCGCCGGCCTTCAGCTGGCAGAGAATGGCGGCGGTGACGGCGGCCATGCCGGAAGCCGTGGCGCGGGCATCTTCAGCGCCTTCGAGCGCGCATATGCGCCTTTCGAACATGTCGTTGGTGGGGCTGCCGTATCGGGCATAGATAAATCCGTCCGTCTCGCCCTTGAAGCGCGCCTCTGCTGCCTCGGACGTATCGTAGACGAAGCCCTGCGTGAGATAGATTGCCTCTGACGTCTCGCCATATTGCGAGCGCAGCGTTCCACTGTGGACGAGTTGGGTTGCCGGGCGCCAAGTCTTGCTCATGCCATCACCACTTTCAAACAACAAAAAAACCGGCCGCAAAAGCAGACCGGTTTCATACCCGGTCTTTTTAGCCACTTATTTAACGTGGCTGCAAGCCGACCGGCCAAATCACCACGGGATAAATTTGCAATACTGCCGTTCTGCGCTTGCGTCAATTCCCCGACTTTGGTTTTGTCGGCGGCAAATTAGGATGGAGCATGATGGCTCGCGATACTGGAATTCTGGCCGACCGCGCGATTTCCGCGCTGTTTGAAACGGGGCGTCTTCAAAGCGAGCGCGAGCTTGATCGTGACCAGATCCAGCCCGCAAGCCTGGATCTGCGGCTGGGCGCCAAGGCTTTCCGGGTGCGCGCCAGCTTCATGCCCGGCCCTTCTCACCTCGTCGCTGATAAACTTGACAGGCTGAGCCTGCATGTCATCGACCTCAGCGAAGGCGCGGTGCTGGAAACCGGCTGCGTCTATATCGTGCCGCTGATGGAGCGCCTCGATCTGCCGACCGACATGTCGGCTTCGGCCAATCCGAAGAGCTCGACCGGCCGCCTCGATATCTTCACGCGCGTCATCACCGATTACGCGCAGGAATTCGACAAGATCCCATCAGGTTATTCCGGCCCGCTCTATCTCGAAATCAGCCCACGCACCTTTCCCATCGTCGTGCGCCGCGGCTCGCGCCTGTCGCAGATCCGGTTCCGCGTCGGTCACTCGGTTCTCGGCGAGCCGGAGCTTCTGAAGTTGCACGCAACGGAAACGCTCGTCGCCGCCAAGCAGCCGAACGTCTCCGGCGGCGGTATTGCGCTGTCGATCGATCTGAAGGGCGACGAGGAAGGCCTGATCGGCTATCGCGGCAAACATCACACGGCTGTCGTCGATGTCGACAAGAAGGCTCAGCACGATATTTTCGATTTCTGGGAGCCGCTCTACAGCCGCGGCCGCAACGAACTGATCCTCGATCCTGATGAGTTCTACATTCTCGTCTCGCGCGAGGCCGTGCATGTCCCGCCTGACTATGCGGCGGAAATGACGCCCTTCGACCCGCTCGTCGGCGAGTTCCGCGTCCACTATGCCGGCTTCTTCGATCCGGGCTTCGGCCATGCGCCCGCCGGCGGGCGCGGCAGCCGTGCGGTGCTGGAAGTGCGCAGCCACGAAGTGCCCTTCATCCTGGAAGATGGCCAGATTGTCGGCCGTCTGATCTACGAGCACATGCAGGAACAGCCGGCAAGCCTCTACGGCTCAGGCCTCGGCTCCAACTATCAGGCGCAGGGCCTCAAGCTTTCGAAGCACTTCCGGATCTGATGTGCGGTGATGCCGCGACTTGACAGCGACGGCCATCTGTTGGAAGTCTCAAGCGGTTGGCGGGTGTAGCTCAATGGTAGAGCAGCAGCTTCCCAAGCTGAATACGAGGGTTCGATTCCCTTCACCCGCTCCAACGTCGCCTGCATCTGTATGATTTTACAAGTTAAATTTAATGGTAATGTGCGGCGCTAGCCATCCGGCTTGCCAGTCGATTTGTAATTGGATGAAAGCCGGTACAACGTAATCGCTGTGTAAGGAAGAATTGCCCTTCAAATGTCGTCTTCGTCGTCGGGCTCTTGGTTGGGATCATATTCGATCGTTGGATAAAGAATTGCGTCGAGACGCGCTTCCATCTCCGCTAGATCGCGCAAGAGCGACGCTCGCAGGACGGTGTAGTTCTCGGGCAAGGCGCACAACCGTTCATGCACGGTTCTGATGTTCATCTTCAACGTCGTCACTTCAGACGCTATGTTCGTCATCGATGTAAACCTGCCCGAGGGTTGCAGACCAAAAATCGGCTGGCAGGGCGTTAAAACCAGCTCATAATGCACTCCGCCGCAGCTGGTTGCTCAACGTGTAGTTTAAGTCAGAATTGAGATCGCGAAAATCATTGGTGAGCAATCATGCAGATTTTTAAGTTCAGAATTAGAAATATCAGCAGCTTCGAAGATAGTGGCGAGATCAAACTTGGTCTTGGATTGAATTTTTTCGTGGGGCAAAACAACGCCGGGAAGTCTGCGCTAATCAACTCATTGGACAGCCTACCGGACAACCCGCACAGAGATGCTAACTCGTTGAAGTCCCAGAGGCTTGCAAGGCCCACCCAAAGTGTTTTCGTCAGGTTTAAGACTGAACAGCTGGTTGATCAAATTCTGCGGGATGGTGGGGTCTTGATTTGGCCGGTTTTCGACGAGCCAACGCGACAGGAGGCGGCCGCCAACGAGATCCAGATATTTTTCGGCCAGGGTGAAGCTGATTTCACACTCCAACGTCATTCGGGTACTGCGTTCGAGATTACTGAAGGAGCGCCTTACGAGGCGCGACCTCATGCCGTGCCGGTGACAATCTCTTCTAATCTAGAACTGGATGTATCGAGTGTCTTTGTACGCAGCCCGCCAGATCTAAATGTGAAAGTATACCACTTCTGGAGCTACAATCTATTTAGGTTCAATGCGCAGCGATACAACATAGGTATCTGCGAGGCCGGTCATCCGTCGCGTCTCGCTCCCGACGCAAGCAATCTTCCCGCCGTACTCATGCGACTTGCTGGAGATCGCGGTGACGTTTTCCGCGAGCTTGTTCAACATATGCGTGACATCTTTCCGAGTGTTAAGCACCTTAGCGTGACCGGAATAGAGCGTACAAATAACCTCGAAATCCTAATTTGGCCGACAATCGAACAACGATATCGAGAACACGCAGTTGGTCTAAACGAAAGCGGTACGGGCTTATCTCAGGTCCTTGCAATCCTTACTGTTGCGATGACTATGGAGCAAAGCGTTATCGTGATCGACGAGATCAGCAGCTTTCTTCATCCCGCTGCTGCGAAGGCACTCGTGCGTATTCTGGAAAGCCACTATTCCCATCACCAGTATTTGATCTCGACGCATTCGCCCGAGGTGATCGCGGCAAGCTCCCCCTCAACCGTCTACCTCGTTAGAAAAGACGGCTTCAAATCCAGCGTCATTCCAATCAACCCGGCGGACATCTTCCAACTGCGACTTGTGACAGGCGAGCTTGGCGTGTCGATGACAGACGTGTTCGCATCGGATCGGATCGTTTGGGTGGAAGGGCCGACAGAAGAAACCGCATTCCCTTACATCGTCGAACAGACACGCAATCTGAATGGCTCGAAAGTGGGGGAAACGGCTCCGCAATTTACCGCCGTAATCGCCACCGGAGACTTCACGGCGAAGCGCGCCAGAAAGGAGCTAGTTTTTGAGATTTATTCGAGGCTGTCCAGCGCTGCAGCCACGATTGCGAGTTCGGCAGTCTTCGCTTTTGACCGGGAAGAGCTGGATACCGAGGCGATGGCCGATCTAAATCGACAGGGAAGGGGCCGCGTTGCATTTCTTCCGAGACGGCATTTTGAATGCTATCTCATCTCGCCATCCGCCATCGCTTCAGTGATCAACGCAGAACTTGATCAAGAGGCGGCTACCAGCAAGGCGGATATTGAGACAATACTGCTAAAGCTAGGCGGGGAGCCTAAATTCAAGGCAAAGGCAAAATGGAAGAATGACCTGCTGGACGAAGAATGGCTTGCTGATGTCGACGCTGCAAACCTTTTGAAACAGGTTTTCAACGAGGCCACTTCGAGCAGGTTGGCTTTTTCGAAAACCAGGCACTCATTCCTCTTGCTGAAGGAGATCATGGATAGCAATCGAACATCGATCGACGAACTAATTGGCTTCGTGCATGAGCTCACCGAGCTTTCTCTGGATAAGGCGTAGCCCGTGCATCGGGGGGCGGCCGCAATCTGATCGATATCGCTTCATGCTGACATTGCTGTCAAAAGCCGAAGCTCGGCGATCTCGACCATGTCGCAAAGTGCTTGCAGATAGCGTCGTGCCTCGACCAACGCAGCGCGCAATTCGATGCCTGTATCGGTATCTTCCTTCAGCCGGCTGACGACATCGGCTAGCTCGGCGCCGTTTTTTGCGCATATGAGCGATGCGGCCCGGATCGTCGGGCCGATCTCTTCAATATCAGCGACCAGGTTGAAATCTTCGAGCCCGGTGAAGCCCTCAAGGGTGAAAAGTGAATTAGATTGCATTGTCATCCCCCGCCGCCGGAATGGCGACGGTTAGACAAAGTAAGCATTTTCCAAGTGCTCGCAACAGTTGATTTAATCCAACTTTACAGTCGGAGATAATCCTACTAACGCTCTAAGGATCGCTAGCCAGTTCATCGGCATTTATAGTCGGGAGGGCAAACGAAACGTCGACTTACACGCGATAGCAACCTTTCATCAAAGGGATTGACTGCATTGACGACCGAAGAGCTCGAAGAGTTATTGGAAGGCGCGGAAGAGACTGACGTTCTTGAGTTTAAGGGCGCGATGGCCTGGGATATCGCTGTCGTAAAAGACATCCTCGCCATGGCCAACATCAGAGACGGTGGGCGCATAGTTATCGGTATCGAAGACGCTAGTTTCACTCGACAAGGTCTGTCGGAAGACCAATTGAAGTCATACGATCCCGACATCCTGAAGGATCTCGTCGGTCGCTATGCTGATCCCTTTGTCACGTTCACGGTCAACAAAGTCGCTGACACTGACGGTCGCTTCTATGTCGTCATCGTGGTCGCGCCGTTCTCTCTTACGCCTGTGATCTGTAAAAAGAATGGGGGGAAAAATAACGAGCTTCAGGGAGGCGCGGTATATTACCGAAGTCAAACGAGGCGGCCGTCTAGCGATCGCATAAGCAATGCAACGGACATGCGCGATGTATTGGACCGTGCAGCAGTCCTGCGAATGAGGAATTTCCAATCGCTCGGGCTTCAGGCGGTCCCGACAGATACTTATGACTACGATCAGGAGCTTGGCGGATTATGATGCCTGATGATTTCGTCGATCTTATCAAGTCAACAGGATATACCCGGGTCGTAATTCGCCCGACGGATAAACCGGAAGAGCTCACTGTCTCAGCTGCAAGGGACTTGGTCCAGAAATCGAGCGTTTCCCTTCGGGGCTGGGATTATCCGCACATATCGCATCGTAACGACGCCAACGGCGGTTCGGAGACCTTCTCTACCTTTGCCCAAGATTGGTGCAATTGGCAGCATCATCGAGAATTCTGGCGGATGTACAAGAGCGGTCAGTTCTTGCACTACAAAGCGTTGCGCGAAGATCTTCAGGACGACGATCGCAAGCCAACGGGACTTGTTTTCGCGATAAGCAGCTTCTCGTATACAGCGACTGAGGTTATGGAGTTTGCTTACAGGCTTTTCCGCCACGGATTATACCAGCATGGCGCCGACGTTCAGCTTACCATCGGCCGATCACGCGGGCGACAGCTTTGGGTAGACGACCCGATGCGTATGGGTTTCAGCACACCTCGCGTGACTTCGTCTGAAACTATCGAGGTCGCCAGGACCCTCACACGATCGGACTTTGAAACGACTACCCCGAGTGCGCCTGCATTGTCGATGATCTTGGAAGTCTTTGAGGCCTTTGGCTGGCAAGCTTCGCCTGAGCAGATTAGCCGCACACAGAAAGAACTTTACGGCTTCGGCTATGGGCGGGATCGGTAGGATCAGGTCTGGATTATTCGCTGTCGCCAACACCCGCAATAGAATGTGCACTCACCAAGGCTGCTTGAAGCCGGGCAACACGCGCGGTAATCCGGCCGGCGCCAAGCTCGGCAATGTCGAAGGCCGTCAGCCCAATTGCCTCTACAACAGCCTGATTGCCTGCGGCGTCAAGTTCATTGCCTGCCGGCAGGACGCGCAGACGATGGGCAGCGCCTTCGAGAAGGCGTCGAACGTGCGGGTCAATCTTTTTAGTCATGCTGCGTCCTACCCGCCGTGCAGTTCGTCGAGCGTCGATCCAGCCTTGACCGCAAGCGCTGCCTCTTCAAGTGCGGCCGCCACCCGGTTGAGGCTGCTATTGATCTCAGTTTCTACCCTCTGTCGTAGCGGCATGTCCCGCGTAAATCGAGCCGGCAGGCCGGCAAACTCCGAGCGAACCCTCGCGACTACGAAGTCAAGGGCGGCATAATGCTCATCTATAAGGATCAATTCCCGGCGACGCTCGGCTGTCGCCAGTGTGACGGCTTCAGCACGAGCCTTCGCATAGTCGGCGCGCGCTGCCGTCGTCGCATCCGTCCCTTGTGTTCGCGCTCGGGCTAAGATCGAGGCGATGCTTGCTGCCAGCACATACCGACCGCGATCAGCTTTCTCGACGACCCCTTCGGCGGCGAGGTTTCTGATCTGTCGATCGGTCAAGCCGGTTAGTACCGCCAGGGCGCCGGCGGTGACGGCATGAGGCAATTCCGGATCGTTCGTCATCGCAGTTTTCCTGCTCATTGCTCGTCCTCTCAGCGGAAACGGAAGTCGGTTTTTCAAAAACGGAAATCATAGGCCCAAAGGGGGGCGGCGGTCCCGTACCCCCATCCGGGTCGATAACGATCCCTATCCAGGGGGGAGGGGAAAGGCCGGTCATCGCGTGCCGGCCTTCTGTCACCCGATCATGCACCCGCGTTCTTGGAAACCCCACGCCAGTCGATTACCTTGGCAGCGACATCAAGGCGCGCTTTGATCTGAATGCCGTCAATCTCGAAGCCGGCGCGTGTCTCGGTATAGACGCCGCGTGCTCCTTCGAGATAGGCAAGCTCGACGACATCAACGAACGTTGGGGAGGTCGCGAAGTAATAGGCGGTGGCGCTGCCGGCGATCCCATAGCGCGTGACGCCGAGGTCAAGGCGCGGCTCGGCGATAACCGTCAAATTGCGGATCTCACTCGGGACCGCATCAGCGGTCTTGGCTGGCGTGATGCTAGTCACGAACTTGAGCGCAGCTACTTCAAGCGCCTTTGGCACGATCAGAAAATCCGGCGACAGATTGAGCGCTGTGTTGCCGTCAAGGCCGGTCTGTAAGCCCATCTTTTTCCGGGCTTCGGCAACCGTCGTTTCGCTGATCGCGCCCGAGGTCAACAAGTTGCTGTGGTTCGCATGGAACAGCGCGACGCCGTCGCCCATCGCTGCATTGAGCAGGATTTGACCCCAAACGAGATCGCTTTCGAGCTGCGCTGCCTGGACGCCGAAGGCACGTGGAATGCGGTCAAACGCGCTCAGATCATCATTGACGATCGCTTGCCTGGTAATGCCAATGATCCTACCGAACGTTTCAAGCCTGTACTTTTCGGCGCTGTCGCCCATCGTGCCGCTTTTGAATTCGCCATGCTCATTCACCTTCTCAAGGGAGGGTGCTTCGCTGATCTGTGCACGGGTGACTTCTCTGAAGTCGCTAACGGTCGTTTCCCGGACCAACGGTCGGAACGTCTGAGGCGCGGTCTCGTAGGCGGCGCGCAGCGTCCGGTTCGTAACGTTCGCAAGGATCGCAGGGAAGTCGGTCGTCGTGTGCATACCGCCACTGCGCTGCCCGAGCGCTTCGCCGGCAATTATCATCTTGCTCATGCCTGCAGTTCGAATGCCCCGTGCTTCGACGGACGCCCGGGCGATCTCCAAAAGAGGCATGCTCATGAAGACTTCTGCGCCGGCCTCAAGCTTGTTCCGCGCAGGATCGACGCGATGCAGAATAGCCGACTGCATCGCGGCAGCCCTGCGCTGCTCGAAGTCGGTGGCGCCCGCAGGCGAGCCATAGTGCAGGCTAGCGCCAACCTGCGAGCGGATCGAGTTTTGATCCTGATCTTCGACGAGCTTGTCGTTCAGTGCGCGGCGGAATGCATCGAGGGCGGTTCCGTTGCGGATAGCTTCGGCTGCGAAATCGGCCTGGCCGAACTGGCGGCCGAGGTCAGCGATTGTCGCGGCGCGGGTGCGTTCAAGAGCGAGTTCGCCGGGGGGAGTGGGTTCGGTCATTTGGCCGTCCTTTCGAAAAATGGTTGCGGAGTAAAGTTCAGCGCCGGCGCGAATGGCGGCGGCCGGATCGGCAGGAACTGCGACTGCGCTGATTTCGAGTGGTTCCCAATCGACGATGCGCCAGATAGGCACCAATCCGTCATCCGCTTCGGTCTTTTCGATCTTATGGATGCGGTAGCCGACGCTGATGCCCCGGACGGTGCCTTCTCGGATTTTAGCGACCGCAGCCGCAACATCGGGCGAGCTGGAAAGTTGGACGCGGGCGAAGCCTTGGCCGTTGCGGATTGTGACCGATCCGGCAATGACCACGCCGATGACCGAAGCAAGCGATCGATCGTCATGTGTGTCGAGAAGCGGCGCCGTGCCGCTGTTCAGACGATCGAGGCGAATGGCGTTAGGTTCAACGATGAGCTCTTCGTCGTAGAAAGTGTCATCGCGCCAGGAATACCGGCGGACTTTTGCGCCTGCCGTCCATACGACCTCGACGGAATTCGTCGCCTCGTCGAAGGATGCTGCACGGATGGACGCGGCTCGACGTTGCGCCGGCAGTTCGATCAGGGCGGGGGCGTTCAATTGAGGCGCCCCCGTTTAGCGGCATCAGCCTCGCGGCAGCGCATGAACTCGGCGGCGACGGCATTCGCGACGAGGCTTTGCGCGAGTACTTCCGGATCAACGCCCAAGATGAGCACGATATCCATCAGGGTATGCGCGTCCTGCCGCTGCGAGACCGACTTCACAAGATCGCGAAGCGCGGGATCGAAAAGCGGATGCGCGATCGCGACACTTAGGTCGACGACTTCGGGATTTTCGGGAGGGGATTTTGACATCGGTCTGCCTTTTGGGATGGCTTGACCGGTCAGAAGCAGCTTGGAATTCGCCGCCCTTGTGCCTCTTCGGCCAATCAAGCAATGCGACGATATGCAGAAGAATTAAGTTAAGTCAACGAATTGGAAATAACTAACACAATTAGTTTAAAATCTCATGTATGCGTTGGACGCTAAACAACGTGATAATATAATTTGGGCGTTAAATGCCGTTATTTAGTTGGATACGTTCCAACGAACGTCTGGTATTCTAAAAAGCAAATCGCCGCCAGCGCGATGCCGGCGGCGATTGTGCAAATCGGGAGAGGTCAACCGGTTATGCTTCGATAATATAGGCGAGAACGCTCCCAACTGAAAGGTTTCGGGAGCGGATTAATCGATCAGGCTGCGTCCTTGCGCCTGCGGCCTTTCCCCTTCTGCCGCTGCTTCCCTCCCCGCCGGGATTGGATATCGATTATCTCGCCGCCGGTCTCCTTCGGCACATAGCCCAAGCAGATCAAACGGACGAAAGTGATCATGCGCTTTTGGAAAATCTTTCGTGCGTCGATGACGACGGCTGACTGCCGGCTATCTGCCCAGGCGAACAAATCGATGTCGGGATCACGCCTGCCTTTCATTCTTGCCTCCCGCTTTTGGAGTGAAGCGCCGCAGTTCTTCCTCGGCTTGTGCTTTCGTCAGTTGTCCACGTTTGGTCATCTCACGGATGATGCGATGCAGATCGGCGCACGTTTCCTCGTCGGCGCCCATTCGTGATGCTTGGCGGACGACGTAATCGACAAGTTCGCCCTGCGCTTCTTCCGACGCGAAGCGGATCGGAGTGAGAGGATCGACAGTTCGCATCAGGTTTCGACAACTATCGCCGCTTCGGAAGATGACCGAAGCGCCCTCAGGCGCGATATCGGACGCGTCTCCATCAGCTTCGTTTTCATCTAACCCAGCATTGAAATCAGAATTGGGGGAAAAACCCCGTGAGGGGTTTTCCCCTCTGACTATGCCTCTGCCTCTGGTTTGCATTGCGTCCGCATCATCGCGCCGTTGATTTTTCTTGCTTTTTTCGTGACGTATATTCGCGGCGGATTTTGCCTTTTGCGATTTTTCTTCGCGGAATTCACATTCCCGCTCGATTATGTCGCTCCACAAATAGCCGCCATTGATCGACAGAAGCCCATCGGCTCGAAGTCGAGAGACGGCATTTTCCAACGCAGACTTGGTTGTGTTGCAGAACCGCGCGAGACGAGCGGCGTCATAGGGCAAGGGCTCGCCACGCTCATGCAGCATAGCGAGAAGGGTGACGAAGACGCCAGTGTCGCCCGATTTCATCGTCCGCGTCCACGACAGGAAATCCGAAGAGAAGAACCGGAACCACGGCGCCTTTCCTTGAGCGCTCACTTGGCAATCTCTCCACATTTCGAGCACCGCAGCCGCGCCCCGAGGCGCGAAGGCGGCAAGGCAATCGTCGCCGAATGCCCACAGACGCAGCGAATGATCCGGCTGATTTTGGCTTCGGCTTGGGCAAGTTCCGCGCGCTGATCGGCTTTCGAGGGCCGGCGCTTTGGCGCCGCCCTCGGCAAGATGGCGCCGAGATCGTCGGCTGCCTGGATGCCCTGCCGGCGTACTCTGTCGCCGGCATTGCGCTTGCCATGATCAATTCGGCCGGTCATCGGACGGCCTCGTATGTGCAGCCAGAAGAAGGGCAAAGCCGATGGAGGTCGCCGACGATCATCGTCCAAATAAAGGCTGCGGCTACGGCAAGGACTGCCGCGGGGCGGCTCATGCTGCGCCCCCAACGTCTGCCTTCATCGCTTCCCATTCTTCGATTTGGGACAGTCGCCAACGCACGCAGCCAGGCGAGAGGTTGACCGGCATGGGAAACGACGGGTCGGATTTGCGCCAGCGCCAGATGGTAACGCGGCTTACGCCATAGCGATCGGCAAGCTGTATATCGGAGAGATACATCGATCATCACCTCGTTATTGAAGGTGATAACCAATTGAAACACTATGCAGCGATTAGCAAAACCTTTCCGCGCCCCATAATTGCGGATTTTTTCGCCTATTGTGATGTAGAGATTTCTATTGACAGGCTGGCACGAGCGCGGGTCAGCACTTTACGTGCGTGGCTTTTTCCAAGGATGTTTTCGAGCACAACGTCAAGTCCGTCGCCGTCTTCGCCGCCGTCGAGCGACAGGCCGCAAAACCGCCAATAGCGTGCCAGCGAAATTGCCAGTGCTTCATCAGGCGGCGCTTGACGCAACGCACCGACCACACCCGCCGAACCCTTCGCGTTCGTAGGCATGCTCGCATCTATGCTGCGGGCCGCCTGTTGAGCAAGACGCAGAAGAGGAAGTGCCTCACTAATGGCATTGGTCGCGGCGCCTGCATATCCTGCAATATCCTCTCCATCTTCCGTCTTTTCAGCGAACCGGAGCGCATCCACGATCTCAGAAAGTTTGTGCCGCAAATCATCCACGTCGTCCGCCAATCGCGAAACGCCTTGTGCCGCATTCTTCGCGGCGGTCGCTGTGTTTTGGCTATGCTTCGCCGAGAGCCATTGCGCGACGATCGCGACAATCATGCCGTGGTCCGGCATCGCACGGTGCAAGCGATTAGTTCTTGCCTGCCGCTTCGCGTGAATTCTCGGAAAGCCCGGCGATCCCCGCTCAACCTCAATAATAGCGGAAGCAACCGTTTTTGTTGCCGCATCGACAAAGCCCAGGTCATGAGTTGCCACGACCTCCCATTCGTCACCGATTATTGTCGTCACGAGCGCACCCCCGCAGGGAAGGCGACGACGACACCAGCATCGTCGCCATGGAGAAAGCCACTCCATGCCTGCATCATCGCCCGGCGGCGCTCGATCATGTCGGAACGGCGGTATGCGCGTTCGACCACGCTGCCAACTGTATGCGCCAGCGAGATCTCCGCCATGTCGCGTTCATAACCGCGTTCGGCAGCCCAATCTCGGAAGCTCGATCGAAGGCCGTGAGGAACAGCCGGCTTTCCACTGCGAGGATCGCGCCAACCGGCTTGCTCAATCGGCTGACCCGTCGCCTTGGCTGTCGCCTCGGCATCAGATTGCATACGACGCATAACCGCCGAGATCGACATATCTGACAGCATCCCGCCCTGTGCAGCCGGGAATATGTAAGGCACGCCTTCCATTCTTGGAAGCGACCTCAAAAGTGACACAGCGGCAGGTGAAAGCGGAACCCTGTGTTCTCGTCCCATCTTCATCCGTTCCTTCGGGATTACCCACAGCGCGCCGTTGAAGTCGATCTCAGGCCACACAGCGCCCCGGACTTCGCCAGAGCGGCTGACGCACAGGGCGGCAAAGCGAAGCGCCATCGCGCCCATCCCCTCCCGCTTTTGGAGGTCGACCCAGAAGGCGGGAAGATCGCGGATCGCGACAGCAGGGAAGTTTCCGCTTCGCCCTTTTTCGACCACGCTTGGCGCAGGTAGCAGCTCCTTCAGGTTGCCTTTCCATCTAGCGGGATTGTCGCCTTTGCGATGACCAGCCACCGTAGCCCACGACAGGACGCCTTCAAGGTAAGTGCGCAGCTTCTGGCCGGTGTCGGGTTTATCGGTCCATACATCTTTCAACGCGCGTGCGATGTCGTGGACCTCTATGGCTTGGACCGTCATCTGTCCGATCTCAGGGAAAGCATATCTCTCCAAGGTGGATTTGACGGCCTTGCGAGATTTCTCGGGCCGTTCCGACAGCTTCGCCGCAATCCACTTATCCGCGGCATCCGAGAACAACAGGTTTCGGGCCGTCGCCGCCGCAAGTGCGGCGCGAGCGGCCCTGCGCTCCTCTACCGGATCAACGCCATCCCTTACTTTTGCTTTAGCGGCCCTTGCGAGGTCCCTGGCTTCGGCAAGACCGATTTCGGGGTATGGCCCCAGACCAACTGCACGGCGCTTACCGCCGACCATTGTCCGTAGAAGCCACGACTTCGCATCGTTCGGCGTGATCTGTAGGATCAAACCCGAGACGCCGCCGGCCTGTATCCAAAAGTTGCGGTCATGCGTTCCGGGGTGTGAAGCGCGCTTGACGTCTAGCGGCCCGAGTTCTTTTGCCCGTTTCGGCATTCAATCTCCCATCGAGTAACTTTCGCGGAGGCAGACGAAGGCGGAATATAACGTTTGCCGATTTCGTTGCTAGCCACGCCGCTAGCCATAAAAATTGCAACAAGATGCAATTCCGCGCAAGCGAGTTTAACGGAGGATCGGATCAACATGTTGATTTTAAAGAGAAGATTTTATTAATTGAAACAAGACGAAATAGGGCAATGGCCCCCTTCACCCGCTCCAGTTGCCCTCCTCAATCGCGTCCGAAAATCGTGATCGGTCGGTACTGGCGGTGCGCGATCGCCAGCGAACGGTCCGGACGGATGATATAGGTTTCCTCGACCTGCCGGCCGTACTGGTCGATGAAATTGTGCGGGAAGGTCGATCCAATCGGCGACTTTGTCAGTTTCGTGCGCGGCTGGCCGTTATAGGTGATGCTGCCCGGAATGGGCTCGATGCCGGGGCCGGTATATTCGACGGTGGTGCAGCCGGCGAGCGCCAGCGCGCCGATGAGGCTAAATGCGATCAGTTTCATATCCGGAGCCTTTCTGTCCGCGGCACGGTGTCATTGTACCGCAAATCGCGGAAAGCTCATGACACAAACGGCACGCATGTCTTCAACCCTTCGAGAAGAGCTTTGGTAAAGGTCGCCATCGGTCTGGCTTCACTCCTCTGAAGGCCTTATTGCCGCTTTCGGCTCGATCTGCTAGAGCAGCAATGTCGAAAAAGGCAGGATCGGATGAGGTAAGCCCGGTCCCTTCCATCATCGGAAGCTCTGCTCCGTGTTTCACACGAGAACCCGCGACGTGGCCCGCATGCGAATGCGGGGTCCCGGCG
>Ga0102588_1000469_pt1 | contig 43194 bp, 44 predicted proteins | sample AraplaMF_Col_mMS_FD_76854 | JGI IMG/M metagenome (GOLD analysis project Ga0102588, IMG submission 76854) | Arabidopsis root microbial communities from the University of North Carolina, USA - plate scrape MF_Col_mMS (SPADES assembly) (version 2) | ecosystem: Host-associated > Plants > Roots >...
GGCGCAGAGCCGGTAACGACAACCGTCTTTCCAAGAAGGAGGCGCTCCAGGTTGGGGACTCGTGGTGCCGCGAGCCGATACCGCACCCAGCGCGTAAAATAGCGCCTGGTGCGTGTCAGTCCATCAACATCCAACATGCTCAGAATTCCTTAAACTCGACATCCTGATTCCGCGACTGGTACAATCGTTGAACAAACCGGGTGCAAAGACAAGCATATTAGCCCGATTGGAGATGATTTGGCTTCGGATGCCGGTCTGCTGCCGCACCAGCCAAAACGAAATCTGCTAGAGAAGTCGTCTGCGCGCAGCAGATGCGGACTATGTCCTCCGGTTTATCGCACCGGAGCTCTTCGACCGCGGCTAGAGAAGCTTGGGGCAGAGGTGCTGGTCAGGGGGAGGCCGTCACTGCCGGCGGCTTGATATCGAGATCGGCCGCAAAGCTTGCCCGGTCGATTTGGAGCGGGCGCGTTTCGCCGCCAAGCCAACCCCTGACCAGATTTCTCGCCTTGATACCTTCAAGGCGAAGCCGCATCAGTTTCCTGCGTAGCTCGCTTTGGGGCAAATATTCCCGGTCTATCGATTTGCGCACAAAAGCCGAGTTGTCGGGGGTTCCCTCGAGAAATTGCATTTGAATGACGGGTGTCGGCTCGATCTGGTAGGCTTTCAGCCAGCCGCGATGCCAGAAGTAAGCGTCGAGCAGGGAGTAGGTCTTCGTATCCTCGAGCATTTTCCCAGCCGCACGGGGGCCGATGACATAGCCGGCGCTGCCGACGCGGTTCTGAAACACCCTGGTCGCGCGGTGCATGCCGTCGGTCCAAACTGCTGATTTTGCAAGGATATGCGGGCGAGGCGCGAACTCGAGGTCATAGACCCAGTCCCAATTGTCGCGCCGAGCCTCGATGGTCCTGATCGCGTCAGCAAAACCTGAGGACAGTACTGCGTCGTCTTCGAGGATCAGGGTTCGTTCGTTACGCTCGACAATGATTTTCCAGGCGAGCCTGTGCGAGGTGAAGCAGGCTATATCCTCGCGAAGCGTCGGACTCGGCCAGGTGTTTGCTGCTGCTTGGCAGTCTTCGACGGACAGGTCGCTTGCTTCGAACGCATCCAGAAACTCGAAATCCAGTCCCAGCCTTTGCATTTGCCGCGATTGAAACTGTCGTCTTCTTTGCTCGGCTTTCCGACTGATAATGAGAATCTTCATCGCCGCTCCGCCTGATAGGTGATTTCGCCGGACCTTATTCGTCTCGTCCCATCCTATCAATCAATCAATCTCCGGGTGGCCCAGCGGAACGGTGCCGAACGCGGTGCTGCATCATGTAAGAGCCAGCAACCGCTCGCGCATCGAGGAAAAGCGACGCACAGTCGCTTGGGCGCGCGCCGGAAACGGCTGCATTGCTGAGCAGCGTTGACGCGGTGTATCGGATACCGCATTTGGCCGCGCCACGGGCTCTTCTAGTGATCCAGGCCCTTTTCGACTATCAATCTTTGAAGCTGAGCAAGTCGCGTGCGGAGTTGTTCAATTTCCGCAATCAAAGTCGGCTTGTCCGAACCGCTCAAACCCAGCGACATCTCTAAGCGCGTTACTATTTCAGCTGTGATGGAACGGGAGTTAGCACGCGCGGAAGCTTCAATCTCGCGCTTCAAATCTTCAGGGATACGCAACCTGAAATGAGGATCGTCTCTACTCATGACGGATCACGCATTTTCTGCTTGTGCGAACGACGCACGGTGTGCTACTTGTCCAAATGACGCACCGTGCGTCATGCAATTTACTCCGAAACAAGGTGCGTTCATTAGAATAATAACACTCTGAAAATGTCGCTTAAAGACGATGAGACAATAGCCGAGCGCGGAGCGCACCGGTTACCTGTCCCGTGGACCTATGCGTGTTAGGATAATCAACGATCTTGCCAATGGCAAACACCGGTTGCTGTCTACGATCCTTTTCCCACTCAAAAGGGTTTCTCATGGAACTGCGCCAACTCACCTACTTCAAAGCAGTGGCCGAGGAACTGCACTTCGGCCGGGCGGCAGCCAGGATGCGTATTGCCCAGCCGGCGCTCAGCAATCATGTGATGTCGCTGGAAAGGGAGCTTGGCTGTCCGCTGTTCATCCGCTCGACCAGACGGGTGGAACTGACCAGGGCAGGGGAAACCTTTTACGATCGCTGTGTGCGGATCCTGAGCGACATCGACCTGACCACGGAACTGACCCGGGCAGCCGGCGGCAGTCGCATCCGCCAGATCAGGATCGGCAGCATCTACCCGGCCACCATGGGCATGCTGCCGACCTTCCTTGCCAAGATCGCCCGCAAGTTTCCCGATGTCCGCATCCATATTGCGTCTGGCAATACCGGCGAGATCATCCGCGGCCTGGAGACCGGCCAGCTCAATCTGGGCTTCATCCGGCCGGTGGAAAACATCGGCTCCTTGCGCTTCGTCTCGCTTGCGCATGAGCGCTACTACCTGGCGGTTGGCCATGCCAATCCGCTGGCAGCCAGGGACGAGATCACGATCGACGATCTGCGCACGCAGAAGATCATCGCCTTTTCCCGGCAGAACCTGTCATTTTCGGAACGCTACTTCAATGAGAAGTTTGCCGAATACGACCTCACCACCAACATTGCCTTCAGCTGCGATGACACCTATGCGCTGGTGTCGCTGGTCTCTGCCGGGCTTGGCATCGGCTTTGCCCCGGAATGGACGCTTGATCTTCCCAATCGCGGCTTTGAACTGAAGAAGGTAAGCGGCATCGACTTTAGGATCGGGCTTGGGATCGCCTGGAACAGAGAGGACCCAACCGCTGGCCGTGATGACATTGTCAACATTGCACGGTCGCTGGCAAGGCGCAGCTGACGCATAGCCTAGGGAGATGCCAGGGACGGTCGTTCCGGGCACTATATCTTGGTGCACGCCGAGGCGCCGATCGCGTTGGTGTTTACCGCCTGAACCTATGGATCCGCTTGAGCCCGTGTCGCCCGGCGTCCGGCTGCGGCTTTCGGTCCTGCCAGGCTCGCACTGGGGCAACGGCGTTGCCGTCCTCAACCGCCGTTTCTCCCTCCGGGACCAACACGTCCAGGTCGAATTCCGCGTTAGACGGCAGCCTTCTCGGCTGCCCGACGTGCGCGAATGGCCGCCGCGACAAACACCCTCGATCGTTCGTCACTCCACCACGGGGGAGGGGCCGGAACTGATTGTCCCTAATCCGGTTTGATGTTGCCAGTCACCGTTGGGTCTGGGACGAATGCTCTTAGAAGATGCTCGACGGGATCTATAGCGAGGCACATGCGGTCTCGCGCGTCGGCGAGGCAGGCCCACGCCTTATCTCTCTTTGGTCACGCCTCGACGGAAATAGCTCAAACGGTGACAGCGATGAGGCCCGTTAGTCCGCTTGAAGTGTGCACGATGTCCTTTCTGAACAGAATGCCGGGCTTTTCGCCATCTGAAGCACGGCATTGGATTTAGACGGTGGCGTTGGCTACCTTGGCCTTAAATGAAAGGTCCACGGCCATCGTGTCCCGCGAAATCCAGCGGCCGAGATTGACGGCGGTCACGAAGCAAGCACGGTCGGCCTATTCATGAACCAGTCCCAGCGCCATATAGTGACAGTTTCAAAAACGCCTTCCAACACGTAAGGATCGGCGTGCGCGAACTGATCTGCCGCCTGCTGCGAGGGTCTGCGCATGATGATCATGCTTCCGATCGGTTCGCCAGCTTCGTCGAGATAAGGTCCTGACAGCAAGAGATCAGGCCCGAGGCCCTCGTAATGGGCGCGGTGAAACGCACGCAGGCGCAATCGCTCGGACAGATTGTTGGGCTTGTCACGACCACTGACGACAAAGAGCATGGGGAGGTCCTTACACTTGCCTAGTTGAGGCGCGTTCCGCTATCGGCGTCAAAGAGATGAACCTTGTTGAGGTCGGGGCGGACCGAAACCGGATCGCCGGGTTCTGCTGTCACCCGCTCGCGAAACAACCCGGCAAATCGCTGCTCACCGAGCCAGCCGAGAATCTGCACCTCCGATCCCGTCGGTTCCACCACCTCGGCGATGATCGGGCAGCCAGTCCCATCAAGCAGCAGATGCTCGGGGCGGATCCCATATATAGCGGCTCGGTCAATCAACGCCGGAGCGTCGATGGGGATAGGCAGTTCGAGGCCATCCTTAGTCACGAAGACCGGTCGACCTTGCGGCCGTAGCGTGCCATGCAAGACATTCATGGCCGGCGAACCTATGAAGCCGGCGACAAAAAGGTTGATCGGCCGATCATACAGATCGAGAGGCTTGCCGACCTGTTCGATACGCCCGCCATTCATGACGACGATCTTGTCTGCCATTGTCATTGCTTCAATCTGGTCGTGGGTGACGTAGACCGTGGTCGTGCGCAAGCGATGATGGAGCGATTTGATTTCAGCGCGCATTTGAACGCGCAGCTTCGCGTCGAGGTTGGACAGGGGTTCATCGAACAGGAACACTTCCGGATCGCGCACGATCGCGCGGCCCATTGCTACCCTCTGGCGCTGGCCGCCGGATAGCTCACGCGGATAGCGCTCGAGCAGCGCCGAGAGATTGAGGATCGTTGCCGCCTGATCGATCTTGCGGTTGCGCGTTTGCGTGTCGACACCGTTTAGCCGCAGTGAAAAGCTCATATTCTCACGCACGTTCATATGTGGATAAAGGGCGTAATTCTGGAAGACCATGGCGATGTCGCGGTCCTTCGGATGCAGATCGTTGACGATCTTGTCGGCGATGACCACGTCACCTGCTGTCACCTCCTCGAGGCCGGCGATCATTCGTAGAAGCGTCGATTTTCCACACCCAGACGGTCCGACGAGTGCCACAAACTGGCCGTCTTCGATATCGACCGAAACGCCGTCGAAGACCTTGAAGGCACCGAAGGACTTTTCGATTTTCCTGATGCTGACGCTTGCCATTGATCTCTCCCGTTGATGCGAATTGAGACTGCGCTACCGGCCCTCCCACCGTGCCGGACGCCTTTCTGCAAAGGCGGCAACGCCTTCGCGAAAGTCTGCGCTTCCATAACATGATGCGATAAGGTCCTCCGCCTCATCGTGCCCCCCTTGAAGCACCCTGCCGAACGCCGCCTTGCTAGCCCGTAAGGACAAAGGCGCATTGGCAAGAAGCCGTGTCACGGTCTTGTCGATCGTCTCGCTCACGTCCTGTGGGTCGCAAAGCGCGGAGAGGAAGCCGGAATTTTGTGCCTCTTCGGCGTCAAGGAGGTCGCCGAGCAACAGCATGCGCCGGGCGCGGCCTTCACCGAATCCGGCGACGAGCCGGGCGTAGTTTGCGAGCGACAGGCAATTGCCGATCGTGCGCGCGATCGGCACGCCGAAGCGGGCGGTGCGGGTGGCGATCCGGATGTCGCAGCAGGCGGCGATGTTAAGGCCGCCACCGACCGCAAAACCCTCGATAACGGCAAGCGTGGGAACGGGGATGCCGGCAAGGGCCGCTAGGTACGTTTCCATCTTGCGTTCGTAAGCAATCCCGTCCGCACCGGTTTGGACGTCACGGAACTGGGCAATATCCGATCCGGCAATGAACGCCCTGCCGCCAGCCCCGCGCAGGATGACGGCCCGCAGATCCTGTGCCTTGAGCAAGGTCCGGCAATGATCGTGAAAATCCTCATACATTTGCCAGGTCATGGCGTTGCGGGCCGACGGTCGATCGAAAAGCAGCGTGGCGACCTGCCCTTCGATCGCAAGCCTGACGGCGCCGGCGTCGCTGTCTTTCGTCATGATGTAAAGGCTCCAGTTGCCGCGTAGCCTTCGACCAAGCCGTCAAGGCCGAGTTCACGCAGGATCTCGTCCCGGTGTTCCGCAAGCAGCGGCGGATGGCGGCGCACCTGCTGGGGCGTTTCCGATAGCTTCACCGGAAATCCCAGAGACTTGATCGACCCCTCGACCGGATGAGCAACATTTATCACCATGTCGCGTGCCGCTACATGGTCGCTTGCAACCACTTCGCCATAGTCATGTATCGGGCCTGCCGGTACGCCGGCGGTCAGGAACGCGTTGACCCAATGGGAAACCGGCTTTTGTCGGAAGACCTGCTGTAGGTCTTTAACGAGAGGGACGAGGTTTTGCAGTCGGTCCTTGTTCTCGGCAAAACGGGAATCGGAGAGCAGGTCGGGCCGTTCGATGACGGTGCAAAAAGCCTGCCAAAGCTTCTGATTTGCCGCACCGACGACGAACTTCCCGTCGCAAGCCTCGAAAGCCTGGTAGGGTGCACTCATGCGATTGGCGGTGCCAAGGGGCTGCGGCGATTTGCCAGTCGCCCAAAGCTCGGTTGTCTCCCATATCGACAGGCCGAGCGCGGCTTCGAACAGCGAAGTATCGATGAATTGGCCAAGTCCGGTCTTTTCGCGGCCGATGACGGCGCTCAAGATCCCGTAAAGCGCAAAAAGCCCAGCGCCGAGGTCGCCGACGGGAACGCCTGATTTGACCGGCTCGCGGCCGGGAATGCCCATTGCGCTCATGATGCCTGACATAGCCTGCGCGATTAGGTCGAAGCCTGGACGCTGCGACCACGGGCCAGTCTGACCGAATCCCGAAATACTGGCATAAATGATCCTGGGATTGATCCTGGACAGCGTCTGATAATCGACCCCAAGTTTCTGAACGACTCCCGGCCTGCCATTTTCGACAACGATGTCGGCGGTTTCGACGAGCTTGTAGAAGATCTCGCGACCGGCCGCAGATTTCAGGTTGAGGGCGATCGAGCGCTTGTTTCGATTGAGTGCCAGGAAACCTGGGCTGTCAGTCCCTTTCATCCGGAAACCCATCGCCTTTCGCGTCTGGTCGCCACCCGCCGGTGGCTCGACCTTGATAACGTCGGCACCCATGTCGCCGAGAAGCATGCAGCAGAAGGGGCCGGCCATCACCTGGCTGAGATCGAGCACCCTGAGATGCGATAGCGGCTGGACCGGCCGCTCCGGCGCAGCCGAGCAGGCGCAAGTCGCCTCATCAGCCCCTAACCGCGATAGATCCATGCTATCCTCCCGTAATGCCCTTCTTCTGTTTATCCAAATCTTGTATGCAAGAATTGAAGAGGTCAACTGAAAAAGTCAAAAAAGCGCGAAGTTGCATAAATCTGACTTTTTGCATACTAAATGAGCCATGATGGATAAATCGATGACTCCGCCCGCAATCAACGATCAGCCCGACGGCCGCCGCAAGGGAAAGCTGCATGCGGCCGCTGCCCAAAAGCTGCGCGGGATGATTGTTTCCGGTGAACTCGCACCGGGAACACGGCTTCGGGAGGTGCAGATATGCAATCAGCTCGGCGTCTCCCGCACACCGGTCCGCGAGGCCTTCCGCACGCTTGCGGCCGAAGGCATGGTGGAGCTTCTACCAAACAAAAGCGTGGTCGTGGCCGGTCTGCAGTCGCCCGACATCGGCGATCTCTACGCCGTGGTCGCGGCCCTCGAAGCGCTTGCCGGAGAACTCGCCTGCCAGCGCGTCAGTGAGGTCGAACTTGCTGAAATAGCTGGCATTCACAGCGAAATGCTTGGCTGTTACGAACGCAAGGAGCGCGGCGCCTATCTCGATCTCAACCATCAGATCCATCGCCGGATCGTAGAGATCGCCGGGAATCCTGTTCTCTTGACGACCTGGCATTCGCTGGTGCCACGTGTCGAGCGCGCCCGCGCTATCGCCAATCTCGATCCCGCGCGCTGGCTTGCGGCCGTCTACGAACATTCAAAGATGCTGACCGCACTTGCCCGCCGCGACGGCGCGCTTTTGGCGCAACTGACCCGCGAGCATTTTATGAACGGGCTCAAATTCGTGCCGGGCCAGGGCTCGGTCGTCGATGGCGACGAGTAAGGTCTTAATTCCGATACAAAATTTCTGCGACTGACCTTTCTGGAGGTCGGATTAGCCTAATTTTCTTGCCATCCAGTGATGAATGCGTGTTGACAGCGTGAAAACTTGCATACAAGAATGGCGCTTATGGGAGGCGGCCGAAGACAAGGCCCTTCGCGACACCATCGACATCAGGAGGATAAGACGTGTCCGTAGCTGCGAAAAATACTGAAATTGATCCGTTCCACATCCGCAAATATTTCGAGCCGCTGCGTGTTGCCGACGTCTGCGACGGCATGGACGGCATCGGCTATTTCAACATCGGCAACGTCTCGCAGGAGATCCGTCCTCTCTGGCTCGGGATAAAATTCTGGGGCGTCGCCTTCACGCTGCGCTGCGTGCCGGCCAACAAGCCGATGTGGAAGCTCGACAATACGACGGACGTCGTCAACGCACATGGTATCTGGTTTGATCGCATGGGCAATGCGGCAAGGGGTTTCCAGGATCATCTCCAGCCGGGTCACGTCGTCGTCACTGACGTCGGTGGTGCCGACAGCGTTGGCTTCTGGGGTTCGGAAAACACCCTCGGCGTCATGGAGAAGGGAGGTGTCGGTATCATTACCAACGGCCAGTGCCGCGATACTGGCGAGGTGGCTATGCAGAAGACGCCCGTCTGCGGCAAGAGCCGCGGACGCACCATCATCCCCGGTCGCATCGAAGCGGTCGAGTACCAGACGACGATCGGGATCGGCGGCGCCCAGGTGCGGCCGGGAGACATCGTCGGCTGCGATGACGATGGCATCGTCGTCGTGCCGATCGAGGTAGCGCGGGAAGTGGCGTTGCATGCCAAGGAAGTGCTGCTCGCCGACATGCGCTCGCGTCGCCGCCGCTACGACAAGCTCGGCATGGCCCATGACGCGAGCGTCGATACCGACGCGATTGAGCGCTACTACGCGGCACTTGTCTGATCGCAGGAGGGCAGTCGCCGGCATCCGCATGCGGCGACAGGGAGGTTCGTCGCTCTCGAGAGCCCGCACCAACGGGCTCCGCAAACAACCAATCGGAGGAGAAATGATGTTTGCGAAATTTGCAGCAGCAAGTGCCTTGCTTTGCGCAGCCCTTGGCGGCTCCGCCCTCGCCCAGGAACCGGTGACGCTGCAGTTCTGGGAGGGACACAGCGCGCAGGAGGAGGCGGCCACACTGAAGATGGTGGATGCCTTCCAGAAGACCCATCCGAACATCAAGGTCAATGTCGTCAAGACAAGCTTCGGCACCAATTTTGAGGCGATCACGACCGCGCTCGCCTCAAAGACGGCGCCCGACGTCAGCCCGATCTGGAGCGGGTTTTTATCCCAGTTTGCCGCAAGTGGCGCGCTGGTGGATCTGACGCAGTATGGCGCAAAGGACATGACCAAGGATCTTTATCCCGGCGCGCTTGACTATGTGACCTGGAAAGACGGCATCTATGGTCTACCCTATGCCTATGATCCGCGCTTTATCGTCTACAACGAACAGGCGATGAAGGATGCAGGCATTACCGAGCCGGCCAAGACCTTTGACGAAATGATCGCCGATGCCGAAAAGATGGCGGCGGTCGCCTCGAACGGTCAGGTGACCCGTTATGGTTTCGGGCTCGCCGGTGCTGACGGTCTCGCCTATTTCTTCGTGAATCTTCTTTATGCCTATGGCGGCGACGTCTTCAACGAGGACGGTACCAAAGTCGCCTTCAACAGCGAGGCCGGCGTCAAGGCGGGCGAGATGATCGCAAAGCTTGCTGCCAACAAGAATAATACTTTGAACGGCAAGGGCGACGTCATTCGCCAAGGCGTCCTGACCGGCCGCATCGGCATGGTCTTCGATGGTCCCTGGGTCTTTTATGCCGCCAAATCGACGCCGGGCGCTCAGCCCGTCATGGTCGGATCGATGCCGGTGGCAAAATCCGGCGATGGGCCGCTGAACTTCGGTTCCGTGGGCGGCTACGTCGTCTATTCGCAGAGCAAGCATCCGGCCGAAGCTGCCGAGTTCGTCAAATACATGGCATCGGCCGAAGCCCAGCAATATCGTGTCGAAGGCCTGAAAACCGGCGTTTCTCCCTCGGTCGTCGATCAGCCCGCCGCGCGGGCTGCCTTCGGGCAGGTCCCGCAGCTCAGGGTCGCTCAGGCCGAACTTGGCCGTTCGCGCATTTTCCCGAAGCATGAAAAATGGTCGAGCGTCTTCCAGGCGATCATCCCGGCGGTCGAGGCCATCATTTCCGGCGATGATCCGAAATCGGCCCTCGACGGCGCTGCCCGCCAAGCCGATCGCGGATTGCGCCGCTAGACCCAAAGGCGCCGGCCAGTCCGGCGCCATTGCCGCCCTCTTTTAGGCAGAGCCTTCCCAGCTTCAGGATATGCCGATGACGATCAAGCAGCAGCAACTTCTTTTAGGGTCGATCTTTCTTGGCCTGCCTTTGATATGGCTCCTCATATGGGTCGTGCTGCCGATCTTCATCGTGTTTTATTTGAGCTTCACGACCTACAATGTGCTGGAGCCCGCAGAATGGATCGGCACCTTCAATTACGAGGATCTCTACTATGATGACCTGTTCTGGAAGGCTGTCGGCAATACCATCTATTTCACGCTTTGGAGCGTGCCGATCGGCATCGCAAGCTCGCTGCTGCTGGCGATGCTGATCAATACGCAGCTCCCCGGCGCCGCCATCTACCGAACGATCTTTTATGTTCCTGTCGTCGCCCCGCTGATTGCGATAGCCCTTGTCTGGATCCTTTTCTACGATGCGTCGAGTGGCTTCCTGAACTACATCCTCGGCCGGTTCGGCGTCGCTCCCGTCGATTGGCTGAACAATGCCTATACGGCAATGCCGGCGATCATCATCATGAGTGTCTGGAAGGGCCTCGGCTTTAACATGGTGATCTTTCTGGCGGCGCTACAGGCGATCCCACGTGAACTTAATGAGGCGGCAGCCCTCGATGGGGCGGGACGGGCGCGCCAGTTCCTCTCGATCACCCTGCCACTTCTGACCCCGGCCACGGTCTACGTCGTCATCACTTCGCTGATCGCGTCATTCCAGGTCTTCGCCCAAGTCTATGTCATGACCAATGGCGGGCCTAATAATTCGACCGTAACGGTGGTTCACTATATCTACCGTACGGCCTTCCAAGACCTGCAATTCGGTTATGCCTCCGCCATGGCCATGGTCATGTTCGTGCTTCTGGTACTGGCCTCCTTCGTCAACCTGCGCCTCTTCTCGCGCAAGCGCCTCTATGACTGAGGGAATATGACCATGACCTTGTCGGTATCGAACGAATTGACGATCGTCCGTAACAATGCGAGAGGCGTGTCGCGGCGCCGGCTCATGCGAAACCTACTGACCTTCTACATTCCGGCGACAATAGTCGCCGCCGTCATGCTGTTTCCGCTCTTCTGGATGATTTCACTGGCGCTGAAGACAAATCCGCAGATCTTTACCTATCCGCCGAAGCTCATCGAGTTCCCCCTTCAGTGGCAGCATTTCGTCGATATCTGGGTGGACCGACGTATGAATATCGCGTTGCAGACGTGGAACACCCTCGTCTATGCGACGGTTCGCACCTTCCTGCAGCTTCTGTTGTCGTCAATGGCGGCGTTCGTCCTGGCGCGCTATCATTTCAGCGGTCGCAACCTGATCTTCTATCTTGTCCTGGCGACGGTGATGATCCCGCATGAGGTCATGCTCGTGCCGCTCTACATCATGGTCAAGTCGGTACCGCTCTTCGGCGGCAACGATCTCTTCGGCAATGGCGGTACCGGCTGGCTTGACAGCTATGCGGGGCTGATCCTGCCGGGCATCATCTCCGGATATTCGATCTTCTTCCTCAGACAGTTCTTCCTGACTCTGCCAAAGGAATTGGAGGAGGCCGCCCGCATCGACGGCTGTTCGGAATTTGGCATCTACTGGCGCGTGGCGCTGCCGATGTCGATCCCGGCACTAACGACGCTCGGCATGTTTTCCTTTCAGTTCGCCTGGTCGGACTATACCTGGCCGCTGGTAACCTCGTCGAGCGAAGGCTCTCGCACGCTCCAGCTCGGTCTTGCCATTTTCTCCTCGCAGGACGGCACCGACTGGTCGATGCTGATGACTGCAGCCGTCATATCGACGCTGCCGCTGATCGCCATGTTCGTCCTTCTTCAGCGCTTCATCGTCAACGGCATCAGCTTTGGTGTCGGCAAGTAAGGTATGTCCATGCAGATCATCGACGCTCATCAGCATTTCTGGGATATCGAAACGAACTATCTGCCCTGGCTTTGCGACGAGCAGCCAATCCCCTTCCGCTATGGCGACTATACGCGCCTGAAACGCAATTATCTGCCGTCTGACTACCGGCGCGATGCCGGCGATTTCAAAGTGATCGGCTCCGTCTTCATCGAAACCGAATGGAATCCCAAAGATCCGATCGGCGAGACACACTGGGTAGACAGGCTCGCGGCACGCGAGAGGCTGCCGAGCGTTATGGTCGCCCAGGCCTGGCTCGACCGAGCCGATGTTGAGTCAGTGCTGACAGCCCATGGCGCCCATCCGCTGGTGCGTGGCATCCGTCACAAGCCGAGGGCGGCATCTAACCCCGACAGGGTCGAACCAGGCTCGAAGGGATCGATGGGGGATCCTGCCTGGCGACGTGGATTTGCCATGCTCAAGGAACACGGGCTTTCCTTCGACCTTCAGACGCCGTGGTGGCATTTGAAGGAAGCGCGTGCACTTGCCGACGATTTCGGCGACACGGCGGTTATACTCAATCATACCGGCCTGCCGGCCGACCGCAGCAGGGAGGGGCTGGCCGGCTGGCGGGCGGCTTTGAAAACGATCGCTGGCGCCGACAATGTCAGCATCAAGATATCCGGTATCGGTATCGCCGGTCGGCCATGGACTGTTGCTGACAACCGACCGGTTGTACTCGACGCCATCGAGATATTCGGTCCTAAGCGCGTCATGTTTGCTTCGAACTTCCCCGTCGACAGCCTGGTTGCGAGCTTCGAAACGATCTTTTCCGGTTTTGAGGAAATCACGTCGGAATTCTCGGCGGAAGATCGAGCCGCCATGTTTCGCGACAATGCCAAACGCACCTATCGTTTCGAGGGGAAGGCAAAATGAGGTCGCTTCCACGCATTGGCTTCATTGGTCTTGGGATTATGGGCGTACCGATGGTGCTGCGGCTGCTTGCGCAGCAATATTCGGTATCGGTCTGGAACCTCGAGCCGGAACGGGGCGAACTGGTGACGTCGCACGGAGCTTCCTGGTGCGATGGGCCCGCGGCTGTTCGCCGCGCGAGCGACATTGTCATTCTCTGCGTTCTAGACGGCGACGCGGTCGAGGCCTGCTGCTTCGGAAAGAGTGGGATCGTTGAGGCTGCGAGCGGAGCCGCAGTGCTGGTCGATTGCTCGACTATCGATCCCGACCGAACGCGTCAGATCGCAGCTCGCGTGAAACGCGAAGCCGGAATAAGATGGGTGGATGCCCCGATTTCCGGCGGCCCCCACGCGGCGGGCGAGGGCAAGCTGACTATCATGGCGGGAGGAGCGGCCAAAGACTTCGACTGCGTGCGTCCAGTCTTGGAAACGCTCGGCTCGAACGTCTCACTCATGGGTGACCTCGGTTCCGGCCAGGCAACGAAGGTCATCAATCAAGCGATTGTCGGCGTCAACTACGTCCTGATGGCCGAAGCTCTGACGCTTGCAAGGTCGGCCGGCATCGATGCCAGCGCACTTCCGGAAGCGCTTGCCGGTGGCATGGCGGATTCTGTGATCCTGCAGCGCATATACACCCAGATGACGGCTCGTGACTTCGATCCACCAAAAGCCTATGCGCGCCAGCTCGCCAAGGATCTCAACGCGGTTGGCATCTATCATCATAAGCTAGGGCTTCGTCTGCCGATCGTGGACGCAGCGATCGCCCGTTACATCGCCTATGTCAAAGCGGACAACGCCATGTCCGACAGCGCTGCGATCTCGGAATTCTACGCGATCGAGCAGTCAGGCCAAAAAAATGGGGAATGATGGGATACCTGCCGTGCTTCGCCTGCGGGAGCTTCGGGGCCTGCTTTGCGAGGACATGGTTCCATACGGCGACAACGAGACGCTCGCCTATCGCAGAGACTGGCATGGCGACGTGTCGGGTGAGGCGCTTGCTGTACTACGCCCACGCACGGGTAGGCTGAGGACTCGTTAGAGCCAGAAAATGACGGCCGCAGCGATGCAGATGGCCGAGAAGAAGGTTTGGGCGCACCAGTCGAGTTGCGATTCGGGGCCAGTCCTTGAGTTTTGCGAGCAGGTTCTCGACCTTGTGACTCTGACGGAAAAGATTCAGGACCTACCCGCCCCGATGGCTTTTCGTCAGGCACCCTCAGCGAGTTCTTGCTTTCTTGCGCTTGGCTTTGGGCGTAAAATCCACCAGGAGTGATTTGAGTTCTAGCTCACGAACCCGCCGGGCAGCTTCGTCTGGAGCAACCCAGGCTATTTGACGTTGCCCGTTTTCCTTGAACACGTTCTTCTGGTCTGTCACCTCAATCTGGAAAAGGTCGACGATGGTCGGCGCGATATCGCCATCATCGAGGAACTTGAGGTAGGTATAGCGACCTACGGGTGTCTTGTGCACGATGCCATTGACGCCTGCCTCCTCCCAGGCCTCGATTTCAGCTGCCTCATATGGCTTCTTCTTTTTCATCGGCCAGCCCTTGGGCACAATCCAGCGACCGGTATCCCGGGTGGAAATCACGAGGATTTCAATGTTCTCGGTGTCACCGATGTAGCGGAAGCAGACTGCACCATATTGTTGCCGAAAGGCCCCTGAAAACAATTTTCCGGGTTCCCGCGCCAATTGCGTCAAGAGGGACGGGCGCCTTCCGGCCGATTCGAGCGTCTGCTTTTTTCTCGGCATCCAATCGAGTTCCATAGTTTGTCAGACCCTAATAAGTCCTATCGGGATAGGCTGGGAGGCGACGATCAGAGGTCCGTCGAGTGCATATGACCTCTCACCTCGCGAGTTGGTGGTCCCGGTTCGACGCGTATATCAGTTCGAACGCGTGAGCAAACTTGCAAGATCATTTGACGAAATCTCCGTTGATTGTCTCTACGAAACGATCATTGACGTATTTGCACGCGTGTGCAATATGAACGCGTGTGCAAACTTGGAGAGCCTCATGCGCGAAGCCGAATTCTGTGAAGCTCAAGAACGCGTAAAGCTGTGCAAGACAGTGATCCGCTCAGCCGGCGATCTTGTCCTGCAGGGTTTTCGAAAGGGGACGGCAACGTCGTCCATGAAGGGTCCCCAAGACTACCTGACCGAGACCGACGCCGCTTCCGAGGCGCATATCCGCGCAGTGATCGCCGAGCATTTTCCGGATGATCATTTTTTCGGTGAGGAAGGTGGCGGAGCAATTGGCGACAGGATCTGGGTGGTTGACCCGGTCGACGGCACCGCAAATTTTGCGCGCGGAATTCCACATTTCTGCATTTCGATCGCCTACGTCGAGGCCGGACAAACACAATTTGGCGCGATCTTCAATCCCGCGCTTAACGAACTTTACTTCGCCGAACGCGGCAAGGGCGCCACGCTGAACGGCCGATCGATTGATGCGGCCAGGACCAACAGGTTCGACGCCGCCTCCGTCGAGATGGGTTGGTCGACCAGGGTGCCGAACGAGACCTATCTTGGCGTGATGGGCGAGCTGCTTGCGCTTGGCGCCAATGTGCGACGGGCGGGGTCAGGTGCCATGGCGCTCGCCTATGTCGCCGATGGACGTTCCGACGGCTATGTAGAACTCCACATGAACGCCTGGGACTGCCTGGCAGGATTGCTGATGGTCAGCGAAGCCGGCGGGGTCACCTGCCCGTTTTTTGAAATGGGGACACTGGAACTAGGTGGACCTGTGCTCGCAGCGGCCCCCGGGGTGGCTAGCGGCATCAGCAATGCGGCCCGTATTCCGATTGCCGTTGCACCAATTGCGGACAGGCTCGCTGCCTCCGCCTGACAACAGTCACGACGCGCCTGACCAAGCGTTCGCGTATCAACCAAAGGATTTCGAGATGGATGAACCAGTCTATTCGCGCCCGGCAGTCAGTCTGATCACCGATGGCCTTGGACCCCATGGAGCATCGCTCTTCATCGGCGGCAGTGACGGGGCGAGCGATCTCGGTCTGCTTCGCCGGCATGGCATTACGACCGTCGTCAATTGCGCCGTCAATCTCGACATAAACTACGTACGAGGTGAACCGGAGAGCGAAGACGTCAGGGCCTCAGGGTATGGGGATATTCGCTACTACAAGGTCGGTCTGATCGACGGGGAGGGAAGTCCTGATACGATGATGCTCGGAGCTTATTATATCCTTGATGGTGCCCTGCGCCAGACCACGCCGAAGCGGCATACGTACCCCTTCGCTGATGGCGGAAACGTATTGGTCAACTGCAGGAGCGGCCGTAGCCGGTCTGTCTCGCTCGTGGCGCTTTACATTCACAGGCAACAGCGCGAACTCTTTCCAACAATCGAGGACGCCATTTCCCACATTCGCCAGCGCCGTGAACTTCGCACTGACGAATGGTTCGAGACGCCAAAGCCGATGCTTTTGGCGGCAGCGAAGCGAGCTTCGGACTGGATTGATACCATCGATCAGCGAGCGAATGCCGAATGAGCGTTCGCCGTTTCTCCGATATCGCGGTGATTGCAGATGCGCATTTCCATGAACTGAACGCCAATTTCTCTCTTTCAGAAGACACTGCGGACGGTGAGCGGATGTCCCTGCGCAGCTGGGCCGACACGCGTCAATCGACGCGTGTCTTCAATGAAAGTGCTGGCGCGTTGACAGCGGCACTTGACGAGGTCGCCAAGCGGCGGGTTCGCCACGTCGTTCTCCTTGGCGACTACACCGACGACGGGCAGAAAGCCACCACCGGCGCTTTGGCCGGCATCTTGCGACGACACCGCGATTCCCATGGAACGGCTTTCTACGCGTTGCCTGGTAATCACGACATCTTCGGGCCACGCGGCCGCCACCACACGAAGGAATTCTTGAAGGACAACGGCAAAACAATCCTGATCTCCAGCGACGAGACGCAGGCTGGACCGGGTACCGTGATCAACCGAGCCATGTATTGCGCTGGATATCCTGAAGGTCTCGGTTCAATGGCCGAGTTCGGCTACTTCAAGCGAGCGGAGTACCTCCATTGGGAAAGTCCATTCGGAAGCTCCGACGCCCCGTCTGACCGTCTCTATGATGCTGCATCACCTGACGGGCGGAATCAATACCGGCTGATGGACGCCTCCTATCTTGTCGAACCAGAAGACGGGCTCTGGCTCATGATGATTGACGCCAATGTGTTCGAGCCGCTGAATGGCGCGTTCGAGCGCGGAGAAGAGGCGGCATTTAGCGACAGCACTGCCGGCGGCTGGAACGCAATGCTCCGCGCCAAGCCCTTCATTCTTTCCTGGATGAGTGACGTCGCGCAACGCGCGCGGATGCTGGGCAAGACGCTCCTTGCCTTTTCGCATTATCCGGCGCTGGATCCGTTCGACGGTGCGGCAGAGGCTGAGCGGTTTCTGTTCGGCGAGACGAATGTCGTGCGGCGCACACCTCGCCAGGCGGTCCAGGACGCGTTTTTTGCAGTCGGCGTAGAAGTTCATTTCAGTGGCCATCTGCATGTGGAGGGGATAACCCGGAGGACACGCGCCAATCGAAACTTGACGAATGTCGCGGTTCCCTCGCTTGTTGCCTTTCCGCCAGCCTTCAAGGTCGTGACGCTCTCCAGCGACGAGATATCGGTCGAGGCCATCGAGCTGGCTTCCATTCCCGTCAATCCGGCAATCCTGGATGGATATGCAAGGGAAGCGGCGTTTCGCGGGGAGGAGGTCGATCGATCGTTCGCCTCCAGCAGCTATGGTGAATTTTTGCGCGCGCACAAACAGGCGCTTGTCATCCATCGCTATCTTGCGAAGGAATGGCCGGCCCCGGTTGCAGCTTCAATTGCCGTCATGAACGTTTGGGAAGCGGCCCAATGCGTGACAGATGCTCTGCCCACTCTCGATCCCGCGATGATCGAACTCGCCAAGAGTGTTCCGATGACCGAGCTCATCGCTGATTGGTACTGCCTCAGGCAGGGCTCCTGCCTGGCCTTCGGTCATGTCGAGGCCGAGAGGCTCGCACTCTATCGCATCCTTGCAGCATGCTGCGGGCGGCAACCGCAAGCCCATGACAATTCGACAGAGAGCTTCCTGGCGATCTTCTTCGGTGCATTGGGATCCTTCCTCGATCGCGCTCAGAATGCAGGTAAGTCGGTGACGATAAAGTTCGACGAAGTCACAGACAGAATGTCCGCTTGAGCGAGGCAAAGTCCGAGGCGGGTGGGCGGCGGTAAGTGTCCGGCGCGAAGTAGTGAGTGATGCTAATGGAATCGGCGATTATCAGCATTAATCTCTTTGGCGCAGTTGCGCTCCTGCTCTTTGGCCTCAGCCAAGTCAAGAGCGGGATGACACGTGCGTTCGGCGCAAGGCTTAGGGTTGGCCTGGCAAGGGGAACGCGTAGCGGCTTTCGCTCGTTGGTCGCCGGCTTCATTGCGACAATTGCCCTTCAGAGTTCGACCGCAACCGCGCTCATGGTTGCATCATTCGTCGAGGGTGACCTCATTGTCCCTTCAATGGCCCAGATCGTTCTCCTCGGCGCCAATATCGGTACGGCTGCCACTGCCTGGATCGTGGCGTTTGGCCTTCAGTGGCTATCGCCGCTCCTTCTTCTTGTCGGTGCTTTCCTGATGCGCCGGCGCGCGACGACAGTGCAGGGGACCGGCGTTGCTTTGGTCGGCGTCGGCCTGATGCTCTTGTCGCTTCATCTGCTTTCAGGAGCGACTGAACCCTTGCGCCAATCGCCGGCGCTGACCGTTTTCATCCAGATGCTTGGAAATGCATGGCCCGTCGCTTTGCTGTTTTCCGCATTTCTTGCCATCCTTGCATCGTCGAGCCTTGCTGTCGTCGTGCTGATCCTGTCGCTCGCGGCAAGCGGTCAGATCGATACCGGTCTGATTATCGTGCTGATCCTTGGAGCCAATCTCGGCGGCGCCGTCCCCCCAGTGCTGGCAACGCTGAAAGCTCCTCTAAGCGCCAGGCGGGTCGCGGTCGGCAACCTGATCGTGCGCGCGGCGGGTGTCTGCCTTGCTCTGCCATTGGCAGGCTACGGTGCGTTGCTGTTGGAGGCGTCGCCGCTCCCGCATCAGAATTTTGCAGTCGATGCCCACCTTGCCTTCAATCTCGCCCTTGCGCTCGTAGCGTGGCCCTTGTCGACGCTGGTGCTAAAGGCGACGAGTTCCCTATTGCCCGACCTGAAGGCGGATGACGGTGAGACCAGTTTTCTCGATCGCAGCAACCTCTCGCACCCAGTCGCCGCCATGGCGGGCGCAAGCCGTGAAGCAATGGCGGTCGGAGATCTTGTCGAGCGAATGCTGTCGCAGGCAGCCATCGCAAATGCGCACAATGACCCGGCCGAGCTCGCAGGCATCATCAAACTTGAAGGACAGGTCGACCGCATACAGCACGGCATCAAGGTCTACATCGCAAAGCTTGGTCACGATGGCCTGAGTACGGCCGAGCATCGGCAGTCGATGGATATCGTCGAATATGCAATCAATCTGGAGCATATCGGCGACATCATCGAAAAGGGGATCGCTCCTGAAATCGCCAAGAAGATCGACCGCGGCCTGACGTTTTCGGAGGAGGGACACCGCGAGATCACGGCATTGTTCGCCCTGACACTCGACAGCCTTCGCATGGCGCAGGCTGTCTTTTCCACACGCGATCCGGATCTTGCCCGGCGCCTCGTCGAGGTCAAGGAAGAGGTGCGCCGTCTGGAGAAGCAATCGGCCGAACGCCATTTGCTGCGGCTTCGTGAAGGCCGGCCCGACAGCGTGCAGACAAGCTCGCTGCATCTCGATCTCTTGCGCGACCTCAAGCGGATACACGCACATCTGGCATCAGTTGCGCATCCCATTCTCGACGATAGCGGTCTTCTGATCGAAAGCCGGATTCGGCAGGCAGTTTAGCGTGCCGTCGTGCGTTCGACCATTGCCACGGAAACGACCTGTAGCCTCGTCTCGGCCTCGTCATTGTCCAGGGCGCCAAGCACTTTGTCTGTCAGTTCCTCGAGCGATTGGGCGACAGTTGTGAGCTGGTATCCTTTCCAGCCTGCCTGTGGAATGTCATCAAAACCGATAATTGAGAGCTCTTCGGGAACCTTGCGGCCCATCTCAAGGCGAGCAGCATCGAGAAAGCCCAGAGCAAGCAAGTCAGTGACACAGAACGCACCATCGATCGCCGTATCGGTAAGCAACTCGCAAGCGGCCTTGTATCCGCTCTCGTAGCTCGTCGGGCTATCGGACCAGGCCACAACCTCGACGCCTTCAATACCCATTCGTTGGGAAAAGGCATGGGCTCGCCGTGTCTGTGCCGGTGTCTGGCTGCTGCCGGAGACTACGGCAACCTTCTTGCATCCTGCCTCAACCAGGCGCATGGCCGCAAGGTCCGCCCCATGTGAATCGTCGCTGAGAACCATATTGGTGTCCGTGCGATCGAGCCTCTGATTGATGAGAATCAGCCGGACACCATTGGCAATGCACTCATCAACAATCGATGCGGGCGGCTCGCCAGACAGGACCACGATCGCTTGGACCCTGAACTCGAACAGCAGCTCGATCAACGGCGCGATGTCTTTGCGAGCATCGGCCGCATTAAGCAGCAAGCACTGCAGCCCGCGGCGCAAGAGCCCGATACTCAGTAGGTCAAGCTGTTTCGAAATAAAAGGAGAGCCGAGATTGGCGCCAACGACGCCGATCAGATTGGATCGGTCGCTGTTAAGGCCCTGGGCGAGGCGATTGACCCGATAACCGAGTTCTCGCGCTGCTTTCAGAACCTTTCGCCTCACAAGCTTCGAGACGCTGCCACCTGGAGTGAACGTCCGTGACACGGCGGAGCGGGAAACACCCGCCCGCTTGGCTACATCTTCAGCTGTTACAAACGTCGTTGCCATATGCCGCTTTCAACAAATTCAGAGCGGCTATCACAGGCCACAAAGCTTCGAGTTTTCCAACTGGAAAATTTCGCGACCGGTTCGCGCTGCGTGATATCGGGATTCGCCGGCGGCTCAAGCCTTGGTGCGGAGAAGACGCATGTCCTTAAAACGGAGCGTTTATTCCATCGCTCGATCAGGGGACTGCAAGCCTGTTCGAAAAATATCAGTTCTCATGAAAAATAAGCCTGTAAAAACAACATTCTATTCATTGCTCACGTGTGCAATTTTCTGTTGACAAATATGCCGTTTGCGTGGATCATGCATTCTATAAGCGGGAGTATATGGAACAAATATTCCATTTGCTCTCAAGGCAAGCGTGCCGGAAGGAGCCGGCCAGCTTGGTGGGAGGCGGACCGCGACGGTCCACCTTGGGAGGACATTTTTCGTAACCCCTGTTGGGCGAGACCGTGGTGTTTCCGCGGACGGCTAGTTGCGCCGGGAGTCTCGGCCGATCCGCCCGGGCTGCGAAGATGACGCGATGGGAGGAAGGGTTGAGTTTTTACAGTGAAACCATGAAAGTAGAGGCGTCTAAGAAGGCCGCACTCGCAGCACCATCCAACTGGCAACGGTGGCGGTATCGTCTGAAGATTGCCTTGCGCGAGCCAACAACACTCGTCGGCATTCTTGTGGCCCTGCTCTTTACCTACCTCATAGTCGTGCCGATCATATCGATCGTGCTCGACGCAGTTAGAGTGCAGTTTGGTCATGAGCGCCGCCTCGGCAAGGAGGTTGGGGACCTTACCCTTTACTATCTCGACCGGGCATTCTTCTCGCCGGTTGCCTCCGATCTCTTCTGGCACCCGCTTCTCAATACGCTGACAGTTGCGCTTGGCGCGATCGCCCTGTCTCTTGTGATCGGGACGACACTCGCATGGCTGATCAGCAGGACGGACATGTTCGGCCGCCGGTGGTTTGCGACCGCGCTCATCGTGCCTTACATGCTTCCAGCCTGGACATTCGCGCTTGCCTGGACAACCTTGTTCAAGAACCGCACGATTGGCGGCACACCCGGTTGGTTCGAAGCGATGGGTATGACCCCACCCGACTGGGTCGCCTATGGCCGCTTCCCGATCACGATCATCCTGGCACTGCACTATACCCCGTTCGTCATCCTGCTTTTCGGTTCGGCCCTGCGCCGGTTCGATTCACAGCTCGAAGACTCGGCGCGCATCCTTGGCGCCCGCCGGTATCAGGTCGCAATCCAAATCATCCTTCCGCTGATGCGCCCGGCACTTCTCTCATCGATGGTTCTGATCTTCGCAAAGTGCCTGGGCGAATTCGGCGTTCCCTATGTGCTCGGCCTGCCCGTAAAGTTCGAGGTACTCTCGACATCGCTCTTTCGCAGCATCGCGTCACGCCAGACAGGTGTCGCCGGCGTTGTGGCAGCCTCGATTATGGTCATCGGCATCATCACGCTCATGATCGATGCGCGCTTGGTGCGAGAAGCCCGGAGGTTCGTCACCATTGGATCGAAAGGGTCGATGAACCGGCAAAGCCGGCTGGGCAATATGCGCATCCCGGCAACCGCATTCGCAGCGGCGATCTTTGTTCTGAGCGTCGGCCTGCCGATCCTGACCCTTGCGCTCTCTACAGTCATGAAGATCCCCGCGCAGTTCACCTTCGACAATTTTACGCTGGACTATTGGATCGGCACTAACCTCGACACCGTGGCGTTGCAGAGCGGTATCCTGCTAAGCCCAGACCTTTGGGCGGCGGCCAAGAACACCCTGCTGATTGTCGGTCTTGCGTCACTGACATCAGGAATTCTTGGCCTCTTCGTCGGCTATGTCGTGATCCGCACACCGGTTCGCGCACTATCCGTCTACCTTCGCCAGGTCACTTTCCTCCCATACCTCGTTCCAGGCATTGCGTTTGCCGCTGCCTATCTTTCGCTCTTCGCAGTGCCTCGGGGCCCGATGCCGGCGCTTTATGGAACGGTGACCATTCTTGTGCTCGCTCTCATTGCCGATCAGATGCCCTATGCCTCGCGCGCTGGCATTTCGGCGATGACGCAGCTTGGAAAGGATCCCGAAGAGGCCGCGCAGATCGCCGGCGCGGGTTGGCTGCGACGCATGGTCTCGATCGTGATCCCGATCCAGAAGGGGTCGCTGGTAACAGGTGTCCTCCTGCCGTTCATATCAGGCATCAAGGGCCTCAGCCTCTTCGTCATCCTCGCTGTGCCAAGCACGGATGTCCTTACGACCTACTCGCTACGTCTGGTCGATTACCACTACACGCAGGCCGCCAATGCGGTCGTCCTCATCATCGCTGGCATCGCCTATTTCGGCACGCTGCTGGCCCAGAAACTCACGCGCACAAATCTTGCAGAAGGACTTGGAAGCTGATGCCCACTATCAACCTGCGCGGCGCGCAAAAGAACTACGGCATGAACTCGGCAAATGCCGTTTCCGATCTCGATCTGGAAATCCGTGATGGCGAATTCATGTGTCTCCTTGGCCCTTCGGGCTGCGGCAAGACCACGACATTGCGAATGATCGCGGGGCTGGAAAACCTCTCCGGCGGCGAGATCAGGATTGGCGAGCGCGTGATCGACTCCGTCGCCGAGGGGATATTCGTTCCTCCGGAAAAGCGGGAGATGGGCCTCGTCTTTCAGAGCTACGCACTCTGGCCCCACCTGACGATCGAGCGCAACACCGACTTCGGCTTGCGCTTGCGCAAACTGCCGAAGGCCGAGCGTGAGGCGCGTGTCGACAAGGTGATGCAGGCGCTCGATATTGCCAAGTATCGCGAACGCTATCCGTCGCAACTTTCCGGCGGCCAGCAGCAGCGCGTGGCGCTTGCGCGCATGCTTGCGGTCAACCCGGGCGTCCTGCTTCTGGACGAGCCCTTGTCGAACCTCGATGCCAGGCTTCGTCTCGAGATGCGCGCAGAGCTCAAGCGACTGCACAAGGAGTTCAAGACAACCATCGTCTTCGTCACTCATGATCAATGGGAAGCGATGACGCTCGCGACCACGATTGCCGTGATGAACGAGGGCACCCTCCAGCAAATGGGAACCCCGAACGACATCTATGACCGGCCGGCCAACCGCTTCGTTGCCGAGTTTGTCGGAAGTCCTCCGATCAATATCCTGACCTTCGGCAAACCCGGTGCCTCCGATATTGCCGACAAGGCCGAAGCCTTTTTTTCTGCACGTTATTCAGCTTTGCGGGGCATCGGTTCGGTTGGCGTCAGGCCGGAGGCAATGGGCTACGTCACCAGGATCGAGGACGTGCCTCAAGGTGAATTCTCCGCAGAAATGGCGGTTACCGGCGTGCTGCCGACGGGGGGCAGCTGGATCCTTGAACTGAAAAGCGACAACCACACGCTCTTTTTGACCACCCACGCTTTGCCGCGTCTCGAAGGAGGCGAGCGCGTGTTTTTCCACGCCCCGCCTGAAGCGCTCCATGTCTTCGACGCGCAGGGAGATCGTCTCATCGAGGCAGACGCATTGTTGCGCGCTGGCGTTTTGAACTGACTGAATAACGTTCTTGCTGAAGGAGGAGCAGTATGAAGCGAATGATGAAAGACAGTGCTCGCAGGTTGCTTTGCGCGGCATCAATCGTTGCGACAACGGCAGGAGCTGCAGGCGCCGGCGATGGTTTTGACCTCGACGGGCTCATTGCAGCCGCCAAGAAGGAAAAGCCGATAACGGTCTACGACAGCACCGGCAAGATCGTGGAGATGGCGAAGAACTTCGCCAAGAAATACGGTCTTGAGGCGGAAGGTTCGAAGGTGAAGGCGTCGGCCCAGCTTGAGATGATCATCCGTGAAGCACGTGCCAACAACATTCAAGGCGACGTATCTATCATCAGCGACGCGCCTGCCGCCGTCGCCCAGCTTATCCCGCAGGGTTTTGCGGAAAGCTGGCTGCCGCCCGACCTTGCCGCCAAGATTCCCGTCGAATACCAGGATCCCTTGACCGTGGTCACAAGCGCCAATGTTTGGTCCTACAACACCGCGCTTTTCGACAGGTGTCCGGTCGGCAACATTTGGGAGCTCACCGAGCCGAAGTGGAAGGCTAAGGTGGCAATGCAGGATCCTCTCGGAAAAGCTTCCTATGTCGACTGGTTCAACCAGATGGCGAAGCACGGGGACGAAGAGGTCAGGGCGGCCTATAAGGCGCGCTACGGAAAGGATCTGCAAACAACTGAGACAAGCGCTACAGCGGCCTGGGTCAAGGCGCTCGCCGCAAACGCGCCGCTTCTGACTGATGCCGATGCCGCCGCTGCCGATGCGGTTGGCGCGCCAGGCCAGTCGCAGCCTTTCGTGGGGTTGATCAGCTCTGCCAAGTTCCGCGACAATGCTGACAAGGGCATGAAACTCGGGCTCTGCAAGGACCTGAAGCCATGGCTCGGCTGGCTTTACCCGGGCGTCGGCCTGATTACCAAGGGAACCGACAGCCCGAACGCGGCCAAGCTCTTCGTCCACTTCATCATGACAGAAGAAGGCATCACCCCACAGGCGATCGACGGGAAAATGTCGACGAACAAGGATGTCAAGCTGCCGGCGGACGAGCCTTCGGGAATTGGCGCCACGCTGAACCAGCTGCTGCCCTATTCCATGGCGACGAGCCTTGACGACTGGGATGCTCGTGAGACGTGGCAGGACTTCTGGCGAATGAACTACCAAAAATAAAATTGGTGTGGGAGGAAATAAATGACGAACTTGAAGAAGGTCAGGGCTGCCGGACTCGCCTATGTTGCAGCAATCTCCGTCGCTTCCATGGCCGGCGAAGCGGCCCGAGCCGCTGAGGCATTCGATCTCGGCGCGATGATCGAGGCCGCCAAACAAGAGCCGCCGATCACCGTCTACGCGGTGACCGGCAAGATCGTTGATACCGCCCAAGCCTTTACCAAGAAATATGGGGTCCAGGCGAGCGGCAAGAAGGTCAATGAGGCGACACAGGTCGAACTGATGATCCGCGAGCGCCAGGCGGGCAATGTCGTCGGTGATGTCAGTGTTGCAACGGATGTCGCTTCTGCAATGGGCGAACTGTTGCCCGAAGGAATTGTGACGAGCTGGACGCCTCCGGACATCGAGGCGGATATCCCTGAAAAACTTCGCAATCCGCTGACGGTTGTGTCCGACGCACATGTTTGGACCTACAATACCGAAAAATACGCTAAGTGCCCTGTCACCAATATCTGGCAGCTGACCGAACCGCAGTGGAAGGGAAAGCTCGCCATGCTCGACCTTTTTGACAAGCCGCTCTACGCTGACTGGTTCAATCAGATCGAGATGCATCACGACGCCGAAGTGGCCGAGGCATACGAAGACCTCTACGGCAAGAAGCTGGATACCGGCGGTGCGACCGCCACCGCCGCCTGGGTAAAAGCTTTCGCCGAAAACGGGCCGCTTCTTTCGGATTCGACGACGGTCGCCGATGCTGCCGGCGCGCCAGGGCAAGCCGATCCGTTCTTCGTCATTACCTCGACAGCGAAGTATCGCGACAACGAGGCCAAGGGCCTGAAGCTCGGCCTGTGCGCCGGGGTCAAGCCATTTTCCGGCTTCCTCTATCCGGGTTTCGGTCTGATTGCCACCCAGACGAAAAGCCCGAATGCGGCCAGGCTCTTCGTCCACTATTTGATGACCGAGGAAGGAATTGCACCCCAGACTGTCGACGGGAAAATCTCTGGCAATTCGAAGATAAACCTGCCCTCGGACGAGCCGTCCGGTGTTTCCGGGCATATCGACGAGCTCATGGCATTCGATGCATCCACGGCGGCGGCTGATCTCGACAAGCGCGAGAGCTGGCAAGACTTCTGGCGGACGAATTACCGCAAGTAATCGCCGGTCAGAGTCAACAGGGGAGGAAGCAATGAGAAGCCTGACAAATCTGAAGTGCGTGGCGATTGCCGCCCTGGCGGCTGCCGCCTCAGCAATTCCGGCCGCAGCCGCCGACGAATTCGATCTTGATGCTCTCGTCAAGGCGGCAAAAGGCGAGAAGCCAATCAACGTCTATGACAGCACCGGCAAGATCGTAGAGATGGCGGAAAACTTCACCAAAAAGTACGGCATCAAGGCAACAGGAATGAAGGTCTCGGCAAATAGCCAGCTGGAGATGATCATTCGCGAGAGCCAGGCGAACAATGTGCAGGGCGATGTCGTCCTGATCACCGATGCGCCGGCCGCGCTCGCGCAGCTTCTTCCGGAGAAATTCGTCGAAAACTTTGTCCCGGCCGACAAGGCATCGACGATACCTCCACAGTTCCAGGATCCATTGGCGATTTCGACCAATGCCAATGTCTGGGCCTACAATACCGAGGCCTATGAAAAGTGCCCAGTCGCCAACATCTGGGAACTGACGGAGCCCAAGTGGAAGGGCAAGGTTGCGGTCATCGATCCGTTGACGAAAGGCAACTATACCGACTGGTTCAATCAGCTGGAGGCCCACGGCAGCGAGGCCGTGGCCGCGGCGTACAAAGCTCAATTCGGCAAGGATCTGGAAACCGGCGAGAAGAGTGCTGCTGCGGCCTGGATCAAGGCTTTCGCTCAAAACGGGCCACTTGCAACGGATAGCGATGACAAGGTCTCGGAAGCGGTTGGCGCGCCGGGGCAGAAGGACCCGTTCTTCGGGCTGTTGAGTTCGGCAAAGTTTCGCGACAACCAGGACAAGGGATACAAGCTCGGCATTTGCACCACACTCGAGCCTTGGGTGGGTTGGAACTACGTCAAGCTCGGGCTGATTGCGGCGAAGACTGAGAGCCCGAACGCCGCCAAGCTCTTCATCCATTACATTCTGACAGAAGAAGGCTTCGCGCCGCAGATGAAGGACGGCAAGCTCCCGACGAGCACGGCAATCAAGATGCCCGACGACGAGCCATCCGGGTTGATGAGGGTCTCGACCAAGCTGCAGGCCTACGATTCCTCCACAGGGCTCGACGATTTCGACCGGCGCGAGGAATGGCAGGATTTCTGGCGGATGAATTACACAAAATAGCTGGAACAGGCGCCGCATTGCCGGCGCCAGCCGACATTAGCCTCGCATATCAGGTGGATTACAGAAAATGAAGAACCGCGCTCATGGCGATCCGTCGCATTTGGACGAAAAAGCAATTGCCCGATCAAAAAGGCTCACCGAGATTGCCAAGGGCGCGGCACTTGCCGTTCACGATCCTCTGATCAAGGCATTCCGATCAAACGTCGCCGTTGACTACAAGGTCGATCTCCACGACGTCGTTACTGTGCATGACAAGCAGGCGGAAAATACGATCCGGAATTTTATCCTGGAGCACGAACCGGATTCCGCAATCATGGGCGAAGAGGGCGGACAAACCGGTTCGGGCCATATTCAATGGTATGTCGATCCGATCGATGGCACCTCCAACTTTGCAAGAGGGCTTGCATTCTGGTGCGTCTCTGTCGCTGCAGTCATCGAGGGCCGCGTCGTGGCCGGCGCCATATACGATCCTGTGACAGAGTTCATGTTTTCCGCGGATGTGAGCCGCTCCTATCTTAATGGCAAAATCCTCCAATCTCGCTCCATCCCGGATGAGACACACGCGACCCTGATAACCGGCTATCCTGTTTCGCGAGACTTCCGGATCGACGGTCGGGATGCAGCGCTCGCCAATCTAGGGGAGCTAGTCGAGACTTTTTCGACGGTGCGCCGTCCCGGCAGCGCTGCGCTCAGTATCGCCCACGTCGCTGCCGGATGGGCCGATGCTGCCACGGGATTCGGCGTCAACGCTTGGGACGTTGCGGCAGCAACGCTCATTCTCAGGAACGCGGGAGGCCGATACTATCCCCTGACCCTCGGGAAAGTCCCCGCCGATTCGACCGAGTTCCTGTGTCCGGGATACATCGCGACGGGGCAGGGCGCGATATATCCGACATTGGAGCGCGTTGCACGCCAGATCAGCGAAACTAGAATTGCCAAGATGGCTGCCTAGGGGAACATGCGCGCCTCGCGCCGCACGAAACCCCGCGTTGGAGCCGGGGCCAAACCTGCAGCCAGACAATGGAGAAGAGATGAATATATCAGAACGTAGCAATGACGCAGGCGCGGAGACTCTCCCGAAGCTCAGCCTGATTTACGAAGCGCACCCGCTTTACGGCGTGAATCTTTTCATATCCGGGAAAGAAGGAGCGAGCGATCTCGAACTCCTGCGAAACAGGGGGATCACCACCGTCGTTAACTGCGCGGTCAATCTCGACTTCAACTTTGTTGAAAGGCCCAATTTGGTGTCGGATCACCCGGGAAGCATCTATGGTCCGGGGGAAATCCGCTACTACAAGATCGGGCTGATCGACGGGGCCGGTAATCCCGATACGCAAATGGTCGCTGCTCATTATATCTTGCGTGCTGCACTCGAGCAGGTGTTGCCTGACAAGCCGTCTTATCCGCGACGCGAGCGAGGCAGCGTCCTCATCAACTGCCGTGGCGGCCGGTCACGTTCTGTTGCAGTCGTCTCGTTATTTCTGCACCTGACACTGCCGTCGCAGTTTCCGACGCTAAAGGACGCGATCGCTTTCGTTCGGTTGCGCCGTGAGCTTCCCGTCGAGGAATATTACAAGGCTCCGAAGCCAGTGCTTGCCGAGGCAGCTGAGCGCGCAGCCGGCTGGATCAAGATGATCGAAGCGGCGTCGCCGGAGGAACGGAATTGAAACATCGACCGCAGCCAAAAATGCTGTCAGCCATGGCTAGGTCACCAGGCTGGCCCTGTGCCCCGAATGATCTCGAGGCGTTCAAGCAGATGATTGCTGCACGCCTGATCGTCTTTCCGGACCGGTTGGAACGGGTGGTAAGGCTTGCTCTCGACAAGCCAGAGGCTATCGCCTTTGGAACGCTGCAATCGGTGGCACGGGAGTGCGCAGTCGCAAACGCCACCGTCTTTCGAGCTGCTCAAGCCGCCGGCTTTGGTGGATTTGCCGATTTCCGGATGATGTTCATTCGATATGTCCGGTCAAGGCATAAGGAAAAATGAACCAGTGCCGGGATTGGACACCTCGCCACAGCCAGCAATCCAGGTTGGAAGGAGAGAGCCGGGTTTAACCGACTATCCGGAAAGATGGTATCGGGCCCAACGGCGCGGATGTCTAAATGGTCTTTGCCATTATGATAGGCGGCAGCCGCGCGATCTCGTCGAAACCAAGTTTGCGGTAGAAGTTCACGACCGCCTCGTTCGTGTGATTGATGCCGAGGTGAACTCCGTCGGTGCCGGCAGCTTTGAGGGAGATCAAAAGCTGGTTCAATAGGGTAGTCCCAAGGCGCCTTCCTTGGGCTTCGGGCAGGAGATTGATATGCAGGTGTGCGGGGAAGCGCGACACGATTTGACTTGGCGAAAGCTCCGGATTCTTGATGTAGTCCAGCACGTATTGATCACCTGAAGCTAATGGCTTTCGGTCCGCGAGTTGCCGGCGTAACTCTGGCCACCAAGCACTTTCCAGCTCCGCCTCGAAGCTGGCGGTGTCCGCAACGCCCACCGCATAGCCGACAACTTGGCCGAGACGCGTCAGTACGAAAGCGATTTCAGGGTTGAATGTCAGATAGGGTAGGGCCCAGATAAGCCCTGGGTAGCGGTGGTCGCTGTAAAGGCTTCGGCCATCGCGACCCGCGGCGGCGGTCCGCACGCAGATGTCGAGAATTGCTTCCGCGTCGCAATGTTCCGCCTTGCGAATATCGAACCCTTCGATCATGCGAGCACCTTGTTGGACACACCCTGCAAAGCTGCATCAAACCTCTCCCAGGAATCAGCCATTTCAATCAGTCTTCTGTCCCGCCGTGCCTCGTCTATCTTGATGGCGGTCAGGCCAGCTTCCAGCGCGTCGATGACACCCACTGGAAGGGCGGCACCGTGCAGGAGATTTTTCGCGATATCGGCGGCCATCTGATCGTCGGCACCATAATGGTCGCTCTCGTCTCCCGCGTAGCGTCGTTCGGCCAGCAATTGGCCTGTCGATGCAGCGTGGACAGTGAAGTTGTTGCGGACGAAATCTCCTTCCGCAGTGCCTTTCGAGCCTACGACACAGAAGCGGCGGAACTGGTTCGGAACGTTCAGATTTGCGTGAAACGCCATCGTAGCCCCGTTTTCGTATTCGATAAGGGCTGTCTGATAGTCAATAATATCGGCGTCGCTGTCGAAGACCCTTTCCGTGGTGTTCCACGCGCTCGGCTTGCGGAAATATTGATCGCGCTCGGCATTCGTCATCATCTCCGGTGCGTTTTCCGGCACAAAGGATTTGCGACCACCGAAGCTTGAGACCGCGCTTGCTCTCTTGCCGACGACGCTCGCATAGATGTCCAAATCGTGGCAGCATTTCTCGAGGATATAGGGACCTGCAAGGCGCTCGTAACGTCTCCAATCGCGCATGAAGAAGGCGCCGTGATAAGGGGCGATATGCTCGGATGCCTCGATTGATACGACCTCGCCGATCTGGCCCGTCGCCTGGGCGTGGCGAAGATCGCGATAAAGGTCGGAATAGCGTAGAACCAGACCCACAAGCACCTGGTCCCTACCGTACTGCGCAAGAAGCGTGGCAAGCTCGAGCGTCTGCGCCTCGTTAACCACCACGGGCTTCTCCGTGAAGACTTTGAGGCCGCCGCGCAGTCCACTCTCTATATGCCCGAGATGAAACGTATTGGGCGAACCGACCATCAACAGGTCGGCGCCCGACTTAGCCACCATGTCATCGACCGTGTCGAACCGTCGCGAAACGCGAAGGCCCGTTTTTTCGATCTGCTCCAATCCGGCGGGCTGGGGATCCACGAGCCCGACGATCGTCAGGTCCGGAATTGCCTTCTGGAAGGACTGAAGGACGTTTGCCATACGATAGCCAAGGCCGGCGACAGCAACTTTCATAGGGATCTCCGATGCTTGTCAGTGGTCGAAATGCGGCTAGCCAGCCACTCGATCAAATTGCGTTTCTGGGTCAATGGGGGTCTCGCGGCCGCGCATGAGTGACAGGCGCCGAAAATCGGGACTTCCGTGTGCGATGACCGGAAGCATCGCCGCACCGACCGCCGAAGCGCTCGGGCCGAGCGTACTCGTCAGCAGTCTTGGTATTTCGCGCTTTCTGCGTGCCGAGACGGACGACATCAGAGGGTATGTGCGGTCAACCAGAGAGCCAAGGATCGTCGGCGATACCGTTCCTCCGACAATTACCGTCTGCGGATCAAACAGATTCTCGATGATGGAGACGAGCACGCGGAGCCTCTTCGCGTTAAGTTCGAGCCATTGCATCAGTGCAGTGTCTCGTTTCTGGTAGAGCCTATCGAGGGCGCCGTCTGCTTCCAGAAGTTGGACCTCGCAATTCATCGTTTGCGCCAGCTCTTCGAGGGAGAATGGCGTGGCTGCCAAGCCGGCTCTAGGTTGCAATTCACTCGGCCAGTTCAGCAAGCCAATCTCACCGGCGTTGTTGAAGGCGCCCTGGAATGGCAAGCCGTCGATTATGATGCCAGCACCCAGACCGTGACCGATGAACACATAGACGAAATGCGTCAGGTCAACATCGCGCGGCGAACGCAGCTCCGCTATTGCCGCCGATGTTGCGTCGTTTTCGATAATCACCGGCTGACCGGAGGTTCGTTCAAGGGCATCGGCCAACTCGAATGTGCCCCAGTTCTGCCAGCCCGGCGAGCCAACGTAGTGTTCGAAATCGGCTTCCTGCAAAGTCGGCATCGCCACGCCGATCCCCCAGCAAGGCGTGCCCTCGCATCGCTCGCTGAGCTCCCTCGCGACGCTGGACATCAAGGTGACTGTCTTGTCGGGATCAATCCAGGGACTTGCGTTGTCGATGCGGATAACTTCCCGACCCCTGAGGTCGCACAAAACACCCGACAACCGATCCCGGTCGAGATGAAAGCCGATCGAACATCCGGCGCCGTCGGCCAACGTCAAGAGCTTCTGCGGAGCACCGCGCCCGCCGGCCGCAAGACTTGTTTCGGTGATCAGGCCGCGGTCGATGAGGTCACGGGTAATGTTGGAGATGGTCTGTGGCTGCAAGCCGGTCAAATCGACCAGGTCGCCTCGGCGGACTTCGGATTTCTGGCGGATGAGGTCGAACACGAGTCGCCGATTGTAGCGCCCGGAATAGGTGTGGTTGTTCCCAGAAATCGCCACCGATGCCCCCATTAATCCATTTAATGGATGATATAATAGCAATGATATGCCTGTCTAGCCCGCACATTCACTGATATTTTTAATTCCAACGGACAATATGCGGTTGCCAACCGGATATTAATGCCATTTAATAGATTTATTGAATTTGGCAATAACAAAGGGGAGCCGTCAATGATTGAAAAGTCTTGGGTTGCAGCGCTGTTTGCAGGGGTGGCGCTTTTTGCGGGCCACGGCATGGCGGCCGACCTTGTCGTTTACACGTCTCACGGCGAAACGACGTCGGGGCCGGTGCTCGATGCGTTCAAGAAAGTCCGACCCGATATCAACGTGACCGTCGTGCGCGGCGGAACGGGCGAGGTTGTCGAACGTCTGCGGGCTGAATCAAAAAACCCGACGGCTGACGTGCTTTGGGGTGGCCCGACCCAGACTTTCGACGAAAACGGGTCTCTTTTCCAAGCTTATGAAAGCAAGACGGACGGCGATATGATCACCGTCGATCCAAACCACATCTGGCATCCTTATACGGTTCTGTTGCAGCCGATCATCGTCAGCACGAAGCGCGTGAATGCCGATAATCTTCCTAAAACACAAGCGGATCTGGTCTCGGACAAATGGAAGGGGCTTGGATCTCTGATCATTCCTGATCCGGCAAAATCCGGAACGGGGTATACAATTCTGTCAGCGCTTGCTGGGCAGATGGGATGGGAGTTTATTGGCAATCTTTCCAAGGGCGCTCGCATCGCGCCGGGATCCGATGATGCCTTCAATGCGGTTCGGGACGGTGAGGCGGCCGTCGGCTGGATCAACGAGGATCTGGGCGCAAAATGGAAGGCCGCGGGACTGCCGATCGACGTTATCTATCCCACGGACGCTGTGACCGGTCAGGTTGATGCGCAGGCGATCGTCGCTGGTGCCCCGCATGTTGACGAAGCAAAGGCATTTATCGATTTTCTCGGATCAAAAGGCTCCCACGAAGTCGTGCGCGATGCAACCGTCCGACGTTCGGCCCGCAACGATGTTACGCCGCCTAGCGTTCTACCCGCCATTGGCGGCCTCAATATCGTCTCTCCCGTCGATCCCAAGCAGGTCGTCGTCGCGCGTTTCCAGGAACTGAACGGCAAATGAGGTTCTGGCGCGATAATTGGTTTCTCTTTTCGATTGTCGCGCTTCTCGTTTGTGTCGCGACTATTCTGCTGCCTCAGATACGGCTCCTAAGCGCCTCCGTCATCGGTGATGGAGGTCGCTTCTCGATCGTTCACCGGGCGGCGGGCTTGGAACCTGTTCCTGAAATGACGAGCCAGTTCGCGCCTGACATCGTCGAAAAGAACAAGGCATTGCGGGTCACCAAGTCCGGGCAGTTCGCTCTCGATATCCTGCATGTCGACCAGACGACAATTTTATTGCGCGCGGATAAACCGATCGTGGTGGCTCCGCAGGGGAACAGCCAACTCGTAGTCTCCGTAGACGGACTTCGTCTTGTTGTCAGTCAGCAAGCCCCACGCGGTCTCTTCAACAAGGCAGCGCCTCAATCGCTTTCCGGTCAGGCGAACCCGGACGGCAGCCTGGCCTTGCGCCATGCCCAAAATGCCTATCTCATTTTCGAGGCCACTGAACCGACGATCACCGCATCCAACTACCTGGCGTTCGTTACTGGTCGGGACACGTTGCGAGCGACCATGAACAGCCTCATCGTGTCACTGGCGGCCACGGCGATCGCCGCCATGCTCGGGGTTTCACTGGCCTATGTCGTCGCGCGCTTCGATGTCCGCGGATCAACTGCGATCGTGTTCCTGACGACGATGGCGTCGGTGTCGCCGCCATTCCTCGGCGCCTATGCTTGGCGGCTCCTTCTGGGGCGCAACGGTGTGGTGACGTCCTTCCTCGGGATCGATTTCACCATCGTTGGGATCCACGGGGTGATATGGGTCATCGCCTGGCTCGTTTTCCCGGTCATTTTCCTCTTGAGTCATAGCGCGTTCTCAGGACTGGATGCTTCCCACATCGAGGCTGCCGAAAGTCTCGGCGCAAGGCCGACGAAGACGCGTTTTTCCATCGAGATACCGCTGGCCATGCCGGGCATCATAACAGGACTTTACCTTGCTACCATGGCGGCCCTGTCGGATTTCGGAACGCCGAGGATTATCGGACTGGATCTCAGCGTCCTTCCGGTTCTGATCTATACGTCGTTCCTCAGCGAGGCTGGACGAAATCCCGCGCTTGCCGCCACAGGGTCCGTCGTTCTCGTCGCAATTTCCAGCCTCTTTCTCATGGCGCAGCAGATCTATCTCGCCAGACGGGGCTTTGCAGTCGTGTCGGCACGTCGACCGGAACGCCGGAAACTATCGGCGACCGGACAGGTGGCGGCTTGGATCTTTGCATCGACGGTTCTGTTCTTTGCCTTCGTCCCACATCTCACGGTACTCGCAACAAGCTTCATGGAATGGCGTGTTGGGCTCCCTCGGTTCTCGCTGACGCTATCGAACTACGCAACGATGTGGCGGAGCGGATTGACCTCCGCCTGGGTCACGCTGTCACTGGGATTTGCCGGTACGATTGTGGCGTTCGCCGCCGGTCTTGGCATTGCCTTTGTTCTCGTGCGCAAACGTTATCCCCTGATTGCGCCAGCGCTGAGCATGACTGTGATGATGCCTTATGTGATTCCGGGCACTGTCCTCGGCATCGGCCTGATCATGATGTTCAATGAGGCGCCTCTGCGACTGACAGGGACATGGTTTATCCTTGCCCTTGCTTATGTGATCCGGAACTTGCCTTTTACAGTAAAGGCCTCTGAAGCATCCCTTCGCCAGGTTCACCCTGCCCTTGACGAGGCTGCACTCAGCCTCGGAGCCCGCCCGTTCAAAGTGTTCATGAGCGTAACAGCGCCGCTTATGCTTGCTGGAGCGATCACAGGAGCCACGCTCACATTTCTGCATATCGTCACCGAACTGTCCTCGACAATTGTGCTTTACCGGCCGCCGTGGAAACCAATGACTGCCGTCATCTTCGAGAACACACTGGTCGATGCCGACTTCGGCGTATCGGCCGCCCAAACAATCCTTCTCATGATGATCATATACATCCCGCTTTATCTGGTCGTGCGCTATGGCCAGTCGCAGAGGTTACAGAATGCCTGATGCCATCCATCCAGTACGGCCTGCACGCGGCTGCGAGGTCAATATCCGGTCGGTTTCGAAGGCCTACGGTCACGTCACGGTGCTTAAAGATGTCTCAATGACCGTGAGGCCCGGCGAGTTCTTTACGCTTCTCGGCCCTTCGGGTTGCGGGAAGACGACGCTATTGAGGGCGATCGCCGGATTCCACCCCATTAATAAGGGGCAGATTGAATTCGATGCGAGAGACGTCTCAGCACGTCCGCCGTGGGAGCGCGATATCGGCTTCGTGTTCCAGAATTATGCACTTTGGCCGAACAAGACCATTTTCGAGAATGTTGCCTACGGTCTGCGGCTTCGCAAGGTTAGCAAGAGTGACATTTCGCGCCGCGTTCGGGACGTGCTCGAGCAGGTCCAGCTTCGAAATGTCGAAGACCGCTACCCTGCTGAAATGAGTGGTGGCATGCAGCAGCGCATTGCGATGGCACGTGCACTGGTGATTGATCCGCCGCTGCTGTTGCTCGATGAGCCCATGTCCAATCTGGACGCCCGGCTGCGCGTGTCGCTGCGGCAGGAATTGCGTGAGTTGCAACAGCGGATCGGCGTGACGGCGATTTATGTGACGCATGATCAGGAGGAGGCTCTTGAACTATCTGACCGGATCGCTGTCATGAATGGTGGGGTGGTCGAGCAGCTTGCCGTGCCCGAGGACATTTATGCACGTCCCGTCTCGCGCTTCGTGGCCGAATTCGTCGGTGATGCCAATTTTCTGGAGGGCAATGCTGAAGGCGTGGGCTTCCGTCTTAACGACGGTCGCACGATGGCCGTTCACACCGGCGATGTTCAGGGCGCATCCACACTGTTCATACGGCCGGAGCGCCTCCGAATGACGACGGCAGGCCACGGCGATATTGATGCCGTCGTGGAAGACATTCGCTATGTAGGGCGTAGCTTCGTGCACCGAATGGCGTTGGGGCAAGAGCTGTCGGTTTGGGTCGACGCGCCAATGCGGCTGAAAAACGGGCAGCTTATGGGCCTCGACTTTACGGATGCAACCTTTCTAAGGAGCCAGCCTTGAAGGATACCGAGATCGATCACCTGTTCCTTGCTGCTAAGCAGGCCGCGCGAGTAGGCGGGGCAGAACTTCTCGCTCGCTTCGGTCGCCTGGAAATCAATGCTGTCAGCCAGAAGGGGCACGCGGATTATGTGTCCGAAGCGGACACGGCGGCAGAGGTCGCTATTCTGGAGGTTCTCAACGGGGCCGCCACTGGACACGCATTTCTGGGAGAGGAAACGGGTTATCACGCGGGTGAGAAGCCGGAGACCTGGGTCGTCGATCCCTTGGACGGGACAAGCAATTTCGTGTGGGGCATTCCGTATTTTGCCGTCAGCATCGCGTTGTGCGACGAAAGCGGTGAAGTACTCGGAGTGGTCTTCGATCCCGTTAGAAACGAGATGTTCTCGGCCGTTAGGGGAAGGGGGGCCTGGATCAACGACGTCCGAGTTCCATTGCTTTCAGCAAAACCAGCTGAAAGCGCGCTGGTGTCGATTTCATTGCCAGTCCCTGGGCAGTTGAAATGCATAAGCAAGGAACAGTTCTTAGCCGGCCTGCAATCGATCATGGATACGGCAGCAGGCGTGCGCCGGCTCGGCTCGGCCGCTCTCGACTTGGCCTATGTGGGTAGTGGGCGCCTCGATGGCTATTTCGAAGACGGTTTGAGCTACTACGATCTCGCGGCAGGCAAACTGTTCGCACTTGAGGCAGGGGCAACGGTCACCAACTTTGCGGGCGATGCTACAAGGGAGGGATCGATTGTAGCGGCGCAAAGCTCGGTGCATTCTTGGCTCACTGGCGTCTTCAAGTAGACCAGTTCGTATGACGTGCTAGGGGATCAATGAGTTAGGAGCAGGAAATCTATCCCGCCATTGTCGCCTGGACCCGTGACGATCGCCCCACTGTCGACGAGATGGTGTGTGTTGTCGTCCAGATGACGGAGGGAGGGCTCCTGCCCGCCGGGCAAGCTGCCGATCATCAAGCTCCTATCCGGCGAGCTTTTAGTTCGCGGCTCGTCTGCCTTCAATGCGGCGTGATGGTACAGGTTCAGCTGCAAGCGTTCCGACGTCGCAGGGAGGTGGACACGATGGCGTTGCCAACTTGATCGGCGCCGCGACACGGGAAAACATTTCTTTGCGACATCGAAGCCGATCCTCGTAAATCTCGCCCAGACTACTATGACGATCCACCGGGGCCCACGTGGAGAATTGCCGTCTCAGCGATGGCGGCTGACTTCGGTGAGCGATTTACGGCGCGCGATGAATTCGCGCAGTATCGGCAGGAAGAAGGCCTTGCTGAACCGGCCAATTGGCGCCTCCGGTTCGAGATAGAACGAGTGACCGATGACGTCGCTGTTGAATTTGTCCATGATGATCCAGAGATGGCGATCTGCATCGAGGCTGGCGCGACGTTTTTCGATTGCCGGGATCTCGAAGGCGAACCGCTCCCGCTCGGCCTGTTTCGTGGTGATCGGGAAAACAGCACCAGGTCACCATCGGCACGCGCTATCCGCACGCCGACCGCGATGGGGCGCTCCTTGCGTCCCTCCGTCTCGCCTTTTCCTGCTTCTCGATGCCAGAGATAAGGATAGCGAATGACGGCTGCGGTCTGGATGTCGTCGTAAACACTCATCGCCCGACCTCGTCGTCCTCTGAATATTGCTCGACCGCGCGCTCCATGTCGGCGAACAAGGCGTCGGACATGGTGTCGATCGACCCGATCGCTCGGGCATCGGCGCCCTTCATGAGCCGCTCGTAGTCGTTTATGTTCAAGATAACGAGACGCGGTTTGCTGCGCTGAGTGATCGTCACGGGATGACGAAGCGCCTCGGCGATGATATCGCCGGACTTCCGCGAAAGATCGCTCGTCGTATAGGATCCCTTTCGGCTGGCCATCTCTTTAATCCTTCGAAGTCGTTCCCCCGGACTATGATCGAAGTGATGCTGTGAAATCCAGCAATTACAGCAATGCTGTATTTGCCGGAAACGAGGCGCCGCTGTTTTGGCGGTGTCTCGTGATCCTGATAAGTCCTGTTCGGGCGAGACCAGATAAGCTCTCGACCATTCCTTACATCCCGGCAGATGCCATGGCGCTGTCGCTGGCTGGCGAACGCTCCTTCAAGGCAATGAGCGTGCAACGATGGATGGCCTTCGCTAATCGTGCGCGCTTGCCGGAGGCTGCCTCTTTCAAGGCGGTGACCGAAACCGTTTAGCGGGTGAACCAAACCTGGTGGATGCTGCCGGAGCGCGAGGTCGTTCCGAAAAAGGTGCTCGAGCGGACCGACCCGCACGTCAAGATGATGACGCCAATACTTGCTATGCACGCGCACTCGCAAAATTCCGAGGCATCTGGGTCAAGGGTTGGTCTTGCGGCAAGGATCAGGCGACAGCAGTGGTTGTACTGCGCAAGACGAGATGGGTCTCAAGAACGCAGCGCACATCACGTATGGCATGGGACTGCAGCATGTCGAGAAGCAGCGAAACGGCGACGCGGCCCGCCTCGACGGACCGGTTCGAAACCGAGGTCAGTGCCGGAAAGGTGACGGCGCCAAGCACGTCATCGCAACCGATGAGGCTGAAATCGGCTGGCACGGAGACATGGTTTTCGGACAGTCCGGCCAGAACGCCCTGCGCCGTCACGTCGTCAAAGGCGACAGCGGCTGTCGCGCCAGTCGAAAGGATCGCCTGGACCACATTGCGCCCGGACTCGTAACTCGGCAGGGCTGCCGCCACGATGTCGACCTCGATGCCGGCCGGTGTTGCCGCACTGCGGATTGCCGCGCGTCGCTGCTTGTTCGACCAGGAATTTGCCGGCCCGCTGACATAGGCGATCCTGCGATGGCCGAGCTTCGCCAGATGCTCGACAGCCTGGCGCACGCCTGAGCTGCTGTCGATGAGGACACGGGGAATGCCCGCGATATCGCGATTGATCAGCACGAGCGGCAACTTTTCGGCATGGGCGCGGATACGGTCTTCCGAAAGTCGCGAGGACGCCAGCACCAGACCCTCGACCTGGCCGGCGAAACGCCCGACGAGCTTGTCTTCCTGCTTCGGGCTTTCGCCGGTATTGCCGAGGAAGATGCAGAAATCGGAGCGGTCCGCTTCGAGCTGGGCAGCCTGAATGAGGGGCGGGAAGAAGGGATTGGCGATATCGGGGACGATGAGGCCGACATTTCCGTGCCGCCCCGTGCTGAGCGCGCGGGCCGTGTGATTGGGAACATAACCGAGTGCCTCGGCGGCCTTCATGATCCTTTCGACGGTTTCCGGCAGCAGCATCCCGGGTCTCGTAAAGGCGCGCGACACACTGGAACGCGCCACCCCGGCCGCATCCGCGACCTGACTGATGGTAACGCCCTTGGCACGCTTTATCATGGTGACCGGAAACCCTTGCCCTCAGGCTCCGCTTACCACGAAGTTCGGAGCCGCATCAATCAACAGGCTCACACTGCCACTCAATCGCTTGACATGCAACCGGTTGCATGGAATTCTGCCTCCAACGAGAACAAAGGGAACTTGACTGGACGCCTCCGTCATTGCGGCCTGCGACGCCTGTTCCCATGTCCTGACGTGGAGACCAATTTGAACCCTGCCACCGTTCACCGTCCGTCGCCGCAAGCAAGCCGGGTCATCGACCGGCTGTCGGTCGAAAGCTTCGCCACACGGGCTGAGATGGGCGCTGCTGCTGCAGCAGACATTGCCGGTGCACTCGTTGGATGTTTGTCACGGCAGTCGAGCGTGCGCATGGTGTTTGCGGCCGCCCCCAGCCAGGCCGATATGCTGTCGGCGCTTGTCACTCAGCCAGGCATCGAGTGGAGGCGGGTGACGGCTTTTCATATGGACGAATATGTCGGCCTCGATCCGGCCGCGCCGGCGCGGTTTGCCAATTGGCTCGACGCCCATGTCTTCACGCGGCTGCCGTTTGCCGCGGTCCACCGTATCACGCCGGAGCCGGATGCCGAGGCGGAGATCGCGCGCTATTCCTCGCTGATGAACGAAGCGCCGATCGACTTGATCTGCCTCGGCATCGGTGTGAACGGCCACATCGCCTTCAACGATCCGCCGGTCGCAGATTTCAACGATCCTCTGGACGTGAAGATCGTCGAGCTGGACGAGGTCTGCCGCCAGCAGCAGGTGGACGACGATTGCTTTCCCGACCTTGGATCGGTGCCGCACCGGGCCATTACGTTGACCGTGCCGCGCCTGCTGCGGGCAGGTCGTCTGTTCTGCGTCGTGCCGGGCGCGGTCAAGCGCGATGCCGTGTCGAAAACCCTCTATGGGCCACTCAGCGCCAATTGCCCGGCCAGCATCCTGCGCAACCATGAGGCCTGCACCCTCTATATCGACAGGGACTCCGACCCCGATGCCTGAGACCGACGCCATTGATGCCGATGCGCTTTGCGCCGATTATTTTGCTGCAACGCAGGCGCTGATGCGCCGGGTGCTGGAAGAGGAGAGGGGGCCGCTCGATCAGGCCGCGTCAAAGCTTGCCGATCAGATCGCCGTCGATCGTCTGATACACATCTACGGGCCGGGTGGTCATTCGAACCTGGCCTCGCAGGAAGTCTTCTTCCGTGCCGGCGGGCTGATGCACATCAGCGCCATCCTCGATGAAGGCACGCTGCTTTCGAACGGCGCGCTGCGCTCCATGGCGATCGAACGAACGCCAGGCTATGGCAAGGTGGTGATCACCAATCAGCGTCTCGGCGAAGGCGATCTGCTGATCCTGGTAAACGCTTACGGGATCAATGCCGCATTGATCGATGCGGCGCTGGAAGCGCGCCGGCGCGGCGTCTTCCTGATCGGCATCAGCTCTTTCCAGCATGCTGCCAACACCTCCCCCAATCATCCGGCCCGCCACCCGACAAAACAGAATCTGCACGAAATCGTCGACATCGCGATCGACTGCAAGGTGCCGATCGGCGATGCCATAGTCCGCGTGCCGGGCATGGGCGAAAACATTGCGGCGGTCTCCACCTTCGCCAACGCCTTCACGCTGAACTGCCTCGTCATCCGCACCGTTGCGAGGCTCGCCGAGCGCGGCATCGAGCCGCCTGTCTGGCGCAGCGGCAATGCGCCGGGCGGCGACGAGGCAAACGCCCGCTTCATTGAAAATTTCCAGGGTCGGGTGAAGGCGCTCTGATGGTCACCGTCGACGGCATCGATCCTCGCAGCCAAAAGGGTATCAGCATCGATATCCTCGACGGGACGATAGCCGCGATCCGACCGGCAGAAAAGACGGACAAGAGCTATCTCTCCACCGGCCTGATCGACCTGCAGGTCAACGGCTTCCGGGGCTTCGACCTCAATGCCGGCGCGGTGACGGAAAAGATCATGCTTTCGCTCTGCGAGGAACTGTTGAGCGTCGGCGTCACCACCTTTCTTCCAACACTCGTCACGGCCTCGGAACAGGCGATCCTCCAGGCGCTCGAGGTGATCGCCAAAAGCCGCGCCGGCCACCGGCTGATCGCCGAGATGGTGCCGGGAGGGCACGTCGAAGGCCCATCGATCTCAAGCATGGATGGTCCGCGCGGCGCGCATCCCTTGGCGCATGTCCGGCCACCCTCAATGGCCGAATTTGAGCGCTGGCAGGAGGTATCCGGCAATCTCGTCACCATGGTGACACTCGCGCCGGAGCTGGAAGGCAGTATCGACTATATCAAGGCCGTAAGCGCAAAGGGCATTCTCGTCGCACTCGGCCATACGGCTGCGACGCCTGATGAAATCCATGCGGCGGCTACCGCCGGCGCAAGCCTGTCCACGCATCTTGGCAATGGCGCGGCGGCCGTCTTGCCACGCCATCCGAACGTCATCTGGGCGCAGCTTGCTGACGATCGCCTGACTGCCAGCTTCATTGCCGACGGCTGGCATCTGTCGGCCGATACGTTCAAGGCCATGCTGCGCGCCAAGGGCATGGAGCGGGCATTCCTCGTATCCGACACGGTGGCGCTCGCCGGCATGCCGGCCGGACTTTACGAGCAATCGATCGGCGGCACTGTCGAGGTCTCGCCGGAAGGTCGGATCGGTGTCGCCGGCACTCCCTATCTTGCCGGCGCCAGCCTGCCGCTT
>Ga0102588_1000470_pt1 | contig 43192 bp, 29 predicted proteins | sample AraplaMF_Col_mMS_FD_76854 | JGI IMG/M metagenome (GOLD analysis project Ga0102588, IMG submission 76854) | Arabidopsis root microbial communities from the University of North Carolina, USA - plate scrape MF_Col_mMS (SPADES assembly) (version 2) | ecosystem: Host-associated > Plants > Roots >...
AGCCAGCCTGCTGGCGATGGGTGCTTGCCGCGAGCACCCATCGCCAGCAGGCTGGCTCCCACCGAAGCGCCGCGCGGCCTCAGGTCTTCGGCTTCTTGCGCCTGACGTACAGCTGCTTGCGCACCGTGGCCACCAGCTCGCCCGAGGCGGTGCGGATGTCGGTTTCGAACCAGCGCAGGTATTTCTCGCCGTTCGCCGTGGCGGCGCGTATCTCGTCGAGCATCGCGTCCTCGATACGGAACTCCGCGAAGACGTCTTCGCGCCCGGGCGCGACGAAACGGATCTCCCCTGCCTGGTCCCACACGATGTAATCGTTGCCGAGACTCTTCAGCGTCATGATCATCCAGAAGGGATCGGTCATGGAGAACAGGTTGCCGCCGAAATGCGTGCGCACGTAGTTGCGGTTGTACCAGGCCAGCGTCAGGCGAACCTTCGCGTAACGGTACGTATCGAATTCGACGACGCGGATACCCGCGAAGAGGAAGGGCGGCCATGCGTTGAGGACGCGCCGGAGCGTGCGTGCTTTCATGCCCGCATGCTAGCGACCGCGGCGATGTGCGCGAAGTCCCCCGTTTGAAACGCGGTCGACGGTTCCGTGACCAATGGCACAGGCCACCCCCGGCACGCGGCCCGAGGATCGAAGGCTGAATCACTCGCCAGGGGATACCAGCCATGCGCCATCCGCTTCGCCGCGCCACCCTCGCCGCCGCCGTCGTTTCCGCGATGGCCTTTTCGGTGCCGCAGGCCCACGCCGCGGACCTGCCGGTCGCCGTCGATCAGCCCTATTCCGGCAACCTCGCGCTGCACGTCGATCTCTCCGATGCGTCGCGCCACCTGTACCACGTGCGCGAATCGATCCCGGTGAAGCCCGGACATGCGGTGCTCTACTACCCGAAGTGGATCCCCGGCGTGCACGCGCCTTCGGGCCCGCTCGCCAACGTGGCCGGTTTCATCGTCACGGCGAACGGCAAGAAGATTCCATGGCGTCGCGATCTCAAGGAGATGTACGCCTTCCACGTGGACGTGCCCGAAGGTGTCGACAAGCTCGACCTCACCTTCGACTATCTCGCCCCCGCCACGCCGGACTACATCCCGCTGTCGTTCAACGAGGTGGCGTTCTACCCCGCCGGTTACTACACCAGCCGCATCACGATCCAGCCGACCCTCAAGCTGCCGACCGGATGGAAGTTTTCCTCCGCACTCGAAACCGCCTCGCAGTCGGGTGACGAGGTCAGCTTCAAGCCGGTGAGCTTCGAGAATCTCGTCGATTCTCCGGTGATGACCGGCAAGCATTTCAACCGCATCGATCTCGCGCCGGGCCAGCCAACGCAGGTGCACCTCAACATCACCGGCGACACGGCCGCGGGCGTGAAGGCCACCGACGACCAGATCGCGAAGCAGCGCGCGATGGTGGTGCAGGCGAACAAGCTGTTCGGCGCGCATCACTACGATCACTACGATTTCAATCTGGTGACCTCGGATCACACCAGCCACTTCGGCCTCGAACATCACCAGTCGAGCGACGACCGGCTGTTCGCGAACTTCCTCACCGACCCCGACGCGAACGCGGCTGCCGGAACGCTGCTGCCGCACGAATACATCCATTCGTGGAACGGCAAGTTCCGCCGCCCGGCCGACCTGTGGACGCCGAGCTTCGCCGAGCCGATGCAGGACGACCTGCTCTGGGTGTACGAGGGCATGACGGATTACTGGGCCGGCGTGCTCACGGCGCGCTCGGGCATCTGGACCACGGCGCAATGGCGCGACTCGCTGGCCGGCATCGCCGCCGACATGTCGGCGCGCACGGGCCGCGAATGGCGCTCGCTGCAGGACACCGCCGACGGCATTCCGCTCTCGTCGCGTGGCACCACCGGCTGGGCGAACCTGCGCCGCGGCTCCGATTACTACCCCGAAGGCCAGCTGCTCTGGCTCGACGTGGATACGAAGATCCGCGACCTCTCCGGCGGCAAGCACACGCTGGACGAATTCGCGAAGGCCTTCTTCGGCATGGACAACGGCAGCTACGTGCCGAAGACCTATACGTTCGACGACGTCATCGCGACGCTCAACGCCGTGCAGCCGTACGACTGGGCCACGTTCCTGCGCACGCGCCTCGACTACACCGGCGACACGCTACCGGAACACGGCATCGAAGGCGGTGGCTGGAAGCTGGTGTACGACGAGACGCCCACGCCGTTCGCGAAGACGGCCGAGAAGATCCGCAAGACGATCAACTTCGCGTATTCCCTGGGCATCCAGGTCAACGACAAGGGCGTCGTCACCGATTCGCAGTGGGAAGGCATCGCCGCGAAGGCGGGCCTCGTGCCGGGCGTGACGATCGTTGCCGTCAACGGCAAGGACTACTCGGCGCAGGTGCTGAAGGATGCCGTCACGGCGGCGAAGTCGACCACCACGCCGATCGAGTTCCTCGTGAAGAACATCGACGACTATCAGACGATGAAGGTCGATTACCACGGCGGGCTGAAGTATCCGCACCTGGTGCGTGGCGAAGGCAAGGACCTGATCGGCGCCATTGCGACGCCGAGGAAGTAACACGACGCCCCCTGCCGTCATCCCGGCGTACGCCGGGATCCACCGCGATGCGATCGGTTTTCGCCAGCCGGTCGCATCGGCTCTTGACGTTCAGGCGAGCGACGGCGAGGCATCACCGAAAACCGAGGCCGTGGATCCCGGCGTACGCCGGGATGACGATGAGGGAACCAGTGATGCCGCCGCAGACGCCGGGATGACGATGAGGGAACCAGTGATGCCGTCGCAGACGCCGGGATGACCGTGAAGGAACAGGAGACGCAGTCGCAGACGGTGAGGTGTCGTACTGGTCAATGCTCGCGCGCGATCTCGAACAGGAACCACACGCGGCGTTCGCCTTCGTCGATCCAGTTCTCGAGGAAGCTCGCCGTGGCGACATCGCCGTATTCGTCGCACACGCCGTGCAGTTCGCGCATGAAGCCGACGAAGCGCTCGTTGTCGTCGCGCAGCTCGGCGATCATGTCCTGCGGCGTGACGAAGTCGGCGTCGTTATCCGACAGGCGCTTCTTGCGGTCGACGTCGCCGACCGAACGGATCGTCGTGCCGCCGATCTTGCGGGCGCGCTCGGCGATGTCGTCGGTGATCTTGAAGATCTGTTCGGACTGGTCGTCCAGCAGCAGGTGCAGGTCGCGGAAACGCGGACCGGACATGTGCCAGTGGAAATTCTTGGTCTTCAGGTAAAGCGCGAAGGTGTCGGCGAGCAGCGCGTTCAACCCGGCCGAGATATCGCGGGTCGCATCGGCACCGAGACCGCTCGGGGTCTTGAGGTCGGCCTTGCGCAGAGCCTTGGTCGCTGCGGGGTTTTTCATCGTGACGCGCTCCATGGGGTCGGGGCCACGAGGATGCGCCCATGCAGCGTTCGATGCTTGAATGAATCGCTCATCGGCATCAGGCCAACGGCAGCTCCACCACCACCCGCAAACCGTGCCCGTCCGGCCCGTCGGTCAGACGGATCGATGCCCCATGCAGCTCCACGGCGCGCTCGACGATGGAAAGCCCGATACCGTAGCCACCGCGCTGGGTGTCCGCGCCTCGCTGGAACCGGGTGAACATCGTGCTGCGCTGCTGAGCGGGAATGCCGGGGCCGTCGTCCACCACTTCGATCACCGCCAGGCCCGCTCGCGCATGGATCGAGATGCCTACCCGTCCACCCGATGGCGCGTGACGAAAGGCGTTCTCCAGAAGGTTACGCATCAGCGCACCCAACGCGGCCCGGTATCCGTCGACGGCGACGCGCTCGGCCAGCTCGACCGACAGATCCATGTTCCCCGTGCCGATCACGTGCGACATGCCGTCGATCACCTCCATCGCCAGCTCTCCGAGGTCGACGCGGCTGCGCGCGCCCGACGCCGCTCCGGATTCGAGCCGGGCGAGGCCCAGCAGCTGTTCCGTTCGTCGCGCGAGCGACATCAGGCAGTCGCGGGCGGCGGCCAGCGCGGCATCCGCCTCTTCCGGCTGCGCGGACGCCATCGCGCTCTCGAGGTTGATCATGGTCGACGCCAGTGGCGTCCGCAGCTCGTGCGCGACGTCGGCGCTGAATCGCCGCTCGCGGTCGAGGGCGCTCTCCAGCTGGCCGATCTGTTCGTTGAGTGCCGCGAGGACCGGCTGTAGCTCCGTGGGCGCATCGGCCAGATCCACCGGTTCGCGACTCCCGGGCTGGCGGGTGCCAAGAAGGCGCGCCAGCGTGTCCAGCGGCGCGAGGCCGCGGCGCACGGCCCAGCCGACGAGAAAGGCCATCAATGGAAGGCCCAGGATGGCCGGCGCGCCATGTTCGATCCACAGTGCACGGGTGATCTCGTTACGGCTGTCGTAACGCTCGCCGGCACGGATGGTGATGCCTTCGTTCTCCATGATCAGCGTGAACAGGCGCCATTCGTATTTCCCCTTGTAGACGTCCTCGAATGCACCGTCGGGCGAAGGCACCATCGGCACCATGGCCAGATTCTCGGTGGCGAGCAGCAGCGTGCCGTCACGGTCGAAGACCTGGAAGCCGACTTCCGATTCGAACGTACGGCCCTGCACCGTCAGTTCCGACGGGTGGTTGGAGACGCTCGGTACCAGCAGCCGCGAGGCGCGGTGTTCGCGCAGATGGTCGATACCGATGCGCCCTACCAGCACTTCCAGCGTTCGCGCGGCCTGCGCCAGCCGGCCATCCGACAGTTCGTCCACTTCCTCCAGCGTGTGCTTCGCACTCAGGAAACCCAGCGGCAGGAGCACGGCCGCCACCACCAGCACGATGAGGACGAGCAGGCGCGCACGCAGGCTGGGCAGTTTCACTGCGGTTCCCGCGGCACCATGTAGCCGAACCCGCGCACGGTCTGGATCGCGCCGTGGCTGAGCTTGCGGCGCAGCGAGTGCACGAGCACCTCCAGGGCACTCGTGCTCATGACGCTGTCGGGGCCGTAGAGCGACGTCTCCAGCGACTCGCGGCGAACGATCCGGCCCGACCGCTCCATCAGCACCTGCAGCAGCGAGAACTCGCGCCGCGTCAGCTCCACGCGCTCGCCGTGCCAGAGGCAGTCGTACGTGCCGAGGTCCAGCGACAGTGCACCCGCCTCCAGCCGGTTCACCGCCGCACCACGGACGCGACGGGTCAGCGAGCGGATACGGGCCGCGAGCTCGTCGAGGTGGAACGGCTTGACGAGGTAATCGTCGGCGCCGGCGTCCAGCACCCGGATGCGCGAGTCGACCGCGTCGCGCGCGGACATGACGATCACCGGCGTGGTGACGCTCAGGCGCCGTGCCTCGGTCAGCACGTCGAGCCCGTCCTTGCCCGGCAGGCCGAGGTCCAGCAGCACGAGATCGGCGTCGTGATCGCGCAGGGCGATCAATGCCTCACGGCCGTCGCGGAACCAGCTGATCGTATAGGTCAGCCGCTCCAGCGCACGGCGTATGGCGTCGCCGAGCTGCATGTCGTCTTCCACGAGGATGATGTGCAAGTCGCTGGCCAGGTGAGTGTTCGGTGCGGTGGATTATCCCGTCGCAGAGCTTAGCGCCGGCTTAGGCCCCTGGCTCGTCACCGAAACGGGCGACCTCCGCGAGGCGCTCCGCCGCCCGGCGCACGCTGGAGCCTTCGGGTGCGCGGTCGAGCCGCGACACCACCACGAAAACGGCGAGGCAGACGGCCGCGGTCGCGAGCAGGCTCGCGACGAAGAGGGGCCGGGCCGCGACGATGTCCACGCCGAGCAGCGCGAAGCCCCAGATCACCAGGCCCACCCACATGAAGCAGCCGACGATGCCGAACCAGCGGCCTTCACGGATACGCCAGGCCCTCAGGGCCGCGACGCGATGCTGCAGTTCGAGCACCGGGGCGGCCTGGTTCACCCGGCCCGCCAGGACGAGGTTGCGCGCCGCCGCGACGATCATCGCCACGGCATAGGCGTGCAGGAGCAAACCGGTGACGAGCAGCGACGGCAGGTTCCGGCACCCGACCCACAGCGAGCCCGCACCGAACGCGAGCGCCAGCCCGAAGACCATCTGGACCGCCTGACCCAGCACCAGCGGGCGCAGCTCCGCCCCGACGCCGCCCGTCCCCGGCTTTCCGGACGCTCGCCCCTCCACCTGCGTCAGCCGCCGGTCGAGTGCCGCCCAGCCCGCCTTCAGTTCGTCGAATTCCATACCGTTCTCCGTCATGGGGATGCCGCCTCGGTCATGTCGCGGCGCAACCGTTGCTTCAGGCGCGCGATACGCGTGCCGACGTTGGATTCTCCGATGCCCAGTACCGCGGCGATCTGCGCATACGGCAACTCGTCCAGGTACAGAAGCATCAGCGCCCGGTCGAGCGGGCCGAGTGCGTCGATCGCCGTCGCGAGCGCACGCAGCCGTTCGTCCGGCTCGTCGATGGGCGAGCCACCCCCGAGCGTGTCCAGCAGGGAGGCGTCGAGCGCCTGCGGGCGTTCCCGTTCGCGGCGCGCATGTGAGATGCCGACGTTGAGTGCCACGCGGTACATCCAGGTGGAGAACGGCCGCTCCGGCTGGTACGAGCCGAACGAACGCCACAGCTGGAGCGCGATTTCCTGTCCGAGGTCGCGCCGATCTTCAACGCCCCGTGCATACACGGCAGCCACCTTGAGCACGATCTTCCGATGCTCGCGCAGCAGCGCCTCGAATGCCGTTCGCCTGTCGTCGTCCCGCATGAGTCCTCCCTCTTTCCTCCATGATTCGCCGCCGCGAGGAAAAAATCACACAATGGGCGGATTCTCACGACGGATGGTTCCATGCCTGCGACGTTCCCCGCACGCCTCCTCCTCGCCCTGATCGCCGTCGCGCCGCTCGCCGCGCAGGCGAAGGATCCGTGGATCACGCCCGCCGAGGCCTCGGCCTTCCGTAAGACGCCGTCGTATGCGCAGACACTCGACTACCTGCGTCGGCTGGCCAGCGCCGCACCGGAGACCATCCACGTCGGCACGTTCGGCACGTCGCCCGAAGGGCGGCCGATGACGGTGGTGATCGCGGCGAAGGACGGCGACGTCACCCCCGAACGCGCCCGTGCGGCGGGCAAGCCGATCGTGCTGGTGCAGGCCGGCATCCATCCGGGCGAGATCGAAGGCAAGGACGCCGGCCTGATGCTCTTGCGGGACATCGCCGTGACGGGACGCCTGCCGCACCTGCTCGATCACGCCGTGCTCGTGTTCATTCCGGTGTACAGCGTCGACGGCCACGAGAACTCGGGCCCGTATTTCCGCATCAACCAGAACGGACCCGAGGAAATGGGCTTCCGCGGGCAGTCGCAGTACCTCAACCTCAACCGCGATTACGTCAAGGCCGACGCACCGGAAACGCGCGCGTGGCTGAAACTTTGGAACGCGTGGCGGCCCGACCTGCTCATCGACATCCACACCACCGATGGCGCGGACTACCAGTACGACCTGACGTGGTACGCCGAGGACGCGCACAAGCTGCCGCCGTCGATCGCGGCGTGGCAGGAAAAGACATACGCGGGCCAGGTAATGCCCCGCTACGAAAAGCGTGGCCACCTCGCCTCGCCTTATCTCGAGTTCCGTGACGGTCGCGACATCACCAAGGGCATCGAGAACTTCGGTTCCGGCCCGCGCTTCTCGACGGGTTACGCGGCGATCCGCAATCGTGCGGGCCTGCTGATCGAGACGCACATGCTGAAGTCGTACGAAGTGCGCGTGCGCGCGACGTACGATGTCGTGCGCAGCGTGTTCGACGCCATCGACGCGGATCCGGCGGCGCTGATCGCCGCCTCGAAGCAGGCCGACGCGTGGGCGGCGTCGTTGTCCGCCGCGCCGGACGCGACGCTGCCGGTGACGTTCAGGCAGGATCCGATACCAAAGCCGTTCACGCTGAAGGGCTTCGCCTTTTCACAGACGCCGAGCGACATCTCGGGCGACACGTGGGTTCGCTACGATCCGACGAAGAAGAAGACTTACGCCATCCAGAGCTGGAACGGCCTGCTCCCCGACGTCTCCGCGCCGCTGCCGGCCGCCTGGGCCATCCCGGCGCAGTGGACCGTGCTGATCGATCGCCTCGATGCGCACGGCATCCCGTACACGCGCACGACGACGAGCGTGCGCGTGCCGGCGTCGCGCGATCGCCTGACGCAACCGAAGTGGGCGGAAAAGCCGTTCGAAGGCCACCACCTTCTGCGCGACGTGACGATCACACCGACGCCCGAGACCGTCGCGTTGCCGGCAGGCACGGTGATCGTTCGCGCGGACAACGTCGACGCCGTGCTCGCGCTGAACCTGCTCGACCCCCGCGCGCCCGATTCCATGCTGCGCTGGGGCTATCTCGACGCGATCTTCGAGCCGAAGGAATACGGCGAACCGCGCGTGCAGGAAGCGCTGGCGCGCGAGATGATTGCGAAGGATCCGTCGCTGAAGGCGGCATTCGACGAGAAGGTGCGCAGCGATCCGGCGTTCGCCGCGAACGCGCGCGCGCGGCTGTCGTTCTTCTTCGAACGCAGCCCGTGGTACACGGCGCAGGAGGTCGGGGCGTATCCGGTGCTGCGACTGGATGGCGCGGCACTCAAGAGCCTTCGCTAGCTCGTAGGAGCGCGCCCTGCGCGCGACAGCTGTTGGAGCCGACCGCGGCAGGTCCTGAGCTCTTCCGCGAAAGCTGTCGCGCGCAAGGCGCGCTCCTACGGCGCGGCATCCGGGTCCTTTGCGGTTACACCACCTCGAACGGCCGCATCATCTCGTTGGCTTCGTGCTCCGCGAGGTGGCAGTGCCACGCATAGCGACCCTTGTAACCGTCGAACGTCGCGACGATACGCGTGACCATCCCCGGATAGGCCTGCACGACATCCTTCCACCCGCGCTCGTGCGGCGGCGGCTCTTGCGCGGGGCCCGTGTAGCGCAACGTCTTCGACGCCATGTATTCGTCGACGTCGTAAGGCCGGCGATCGAGGATCTGGAAGCGCACGAGATGCAGGTGGATCGGATGCGTGTCTTCGGTGAGGTTCACGAGGCTCCATGCCTCGGTGGCCCCCAGTTTCACCGTCTCCGTCACCGGATCGCGCCAGCGCTTGCCGCCGAGGAGCATGAGCATCGGCGTGGCGACGCAGTCGCTGTACTCGTCGAGCGTCAGTTCGCGGGTACGTGACACACTCGCATCGGTGAATCGCGGGATGTCGCGGAGCACGTCGGGCACGCGGCTGTCGTCGCGCACGTTGCCCTGCCCCACCGCGAAACGCATCAGCGGCAACGCGTCGTTCATCAGTTCGATCGCGCCGCCGCGCGACGCGGCGAAGTCGACCACGAGATCGGCACGCTCGCCGGGCGCGAGGAAGATCGAACGCATCGTGGCGGGTGCGGCGAGAAGACCCTGATCGGAGCCGATGGTCTGGAACGGCCGGCCGTCGCGGAAGCGCAGGTGATAGAAGCGGCCATTCGACGCGTTGAGCACGCGCAGGCGATAGCGCCGCGGCTGCACGTCGGCGCGCGGCAGAATCGCGCCGTTGACCAGCGTGAGGTTACCGAAGACTTCCGGCACCCATGGCGCAGCCGCGTCACCGGAATCGGGGTAATAGAGGCTACCGTCCGTGCGCAGCAGGCGATCGGCCAGTACGAGCGGCAGCTCCTGCTCGCCCGACGGCAGGCCCAGCGACAGCTCGTGCTCGTCGCGCAGCAGGTACATTCCCATCAGGCCGGCGTACATGTTCAGCCGATTGATGCCCATCGCGTGGTCGTGGTACCAGAGCGTCGCCGCGTCCTGCGTGTTGGGGTAATGGTGACGGCGCGACTTGCCCGGCACGTACCAGTCTTCGGGATAGCCATCGTCCGCACGCGGCACGCGCGCACCATGCAGGTGCACGATGGCGCGCACCTCGGGCTTGTCGGCCTCCGCGCCGCAGATCGCGTGGTCTACCGGCAGAAAATGTTTCGTCGGTAACGCGTTCTCCCACACCACGTCGAAGGCCTGGCCATGCCGCGCTTCGATCGTCGGCCCCGGATAGGTGCCGCCATAGGTCCATAGCGCGGTTTCCGGCAGGTCGCGATGCAGCTTCTGCGACGTCTGCGTCATGCGGACGCGCAACGGCTTGCGTGCATCCGGCGTCAGCACGGCGGGTATCGGCAATCGGTCGACGAAGGGCGTGAGGCTGGCGGGGTCGAGCAGGCCTGGCATGCGCGTGACGTCGCCCATCGCGTGCATGCACAGCGAGTTGCCGACCTTGCCGCTCGCGGCGGCCTGCATCGCGTGCATGTCGTGCGCGAGCAGCCGCGACGGGATCCATCCCGCCGCAGCCGCCCACCCAGCCGTCTTCAGGAAACGACGGCGATCAACCATGCCCACCGTTCCCGAACGGCCAGCCCGGCCAGCCGCCCGTGCGCTTCGGCTGGCCCGTGGCCTCGTCGAGGATCAGGCGGCGGTCGAACAGGCGCGGCAGGAAGAAGTCGAACATGGTATCGATGCGGCCGGCGTGCGCGTCGCTGGAGCCACCGCCGATGCGCTTGCCATCGAGCCAGTTGTCTTCGATGAAGCGCGTGATCGAACTCTGGTCGGTCACGGCGTGATCGACCATGTTCTCGCGAGCCCACGGTGACACGACGAGCAGCGGCAGGCGCGGACCGAAGCCGCAACGTCCCTGCGCGGGCGTGCGACCGTCGAGGCCCGGCAGCGTGCCATGGCCCTTGCAAACGCCCGGACCGTCGAGCGCGTCGGTGCTGCCCACCGAAGCGTTCACGCGCGGCGGTTCCTGGTGGTCGTACCAGCCATCGGAATCGTCGTACGCGATGATCACCGCGGTATCGCGCCATTCGTCGCTCTGCTGCAGCGCGTTCACCACGTGCACGACGAAGGCCTGCTCGTCGAGGGGATCGGAATACCCCGCGTGGCCATCCTGGTACGACGATGCCTTGAGGAAGCTCACGGCCGGCAGGTTGCCCGCGTCGAGCGCGTCGTAGAAATCCTCGATGTCGTACTGGTGGTTCGCCGCGTCGCCGCTGTGGCCGATGGCCGCTACCGACGTCGGACGGGCGTGGGTCGGGTTCGCCGTCGACGGGTAGTACTGGAACGGCTGGTGATGCGGGCTGTAATCGTTCGACGTCGCGTGGGTCACCTTCGACAGCGTGCGACGCGAACAGCCGCTGCTGCCGTCGGCGTTGGTGCGGCCGAGGTCGAAGCCGCCCTGGAACCAGCCCCAGGTCACGCCGCGATCGTTGAGCAGGTCGCCGATGTTGCGGCCACCCATCGTCACCTGCGTCGCGGTCGGCGACGAGCAGACGTCGCCGATGGGATCGGGGTCGCCGATCATCGTCAGGCCGCCGTTGCCGTCGTCCGTGGTGCCGCCGGTGCCGTTGAGCGTGTCGATGACACCCGCGGTCTGCCCGGCGATCATGTTGACGGCGCCCGGCGTCGACGGACCATACGTGGTGTTGTAGCTCGCATCGCTCATCGCGTAGTGCTGGGCGTAGTTCCACAACGCGGTGACGGTGTTGCCGTCGTAGTACCCCATGACCTGGCCCACGCCTTCCTGCGCGGCGTCGCCCCCCGGAAGTTCTTCGCCACGGCCCGTGTAGAGCGGAAACAGGTCCATGCGCCCGCCGTTGAAGGCGCGCTGCTCGGAGGTGTAGCCGTGATCCTGATCCGCCGTCGCGGCCTGCGCGCGGGTCAGGCGGAACGGGTTGATCGCGCCGTCGCCGTTGGCGGCGTTCTTCGCGTTCGGATTCTTCGTAAGCAGGCGGTGGTCCAGTCCATTGACCGGCGGCGTGAACGGACGCGCGTAGAACGCCGGCTCGCCGTGGGGATTCGCGGCATAGGGATAGGTACCGAAGTAATGATCGAAGGAGACGTTCTCCTGGAAGATCACCACGAGGTGGCGGATCGGCGTCGCCGTGCGCGGACCCGCGCCGTGCCCGCCATGACCGAAGCCGAGCAGGCTCGCGGTGCCGGCCGGCGCGTCGCCGGAGGTCTGCTGCGCCGCGATGGACAGGGCGGAAAGGGTGAGCACGCAGGCGATGCCCGCGGCCAGTAGTTTGCGCATGACGAAAGCTCCTTGGAATGGCTGGCTGGCTATCGGGAAGCCCGCATCCCCTGTCATGCGGTTCCGGCCAGCGTAGGAAGCCGATATGACGCTTCGGGGACATTCGTCGCGAGTTCTTGCGGAGTTGCGGCAACCATGACTTTCGTCACAGTTGGCCCTGCACGGCGGCCCCAGGGGCTATGCTCGGACCCCACCGGTGCCGGGGGCACCGTTTCCACCAAGTCACGAGGGACACCCATGACCAAGCAGTACCTGAAGCCGCTCGCACTGGCGCTCGGCGTCGCACTCGCCGGCACCGCGTGCAGCAAGCACGACGACGCCGATACGGCGCCCGCGAACACGCCGGCCCCGTCGACCACGGCGCCCGCCGCCGCCGGCACGACCGCCGCGGCGCCGGCCGGTCCGTCGTTCAATGTCGCCGAGCTGGACAGCAACATCGACGCGTGCGGCGACTTCAATGGCTTCGTCAATGCGAAGTGGGTGGCCGCCAACCCGATTCCCGACGACCGCACCCGCTGGGGCGCGTTCGACCAGCTGGCCGAAAACAGCCTGAACACGCAGCACGACATCGTCGATGCGATGGACAAGGGCGCCGCCAACGCCAAGGCCGGCACGATCGAACAGAAGATCGGCCTGCTCTACCGCTCGGGCATGGACGAAGCCGCCATCGAGAAAGCCGGCGTCGACCCGATCAAGCCGGAACTGGCGAAGATCGACGCGCTGAAGAGCCCGCAGGACATCGTCGACTTCCTCGATGCCAGCTTCAACGACGGCAACAGCTACGTGTTCGGCTTCGGCGCCGGCGCCGATTTCCAGAACGCGAAGACGCAGATCGGCTACGCGCAGCAGGATGGCCTCGGTCTGCCGACCAAGGATTACTACACCGATCCGAAGCAGGCCGAGAACCGCAAGGCGTACCTCGACTACATCGTGAAGACGCTGACCCTTGCCGGCGTGTCCGACGCGGATGCGAAGAAGCAGGCCGACGACGTCATGAAGTTCGAGACGCAGCTCGCCGCCGCGTCGCTCGCGCCGGTCGAACTGCGCGCACCGGAGAACCAGTACCACTTCGTCTCCGTCGCCGAAGCCGACAAGATCACGCCGCACTTCAACTGGGAGAAGTTCTTCGCCGCCCAGGGCGTGACGATCGACAAGGGCTTCTCGCTGTCGCAGCCGAAGTTCTTCAAGGAGTTCGACAAGATGCTGGCGTCCACGCCGGTGTCGACGTGGCAGGCCTACCTGCGCTTCCACGCCATCGACAGCGCGTCGCCGTACCTGTCGAAGAATTTCCAGGACAACAAGTTCGACTTCTACGGCAAGACGCTCGCCGGCCAGCCGCAGCAGAAGCCCCGCTGGAAGCGCGTGCTCGCCACGGTGAACGGCTCGATGGGTGAAGCCCTCGGCCAGCTCTACGTCGCCAAGGTGTTCAAGCCCGAAGCGAAGCAGCGCGCCAACGAGCTCGTCGACAACGTGCGCAACGCCCTGAAGACGCGCATCCAGAACCTCGACTGGATGAGCGCCGAGACCAAGGAAAAGGCGATCCAGAAGTGGAACACCTTCCTGCCGAAGATCGGCTACCCGGACAAGTGGCGCGACTGGTCGGGCCTCGAGGTCAACGGTGAGAACTACTTCGGCAATGTCGAAGCCGCGAGCAAGTTCAACTATCACTACGACATCGCCAAGATCGGCAAGCCGACCGACCGCCTCGAGTGGGGCATGACCCCGCAGACCGTCAACGCTTACTACAACCCGACCGACAACACGATCAACTTCCCGGCCGCCATCCTGCAGCCGCCGTTCTTCGACGCCAACGGCGACGACGCGATCAACTACGGCGGCATCGGTGCCGTGATCGGTCACGAAGCCAGCCACGGCTTCGACGACGAGGGCAGCCAGTTCGACGGCGACGGCAACAACAAGAACTGGTGGACCAAGGAAGACCGCGCCAAGTTCGACGAGCGCGCCGGCCGCCTGGTCTCGCAGTTCAACGACTACACGCCGATCAAGGACAAGCCGGACCTGCACGTCAACGGCAAGCTGACCCTCGGCGAGAACATCGCCGATCTGGGCGGCCTGAACGTCGCGTACGACGCCCTGCAGGAAGCCCTGAAGAAGAACCCGAAGGAAGCCGCCGAGAAGATCGACGGCTACACCCAGGATCAGCGCTTCTTCCTCAACTGGGCCCGCGTGTGGCGCGGCAGCGTCCGCGAGAAGCAGGCGATGCTGTACCTCAACACCGACCCGCACGCACCGGCCTCGCTGCGCGCCATCGGCGCCCCGTCGAACATGGAATCGTTCGCCACGGCGTTCCAGTGCAAGCCCGACGCCAAGATGGTCCGCAGCGGCGACAAGCAGGTGAAGATCTGGTAATCGCGCAGCGTCATCGTCGATGACTGAAAAGGCGCCGCATGAAAGTGCGGCGCCTTTTTCGTACCCGCGTGGCAATCACGATATCGCACGCCTTCCCTACCGGAGGGTGGGAGCCGATCGTATCGACGAAGGCCTGGTCTCTATCCTGCCCTCTCATTCTTCTGCCGCCATGCCGCAACCAACTGACGCCGGAGTGACCAGACGATGCCCACCTGCTGCGTCGCGGTGAGCGTAACAAACACCTGTACGCCCGCGGGCCAGCCCGAAAGTAATGCGCATACGCTGGCAATGACCAGATTGCAAATGAGTAAACGCACGGTGAGAAATTTGTATATCGACATTAGTTATATATCCCTAGCAGGTCCGAAATCCGGAGCAAGATCGTCCATGCCGTCGACGCCACGCTTTGGTCCGCTGGCGATGGCGTCGCAGGATCCAAACGATCGCAACTTTCTGAACGACGACGAATCCGACAAACAGCTTTGCCGCAGTGAGCCAACCCACTGAAAAGACGCACAACCCAGCGATTACGAGGTTGCAGATCAGAAGACGCAAAGTCAGGTACAGATATGCTGCCATTGGGGGCCGTCACGGGTTGGCTTTCCTCTCGAGGAAATTCGCTATCTGATCGACGCCGACACCGCCGACTGTTCGAAGAACTGCGAGAGCCTTTCCCAATCTTGACCATGTGCCATGGGTCCGACTGCTCCGTCACTGCCTGCTATCTCCTTCGGTCTCGCCACGCTGCTACGAAGTAGCGCCGAAGTATCCAGATGAAGGCAACCTGTTCGACAATGGTGAGGATCAGGAAGATTGCCAAGCCATCCCGCCACTCGTGGACAAAGGCGTACGTCGCTGAGGGTAGTAAATTTACGATGAGGAATATTTTTGTGAGATATTGATAAACAGGCATAGCACTACCCTACGTTGAGGTCGGGACGTTACGGATTTGCCTTCTTTTCCGCATAATTCGACAGTACGTCCGCTTCGATCTGCGCCACTTTTTCAAAAGTGGACGTGGATGCTCCCGAGACTTTCCCCCCATCTTGCACCACGACTTGCGTCGTCCGCCCTATCGTTCCCGAGAGGCCTGACGATACCGCCATCGACTCGAGGCGCGAAGTCACGGCATTTCCGATTCTTGCGCCAGTGCCTGCCCCTGCAAAACCCGCAGCCGCAGCGATGGCCACCTCCTTTGATGAGGCAGGCCTTCCATTGATTTCACCTTCGACAACCTTGCCTACGGCGTTGGAAGCTGCACCACTCAGAGCCGTCGTTGCCACCGAACGAGACGCCGTAATTGCGCCGGACACAGCAGCACGACCTGCAAACGCACTAACACCGCTCGTTACAGCACCTGCTGCACCAGATATAGCGACGGCGGTCCAGTTGTTCACTTTCCCGTTTTGATAGATCTGCACACCGGCTTCGATGCCCGCACCAATCAAAAATCCAACGAAGCACGTCGGACAACGCCCATCCGGATCGGTGTAGCGATACGGATTGGAATACGCGTAGTCGTACCGGTTGAAGTGCTGCATGCCGCCGAAGCTCATTCCCACCGGATCGGTGGAAAGGAACCGGCCGACCTCGGGGTCGTAGTACCGCTGCTGCATGTAAGTGAGCGCGGTATCCGGATCCGAGACGTGCCCGGTGTACCCCGGCCCGTCCGAAGGCATCGAGACAGGTGCGCCGTAAGGCTTGTAGTCGCGGCGCTCGATGATGTTGCCGGACGCGTCCGTTACCGCAAGGATCGATCCTTGCGGATCGGTGTAGTAGTAGACGGTGGTTCGCTCGGCGAGCGCGGTGGCGGGCAGCGCCACGAGAGCCACCGCCACCCTGAGCACCACCAGAAGGCACCGACGAAAGCCCGCGAAGCGTGTCGAAACGGTTTGCATTGAGAATCCTTTCATTTGGTTGCTCCTACATCTGCCGCGACCATGGCGAGCAGCCCACCGCATTGCACCCGCGAATCGCGTAGGTGTGCTTCGCGAAGAACGGCTTGGGCACCTTTTCCAGCCAATGCGACGATCCATTCGTGTTGTAGATGATCTGTTCGCCTGGATAGCGGGCGATCTGGTAGGACGTCGCGTACTTCGCCGCACTCCACCGCATCGTGAACGACGCGAATTTCCTGCCGCCGGTCATCACCATGTCGATGAAAGCGCTGGGAACGTGCGGCAGGTGAGCGACTGTCACCACGGCATGCCCGCTCCAGGGACCACAGCCGCCGGCGTTGCATGCCTGAGCTGCGTAGTAATACGTCCCGTTTTCCTTTCCACTGACTCCCCAGGCGCCCCCGGCTGTCGTACCGACATGGCCCCAGGCGACACCGTTGGTATTTTCGAAAACGTTGTAGTACGTGGCTTCGGCCACGCCGCCCCAGCCGATGGTGTACGCGCCGTCGTGGTTCGTCCCGCTACCGTGAATCGGCGGTGCGGAAGACGGTGGACGGGTGATGGACACCGCATTGCTCTGTCGGAAGGCGCTGCATCCGCTGCTGTTGCACGCTTGCACCCGATAGACATACGCCCCGCTGGTCGGCGTACCGAATACAGCCGCAGTAGCACCTGCGTCATAGACCCTCGTCCACTGCGCACCATTGAACTGCTGATCGACGACGTAGCTTGTCGCTGTCGGGCTGGCATGCCATGTCAGCGTTACCGGCCCCGGAATGGGCGCGGTCGCACTGGCCCCGGCAGGCGTGGGTGGCGGCAGAAGAACGGTGACCGGCCAGGAGCCCCCGTGATTCGCGCATCCGGCCGATGCACATGCCTGCACGCGGTACTGATACGACCCGGTGGCCCTGCCTACCGCAGACCACGACGTCCCTGGACCGGTCTGCACCGTTGTCCATGCACCGTCGTTCACGCTTTCCTGAAGTGTGTAGGAGACGGCTCCTGCGATCGGATTCCAGCGGAGCGCGAAGGCACCGTTCTTGCTGTAGCTGTCACCCGTCACCTGGGCAAAAGGGCCGATGTCGAGCGGCGCGACACCGAGTTTGGAAAATCGATACAGCTCCGCCTGAACGAACTCGAGGCGCACCCCGCGATTGCTCTTGAATGCGCTGGACGAAGGTATGGATATTTGGAGAGACGCGCTCGTTCCAGGGGCGATTTCGGGAATGGCGACACGACTCACGTCCTCCTCGGTTCCCACCCCGAAGCTGTGATGAATGTGAGCCCCGAACATGACAGGGTGCGGGTCAGCGGATGCGAGCGTTACCGTGCCGCGATTCTGGACGTTCACGGTGGTTACCACCGTTTTGCCGTCGTCGCTCAGCGTGGGTTCCTGTGTCACCGCCATGGCGACGCCCACTTGCTCGCTCGTCAGGCCTGTCACGTTGTTGCAGAGATTTCCGGTACCGGGTGTCGGACACGCCGAATAGGGTCCGGCACTGACAGTGACGTTACCTGCCCACTCCTCGAACCATGCCACTCCCGATTGCGCGAGGCCGAACCGGATACGCGCGCCCGTTCCGAGGACCGCGGCGGCGGCGACGCGCATCCTGACCTGCGCATGTGCGCCGACTTCGATGTCCTCCGGAAGATCGATTCTCGCTTCGGGCTGCGTTGAGACACCGTTCTGATCGACCAGGTGATAGCCAAGCTGTACGGGATACTCACTCCTGGCCGACAGAGACCTGCGCCCCTGATTGGCCACGTCGACAACGACCTCGATGGTCGATCCGTCGGTCGACAGCCGGGGGATACCCACGATCGATAGCGTGGTGCGTACCTGGGATGGCCTCAGAATGTCGATGTTGTCGGTCGTGCGGGCGACCAGCTTGTTTCCCAGATAGACATAGCCACCGCCGCGGCGCGTGGTCGCGTCGGCTTCCCACATCAGCTTTCCCGCACTGTTGTACGCGTAGTAGGTGGTTCCCGCTGGAGTCACTCGTTTGACGCGCCGTCCGGCTGCGTCGTACGTGTACTCACCCTTTCCACCGACCGAAGTAAGGCGATTCGCCTCGTCGAAGACGAGGTTGTCCGCGTTCTTCGCGACAGTGTTTCCCCGGGCGTCGTAACGGAACTCGTGCAGCTTCGACCCGCCGACGCTGATCGACGCGAGAAGATTCGCGGCGTCGTAGTTATACGCGCGAATGCCATTCCCGTTGACCAGCGTGCGGATGTTGTTCAACGTGTCGTAAGTGTAGCTCTCCGTACCCCATAGGTTCGGCGCCGATGCCGACAAGAGACGATTCAGCCCGTCGTAGCGCATGCTCTTCGATCGCTGACTACCACCGGCGGTGTCTTCCACGTGCGTCACGTTGCCGTTCGCATCGTATGCCAGACCCTCGCTGATGAGCGGGACGTTGTCCTTACCGTAGGTGAAGCGGGCCAGGAGGTTGCGGGCATTCTTGTCGGCAACGTAAAGGCCACCGTTGCCCATCGCATACGAGGCGACGTCATCATCGAGCGAGTAGCTCACGCCTCCTACATAGCCGCCCGCTGCCGTGGGGCGTCCCAGAGCATCGGGGTTATGGTTCACGACCTCGTCGTCCGGATAATGAGTTGCAGCGAGGGCGCCGTTGGCATCGTAGTCGTAGCCGAAATTCCAGCTCCATCCGTCGACTGAAAGGATTTCGCTCGTAAGCTGGCCGATCGCGTTACGTCCGTATGTCCATCCGACCAGGCCTGACGTAGCGGTAGCCGGGTTGCCGAGTGCATCGTAGGTGAAGCTGCTCGGCGCCGTCCCCGTCGGGTACACCACGGACGTGACACGATTCATGGCGTCGTACGCACGTACCGTCTTGGACGTGTCGGCCACCTGCTCGTATCCGCAACCAGAGCCGTTATACGAAGCGCCTGATGCGCTCCAGACCACATTGTCCGCGCCGTCGCGCGCCATGATCGCGCTGCCGGATTCGGGCTCCCACGTGCGGCAGAGACGATGCCAGGGATCGTAGGTCATTGTTTTGGTGACCGACTGACCAGCGCCGCCCTGAGTGATGGAGAGCGGCTTGCCGTAGGTATCGCGAACGACCGATTGGACGCTGTTTTCCGGCGCCTCGACCTTGACGACCCGGTCGTATTCCGGCTGGTCGAATGCTTGGTACCAGAAGGTTGTTCGATTCCCACGCGGGTCGGTGACCGCTTTCGCTCCGCCGCTCAGATATTGTGTCGTCGTGAAGAGGTTTCCGAGTTCGGAGGCCTGCGCGGAATTGGTTTCACGGCCGATGACATCGAAGCCCGTCGCGGTTCCCCACCCCATGGCGCCGATTGCCGGAGCACCCGCGAACGGCTGCGACTGAAATATCGTCAGGCCTCGCCAGTCATAATCCGTCCTGCTCGACGTGTGCGCACTACCATCGCTTCCATAGGTGTCGACCAGAATTGGCCTGAGCATGGCGTCATAAGATGTCATCTGTATCTTGCCGCCCTGCGCGACCGAGCGTCGCCAGTGAGCGCCGGCAATTCCCCGTTCGTCCCCTGATATGCCGTAACCAAAGACACGGGCGTTCATACCCAAGGGATAGTCGATCCGCGCTATGCGTCCCATGGCGTCGTACGAATACGTCGTGGTCGCGTTCGCCTGATTCGTGACCGACCTGATCTGGCCAAAATCGTCAACGGACAACGACTGCGACGTGCCATCGGGGAAGCCGATCGATTGTGGAATACCCCGCTTGTAACCTCCCAGCGTCGTGGTGCTACCGTTTCCGTTGGTGAAAGCCGCTAGCTGGCCGGCAGCGTCGAAAGCGTAGCCCATGACCTTGCGACCGAAGCTGAAGCGTGCCGACAACGTCGCCGAGTTCGGATCGTAGGTGTTCTGGCTGACCACCTCGCCCGTCGTGATGTTGGTGGTTTGTGCGGGCAGCCCAAGAACCCACCTCGTATGGTCGTCATGAAACGTCGTCCGTTCCTGCACGCCATATCCAAGGCTGCTGTAGCGCTGGACCTCGGTCGCACGCGCAAATCCGTCAAAGGCCAAAGCGTTCCATGTGTACAGATCCCCGCTTCCGTCGATCCTGACGGTTGTGGATGCCAGCGGAGCATGTTGCTCCAGCATCGCCTTGTTCATGCGGAACGAAAACGCTCCACCCCATGGGCGAACGTAGGATGCAGCCCGTCCGTCGACGGCGGCGTCGGGGTTGACGTAGCTGTATTCCGTTGCCTTACGCAAGCCTGTGACGTCTGCCTCACCATCGAAGATTTCGTGGCGCAGGGGGAGACTCTCGGTGTAGTCGTAGCGATTACTGAACGTGGTTCGCTCGGCGTGCCCGTCGGGATACAGAACCTTTGTCCATACTGTCGATGGGCAGCCGCCGGCGCAATTCTTTGCCCAGCTCTCGTTGGATGGCGAATAAGCATAGCGCCACGTCTGCGCGCCGATGCCTGCGCCTGACAGCGTCCGCTCCGAAATGGACATGGCGTAGGATGCATTCGGCGTCTTCGCCCATGTTCCCGGGTCCGATGCAACGATCCGCATCGCGGGACCGGCCTCGCAGTTCTGACCGACATACGATCGCCCTCGCTTCACGGGTTTGACGGTGAAGGACCCGGCAAGACCCGACGGGTGCGTCATGGTGGACGTGAACGCATCGTTGAGGTTGTGCGGTGTGCCGATGGCATCGCAGCTACCTCCCGCATTGCGGAGATCGACCCACGCTCGATCGAACCTGGCGAGGTCGTACGTCCACGCCGATCCGTCGGGCTGGGTAACCGAGCCCAGCCTGTGCGTGAGAATTTCGGGGGTCGGCGGTACATAGGCGTAACGCCAGGTACGCATCCCCTCAGCTCCACCATGCACAGTGACGCTCGAAACACGTGTCGCTTCTTCGTAAGCAATCGTTATGTGGCGACCATCGCTGGCTGCGATGTCGACGACTTTGTCGGCGAGCTGATCGTCCGGGTTGTTGCTCCCATAGGCATAGTTGATGAAGTTGCCGAATCGATCTTCGATTCTCGTGACGAGCATGCGGCCTTCACGGCGTAGCAGGATGTCCTGCCCACCACGGGCCTTCGGAGACGAGCCGAGCGGTCGGGTCAGCGAAGGGAGGTAGCGATAGGTCAGGTGATTGAGGAAGTACTTCGTTCCATCCGGGGACACCGCCATGAAGCCCTCCGTCGATGGATCGTTCTGCGCGGCACCAGGGCAGCCGACGGCCCAACCCTGCTTCGTGACGAGAGGAAACGCCACTCCCATGTTCGGCATCGCCGGGTTGCTCGCTCGCCTGTACAGCAGTTCTTGCGTCGCTTGCCCGGGAATGCGCAATTGATAGCCATACCACCAGGTGCCTGGTTCCCAGTCCGCCAGGCGACGATCGCCAGGCTGCTTCGCAACACTGGGCGGACCCGTCAATTGCGAGCAGATGGCTTTGTGATTCGGGTTGTCGACGAGCCATCCCTTCACGTTCCGCTGATTCGCGGTGACGGTAGATATCGACGGCAGGTCCATGTCCCAGTCGCCGAAAGCCTTGCGCTGCTGGTCGGGGCGATCGCCCATGCCGCTGAAGTTGAACCTGCGGCCGACCGTAATCGTCGGCCCGGTGCCCGGGACGGAGATGTCGACGTTCTCAAACGACAGCGTTCCGTCGTAGAGACTGATCTGCTCGCCGAATGGGGAATCGCCTAAGGGTTTGACGTCTTCGCTGACTTTGATGAGTTTGCGATATTCGTCCTCCGGCGCGATATTCTGCGCATGAGCCATAACCGGCATAGCCAGCATCGATACGAAACCGATGCTGCGAACAAATGTTTTCTCGCCATCACCGCGGCTCCCCGCCACGTTGCGCGCTCCCCGAATCATGCACATCTCCCTGACAGCCGCCAATGGCTTGCGGGGAAGTTACGCATGTGATGCCGACGCTTGCATCGGCGCAGTGCTGCCCAGACCGTCGCTTATTCCCGCGAGCGACGTAAGGGATTGGTGGCGAGTGACCCACTGAGGGCGTGTGCATCTTTCCGGGGTAACCCGCCTTTACAACTAAGAAGCGTGACTGGCCGCGATCAACGCACCAATCACGGCACCGGCGACGACGAAGGCGATCGCTCGACCTTGTGTTGTCAAGGACGTACGTCGCGCAGCAAGCAGATGTTTCTTCGCTTCGGCAACGCCGGGGGCCGTCAGTTGCTTTGATGAATACTTCAGGGCGCAGTAGGTAATTCCACCGCAACTCACCCGAGACAACGAGATCCAGGTGCTCCCCGCGAGCGCGCGCAATAGATTCCGCCAGAGATGTCAGCCCATGAAAACCGATGTCGTGAAGGAGCTGACGAATGCGCCCATTGACGCGTATACGAAGCCAAGAAGATGGCGGCGAAGGAATGTACGCCGCGCTGCCAGGAGGTGCGTCTTCGCCGCCATGACGCCGGGACCATCCCCGTGCTTCAAGAAGCGGCCGGGATGAAAGAGAAAGCTGGCGCTCATTTCAGTCGAGAGATTGAAATCGAGAACCTCTCCATGAGCCCTTGCCATTGCTTCGGCGGCGTTAATAACCTGCTGAAGTCGGATCATGTTCATGATGGTATAGATCAGCCCCGGCGCTGCACCGAGAAAAAATGCGAACTCGCCCTCAGTCATGGCTCGTGCGCCGAGGGAGAGCCAGCGCGGCTGGCGCGGGGCTCAGGCGAAACCGTCCTCATTGGCGGCGCTGCCTCCTGAATATCTCCAACCACGACAGTCGGCGTGCCGGGCTTTGAGCCTATGAGCGTGCTTCCGGCCGACCGGGTGACGGACGTATGCAATTCGACGGGGAGCGGCGTCAGGCGCGTACCTAAAAACAAGGTGTTCATCGGCAAGCAGTCACTGCACATACTCCGCTCGTATCCCACGGATACCGGGCCGATGTTGATTGCCGCACCTGCTGAAGCATCGCCTCCATCCGACGCCATTTCCTCAGCGGAGTTTGCGCGAGACCAGCTAAACGTTCCACTAATGCCCGTTCCTAACTCGCTGCCTGCCAATCCACCCGCCGAACCGAACACCCCGAGCCTCCAGGTCGTCGGGTTCATGTTCCGATAGCTGAAGGTGAGGCTACCCTGCGCCGCAACTCCTCCCAACCAGGACGCGGAGCCACCCAGGCCCACTGCCAGCGTCTCCTTACCGTCAGGATCAATATGACTGAACGGATTGCCATCTGCATACCCGTACCGCGAAGACCGCCCCATCCTCGCGACGTCCTGGCGAAGCGGGTCCGGACTCAGGAAGCGCCCGATGCTCGGGTCGTAATATCGCTGCTGCATGTAGATGAGTGAGGAATCGACGTCCGCGACATGGCCCGTGTACCCGGGGCCATCGGAACCCGCCGACATAGCGGTTCCGTACGGTTTGTGATCGCGGCGCTCGATGATGTTACCGGTCGCATCCGTCACAGCGAGGATCGTTCCCTGCGGATCGGTGTAGTAGTAGACGGTGACGCGCTCGGCGAGCGCGGACGCGGGGAGGCACATCAGCACCACTGCCGCGCCGGCTACCACGGATGCCTTTGGTCCTCGGGCCGCCCATCGGGCTCGATAAGCGAGGGATGTGCCTTCGCCCGTCGGGGGTATACGAATCGGAATCGCGTCGGCACTGCCACGAGCACGTACCCTTCCCTTGCATTCCCAACGACGTCTTGCCTTGTCACACCCTCCGCACGCCATAGATGTCTCCCTGAGATCGGCTTCAGCCCCAGCGCGACCTTAAGCGCGCGAACGCAGTAGCTGAATCGGGGAGTGGCTACGGCCGCGGGCGTGCCTGCCAACAATCCGCGTAGGTGCCTGGTGTCTTGAGCAACGAGCCCCGTTGCCCTAACGACGAAAGCTGGCGCGTGAATGGGGGTCTGCCGCAAGCACCCATTCGCGCGCCAGCGCGCTTCCCACAAAAAGCGGCCTACGCCGGGCCATGAGCAACCGCTCAATCTAATTGCAACTCGTTCTCATTAAGATTACGATAACCGGCGAGACGGGTCCCGTACCCGTGCACGCCCCTACAGGGAAACAAGCTCAATCCCTACCCGACGCGTCGGTACGACACCGCGCGCTGCGGAGGCGCGTGCGCGAACGAAGGCCGTTACCTCTTTCGTCCAGAAACCAAGGGAATCCACCATGGCCTTCATCAAGAGCCGCAAGCATGCCGCTCCGGCCGCGCGCACCGTCGGTGCCGCCGTCCTGCTCACCCTCGCCCACGGCGCCATCGCCGCCGATGCACCGCCGCAGCAGGCGAAGGTCAACGATGCGCAGGCGCTGCCCGGCATGCAGGTCGAGGCCGACCGTTCGAGCGACTACCGCGTCGAGAAGGTCTCGTCGCCGAAGTTCACGCAGTCGCTGCTGAACACGACGCAGTCGATCCAGGTCATCAGCAAGGAACTGATCCAGCAGCAGGGCGCGACGACGCTGACCGAAGCGCTGCGCAACAGCCCGGGCGTGGGCACGTTCTATGTCGGCGAGAACGGCTCGACGAACACCGGCGATTCCATCTACATGCGCGGCTTCGATACGTCGGGCAGCATCTTCGTGGACGGCTCGCGCGATCTCGGCACCGTGTCGCGCGACATGTTCAACATCGAACAGGTGGAAGTGACCAAGGGTCCCGACGGCACGGAATACGGCCGCACGGCGCCGACCGGCGCGATCAATCTCGTCACCAAGCAGCCCGTGCTCGGCAACGGCCTGTCGGGTTCCGTGCAGGTCGGTAGCGGCCAGCGTCGCCGCGCCACCGCGGACCTCAATCGCCAGATGGGCGACACGGGTGCGTTCCGCCTGAACGTGCTCGGCCAGGAAAGCGGCGTGTACGGCCGCGACCAGATCGAGAACAACCGCTGGGGCATCGCGCCGTCGCTGGCCTTCGGCCTCGGCACGCCGACGCGCGTGTACCTGAACTACCTGCACGTGAAGCAGAACAACGTGCCGGACGGCGGCATCCCGACCATCGGCCTGCCCGGCTACAGCAGTCCGGATACGCGCGCGTTCCTCAACGACGCGCCGAAGGTCGACACCGATAACTACTACGGCACCACGCAGGACCACGACCATGTCACGCAGGACATGTTCACGGTGATCGTGGAGCACGACTTCAACGACAAGGTCGCGCTGCACAACACCGCGCGCGTCGGCCGCACGACGCAGGATTACCTGCTGACCTCGTTCATGGGTTCCACCGCGAACCTGATCACGCGCAACCCCGCCGATCCGTCGACCTGGACGATCGCGCGCAGCTCGCCGACGTTCAAGCACCAGTCCAACCGCATCGCCACCAACCAGACCAACCTCACGGCGTCGATCGGCGAGGGCGGCTTCACGCAGGACATCAGCGCGGGCATCGAGCTGACGCAGGAGAAGGCGCGCACGATCGGCATCGCCCCGCTCGCGGGCAGCACGTGGCCGGCGGCGAATCTCTACAAGCCCTATTCCCACGTCGGCGGCCTGCGCTATGGCGAAAACGGCGCGCGTAGCGACGGCAAGACCAACACGGCGGCGGCGTACTTCTTCGACACGCTGAAGTTCGGCGAGCAGTGGCAGGTGAATGCCGGCGTGCGCCTCGACCATTACAAGACCGACTTCAGCAGCCTCGTGGTCTGCGGCGGTCGCGGCGGCCCGGCGTGCGGACGCCTGCCAACCGGCAGCGTCGTGCCGGGCGTCGACGCGAAGACCAGCGACAACCTGTTCAATTACAAGGTCGGCGTGCTTTACAAGCCGGCTGCGAACGGCAGCATCTACGTCAACTTCGCGCAGTCGCAGCAGCCGCCGGGCGGCAACACGCTCACCCTTTCGACCTCCGCGAACAGCGCCGACAACCCCAACTTCGATCCGCAGAAGGCGCGCACCGCCGAAGTGGGCACAAAGTGGGACCTGATGGATTCGAAGCTGTTGCTCACCGCCGCCGTTTTCCGCACCACCGTCACCAACGAGCTGGTGCAGGATCCGACCGATCTTCTTTACTACCAGATCGGCAAGAAGCGCGTGCAGGGCGTCGAATTGACGGCGATCGGCAAGCTCACCGAGAACTGGGCGGTCAGCGCCGGCTTCACGGCGCAGGATGCCACCGTCGAAAAGGGCGCGGGCGTCACGGCCAATGGCTCGGACGACCTCGCCTATACGCCGAAGCGCTCGTTCACGGCGTGGACGACCTACCACCTGCCGTTCGACCTCACGGTCGGTGGCGGCGCGCGCTACCAGGGCGGCCTGGAGCGCGGTACCGACGGCGCCATCGGCACGCCGGCATACACGCAGAGCTACTGGGTGTTCGACGCGATGGCCAGCTACCCGGTCAACCGTCACTTCGACATCCAGCTCAACGTGTACAACCTGTTCGACAAGGAATACGTCGCGGCGATCAACAAGAGCGGCTACCGTTACACTCCGGCCACGCCGCGCTCCGCGATGCTGTCGGCGAACATCCGCTTCTGATCCGAGGAACCCGCCCATGCTGATGCACATCCCGGAAGTCCTGAGCAAGGCACAGGTGGCCGGGATGCGCGAGGCGATGGAAGGCGCCGGCTGGACCGACGGTCGCGAGACCGTCGGTCCGCAGGGCGCGAAGGTGAAGCGCAATCTGCAATTGCCCGACGCCTCGCCCTTGCGGAAGGAACTGGGCGACGTCGTGGTGGCGGCATTGCAGCGTCACCCCCTCTTCCATTCGGCCGTGCTGCCCCTGCGCACCCTGTCGCCGCGGTTCAACCGCTACGAAGGCGGCGGCGAATACGGTTTCCACATCGACGGTGCCGTGATGCATTCGGGTACCGGCGACACGCACGTCCGCAGCGACGTGTCGTGCACCCTTTTCCTGAGCGAGCCCGACGAGTACGACGGCGGCGAGCTGATCGTCAGCGATACCTACGGCGAGCACGAGGTGAAGCTGCCCGCCGGCGACGCCATCGTGTATCCGTCCTCCAGCCTGCACCGCGTCACGCCCGTGACCCGCGGCGCGCGGGTGGCCTCGTTCTTCTGGATCCAGAGCCTCGTGCGCGACGACGGCGAGCGGCGCCTGCTTCTGGAGATGGACGCGGCCATTCGCAGCCTGTCGGCCAGCGGCGCCGACCAGGCGTCGATCCTGCAACTCACGGGGGTCTACCACAACCTCCTGAGGCGCTGGGCAGAGACCTGAGGGCATCGGCCTCATCCCGAGGTAGGCACGGGCGCCCTAGTGAGCGGATAATTGGCGCCCCCTGATGTCTGGCTTCCCCAAAGCATGTTCCAACCCGGTCAACGCTGGATCTCCACCGCCGAGCCCGAGCTCGGTCTCGGCACCATTCTTCGCGTCGAAGGGCGCAGCGTGCAGGTGCTGTTCGCCAAGGCGGGCGTCCTGCGCCCCTATGCCAGCGACAGCGCACCCCTGATTCGCGCGGAATTCCGCGCAGGCCAGCGTGTATCCGGCAAGGGCATCGCGTTCCTGGTCGAGCGCATCGAAGAGCGCGAAGGCCTGTTCGTCTACCGTGGCGAGGGCCGGGAACTGGAAGAAGGCCAGCTCGACGACGAGCAGGCGCTCTCGCAGGCCGACGACCGCCTGATCGGCGGCCGCACCGACTCGAACGACCGCTTCGACCTGCGCGTGGACGCCCTGCGCCGCCGCGCCGCCGCGCGCCGTTCCGCCGCGTGGGGCCTGGAATCGGCCCGCATCGGCCTGGTGCCGCACCAGCTGCGTGTCGCCGGTATCGCCGCCGCCCGGCGTCCGCCACGCGTGCTGCTGGCAGACGAAGTGGGCCTCGGCAAGACGATCGAGGCCGGCATGATCCTCGCCCGCCAGCTGGCCACCGGCCGCGCGGGTCGCGTGCTCGTGCTGCTGCCGGAGACGCTGGTCTACCAGTGGTTCGTGGAACTGCTGCGCCGCTTCAATCTGTCATTCTCGATTTTCGACGAGGAGCGCTGCGAGGCCATCGAACAGGCCAACGACGGCCGCAATCCGTTCGAGGACGAGCAGCTCGTGATCGCGGATTTCGCGTTCCTCGAGTCCTCGCCCAAGCGCGCCGCCCAGCTGGCCGAAGCCGGCTGGGACCTGATCGTGGTCGACGAAGCGCATCACCTGGAATGGACGCCCGAGGGCGCCAGCCCGCGTTACCTGCTGGTCGAGGAACTCGCCGCGGCGACGCCGGGCGTGATCCTGCTCACGGCCACGCCCGAACAGCTCGGCCGCGCGGGACACTTCGCACGCCTTCGCCTGCTCGATCCGCAACGCTACGCCAGCCTCGACGCCTACCTCGCGGAATCGTCGGGTTATGCCGAGCTGTCGGACATCGCGAACGCGCTGGCCGCGGGCACGCCGCTCGACGCCGCGCAGAAGGCCACGCTCGCCGATCGCTTCAAGGGCGATCGCGAACTGGCCGCCCTGCTCGCGCGCGACGACGCCAGCGCCGAGCTGCTCGCGGCGCTGATCGACCGCCACGGCACCGGCCGCGCCATGTTCCGCAATCGCCGCGCCGGCATCGGCGGCTTCCCGCAGCGCGTGCCCGACCTGATCGCCATCGATGCCGACACGCTCGAGCCGGGCCGGCGCGAGGCCCTGCTGGCGGAGTTCCGCTCCGACATCCAGCAGCCGCCCGCCGCCCTCGAATACGACTACGCGAACGATCCCCGCCTCGCGGCACTGATCGCCCTGCTCGACGCGCACCCGGACGACAAGTTCCTGCTGCTCTGCCGCAGCCAGGCCAAGGTGATGGCCATCGAAGACGCGCTGCGCACGAAGAGCGGCGTGGGCGTCGCGCGCTTCCACGAGGGCCTCGGCATCGTGCAGCGCGACCGCAACGCGGCGTTCTTCGCGCAGCCCGATGGTGCGCGCCTGCTGCTGTGCTCCGAGATCGGCTCCGAAGGGCGCAACTTCCAGTTCGCCCATCGTCTGGTGATGTGGGACCTGCCGCTGGATCCGGATCTGCTGGAACAGCGTATCGGCCGCCTCGACCGCATCGGCCAGAAAAAGGACATCGTGATCCACGTGCCCGTCGTGGCGCAAAGCGCGCAGCACGTGCTCGCGCGCTGGTACGACGAGGGTCTCGACGCGTTCCGCAGCAGCCCGGCCGACGGTCGCGAACTGCTTCGCCGCTTCGGCACCCTGCTCTCGACGCTGGCCGACGAGCACGCGCGCGAAGACGACGACCGCGACCAGGAACTGGATGCGCTCGTCGCCGAAACGCGCGGTGCGCACGAAGAACTCTCCGCGCTGATCCACGCCGGCCGCGACCACCTGCTGGAACTCGCGGCGAGCCGCGATCCGCACGCGGACGACCTGGCCGGCAGTTTCGCCGCCGAAGACGACGACCCGGCGCGCGACCTGTTCATCCAGCGGTTGTTCGAAACCTACGGCGTGCACGCCGAGGAACTGGCACGCGGCATCGTGCTGCTCGATCCGCAGTACCTTTCGACGGACGGCCTGCCCGGCTTCGCCGATGGCCCGACCTCGGTCACCTTCTCGCGCGACATCGCCCTCGCCCGCGAAGACCTGCCGCTGCTGCGCCTCGACCATCCGATTGTCGGTGCCGCCGTGGACCTGCTCGTCTCGGGCGAAGACGGCAATGCCGCCTTCCTCGTCGACGATGCGCTGCCGGTGCGCACCGCACTGCTGCAGACGGTATTCGTGCTGGAAGTCGTCGCGGATCGCACGCTGGACGCCGGCCGCTTCCTGCCCGCGACGCCGCTCACGCTGACCGTGGACACGAAGCTGACGGAGCGCGCGTCGTTCCGCCCCAGCGACGTGGCGCTGCGTCGCGCCGCGGACCGCAACATCGAAGTGCCGCGCTATCGCAAGTTCCTGTCCAAGCTCGTGCCGCCCATGCTCGAGCGCGCGCAGGATCTGATCGAAGCGCGTGCCGAGGTGCTGAAGCTGGAGGCGCTCGACGCCGCCCGTCGCGAGCTCGATGCCGAGCACGCGCGACTGGTCGCGCTGCATGCGGTGAATCCGTCGATCTCCGACGACGAAGTCGATGCGATCGCCGCCGAGCGCGACGCCCTGCTCGCGGCGATCCCCGATGCGCGCCTGCGGCTCGATGCGGTGCGCTTCGTCGTCAGCCCGGACTTCCTCGCCCTGCGCTGATCAGAACCGGTGGCGTGGCGGCGGCCTGACGCCCCATGCCCAGAGCAACGCGAGTCCCGCCGCGAGCCCACCCAGGTGGGCGAAATGCGCCACGCCGGACAACGTGCCGGTAACGCCGAAGAACAACTCGGCGGCGCCGTAGATCGTGACGAAGAGCCACGCGGGGATACCGATGGGAATCGGGATCAGCATCAGCTTTTCGCGCGGGAACAGCATCGCGAACGCACCGAGCAGGCCGAACACCGCGCCCGACGCACCCACCGTCGGGTACATGCGATCCGGCTCGAAGAAGTGCTGCACCGCCAGCTGCGCCACGGCAGCGGCGATCAGGCACACGAAGTAATAAACGACGAATCGCCGCGTGCCCATCACGCGTTCGATCAGCCCGCCGAACATATACAGCGCGTACATGTTCAGCAGGATGTGCATGACCCCGCCATGCATGAAACCGTAGGTCACCAGCTGCCACGGACGGAACCCGATACCGGCGATGTCGCCGCCGCCCAGATCCACCGCGAGGTCGTGGCCGAACGGCCACAGTGCGAACCAGCGCGTGAGCGCCAGCGTGGTTTCGTCGTGCAGCAGGTACTGCAGCGCGAACACGAGCACGTTCGCGATCAGCAGGTTCCGGGTGACCGGCGGCAGGTTCGTGGGCATGGGTCAGGTGAACAGCGACGTGGGCTGCAGGATCTCGATCCAGTAGTCGTCCGGATCGCGGATGAAGGCGATGTGGCGCATGCGACCATCGCTCAGTTTTTTCTGAAACGCGACGCCGAGTGCTTCGAAGCGCGCGCAGGCGGCGACGACGTCGGGCACGCTGACGCAGAGGTGGCCGAAGCCGCGCGGCTCGCTGTTGCCGTTGTGATACGGCGTGGCGGCGTCTTTTTCCGTGCCGTGGTTGTGCGTCAGCTCGAGCACGCCGGGCTGGCCGAGCACCCACCTCTTGCGCGCCTCGTCGTCATCGGGAATCACGCTGCGATCGGTGACCAGCACGAGGTAGACGATGGTGAAGGCCGCCTCGTCGAACACGTGGCGGTACACCGGCGTGAACCCCAGCACGCGCGTGTAGAAGTCGAGCGACACGTCGAGGTCGCGCACACGGATCATCGTGTGGTTGAAGACGAAGCCATGGGTCGCGGCATCGGGGGTCGCGGTGACGCCGGGCAGCGACGTCAGGTCGGAAAGGGACATGGGGCGATTCCTTGGGACAGTCTCCAAGGGTGGCTGCGCCCCGCGCCCAATTCAAGCCGCGGGGCGAGACGGTGAGAACGACAGCGCCAGCAGCACGGCCGCCAGCGCGCCATACGCCGACACGAAGGGCCAGACCAGCGACTGCGCCGGCGCATCGAGCAGCCATGGCAGGTAGACCGAACCGATCGGCTGCACGGAATGGATGAGCCCGAAGGCGGTCAGCACGCCGCCGAGCGCCACGATGCCCGCCGCCTTGCGCACATGGCCGTCGATCATCGCCACCACGAAGCTGGCCCAGACCATCGACGTGATGATGAAGCCGTTGCCGAGGATCACAATCACGGCCATGGCGGAGATGCCGTGGGTCGCGTCGCCGTAGAGCGCCGCGAAATGGGCCGGATCCACGATGCCCGGGTCGCCCAGTTTGATCGCCAGCATGCGGGCGATCGCGGGGAAGAAGCTGAAGACCACCGCGCCCGCGTAACGCAACGGCGTCGCCTCGAAGGCCTGCGTGGTGATGCCGATCGAAACGAAGACGAGAATGGGCGCCAGCACGGCGACGGGCAGCAGCTCGACCAGGTTCGACAGGTAGCCCAACACGCCACCGAGGCCGATGATCAGGCCAGTCGCGAGCGTGTAGCCCGTGCGTGCGCCCATCGCCTTGTAGGCGGGCTGGCCGATGTACGGCGTCGTCTGTGCCACGCCGCCGCAGACGCCGGCGACGAGCGTCGCGAGCGCCTCCACGAGCAGGATATCGCGCGTGGCGTAATCGTCGCCGGCCGCACGGGCGCTTTCGGTCACGTTGATGCCACCCACGACCATGAGCAAGCCGAAGGGGAGGATCAGCGGGAGATAGGGCACGGTGGCGGGCAACCCCGCGATGAACCCGAGGTTCGGCCACGGGAAACCGAGGCGCCATTGCCAGGCGCCGGGTGCGTGATACCCCGTGCCCAGCAACCCGACCGGGCCCAGCCCGTAATAGAGCGCCACACCGACGACGAAGGCGCCGAGCACGCCAGGGATACCGAACGGCAGGCGCCGCTTTGCGATCAGGCCGTAGAGCACGATGCCCAGCCCTGCGAAACCGACGACCGGCACGCGCATGATCTCCACCAGCGGCAGGAAGCCCATCAGCACCAGCGCGATGCCGGCGATCGAGCCGAGCAGCCCCGCGCGGGGCACCGACCGCTGCACCCACGCGCCGAAGAACGACAGCACGAACTTGAGCACGCCCATGACCACGAGCGAGGCCATGCCGAGCCGCCAGGTAGCCTCCCCCGCGGCAAGCTCGTCGAGTCCCGATTGCCGATACCCGGCGAAGGCGGGGCCAAGCACGAGCAGCGCCATGCCGATGCTGGTTGGCGCATCGATGCCCAACGGCATCGCCGTGACGTCGGTGCGCCCGCTACGCGTGGCGAGCCGGCGCGCCATCCACGTATAGGCGAGGTTGCCGAGCAACACGCCGAGCGCGGTACCGGGAAACATGCGCCGGAACACGAGATCCGCCGGCATGCCGAAGATCCCGATCAGCGCGGTGGCCATGAAGGCGAGCAGGGACAGGTTGTCGACGACGAGGCCGAGCACGCCGTTGAGATCGCCGCCGCCGAATCGACGCGGCGTCGTGATGTTCGCAGTTGCGGCCTTCATATTTCCCCTGTGGACGTCCGTACGGCTATATGGCTGTGAGGGTAGCAAAAGCGACGGCTCGGCTTCGCCATCGCGATCGTTTGGCTCGCGTTGCGAGCCGTCGGCCACCGCCCTCGGCGCTCCGTCTGCACCGTCGCTTGGGAAAGGATGCCGCTGGCGCGGCCATGTCTGATGGCTGCGCCCCTGCGCGCCCGCGCGGCGAACGGGGGTTCTCGACTCGGCATCCTGCCTCGGCGAGAACGATCGACCCTCCAGGTCGATCCCCTACGGGCCTGATCCGTTCGCCGCGCTCGGTTCCGCAAGTCGCGCCGAGGGCGGTGGCCGACGGCTCGACCGGACGCTGAGGCCATCTTGCGAAGAGCTACCGACCTTTGGGTGGGAGCGCGCTGACGCGCGAATGGATGCTCGCGACAAGGTCGATTCGCGCGCGAGCGCGCTCCCACCCGAAGGTAGAGAGGCTCGGTTACCTGGGGGCTTTTTTGTGGGAAGCCCGCTGGCGGGCGAAGGGTGCTCGCGGTGTCGCCTGTCAATGCCTCACCGCGGTGGGAGCCAGCCTGCTGGCGAATGGGTGCTCGCGGGCAGCACCCATTCGCCCGCCAGCGGGCTTCCCACATGAAAACCGAGGCCTTCGGTATCCTTCCCGGATGCATCGTCAACCACCCCGCAGAGCGACGCCTTCGCGTCGGCCTTCCACGCCTGTCCACGGCATCGCCCGCGTGCTTTCCAAGCGCGGCATCTGTTCGCGTAGCCAGGGCGAACGGATGGTGCGCGAAGGAAGGGTGAGGGTGGATGGACGAATCGTTCGCGATCCGGAATTTCCGATCGCGGGCCGCGAGCTCATCGAGATCGATGGCGGCGAGGCGCAGACGTCGGCGCCCGTGTACCTCGTGATGAACAAGCCGCGCGGCATCGTCGTGTCGGCCTCGGACGAGCGCGGTCGGGACACGGTGTATTCGTTGCTCGACGGTGCAGGGCTACCTTGGCTTGGCCCCGTTGGTCGCCTCGACCGGGCGAGCGAGGGCCTGTTGCTGCTCTCGAACGATACGGTATGGGCGGCGGGGATCACCGATCCCGCGACGCATGTGCCGAAGACGTATCACGTGCAGGTGGCGGGGCAGCCGGACGATGCGACGATCGCCGCGATGCTCGACGGCGTCGACGACGAGGGCGAGCGGCTGAAGGCCGGTTCGGTATCGGTGCTTCGTCGGGGCGAGAAGAACGCGTGGCTTGAAGTGACGCTGGACGAGGGACGTAACCGGCACATACGCCGTTTGATGGCGGCCCTGGGGTTCGACGTGCAGCGGCTGGTCCGTGTCGCTATCGGCGAGCTGGCGCTCGGCGAGCTCGCGAAGGGGCAGTGGCGGAATCTGACGGCTGACGAGGTGGCGATGTTGCGGGTTCGCTCAGCCTGAGCTTGCCGCGACACCGTTCGCGCGCGAGCGCGCTTCCCACAATGAGCCCGAGGGCCCATGTGGGAGCGCGCTCGCGCGCGATGCTTCTTAGCTCTTCAGCACGCCCAGCTTCTTGCCGACCTTCGTAAAGGCCGCGATCGCGCGATCGAGGTGTTCGCGTGTGTGTGCCGCGCTCATCTGCGTGCGGATGCGCGCCTTGCCCTGCGGCACCACGGGGAAGAAGAAGCCGGTGACGTAGATGCCTTCTTCCAGCAACTCGGTGGCCATCGCCTGCGCCTGCTTCGCGTCGTAGATCATCACCGGCACGATCGGGTGCACGCCCGGGCGGATGTCGAAGCCGGCTTCGGTCATCTTCGCGCGGAAGTAGGCCGTGTTTTCCTTCACCTTGTCGCGCAGGTCGCCGGCGGCGGCGAGCATGTCGAACACCTTGCTGCCCGCGGCCACGACGTGCGGCGGCAGCGAGTTCGAGAACAGGTAGGGGCGCGAGCGTTGGCGGAGCATCTCGATCACTTCCTTGCGGCCGGTGGTGAAACCGCCGAGCGCGCCGCCCAGTGCCTTGCCGAGCGTGCCGGTGAAGATGTCGATCTTGTCCATCACGCCGTGGAACTCGGCGGAGCCGCGACCCGTGTCGCCGAGGAAGCCGGTGCAATGGCATTCGTCGATATGCACCAGCGCGTTGTACTTCTTCGCCAGCGCGGTGATCTCGTCGAGCGGCGCGATGAAGCCGTCCATCGAGAACGCGCCGTCGGTGGTGATGAGCTTGGTCCGTGCGCCGGCGGCGTCGGCGGCCTGCAGTTGGGCTTCCAGGTCGGCCATGTCGCAGTTGCCGTAGCGGAAGCGTTTGGCCTTGCACAGGCGGATGCCGTCGATGATCGACGCGTGGTTCAGCGCGTCGGAGATGATGGCGTCTTCTTCGCCGAGCAGCGGCTCGAACAGGCCGCCGTTCGCATCGAAGCAGGCGGCGTAGAGGATCGTGTCTTCCGTGCCGAAGAAGTCGGCGATCTGCTTTTCGAGAGCCTTGTGCAGGTCTTGCGTGCCGCAGATGAAGCGCACGCTGGCCATGCCGAAGCCGTGGGTGTCGAGCGCGTCCTTCGCGGCCTGGATCACCTCGGCGTGGTCGGCGAGGCCCAGGTAGTTGTTCGCGCAGAAGTTGAGCACCTTGCGGCCGCCCTCGAGCTCGATCTCGGCCGACTGCGGGGAGACGATGATCCGCTCCTTCTTGAACAGACCCTGTTCGCGGATGGATTCGAGTTCGCTGGCGAAGCGGTTCTGGCCGGGGTAAGTCATGTCGGGGAGCTTCCGGGACGGAGAAGCCCCCGATTGTGAAGCCTTTGGCCGGGGGATAAAACTGTCTCAGTGAAGGCCGAAATCCACCCTGGTGGTCGGGCCGCCGTCGTCGATGCCCTTCGCGTCGGTCTTCGGCGCCACGACGAAGACCCGTTTGTCGTCCACCTTGCCCTGCAGCCACTGGCGGACGGCGTTGGCCCGGCGTTCGGCCAGGTGGCGCAGCGCGTCGGCGTCGACGGGCATGTTGGTTTCCATCAGCTGGCGCATTTCCTCGGGCGGCTGGGACTTCGTCAGGCCGATCAGGTTCTTCGCCTTCGGGAAGGATGCGTGGCGGTAGGCGCGTCCCAGGTACTTCTCGCGCTCGTCGTCCGTCGGCGGGGCGGGGTCGTCACCCTTGTCGTTCACCTGCTCCTGGTGCACGAGGTCGTCGACCATGACGCGACGCAGGCCGGTTTCATCCGTGGCCGGGTCGATGCGCCCGACGATGTCGAGGCTGATCGCCGGTTTGTCGTTCAGCACTTTCACGACGTCGGCGAGCTTTGCCTGCGCGCCGGCGTCGAGCACGTCGGAGCCCGGTGCGAATCCGATGTAGCCGAGATCCTCCCGACCGCCGCCGATCGATGCGAGCAGGCGAAAGGGCGAGGTGACGGCCTTGACGATCAGATTGCCGATGGCACGCCAGACGAGGCCGCCGACGCTGAACTGCGGATCGTCGAGTGAGCCCGAGACCGGAATACGCACATCGATGCGCCCCTCGCTGTCCTTCAGCAGCGCCACGGCGAGTTTGACCGGCAGGTGCGTGATGCCCGGCCCCTCGATGCGGTCGCCGAACGTCAGCTGGTCGATGAAGATGTGGTTGTCGGCGGTGAGCCTGCGCTGGTCGAGCAGGTAATGGACGTCGACATTCAGCCGTCCGCGCGTGATCGGGTAGCCGGCGTACTTGCCCGAGTACGGCGACAGGTTGGCGAGCGGAATGCCTTCGGCTTTCGCGGCGATGTCGAGGAAGGCGACGGGCGTCAGCGGATTGATGGTGCCGCGGATGTCGACCGGCGCGTTGTCGTCGAGCTGCCCCTGCAGCGTCAGGTCCGCGGGCGGCGCACCCGCGGTGGTGCCGAACGCACCGATGCTGCCGGTGAGGCTGGTCACGTCGGCGGTGTAATTGGGCTTGATGAAGTTGTCGGTGTAATTCAGGCGGCCCTTCGTCAGGCTGACGCGGCCGACACGAACGTCCGCGGCGGGCTCCGACGGGGCGCTCGGCGCGGGTGCCGGTGTGGCGGCCGGTACGGGCGTCGTCCGTGCTTCGGTGACCGACACGGCGCCCGGCGCTTCCGGACCGGCGACGACGTCCTGCAGGTTCAGCCGTCCGGTCGCGTTGACGATCACGCGGGCGTAGAAGTCGTCGAGCGCGACGCCGCCGATGTCGACGCGAGGCGCCGCGTCGCCGATCTTCACCGTCATCGCGGTCGCGGCGAGCGAGCCGATACGCAGGAAGTCCGCGTCGGTCACCTTGTCGAGCACGCGCAGGCGGCCTAGCGTGGCGTCGCCCTGCCAGTCGATCCGTGCGGGACCCTTGCCGCGCACCGATGCGCGCAGCCTGCCGTCCACGCTGAGCAGGGCGCTGGCGATCCGCACGTTGAGCGGCACGGTGACCAGCGACTGCAGTGGCGCGAGATCGAGTCGTGTCGCCTTGATCGTGAGGTCCGCGAGCAACGGCTCGGGAGTGAGCTGCCCCGCGATCGCGAAGGCGCCCTTGCCGAGCAACCCGTCGAGATCCAGGTGCAGGGGTTTTTTCATGTCGTCGGAGAGGCCGACGATGCCGAAGGACGTGGCCTTCAGCACGACATCGCGGCGTTTCGCCGGCGCCTTCGCGTCGCGAAGCGAGAGGGTGCCGTCGCCGATACCGACGCTACCTATGCTCCAGCGCCACGGCGACGCGGCGGGTGCCTTCGCCGCAGGGGCGGCGGGTGCGCGCTGCATGATGCCGGCGAGGTCGATGGCGCCGTCGGCGAGGCGTCGCACGTCGAGCGCCAGGCCATCGAGGGTCAGGCGATCGAGGCGCGCCTCGCTCGTGGCCAGATCGAGCAGCGCGACGTCCGCCGCCAGCGAGCGCCACGTGACCGGCGCGATGCCGCCGTCGTGCGGCACGAGGCGGAAGCCGTCGAGCGTCGCTTTCGCGTGCGCGATGCGGATCGTCGCCGCGTCGTGCCAGTCGACCCGAAGCTCGCCCGTCGCACCGATCGCGCCGGCCTTCACGTCGGCGTCGAGCAGCGGCGGCGCGAGCGGCATCAGCGATTCGAGCGCGACGTTCTTCAGCGTTATGCCGCCTTCGTAGCGGCTCGCGGCGACGTCGAGCTTGCCTTTCGTGGCGATGTCGCCGCCGGCCATGCGCGCGGTGACGTCGAGCGCCGCGACCGGCGCCTTGACGGTGCTGAGGCCGTGCAGCGAGGCGCGCACGTCGTCGAGCACGAGTCGCGCGGGTGCGGGCGCCGCGAGATCCGCGTACTCGATGCGCGAGGAGGTCACCGCGAGGCTGTCGACGCGTACATCGGTCGGTTTCGCGTCCGGTGCGGGCTTCGTCGCAGGCGCGGGTAGCAGGGCGTCGATGTTGCTGTGGCCGCCCGGCAGGCGCGCGTAGCGCATGTCGAGGCGATCCACCGCGATCGCGCCGAAGCGGTAGCGGGACGTCAGTGGCTCGAGCGCGGTCAGCGCGATATCGGCGTGGCCCACGCCGATCAGCGGCTTGTCCTGTGCATCGTGCACGCGCAGGTCGTCGAGCACGAGGCGACCGCCGAGCACCACGCGCGGTGCGGCATCGGTCATCAGGAAGCGGATGTCGAGATGGCCGGAGAGTTTGCCCTCGGGCAGGCGCACCGGCAGCGGGCCGGGCACGAAGCCGACGTAACGGGGCAGGTCGAGCCTGTCGAGGCGGAACGACACCATCGACTCGCGGCTGTTCGCGAAGGGCTTGGTCTGGCCCTGCACGCGCAACGGGCTGCCGTCGATCGTCATGGCCAGCAGCGGCTGCACGAAGATGTCCGTCGCGCTCGGCAGGTTAGCGATGAACGGGACGCCGAGTTCGAGGTGGTCGACACGGTGCGTCGCGTCGAGCACCCGGTCGTCGAAATCGATCTCGCCGCCGTGGATCGCGATGTTGGACAGCGCGAAGCGCGCCGGTTCGGCGGGCGGGGCCCTCGGGTCGGTCGCGAAGCGATCGAGGATGTCCGACACATTGAAGCGCTGCGGGTCGTCGCGGCGGAGGCGGATCCGCGGCCGGTCGACCGTGAGGGCATCGAGGATGGGCGCCGCGCGGAAAAGGGATGTCCAGGACGCGTTGGCGTCGATGCGATCGATGTCGACGAAGGGCGTCTTGCCGTCGCGCTCGGCGATGTGCAGGTTCGTCACCACCAGATCGAGGGTGAACGGATTGAGTTCGATGTCGCCGATGGTCACCGGACGGCCCAGCGCCGCGCTGGCGTGTTTTTCGGCCTGCGCACGGATCAGCGGCGGCGCGGCGAAGAAGCCGAACAGCGCGAACGCCACGAGGAATGCGGCCGTCCAGACGGCGATACGCCGTACGCGGCGCGACCGGTACGCCGTGGCGCCGCGCTCGCGCGCCGTGCGCCAGAGGGCCACGCAACGTTCTTTCAGCGATTCCATGCCGCCGCTCCTCACACGTAAAAAAGGCCCCCGCGGAGTCTACCCGGCGGGGGCCTTCGTGAGCGTGGCGTCAACGCCGGTCGTTCAGGTCCAGGAACAGACGACCTTGCCGCTCTGGCCGGCGTCCATGAGGTCGAAGCCCTTCTGGAAGTCGTCGATGGCGATCTGATGCGTGAGCACCTTCTGCAGCGGGAAGCCGGTGAGCACCATCTGGGTCATCTTGTACCAGGTCTCGTACATCTTGCGGCCGTAGATGCCCTGCAGGGTAAGGCCCTTGAAGATGACCTTGTCCCAGTCGATGCCGGCGCCGCGCGGCATGATGCCGAGCATGGCGATCTTGCCCCCGTGGTACATGCAGTCGAGCATGTCGCCGAAGGCGCGCGGGTTGCCGCTCATCTCCAGGCCCACGTCGAAGCCTTCGATGTGGAGGTCTTTCACCACGTCCTTGAGCGACTGGTTGGCGACGTTCACCACGCGGGTGGCGCCCATGTCGGCGGCCAGCTTCAGGCGGTAATCGTTGACGTCGGTCACCACCACGTTACGGGCGCCCACGTGCTTGGCGATGCCCGCGGCGATGATGCCGATCGGGCCGGCGCCGGTGATCAGCACGTCTTCGCCGATCAGGTCGAATTCGAGCGCGCAGTGGGCGGCGTTGCCGTACGGATCGAAAAACGCAGCCAGCTCCGACGGGATCTGGTCGGGGATCGGCCACAGGTTCGAGGCCGGCATGGTCATGTATTCGGCGAAGGCGCCGTTGCGGTTCACGCCGATGCCGACGGTGTTGGGGCAGAGGTGCTGGCGACCCGCGCGGCAGTTACGGCAGTGGCCGCACACGATGTGGCCTTCGGCCGAGACGCGGTCGCCGATCTTGTAGCCCGTGACGCCCGGGCCGATCTCGACGATGCGGCCGACGAATTCGTGACCGATCGTCAGGCCGGGGGTGATCGTGCGCTGGGACCATTCGTCCCACTTGTAGATGTGCAGGTCGGTACCGCAGATGGCGGTTTTCTCGACCTTGATCAGCACTTCGTTCGGGCCGACCTGCGGCACCGGCACTTCTTCCATCCAGATGCCCTGTTCGGGCTTGCGCTTGACCAGCGCCTTCATCGTCTGCGGCATGGGATCGGGGATTCCGTGGAGGGTCCGCGGCGCGGACCGAAACCACCATTATATGCCGCCGGACATCGTTTTCGTGGTGCGCCGCGCCATTGCCAGAGTCTGGCGACATCTCTAAGGTCGGACGGCTTGAACGACCCACAGGGGCAGGAAAAACATGCAGATCCGCACGATGATGCTGGGAGCAGCCATGGCGCTGGCGCTTGACGCGAAGGCCGACGAGGGCATGTGGATGCCCTCGCAGCTGCCTTCGATTGCGAAGAACCTCAAGGACGCCGGCTTCCGGGGCGACCCGAAAGACCTGGCCGACCTGACCCGCGCGCCGCTCGACGCCGTGGTGCGGATCGGCGGCGGCACGGGCGCGTTCGTGTCCGACGAGGGGCTGGTGGTGACGAACCACCATGTCGCCTTCGGCGTCATCCAGTACAACTCGAAGCCCGACCGTGACCTGATCGCCAACGGGTACGTGGCGCCAGACCGCGCCGGCGAGCTGCCGGCCAACCCCGATTACCGCCTTCGCGTGACCGTCGGGTTCGACAAGGTCACCGACACCGTGCTGGCCGCGGCGCGCGGCAAGACGGGCCGGGCCTACTTCGACGCGGTGGACGCGGCCAGCAAGGCGCTCGTCGCTGCGTGCGAAAAGGGCGACGGCATCAAGTGCAGCGTCGCCAACATGTTCTACGGCCGCGATTTCTACCTGGTGAAGCAGCTCGAACTGCGCGACCTGCGCCTGGTCTACGCGCCGCCCCGCGCCATCGGCAACTACGGCGACGAGATCGACAACTTCGTCTGGCCGCGTCATGCGGGCGACTTCACCATCCTGCGCGCCTACGTCGGTCCGGACGGCAAGCCGGCCGACTATTCGCCGGACAACAAGCCTTACCGTCCGCCGTCCCATCTCAGCCTTGCGACGTCCGGCGTGAGCGAGGGCGATTTCGTCATGCTCGCCGGCTACCCGGGTACCACGTACCGGCATCGCACGGCGGCCGAATTCGCGGACCAGATCGAATGGCGCCTGCCGACCTATGTCGCGGTGATGAAGGAGCTCCAGGGCGTCATCGAAGCACAGGGCAAGACCGATAAGGACGCAGGCATCCGTTACGCGGCACAGCTGCAGTCGCTGAAGAACGGCATCAAGCGGTTCGAGGGCGAGCTGGAAGGTCTCGAACGCAGCGACGCGGTCGTCGTCCGCCGCGAGGACGAGGCCGCCATGCTGGCGTGGCTGGCGAAGCAGCCCGACGGTGCGAGACTCAAGCCGGAGATCGATCAGGTGATCGCGCTCATCGCCCAGGGCAAGGAAGGGCGCGACCGCGACATGCTGCTGGCGATCCTCGCCAGCCAGACGCAGCTGATGCGCGGCGCGCTATCCATCGATCGCCTGTCCGTCGAACGCCCGAAGCCGGATGCGGAACGCGAGACCGGTTATCAGGCCCGCGACGAGGAGCTGATCAAGAGCCAGCTCAAGCAGGCACAGCGTCGCTACGATCCGCGCGTCGAGAAGGCACTGGTGACGTCGCTGATGGTCCGTTACCAGAAGCTGCCCGATACGCAGCGTCTGCCCGAGTTCGACAAGGTGTTCGGTCGCACGCCGGCCGCGCTCGCATCCGCGCTCGATCGGATCTATGGGGCGTCGAAGCTGGGCGACGAAGCGGAGCGCATGCGCCTGTTCGCGGCATCGCCCGCCGACGTCGCGAAAAGCGACGACGCGCTGCTCGTGGCCGCGCGGACGCTGCGTCCGGCGCTGCTGCGCCTCGACGAGGAACGCAAGGCGCGCGACGGCGATCTGCTGCGTCTGCGCCCCGCCTACATGCAGGCACTGATCGGCTACCGCGAATCGCAGGGCAAGGCGGTGTATCCGGATGCGAACTCCACGCTGCGCGTCAGCTACGGCAAGGTCACGCCGCTGAAGGCCCGCGATGCCGTGACGTATTCGCCGCTCACGACGGTCAAGGGCATCGTCGAGAAGAACACGGGCAAGGCGCCGTTCGACGCGCCAAAGCCGTTGCTCGATGCGATCGCCAAGGGCGACTTCAAGGGTTACGCGGATCCGAAGACGGGCGAGATGCCGGTCGATTTCCTCAGCAACCTCGACACCACGGGCGGTAACTCGGGGTCGCCGGTGCTGAACGCGAAGGGCGAACTGGTCGGCCTGAACTTCGACAGCAACTGGGAAGCCGTGAGCGCGAGCTGGATGTACGACCCGCGTTACAAGCGCGCCATCCACGTCGACATGCGCTACATGCGCTGGCTGATCGACAAGGTGTATCCGTCGCCGTCGCTGCTGAAAGAACTGGGCGTGCCGGCGTCGAAGTAACGCGCTCTGGTGGGTGCCAGCCTGCTGGCGATGGGTGCTTGCGCGAGCACCCATCGCCAGCAGGCTGGCTCCCACCGGATGATCCGACATCGTGGTTATCCACAACCCGTGTGGATACCGCCTGCATAACCGTGTGGACAACTCCGTTTCGGCCTTGCGCAGCAGCGACTTGCATCATCGTGATCAAACACTAGCCAGCAAGAAGACGAGCTCGTGTGGGAGCGCGCTCGCGCGCGAAGGGTGCTTGCCGCG
>Ga0102588_1000475_pt1 | contig 42900 bp, 35 predicted proteins | sample AraplaMF_Col_mMS_FD_76854 | JGI IMG/M metagenome (GOLD analysis project Ga0102588, IMG submission 76854) | Arabidopsis root microbial communities from the University of North Carolina, USA - plate scrape MF_Col_mMS (SPADES assembly) (version 2) | ecosystem: Host-associated > Plants > Roots >...
TGCCTTCGCGGAAAGAGCGACATCCCCTAAAACCCCGCAACACCCGCGCAAGCAAAGCCGATACCGACATCGACATTGCCGCTGTCGCCGAACGCCCATTCCAGGGCCGCCCGAACGTTATTGATGCCAAGGAAATAGGGCAGCCGTTCGGGTCCGCTCGAGAGCGTTGGCCAATCCGGGCCAAACTGCTCCAGCCAACGTCGGTAGTAGGAGGCGTGGCTCGCCGCCAGGTCGGCAAGCTCATCTTCAATCTGGCTATTGAGTGCGTAGGCGCGCGTTGTATCGAGCAATCGATAGCGCATCATCGCGCCGAACGAGTTCGCGCTCAGCAGAGACTTCGCAACAAGACTGTCGATGGCACCAAAGAGTGCAGGCCGGTCAAGAGACGGTGTTGCGATCACCTCCCAGGCGGCATCAAGCGTGAAATCGCCAACGAAGATGGCCAGTCTCCGAAGAACGGTGCGATCGAGGTCGGACAGCAGCCCGAAACTCCAGTCGAGCGTCGCCTGTAGGGTCTTCTGACGTGGCGGCGCGGTGCGCGATCCCACCCATGCCAGGGCGAGATGCTGATCGAGCAGGGCAGCCGTCTGGGAGAGGCCATAGGCCTCGACCCGCCTCGCGGCCAGTTCCAGCGCAAGCGCCATGCCATCGAGTTTTCTGCAAATCGCCGCAATGATGCGAGCATCGTCGTCGGTGAGGGACAGCGGCACTCCGCTCGCGGCGATGCGCTCGGCGAACATCTGGGAAGCCGGATAGGAGAGAATTTTCTCGGCAGTCATTTCCGGATCGACCGGTGCACAGGCCAGCGTGTCGAGCTTGTAGATATTTTCGCCTTCAATCCTGAGGGCTTCGCGGCTCGTGACCAGGATGCGGACGTGCGGCGCGGCATCGATGATGCTTGCCGCCAGGTCTGCGACGGTATCGACCAGATGCTCGCAGGTATCGAACACAAGGAGGATACGCTTATCTCTGAGGTAGGCGAGCAAACTGAGGCGCACGTCATCGGAACCCACGGGTATTCCGAGCATGGACGCGAGGGCAGGCGAAACGAGCGATGGATCGCTTAGCGTCCCGAAATCAGCAAGCACCGCAGCGCCATCGAACGCTCCCGCCAGTTGATTGGCCAATGCTATTGCGACGGTAGTCTTCCCGACGCCTCCACCTCCCACGATGGAAACGACAGGAAATCTCGACAGCCTCTCGGAAAGGTCAAGGATATCACTCTCGCGTCCGACCATACGTTCCAAGCGGTTGGGAAGATTGGCATGCCTGAATTTCACCGCGTCATCACCGGGGACCAGCGCAGGGGACGAGCCTGAGATCGGGGCAACGAAGCAGTAGCCGCGGCCGGGGATGGTGGTGATGTAGCGTGCACCGTCCCGCCCATCGCCAAGGGCTTTACGCAGCCCGGTCATGTGAAAGCGCAGGTTGCCTTCCTCAACGATGACGTCGGGCCAGACCGCCGACATTAGATCCTGCTTGGTCAGCAGCGTATTGGGAGCCGAAGCAAGAGCGATCAAAAGGTCCAGGGCGCGTGCGCCAAGCTCGACAGGAACCCCATCCTTCGCAAGGAGGCGCTGACCCGCATTCAGGCAAAAAGGGCCGAAGGACAGGTCACCTGCAGCATCGCCTGTCGCCCGCGTCATTTCATGCCCCCTAACCAACTCCACCGTGCTGTTTATACTCCAACCTCGTTTTCGGAGCCACGGTGGCTCAACATCCGGTTTGCACACTTCGGGACTTAGACGAGATTGTAGAAGGCATGGATGTTGCCGTGTGTTGCCCGGCAGTATGGGCATTCAAGTCGAGCAGCTTCAACCAAAGCAGATGCAATTTCCCGATCCAGGCCGGGCAGGTAGATATCCAGGCGAACGCCGACGACGTATCCCTGGTCGTCGGAGGATAACTCCACATTGGCATATATCCTGACATCCGCGTGGAGCTTGATCCGCCTGATGTCGGCGACATGTTTCAATGAACTTGCGAAACTCGCCGACCAGGCAATTGCGACGAGCTGCTCCGGGTTCGTGCCTAACCGATTGCCGGCAGGGCTTGAAAGCCTGATATCGAGAGCCCCGTCAGAACTGCGCGCGAAGCCGTTCTCTCGGCTGCCAATCGTTTCTGTCCTGGCAGTATGCACATGTTGCATGATCGTACCCCGGGTGAAGGAGGGAGGCGCGCGCATATGCGCGCGCCGGACAAAGGTCAGCCAGACTTCCGGAGACTACGGAACCCGGCCCGCACTTCATCGACAAACAGCTTCGGCTGTTCCCAGGCGGCGAAGTGACCGCCCTTTGCCACCTTGTTGTAGTGGATGAGGTTGGGGTAGGCGGCTTCGGCCCACTTGCGCGGGGTCTGGTAAAGCTCATCCGGGAAGACACTCACCGCGACTGGTACCTTGACGCCCTTGGGCGCAAAGAAAGCGAGCTTGTTTTCCCAATAGAGGCGGGCGGCCGACACGCCCGTGTTGGTGAGCCAGAAAAGCGTGACGTTGTCGAGCACGTCGTCCGGGCTGAGACCCTCCTTCTGACCGTCGAAGGAACGGGCGATCAATTCAAGGCTTCGGGCGTCGTGGTCGAGCATGTAGGTCGCAAGCGCGATCGGCGAGTCGGCCAACCCGGTCAGCGTCTGCGGTCGCGTTCCCATCAGGAAGGCGTAATAGACGTGCTTGTAGAAGAAGACGAGCTGGTCGTAGGACCTCCGCTCCTCGTCCGACAAGCCTTCCGGAGCAGGAGCGCCGGCAAAGGATGCGTTGTTGATCTCCACCGGAATTGCTCCGGGCATGTTCGTATGGATACCGAGCAGTTCGGGTGGTGCTTGCACGCCGATCATGTCGGTGACCACCGCACCCCAGTCGCCACCCTGGGCGACAAAGTTCTTGTATCCCAGCCGCCGCATCAGCGTAGTCCAGGCCGCCGCAATGCGCTCCGGCCCCCAACCGGTGGCGTCGGGCTTTCCGGAAAAGCCATAGCCGGGCATGGACGGGATGACGACGTGGAACGCGTCAGAGGCATCGCCCCCATGGGCAGTCGGGTCGGTGAGTGGGCCAATGATCTTCAGTTGCTCGACGATCGAGCCCGGCCAACCATGCGTCACGATCAGCGGCAGCGCGTTTTCATGCTGTGAACGAACGTGGATGAAGTGGATATCGAGGCCGTCGATTTCCGTGATGAAGTTCGGATAGCTATTGATCCGGGCCTCGACCTTGCGCCAGTCGTAGCCAGTCTGCCAGTGGCGCAGCACCTGCTTGATGGTCTTGAGCGGTACGCCTTGCGAGAAATCGCTTACCGTTTCTTTCTCCGGCAAGCGGGTATGGGCCAGCCGGTAACGCAGATCATCAAGATCAGCTTCCGGAACGTTGACCCGGAATGGACGGATTGCTTCGGGATCGGTCGACGCGATTGAATGCCCAGGAAACACATTTGCGATGCCGAACGCAGCGATTCCGGTTGCGGCGGCACCCAAAAGTCGGCGGCGATCGAGGTCGATAATTTCGGTTTTGGTGGTGGTCATGGTCTCTCTCCTCGAGAATGGCGGTTGAGAGTCTGCACCGTTGTGCTGCCCGAAAAGCTACGCCGAGGAGCTGTGAAGCTCACGTTAGGCGTTGTTAATCCTTGTTTGTTGGAGAGCATCGGCAATCAACGTCTAACAACGCCTAACGTGCGATTTCGGTCGTGCGGCAGTACTTCTGTTGGCAGCACAACGGTGCAGACACTCAACCAACACAGAGGAGTTTCGCCATGACACGCAAGGTTCTGTTCACGGGTAAGACGCACAACACAAACGGCCGCGATGGCGGCGCACGCAGCAGTGATGGCCACCTGGACATCAAGATGACACAGCCTCATCCAGCCGCAGAAAACCTGTTCGGTGCCGCCTGGTCGGCCTGCTACATGGGTGCCATCGAGTATGCGGCATCGTTGAAGCACATCAAGCTTCCGGCCGGTGTCGCAGTCGACGCCGAGATCGACCTGAACCTGGACGAGGGCTCGTACTTCCTAAGCGCTCGATTGAACGTCAGCGTACCTGGCATCGATCCCGCGGTAGCAACCGAGCTGTTGCATGAGGCCCACAACATCTGCCCGTATTCGAAGGCAACGCATGGCAACGTCGATGTTGTGACAACCCTCATCTAACGGAAGCCCCTGGCCTGGCCTGCCACGGTGGCAGGTCAGGCAAGCAGATCTTTGATGTAGGAGGCTTCAATGGACAAGGCATTCCGACAACGCGACGCCAGCAGCGATTTCGGCGAACTGCTGGACACGACAGGCTACTCACCGTTGCCCGACGACTGGCTGATTGGCATCACCGACGTCGTCGATTCAACCTCGGCTATTGCCCGAGGGCAGTTCAAGGATGTCAATTACGCGGGCGCTTCGGCAATTGCGGCGCTGGGCAACGCTTTCGGCAACTTCGATTTTCCATTCGTGTTTCGCGGTGACGGCGCTGCATTTGCCTTCGATCCCGATGTTCGAGAAACAGCGGTCGGGGTCCTGCGGCGCGTCGCAGGCTACGCCCGCGACCATTTGCAGCTCAAACTCAGGATCGGCCTGGTTGCCGTGAAAGACATCCGTGCCGCCGGAAGCGATGTGAAAGTCGCGCGTTACGCCGCGTCGGAGACGGCAACATACGCCATGTTCGCCGGCGGCGGGCTGAACTGGGCTGACCGGGAGATCAAAGCGGGAAATCACGCGCTCCTGCCGTGTCAGGAATACGCAACGCCCGATCTGAAGGGGCTGACTTGCGAGTGGGCACCCATTCCCAGTCGGCGTGGTGATATCCTCTCCCTTCTGGTTGAGCCCCAGGACAACATCAGCCCCGAGGCCTTCACCTTGCTGGCAAGGCGATTGCTTGCCTTACTCGGTGTAAAGGATGGCTCATCACGTCCCGTTCCCGAGGATGTCGTGATCACCAGCTCCGTTGCTGACTATCTCGGCGGCAAGGGGTGGACGGACGTCGTTCTGAATTCCGACTACAGGAGGTACGACGATGTCCTTCGCCTGACCCTGGACTGTATGCCGGAGCAGATCAAGAACGTCGAAGCGCTCCTGACGTCGGCGCACGATCGTGGCGAAGTCTACTTCGGCATGCATCGCCAATCTCATGCGCTGATGACCTGCCTCGTGCCAGTCGGTGCTCGAGGGTCCCATCTGCATTTCCTGGATGGGATGGGGGGCGGCTATACCGCCGCGGCCTCATTGCTCGAGGCACAAAGGCATGCGCACCAACCGCGTTGAAGTGAGCGTCAAAACGTCTGCCTGAATCCGAAAATAACAATATTTACAATGCTGACAGCTCTCGAACATTAGAGATATTCATGACCCTCGACCGTTTCGCTCCCGCTATTTTTGTATTTCTCTGGTCAACTGGCTGGATCATTGCGAAGTACGCGGCTTTGCACTCCGAACCCTTCTCGTTCCTTGTGATCCGCTACGCGCTTTCGGCGGTTGCCTTCTGCGCTATCTCCGTTGCCATCAGGGCGAAATGGCCCAAGGGCGCTTTGGCGTGGCGGGCGGTCTATTCGGGTGTTTTCCTGCACGGCTTCTATCTTGGGGGTGTCTGGTGGGCGGTGGCGCACGGGGTGCCGGCCGGCATTTCCGGCATCGTTGCCGCCATGCAGCCGCTTCTCACGGCACTGGCGGCCAGCGTCATCATTGGCGAACGGCTGCGCCCTTCACAGACGGCCGGCCTGGCACTCGGCTTCGTCGGCATCGCTGTCGCCATTTCACCGAAGCTCGTCCAACCCGATGCGTCCGATCTCCTTCATGCTGGCATTCCGCTCGCCGTTAATCTGGTGGCCATGTTCGCTGTCACCTACGGGACGATTTATCAGAAGAAGCACCTTCAAGCTGGTGACCTGACCGCAATTGCGACGTTGCAATATCTTGGTGCGTTGGCCTTGACCGCTCCATTCGCGCTCGCCTTCGAGACGTTCCGCTTCGATGGCACATTCGAGACCTACGCCGCTCTGGCCTGGTCGGTACTCGGGATATCGGTGGGAGGTATTGCACTGCTTCTTTATTTGATCCGCCGAGGTCAGGTCTCGCGCGCTGCGTCCCTGATCTATCTCTGCCCGCCCACGGTAGCGGTTCAGGCTCTCATCGCGTTCGGCGAGCCACTTACCCCTCCACTGATCGTTGGCACGGTGATTGTCGCCGCTGGGGTTTACCTTGCCAATCGGAAGGCGCCCCGAGCCGTGAAGGCATGACCTCTTCCTCCACAAGGCGGTAGTTGACCAGATACCGCAGGAGATCCAATCTCAGCCTCGATTTCGAAACGGCAGCAAATCCCCAGCGCCCGACTAGATTCTGCCAGTTCCTCACCTCGGTCCGTCAGCCTGAGTGGATGGCCTGCGCTCGTTTCGCAGGTTCGGTGCCTTCAGTATTCGGCCGCCATCTGATGCCCACCAGAGTGTTTGGCGAAAGAGTGGCTGCTTCGGAGGTCTGGTGGCCGAAGGCGACCCGTTTTCGGCTTCCACCAATTTGTCGAGTTGTTGAATCGGATCGAGGCAAATATCCTCGGAAAGTGTGATGCGTATAGCTTCTCAAGCGAATTGGCTGCCGATAGGCACAATCCAAGCTTGAACAAATCTGGGCGGTGAAGAGATGCCTCTAGCAGGCCGATGTGAGCAAATGAGAAATGGCCCCAAGAAGCGGGCAGGTGCATGATGAAGATCGGGGCTTTGCCACTGGCCGGTTTGACCAAGATTACTCCTACAAGGCTGGGTGATCATCGCGGATATTTTTCGGAAGTATTCAAGGACGGCTGGTTTCGCGAAAATGTCGCGGACGTGACGTTCGTGCAGGAGAACGAATCTCTTTCTGCGACCGTCGGCACTGTACGTGGCCTGCATTTCCAACTTGATCCGTTCGCTCAAGGAAAGTTGGTGCGCTGCCTCGCCGGTTGTATTTTCGACGTCGCTGTCGACATCCGTCTGGGATCGCCGACCTATGGCCAATGGTATGGGTGCGAGCTTTCGATGGAGAACGGCGAACAACTGTGGATCCCGACAGGCTTTGCCCACGGTTTTGCGACGCTCGTTCCGGACTGCGTCATTTCCTACAAGGTGACGGCTCCTTACAGCGCTGTCAGCGACCGCGGTCTTTTCTGGAACGATCCGGAGATCGGTATCGAATGGCCTGTGCCGGTCGACAGTGTGGTCCTGTCGGACAAGGATAAGGTACAACCAAAACTGGCGGATTTGCCACCGTCTTTCAAATACTGATAGGCACCACAACGGATGACGAGCGGAGATAACTCATGCGTATTCTCGTAACCGGCGGAGCGGGCTTTATCGGTTCGGCGCTTGTCAGGCATCTGGTGAAGAAGGTCGGCGCCGAAGTGCTCAACGTCGACAAGCTTACCTATGCCGGCAATCTTGCTTCACTCAAGGAAATCGAAGGCGCGTCGAACTATCGGTTCTTGAAGGCCGACATTTGCGATCTTCCAAAGATGTCAGAGGCGATGAATGGGTTCCAGCCGGACCGGATCATGCATCTTGCCGCCGAAAGCCATGTCGATCGCTCGATCAGTGGTGCCGGCGACTTCGTGCAGACCAATGTCATGGGCACGTTCACCCTGCTGGAAGCGGCACGACGTTATTGGAACGCGCTGCCTGCTGATCGCAAGGAGGCGTTTCGCTTTTTGCATGTTTCGACCGACGAGGTCTACGGATCTCTCGGCGACGACGGACTGTTCGAGGAGGCTACCGCTTACGATCCGTCATCGCCCTATTCGGCTTCGAAGGCAGCGAGCGACCACCTGGCGATTGCGTGGCATCGTACCTACGGTCTGCCTGTGGTCGTGTCGAACTGCTCGAACAATTACGGACCCTACCACTTTCCTGAAAAACTGATCCCGCTGATCATCCTCAACGCCATGGACGGCAAGCCACTGCCGGTCTACGGCCAGGGTGTCAACATTCGCGACTGGCTCTACGTCGAGGATCATGCCCGCGCGCTCGACCTGATTGCGTCGCGCGGCCGTCCCGGTGAAAAGTACAATGTCGGCGGCCGTAACGAGCGCCGCAACATCGACGTCGTCACCCGGATCTGCGGGCTGATGGACGAAATGCGCCCACAGGCAAAGGCGCATGCCGATCTGATCACCTTTGTCACCGACCGGCCCGGCCATGATGCGCGCTACGCCATCGATGCCACAAAGCTGGAAACTGAACTGGGTTGGAAGGCACAGGAAGATTTCGACAGCGGCATCGAGCGGACGGTTCGCTGGTACCTCGAGAACGAGTGGTGGTGGCAGCCTTTGCGGCGGCGCGTCTATTCCGGCGAGCGTCTTGGTGTCTTGAACAGGGGCTGAGCCATGCGCATTGCCGTGACGGGAAAACAGGGCCAGGTCGTCTCGGCCCTTCTGGAGCGCGGTCCGGTTTCCGGTGTCGAGATCGTCGCCGTAGGCCGTCCGGAACTCGATCTCGTAGACCGGGCGTCGATCCGCGCAGTCCTTTCGCAGATCAAGCCGGACGTGATCGTCTCCGCTGCCGCCTATACGGCCGTCGACAAGGCCGAAAGTGAAGAGGAGCTGGCCTTCGTCGTCAATGCGGAAGGCCCAACGGCAATAGCGGAAGTGGCAAAGGAGCTCGGGGTTCCGATCGTGCACCTGTCGACGGATTATGTATTTTCCGGCGATAAGCTGGGTCTCTATGTCGAGGCGGATGCGACTGGGCCGGTCTCGGCCTATGGTCGCTCGAAACTGGCGGGCGAAGAGGGTGTCGCCGCTGCCAATCCGAACCATGTCATCTTGCGTACTGCCTGGGTCTATTCGCCCTTCGGCGCCAACTTCCTAAAGACCATGCTGCGATTGGCAGAGACCCGCGATGCCTTGAATGTGGTGGCCGATCAGCACGGCACGCCGACCAGCGCGCTTGATATCGCCGATGCAGTGATTGCCATGGCAAAGCGGCTCTGTGCCGATCCAGACCCGAAGCTGCGTGGCATCTTCCACATGACCGGAAGCGGCGAGGGGACCTGGGCGGATTTTGCCGAAGCAATCTTCGCAGATCTGCAAGCCAGGAGTGGCAGGGAAGTATCCGTTGGCCGCATTGCGACGAAGGATTATCCGACACCGGCGAAACGTCCCGCCAACTCTCGGCTTTCGAACGACAAACTGAAACAGGTCTATGGAATCGTGTTGCCCGACTGGAGGCAATCCACAAGGGTCGTTTTAAACCGTCTGCTCTAGGGATCGGCGCTTTCGAGCTCCTCCTACCCACGGAAGGAAAAAGCATGAAGGGTATCATACTCGCCGGTGGCTCCGGCACACGCCTTTATCCGATCACCAAAGCCGTATCCAAGCAGCTCATGCCGGTCTACGACAAGCCGATGATCTACTATCCGCTGACTACGCTGATGCTGGCCGGGATCAAGGAGATATTGATCATCACCACGCCTCACGACAGCGAAGCGTTCAGGCGACTTCTAGGCGACGGCAGCCAGTGGGGGATCTCCATTGAATACGCAGTGCAGCCAAGTCCTGACGGCCTGGCGCAAGCTTTTATTATCGGTGCCGACTTTGTCGGATCGAACCCGTCGGCGCTGATCCTTGGCGACAATATCTATTATGGCCACGGTCTCCCGCAGCTTCTTCGTCCCAGTGCTTCCACAGTCGAGGGTGCGCGCGTTTTCGCCTATCATGTCAGGGATCCGGAGCGCTATGGTGTCGTCGAGTTCGATGACAGCATGAAGGCGCTTTCGATCGAGGAAAAGCCGGCCAAGCCGAAGAGCAATTGGGCGGTTACTGGCCTCTATTTTTACGACAAGCAAGTCATCGACATTGCCGCAAACCTGAAGCCGTCGATGCGCGGCGAGCTGGAGATCACCGACGTCAATCGCACATACCTTGAACGCGGCCAATTGACGGTCGAATTGATGGGCCGTGGCTACGCCTGGCTTGATACAGGCACGCCGGATAGCCTGTTGGACGCGTCCGACTTCGTCGGAACCCTGGAAAAGCGCCAGGGCTTCAAGATCGCCTGCCCGGAAGAGGTAGCATATCGCATGGGCTATATAGATGAGGAGCGTCTGCAAAAACTTGCTGACGAACTTGGCAAGAGCGGCTATGGCCAGTACCTGGTGAAGCTGGCAAGTACCAAATACGACTTTGAATTGTAAGGCGCGGTGCCCAGCCAAAAGGGGACCATGAAGGGGGTGATGGTCCAACTGGCCGGCCGATCGTGTTGCAAATATTGCGCCAGACCTCTCACCCGCTCCATCACTCGGACCCAGGTCGCTCCCTTAGTGGCACGTCACTCCTCCCGATAGCGACGTTTGCCAAGAAATCGACTGTCTTGACTGGTGAAAGACAGGTCGACGCAGCCTGAGGTGCTGTCAGCGGCTGGAAAACTATCGATATCTTTCGCTAATCTATTGACACTCGCGCATGACGGCTTACCGACGTAGGCACCAAGTCAGTGAATGTTAGGGAACTTCATGAAATTCGGCACCAGCGGCCTTCGCGGCCTTGTAACCGATCTTCAGGGCCATGCATCGGCTCTCTACGCAACCGCTTTTGCAAGACACCTGCTGGATGCCGGTTTAGCAAAGGCGGGAGACCGCATTTTTGTCGCTGGCGACTATCGTCCCTCAAGCCCTGACATTGCTGCCACCTGCATCGGAGCACTGGCACGCGCCGGCCTGCAGCCGATCGATTGCGGCGCGATCCCGACGCCGGCGCTGGCGCTTTATGCCATGTCGAAAGGCTGCGCCTCGCTGATGGTCACCGGTTCGCATATCCCGGCAGATCGCAACGGCATCAAATTCTATCGCCCGGACGGCGAGATCGACAAGACGGATGAGCTCGCAATCACCCGTATCGCGGCAGAGATCGGCGACACGATCGTTGACCTGACCCCCGGCACCGCTCAGAACGAAGAACGCCAGGCCGTTGAGCTTTTCCTGTCGCGCAACCGCGCGCTGCTGCCGGCCGGCGCGCTGGCCGGCCTGAAAATCGGCGTCTACCAGCACAGCACGGTTGCCCGCGATGGCCTGATCGACGTCATGGCCGGTTATGGTGCGGAAGTCGTGCCGCTCGGACGGTCCGATCACTTCATCCCGGTCGATACAGAAGCCGTGTCACCGCGGACGATTGAATTTATGCGCGGTTGGGCTGGGGAGTATGGTCTCGACGCTATCGTTTCCGCCGATGGCGACGGCGACCGGCCGCTGGTGGCCGACGAGACGGGTACACCGCTGCGCGGTGACCTGCTCGGGCTCATCGTTGCGCGCTTCCTTGAAGCAAAGGTCGTTGTCACCCCTGTGACCTCCAATTCCGGCATCGAGGCGGCCGGCACCTACCGCGTCACCCGCACCAAAGTCGGGTCCCCCTTTGTTATCGAAGGCATGAACAAGGCGACCGCCGCGGGCGAAACGGCGGTGATGGGTTTCGAGGCCAATGGTGGCGTGCTGACGCAGTCGGATTTCGCAGTGGCGAACGGAACGCTCACCGCTCTTCCGACGCGCGACAGCTTTTTGCCGGTTCTGGCGACGTTGTTTCTGGCCAAACAGCTGGACAAGTCGCTTTCGGCGATCGCTGCCGATTTTCACCTGCCGGTAGCGGCCGCCGACCGGCTCGAGAATTTTGCCGTCGAGACGAGTGCTGCGCTAATGGCGCATCTGCGGGCTTCTCCTGCAAACCTGGCGGCCTTCCTCAAACCGCTCGGCGCCGTTGGCTCCGTCAGCGATATCGATGGCCTGCGCGTTACATTGGCTGATCGCACCATCGTTCACTTCCGTCCTTCCGGGAATGCGCCGGAAATGCGCTGCTATGTTGAAGCTGAAGACGAGGCGGCTGCTTCCTCGCTGCTTGAAAAAGGCCTTTCGCTTGTTCGCGACTGGGCAAAATCGCAGTGACCCGATTGCCTATTGAAGGTTGAACCCATACAAACACGGTCCGTGCGTACCCGGAGATTACTTATGACCCAGAAGATCATTCCCGTCATCATGGCTGGCGGTAAAGGCACCCGCCTGTGGCCATTGTCGCGATCGAACGCGCCAAAACAGTTCATCCAGGTCGTCGATGAAAAGACGTTGTTCCAGGAAACCCTTGAGCGCGTGACCGACACCGCGGCCTACGAGGCGCCTGTCGTCATCACCAACCAGGATTTTCGATTCACCGTGGCCGAGCAGGCCCGCGAAGTCGGCGTTGATCTGTCCGCCATCATCCTAGAGCCTGTCGCTCGCAACACGGCTGCCGCCATCGCAGCCGCGGCTTTCCACTTGAAGCAGAAGTTCGGCGAGGATGCGATTCTCCACCTCCTGGCCTCCGATCACGAGATCGATGCAGGCAAGGATTGGAGCGAGGCGATCGCGACAGCGCGCCAGACTGCCGCATCGGGCAAGATCGTCACATTCGGCATCAAGCCGACCGAGCCTGCCACCGGTTACGGCTATATCGAACAGGGCGATGCGCTTTCGACTGGCGCACACAAGGTCAAGCGCTTCGTCGAGAAGCCACAGCTTGCCGCCGCAGAAGAAATGCTGGCCGCTGGTGACTTTTTCTGGAACTCGGGCATTTTCATGTGCCGGGTCGACCTGCTCCTGAACGAGCTTTCTAACTATGCGCCCGCCGTGTACGAGGCTGCGGAAGGCGCCGTCGCCAAGGCCACGATCGATCTTGATTTTGTCCGTCTTGATGAGGCCAGTTTCCAGGCAAGCCCCGATATTTCGATCGACTATGCCGTGATGGAAAAGACCACCAATGCCGCCGTGGTCACCTCGGCCTTCGCATGGTCGGACCTCGGGAGCTGGGATGCCGTCTGGAAGCTTGGTGAAAAGGACGAGAATGGCAATGTCGTTATCGGCCATGCCACCGTCATGAACACCGAAAATTCGCTGGTCCTGTCGCGTGCCTCGCATCTCGCAGTCCAAGGATTGAAGGATGTGGCGGTCATCGCCAGCGAGGACGCCGTCTATGTCGGTCGCCTCGACGAAGCCCAGGAAGTCGGCAAGCTCGTGAAGTACCTCGCCAAGGCGAAGGAGACATCGAGCCTGACGGAAACTCACCCGACCTCCTACCGTCCCTGGGGCGGTTATACGTCGCTGTTCAATGGCGATCGTTTCCAGGTAAAGCGGCTGTTCGTCTTGCCGGGCAAAAAGCTGTCGCTGCAGAAGCATTTCCACCGTTCTGAACACTGGGTCTGCGTCAAGGGCACGGCGGAAGTGACGGTCGGAGACGAGGTGACATTCGTGCGCGAAAACGAGTCCGTCTATATCCCACAGGGTGAGCTGCACCGGCTCTATAACCCCGGCCGGATCATGCTGGAGATGATCGAGGTTCAGACCGGATCCTATCTCGGCGAGGACGATATCGTCCGTGTTTCCGACGAGTTCGGACGGGGTTGAGCCCTCGCGCTTTCGGGCGTGGCGCCACGCTTCTTGTGGATGGCGCCGCCGCTCACGATACCTTGATATGACCCGGTCTTTCGAAAGGCATGGAGCAAACTGAAGGCGAAGCGACGTGAGTTGGCATTACCGACATACGTTTCCTTGACGTCGCCTGCTGTGGAAAAAGTCAGCGCTACTGGTGGCATCCGCCTCTGTCGGTGGGTTGACAAGTCAGATTTTAGCCATTGCACCACTCGCGTCTGGATAAAGGCGGCTAGACTCAACTGTCACCGAATACGGGCCGCTCCCGAGATAGAAGCCGAGATATGAAGGTTCTGCACGTTTATCGCACGTATTTCCCAGATCCCCCCGGTGGATTGCAGGAGGCGATCCGACAGATTTGCTTGAGCACTCAAGCATTTGGGGTCGAAAATACAATATTTGCACTCTCGCCGACGCCTCAACCCCAAGTTATCACCTTTCCGGAAGCTAACGTGATACGCTGCCGCTCATGGGCCGCGCCAGCATCGTGTGACCTCGGTGGTTGGAACGCCGTTCAGACATTTCGCTCGTTAGCGAAACAAGCTGACATCATACACTATTTGTTTCCCTGGCCGTTCGGAGATCTTCTCCATGAGCTTGCGCCCCAAAAGCCGAGCGTCCTGACCTACATTTCCGACATAGTCCGCCAAAAATGGTTGGGTGTCGTCTATGCCCCGCTGATGTGGCGTACTCTGCGAAGTATGGATGCCATCGTATCAAATGCACCGGGATATGCCGACAGCAGCCCCGTATTAAAGACCTCCATGATTGGTCCTCGCGTTCGCCAGATCCCACTCGGCATCGAGGAGAGTTCCTACAACGCTGAGGCCGATAACAAAATATTAGCGCGCCTGGGGCTGGCCAATGAATCATTTGTCCTGTTTCTGGGCGCCCTACGATATTATAAGGGCTTGCATGTCTTGTTGGATGCGGCCAAGCATGTCCGCAGCAAGGTTGTTATTGCGGGGTCGGGACCTGAAGGCCCAGCCTTGAAAAGCCAAGTTGACCGTTTGGGCCTTCAGAACGCAATTTTTGCCGGACAAATAACTGAGGCCGAAAAGATGGCCCTGCTCGGCGCCTGCAGAGCCTTAGTTCTGCCATCGCACCTTCGTTCCGAGGCATACGGTATGGTTCTGGTCGAGGCCAGTATGTTCGGCAAACCCATGGTTACCTGTGAAATAGGCACAGGCACATCGTTCATCAATCAGCATATGGAGACTGGTTTCGTAGTGTCCCCAGACGCGCCGCGGGAATTGGCTGAGGCCATAAATACACTGCTCGCCGATGATGAACTTGCTGACCGATTCGGTCGGGCAGCTCGACAGCGATACGAAGCACATTTTTCTGGTTCCGCGCTTGGTCAAGCATACGCTCAGCTATACAGGGACGTGCTGGCCAGATGACGGATCTGGTCAGCGCCTCTACCAGACACGTTGACGTCTGGGAGGCGTTGCGGGTCAGGCTGATGTGTGGCCTTGTCCGGTTGAAATACTAGACATAACTTGTCGATCGTCGGATGGACTTGAGCATCGCGAGTAGCATGTCAGACATAGCTCCAGACATCTCAATTCATACCAGCGCTGATTCCCCTGCGCACACATGAATATGCTCGATGTGTCGCTATCGCTAGACGAAGTCTATGCACCGCTTGTGAGACTTGTGCGCGGGCAGGTTTCTGATTGAATTTCCTGTGTTTTCTCAGGATGTATGCAATATGCAATGGCCGGTGTCGCTCCTATCCGCCTTGGTGTGCTGGTGTGGCTTCGCAGATTCGTTCTGCGGCCGATCCGGCAGCAGCAATGATCTTCAAGCTCCGTTTCGTATATCTCATATGTAAGACCGTATGTCCGTTTTCGCCGCTGGCTCGCCCTGCACTATCTTCCGAGAGTTGCTCGGACGGGCCGAGCCGACCCTCGTCATAGGTGGACGAGCCGTGGCAGATTACAGAGAAGGTTTTGCCGGGTGCGGAGGCCGTCCATCTCATCACTGCACAAGGCCACGAGATCAAAATGATGCCGCAAGGCGGTAAGCCTCCATGGTCATCCTCACAGTCTTTGCCCAGGAAAAAGACGCGGCATGTGCAAGACCATTGGAAATGGCTGATTGCCGCCAGGAATCATCTTCGATAGCGCGCTCAATCAATTGTCTCAAACCCAAGACGTCTTCTGGATCACACATCAAGGCGCAATTGCCTGCCACTTCAGTTAAGCTTGTTGCATTTGAACACACCACCGGCACTCCGGACGCCATAGCCTCCAAGACCGGCAGGCCGAAGCCCTCGTATATTGAAGGGAAGGCAAAGGCTCTCGCACCAGAAAACAGCACCGGCAGGTGCTCGGCGGCTACATAGTCCAGGTATCTCGCCCAACCTTCAGACTGCGCACGTAGCAAGCGGCTGTGGATATCGTCACTACGCCAGCCACGGTACCCTGCCACGACGAGCGGGACGCGGTGGCGCAGTTCGTAAGCCAGCCCCTCGTAGGCATCGAGCAACGCACATAAATTCTTTCGCGGCTCTATGGTGCCGGCATAAAGTGTATAGCTTTGATAGCGCAGATCGAGTTGCAATTGGATTTCGCTGCACTCGACGTCCGATCTAGGTCTGAATTCTCCCGAGGCCGCGAGAGGGATTGCCAGGACTCGCTCGGCAGAAAAGCCGGAATAGGCAATAACCTCGTCCCGGGTGTAATTTGAATCCGTCAGCAAAAGATCTGCACGCTTCAATGCCCGTGGCAGTTCATTCGTCATAAACTGCACTCTAGCCTGAGGATGAAACTCGGGATGCTTGAAAATCGAAAGATCATGAAACGTCGCTATGCTCGGTCCGTCGTGTAATGGAAGATAGTAATTGGGGCCATGATAGATAGCGCCACGATAAGGACGCAAAGCCCATGCTTGCCTAACTTCCTTGAGACCTCGATACGCCGCGAGCAATGGCTTGAAACCCATCAGGTTGCGCCGAAAAGCAATTGCCGCCTCTGCGCGCGCCTTCTCTTGCGCTTGCAGGTCTTTCGTCAGCACATCACTTTGGATCGCTCCGCCTACCAGGAAATGCAGAGATTTAACTTCTGGCTGGCGTCGCAATCCATTTGCTAACTCAAGAGCGTAGCGCCCAATACCAGTCAGCGGGAATTTAATCGATTCAGCACCAAGTATGAGATCCATATTCAAGGCGCCTCGTACATCCAAGCTAATGTCTCCCGCAACGGCGGCATTGTCCAGTTCGGCAGGACGGCACGCAAACGATCGGCAGAGCCGGTCAGGGTCCTCACCTCATTAGGGCGCACGTAGGCGGGATTCACAACCACCTCGATCTTATAGCCTGCGATTTCTTCGACTAACGAAATCGCTTCGCGCAAAGAGGTCGCCTGCCCTGAACATACATTGAAGACCTGCCCAATCGGTTTCGCCTTGACCAAACCAAGATACGCAGCCGCCACCGCTCGCACGTCGCTGAAATCACGCCAGACGTCCAAGTTTCCCAGTTCGATGTGCTTAGCTTTCCGTCGGAAGTGACCTACGATCTTCGGCAACAAAAATTTTTCAGTTTGGCCCACGCCCGTGTAGTTGAACGGGCGCACAATCACGATTGGAAGCCTTCGCTCCCAAAGCCGCGCCATATATTCCATTGCGAGCTTGCTTACCGCGTAATCGTTTTCTGGATTTGGTGGCTGCTCTTCCCCAATCACGCCGCTATTACTATTGCCGTAAACATTTGCACTGCTGGCCAAAAGAATACAATCGAGGTTCTTGGCTGTGTCCGCCAATGCCGCCAGCAAATCGCGGGTGCCTACGACGTTTACACGGTAGAAGGCTTCCGGATCGTCGTGTCCGACAAATGAAATCGCAGCCAAATGAATCACTACTTCGGGCTGAACGGTCGAGATAATACGACGCAGCCCCTCAGTATCCGTCAGGTCAACCTGGTGGTAATTTGGGATGGCGGCGCCTCTGGAGCCCAAGCCATGGACCTCGTAACCCGCAGCCGCCAATTCGAGCGCGAGGTAGTGGCCAGTGAAGCCGGCGAGACCGGTAACTAGCACCCGTTTACTTGACATCTTCGAACGAACTCCCTTTTCCCAAGCTGAAATCCGCTTTTATTGTAATTGCACCTAGTGGACTATTGCTTCGTATCGAGCGCAACCATTTAGCAACGAGATTTCCGTCGTACACTCGGACGTAACGGGTGCCAACCCATCGCCATTTTTAACTAACTACCTCCTCAATTGACTTTCTTTCTAGGATCGACTGAGCAATATCACGCCATTGCGGGGGCTTGTATTCGCTTGCCTTGGATGCAAACGCAGCACGCATGGCATCGTTGGTGGACCAAGTAACAATTGCTTCACGCCATCCGAAGAAATCGTTTGGGGCAAGTTCTACGATCGCCGCGCTATTAATCTCCGCAGCAGCAGGTACCGTGTTCGAGGCAATGCAAAGCTTTCCGCTCGTTAAGCTTTCCTGAATCGGGATGCCCCATCCCTCTTGCAACGAGGGGTAAACAGTGAACAAACATTGGCGATAATATTGACTGATTTGGTCGTCGTCAGCATCAGTTATCACCTCGATATTCAAACGCCTCAGTTTATTTTGGAAGTCCGGATCGCCGTACTTCTGTTCGCCTTGGATTTCGCCCACCAACAGCAACCGAATATTTGATTTGGCTGACAAACTATTGCTGGACATCAAATCTTTCCAGACGCTTACAATGAAGTCATGGTTCTTGCGCCTGTTAAATGACGAGACGTACAGTATAAATGGCGATTGAGATCGCTTCAGCAGGCTCCGCTGAGATACGGCAACATCCTTGCCCCGCAGCTCGGTCCGGACAATTCTCAAACGCAGGGACCTAGATGCCGCGAATTTTCCCAACTCCGAAGCGGTTATACGGGATTCAGTAAATACCGTGCGACAATGACGTAAGAGTTTAATTAGGCGACGGAGCCGATCCTCATTGTCCGTCCAGCCGGAAAAATGCGCCCCAGACACATAGGAGATATCGTAGACATAGGCTTCCAAGGAGTGCCCGGCCGAGAGTTCAACCAATCGATCCAGCAGAGACTCGTTTGAGAGCCAACCTTGACCAAGGGTGAGAATACGGCTTTGCGGTTGAAAATTGAGGTGCAGCCTAGGTGTCGATTTTCTTACCAGAAAGCGGCTAATATCCGAAAAATCTATGTTAGCTTGTCGAGCTAGTGCCGCTCTATTCTGCATCGGTGCGTTTGTTCGATGCATGAGCTTTACTTGCACGGATCGCAATCGTTTCGCCAGCCGACCTGCTCGACTAATATTCTTTTGCGACATACCAAAACGAGTCATCAAGCCCACCATCCGAACCGCCAGGTAGTTCCAACGTCCAGCTAGTACCGGCGTACCCGCTGCTTCGGGCAGTAGCGCATTTGGCGGGGGCATTAGGGTGAATTCGACCCGCCAATCTACCAGAGAAGCGGTTGCATCATCAGAGAACCAATGACGACGATTGAAGTCATCACCGTCGAATGACTCTAGTTCTCGATAAGGCACCTCTATGAAACGGCCCTTAAAATCATTGTAGACGATGCAGCGAGTCGCAGGGTGTATGTCAACGATTTCAGCAATAAGATTGCGCTCAGCCAGCGGCACCCCAGTTAAGTGACCGCCGCTTCGAAGTGAGTGCAAGAGAGACGACATGTCGACGACTAAATCGCCCTCTGCTTTAGCGGGACCGATCGAGATCGCGCTGCGATACAAGGCGAGCGTATTGTGGGCGTGTTCAGTCTCGGAGTACCGCTTGCGCACAAACGTGCTGCGATCCAGACGTTTCTCCGGAGATTCATGCCGAGCCAAAGCACTTAGTATTGCAACTCGCATTGCGTCTGGGTCGGTCGGCTGAATGTAATCGGCGTAGTCGCCAAAATACTCTTTCTCGGATGAGCGATCGCTCAAAATCAACGGCACACCGGTCAACCCGGCTTCCAAAGCAGCTAGGGGGGCGCCCTCACACCAACTCGGTAGAACGAAAACTGAGGCACCGGCATAGGCCGATGCTAGTAGCGCCTTGTCCTCAATACGCGCGAAGTGGTGAACATTAGCACCGCCAACTAATCGGATATGGTCCAAATAGCCGGGATCGCCCACGTCGCCAATGAGCACAAGGGGAACGTCTAGATCGCGCATTGCCATGGCCAGCAGCGCCTGATTCTTGCGGTATTCAATTCGACCGACACAAAGAACGTAGCTATTGAAGCCGCTGCGCTTGCGGAATAGGTCGGGATCAGCGTTATCGCCAAAGACATTCGCCACGCCGTTGTGGATTAGCACCCCATGGTCTACTTTTGCGCCAAGCGCTGCTAGGAAATCCCGTTCTTGGTCACTTAAGAAGATCAGGTGATCGGCGAGCGCGCAACAGCGGCGCAAAGCCTCGAAATGACCTGGAATGCCTTCGAAAGGCAGTAAGTTAGCGTGCTTGCCCGAATAGTCCCTCCGCGGCGACAATGATGGCAGCTGACTAACGACCGATTCTATGACCTGCCGATCACCCGTCGCGAAGACACTTTCGAGCAATTGTCGATAAATTGGCCAGTCAGCCAAGTCGAGGGCTATCGGTGAAAAAACTACCGTCTTGCCGGCCCGTTTCGCTGCTGCCATGCAATCGAGTGCTGTCTGTGGCGGCCAGGAATTAAAAACATGGACGACATCGAAATTATCGAGATCGCTGACTGCGCCAATATTGTGACGGGTTTCGACCTCGTGGCCCTCGGCTCGAAGCTGAGAAACAATTAAGCGAACGCGCGTGGAGGGGCCACCTTTCGCTGCATCCTCGGTTCCGTGCGTTACCAACACGGCCCGGACCCCATTCTCGACCCTAGAGGTAGGGGACTTCAGTACCGCGGGACGTGTACGTCTTCTTTCGTCAATCAAATCGGCAAAAATGTCGAGATGTTGCCGGGCAAAATTCTTCCAATCTTTCTGAACGACGCTCTCGCGGATCGCCAGTTTCTGATGCAACAGGTTCTCCACTACTTGGCGCAAATCGCCGCCATCCCCTCGCTTGTAGGGTACATGGGGAAAATCCTCTACGAGACCGATGTCGCTTGGCGCAATAACCGGGCATCCCGCCGAAAGAGCCTCCAGCAGAGGCACGGGTCCGCCTTCAATGAGAGAAGGGATCAGGAGATAGTCGATATCATTGTAGAAGCTTGCCAAATCTCTGGTGTCGAAGTAGCCAGCCGGATACGGCCAACCTTCACCAGTAAAACGCATTTCGACCATAGGCATCCCGGCCAATTCGGCCAAAAGTGCCTCGCCCTTTCGCCCAGTGTGGTAGGTGCGACCAACAACGCCAAGCCGGAGCTTAGGAGTGAACAGTTTCGTGTCGACTCCGAGGTGGACCTTGAACACCTTCCTGGCCCCGTCTTGTTCTAGAATTCTCTGGTATTTGGTAGATGAAGTAATGCAGTAGTCACTCCTGCGCGCTACCTCCTCGAACAGCGCTGCAGCGCCCGGATGATCCTCTTTGTGAGCCAAATAGGTTACAGTTGTCGAATTCCGTAACGGGCGATATGAAGACTCCGGAAGGAAGAAAGTCAGTTCCGCTCGATCACTTGGCTCATCAACTATTCGAACATTGAAGTTGCCTGGAGATTCAGCAGCTTCGCGTTCGATCGCTCTCGCCATCGTTTCTAATATCCAGCCGCGATCGACGGGGACGATTTCGATGTTGTAAGGAGCAGTCATAAAAAACCTCCAAGGATAATGTCTAGGTACTGGCCGGCCTTCGCGGAACCCATCACAGGAACCGCTTCCGCCATTGGAGGTACATCAAAAGCGCCCAAGTGCTTGCGAGTGTATGTTCGGCCCGTCCGGTCAGAAAGTTTGCCCAGGTTGTGCGAACACCGGAAGCGCTCAACAGAGGATCGGTGTCTGCGCCCGAAACGAGTGACTCAGCCCACTCCCGTAGGTCGCCCTTTAGCCAATCCGACAAGGGAATAGAGAAACCGCGCTTCGGGCGTTCGATAAGCTCAGTCGGGATGTGGCGAGCAAGCAGCGAGCGCATAAGGATCTTTCCTCGCCCATTCCGTAGCTTCAACCGCGCTGGTACCCGCCAGGCAAACTCAACGACGCGGTGGTCCAGGAAAGGCACCCGCGCTTCAAGAGAGTAAGCCATGCTCGCCCGATCCACCTTCTGCAAGATATCGTCGGGCAGATAAGTCTGCTGGTCAACAAACTGCATCCACGGTATCACATCTGGGATGGCCGATCGAACAGCGTCGTCGTCCAGAATTGACGGTGGCTCCACTTCATGATTGAGCAATGTGCAGTCGCGATAGGTGCATACGGTCATCGGAGTAGTGCGGTATAGATATCCGTAGTCATCAGCCTTCTTCATCATACGTGCTATGTGGTACCATCCGTCGGCCATCGGGATAGTGGCACTCGCCTTCGGCAACTTGCGCAGAAGTGGGAAAAGTGCCTCTCGAGGGAAGCGCTGAGCAGTCGCGGCCATGAGCTTCCGGAGCGACGTCGGGAGCGTTCCAACACGTTGCAACCGTTCCATCCAATAGTATCGGTCATAGCCACCGAAAAGCTCGTCTCCGCCGTCCCCCGACAGTGCGACAGTTACGCTTTGGCGCGTCAATTTGCTCAATAGCATGGTAGGTATCTGCGAACTGTCGGCAAACGGCTCGTCGTAGCAATCCGGAATGTCAGCAATCAGCGCCTGGGCGTCCGCAGTAGTGCAAATAATTTCCGTATGGTCGCATCCCAGATGCGCTGCTACTTGGCGCGCGTAATTGCTTTCATCATAACGGGAGTCGGCAAATCCGACAGTGAATGTTCTGGCACGCTGATTGCCTTGAGATTGCATCAACGCCGCAACTAGAGACGAGTCGATGCCACCCGAAAGGAAGGCGCCTAAAGGGACATCGGATATTAAGCAGCCACGGATGGAATCGCCGAGCAAGTGATCGAATGAGTCCGCTATCTCCTTGTCCGACGCGTCAAACGGCTCCGCGAGACCTCGGCGTGAAGCTGCCAACGCATCCCAGTAACATTCGAGCTGCTGCTGCCCGTCGCCGTCCATCCGAAGGACATGGCCGGGTGGAAGCTTGAAGACATTAGCAAAAATGGAATGAGGAGCCGGCACATAAGAGTATCTAAAAAAAGCGGCGAGAGCCTCTGGCGAGACGTGACCGTGAAAATCCGGGTGCTGATGGAAGGCGGCCAGGGTGGAAGAAAACAAGAGGCCGCTGCTTAAGCGGCCATAGTAAAGGGGTTTGATTCCGATCGGATCGCGAACCAGAAAAAGATGACGCTTGTCAGCATCCCAATAAGCGAAGGCAAACATACCAATCATACGTTTGGCGGCAGCGGAGACGCCCCAGTGGCGGCAAGCCAGGAGCACGACTTCAGTATCGGATTTGGTCCTGAATACGTGGCCGGCGCTTATCAGCTCCTCTTTAAGAGCTTGGAAATTATAGAGTTCCCCGTTGTATACAAGTGAGGACCTGCCATCGCTTGACACGAAGGGCTGGTTTGCCGCATCGCTCAAATCAATCACAGAGAGTCTTGCATGGGCCAAGACAAGTCCGGCAGCCGCCTCGACACGGACGCTCTGATCGTTCGGCCCTCGCTGGCGCATAGCTTTGGCCATTGCCACGCCGAGGCGAGTGCCCACATCAGGATCAATCGCATTGTCACCCCAAAATCCTGCAATACCGCACATGCGTCAGCGACCACGCTTTTGTGAGAAGCGATCTAGGAACCCACTCACTCTCCTGGTCGCCGAGGCTCGCAGTCGACCGATCTCGGCAGCCAATGCATCGATATCTTGACTATGCATCTTGTTTGTCAGGTAATTTCCGACTTCGGCAGCGTGCTTGAACTTCTCTCCGACCTCGGCGCCAAATCGCCGGGTGAGAAGATCGATAAGCGGCGCGATGAACCGCTGTTCAACGGGCAGTTCCCAAGGTGTATGAAGGAGATCCAGTAGCAATGGCAGATGCTCCTCGGGCTTTTCGCCAATGCGTATCGCCCCGGCCATGGTAGGCGTCTCTACCGAGTGTGCCTTGTCTCCATCCCAAGCATCAAACAGGTATTTCGGCCCACGATTACGGTGCTCCTGATCTGTTTTACGGCACAGATTGAGGTCGTGGAGCGCAACCCATGAACCGGGAACCAGGAAGGGCAATAGTGAAAGCAAATCCAAAGTGGCCCAAGGGTGCATGTGGTGGGCATCAATGAAAGCAAGATCTATGTTGCCCCCGATTTCAGGGGCGACCTCGGCGATAGCGCGGCCTGTCAATAGCTGGTAGCGGGGTGCCAAGGTTGGCACAACCTCCTCTACGGCCTGTCCGGTTGCATAATTGGCATCGTAGAAGAACCGTTCGGCGATGTCGACGCCAAAGTAGTTGTAACCTTCCACCCCGGCGGCTTCCAAGGCTTGCATAATAATCACCGAGCCCCAACCGCTCGCTACACCGACCTCTACAATCTTTTTGGGTTTCAGAGCCATCGCGAGACCAGCAAAAAAGGCAGCATCGTAATGGGAGATGGAAGCTACAGTCCATGCGGGCCGCCGCCTATACATCTCCTCAGTCAACGGTCTGCCGATAGTATCCAATTCACCCAATGAAAATTGTTCGAAGGTCTTCATTGTCATCGCCCTTTTGCATGAGTTTGCCAACTTTTGAGCCAATATCCGAATCTCCTGAGGGGCCCCCCCCAACGCCAGTATCGGGAAGCTTTGATAAGCGACAGCTCAGCCTCGGTACCGGCCAGCGTCGCTCTGGTATCGGCTAATGTTGCTTTGACGTTCGACATCCTAGCCTCGGTATCCGCCAACGACGAGACCAGCGACGAGTTTTCAGCCTTTTTGGTTGCGAGGGCTGTTGTTAATGCCGCGCCTTCGGTTTCCTTAGATTTCAAGGCGAGAGAGAGCGCCTCCCCTTCGCGCTGAGCGATCGAAAGTTCCGATTCCAATCGACGCGCCAACTGCCTGATATGGTCGAACTCGCGTGCCGCTTTTGCGCGGGCTATGTCCTCGGCCCCACAATGCCAATCATGTGCTTCTCGAAGGCTTTGGATTCGCTCAACATCTGCCGCGCTGCAACCATGCCGAAGATAAAGATCGATGACACGCTGCTCAATCTGAGTAAAGAATTCGATATCCTCCTTACCGTAGAGTCCGACAGGCACTGCGCAGTCTGAAAAATCCAGCCCTCCAATGCCATGTGAACTCAACGTCGCCAGACATTTGTTGCTATACTCACTGTCCAGGCTAAGACTATCAACATTGAGATCTAAGTCACATCTGGGCAGCGCTTCCAGCATAGCGTGGTACCAGAGCGCGAAAAATAGTGTGTAGCTGCCAGATGCATCAAGGCGCAGCCCAACCATATGCCGTTCATCGTTGTCGGGCGGATTGAACTTTAATAGATCGCGAAGTTCAACAAACAACGACGGCACGTGTTTGGCGGCCAAGATTTGCAAATTGCAAATCTCAAAGTGAGAATCAACCTTATAGGACCACCATTGGTCCCATGGGTTGCGCCACAAAAAGATCTGTGTACCCCCGAGGCACGCTCTTATCGCTGCAACTCGTCCTGCCGACCGACATTCCTGAAATACCGGCCGACCTTGAGCGCCATTCACTAAGACAGAAAGGTAGCGAGAAAGGGCCTCGGATTCAGCTTCCGAGTTGTTGAAATAGTCCTCGTAAGGAAACGTCGGAAGGAACGATTCGCCGATCTCGGCTGCCAACGGAAAAAACTCGTAAAAGTACGGTCGGCCAATCTCGGGATGTCGCAGATGCGTGGCATTGGCCTTATGCAACTGAAGCAGTGCATCGGGTTGTTGCTTGGCATTTAATAGATATTCGTTGAGGGGTTCCTGATAACACCAGTAGTCATCGGAAGAGCGCCGGAAGCAGTTAAACAGGTAAGTGCTGCCAGCGCGGAACAACGAATGGATGAAAATCGGTGATTGCGTGGGCACTAAAGACATTCCATCAACAGCCCAGCATTTAGATTGATCAAACCAGCTTGCCCGATATCGTTGAGCTTGCGAACTTTAAACATCACCACGTCGACGCGGCGATGGTAGAAAATGCCAGCATCAAGCCCATCCCGGATTCCGCAGTTGAGGAAGTAAACCCCCTCCGCCAGATCGCACCTCATTCGAAACCGGACCGATAGTTTCTTCCCGAACGGCACTGCGGGCATTGGCTGAGCTAAAGATGCACTGTCAGTGCCATAAAGAGCGATACCCTCCAAGGTTTTGATCAGCATTGCCACGACAGGCCGCCGAGCATCCTCTTGGATCGTTACGGTGTAGCAAACGGAGAACAACTCGCCCGATGTCAGTACATTTGCCTCCTGGCCCTCCGCGTTCTCGATCCAAACCCGATCAATCTGAGCCAGCCCATTGCCGTAATTCGCCTCGGCAGTATGCAGCAATGTCGGATCGATTATGGTGTCGTCACCTGAGACGTCGCCTGAATCGGCAGCACCGGCTGACGGATCCGAGCGCGATCCACGATTGCCAGAAAACAACATATTCTCGTACTGATCGCATACCGGCTTCACTTCACCGAACGCCACCACCCCGCCGCGATCAAGATATAATGCTTTGGAACAAAGCTTTTTCACGCCCTCGATGTCATGCGACACGAACAACAAGGATGTGCCTTTCTCGATAAAGGACTCGATCCGCCTGTGACATTTACGCTGAAATGCAGCATCGCCGACTGCTAACGCCTCATCGACGATCAAGACATCTGGACGCACAGCAGTCGCGACCGCGAATGCCAGCCTTACCTGCATGCCGCTTGAATAGGTGCGCACCGGCTGGTCGATGTAATCGCCGATATCCGCAAATGCCTCTATTTCAGGCATGAGTGTTTCAAGCTCATCTAGCTTGTGCCCAAGCAACTGACCAGCCATAAAGACATTCTGTCGGCCGGTGAAATCTGGATGAAATCCCATCCCGAGTTCCAGCAAAGCAGCTACGCGTCCACCCAGGCCGACGCTGCCTGTTGTAGGCTTAGTTGTCCCAGTGATCATTTTGAGCAGAGTGCTTTTCCCAGCACCGTTGACTCCAATGATGCCGACTGCCTCGCCAGGCTCCACCGTCAGGTTGATATCTTGCAACACCCAATGCAGGTTATGACGGGACTTTCCGCGTGGGTCGAGCCATTCCCAGAGTCTCGCCCAGCGACTGGAATACTGCTTATAGGCCTTGCCGAGGTTGGATATGATGACGCTGCTCATTAGATCTCGTCCACAATTTCACCGGCATGTTTGCGGAAGAGCCGAAAGCCCACAAGGTTGGCCACCACCGCGAGCGAGACTACCAGCCAGAGACTGCTCCACTGCGGCCAGAGCCCATGGATAAAAATCCCTTGATAGGCTGCAATCAGGCTGGCCATTGGGTTGTACTGCATGAGGCCTTGGGCTGATGCCGGCAAGATACTGATCGGGTAAACAATCGGTGTGAGCCAAAACCAAAACTGCAAAATAACATTAAATAAATGGCCAACATCTCGGAAAAAGACATTGAGAACGCCCAAAATAATCCCAAGGCCAATCGAGAATGCCATCTGAATAAGAAGCAATGGAATTAGAGCCAAATATGCGAAACCAGGAAAATTTCCGGAAACGATAAGAAAAGCGCTGACTAATCCGAAGATAATCAGGAAGTTAATAGTAGCGTTCAGCACAACTACCATCGGCAAACATAAGCGCGGAAAGTTGAGCTTCTTCAGTAGGTTTGCATATTCAAGAAATATATTTTGTGCGCGTCCAGTAATTTCCGCGAAAAGCCCCCAAGTTATTACTCCCGCGAACAAATAGATACTGTATGCGAGCGTGCTATCGCTGCCTGGCAGTCTAGCTTTCATAATGTTCGAAAAGATAACAGTGTAAACAACAACCATCGCAAGGGGATTTAAGACGGACCACGTCGCTCCCAGCAGAGAGGCACGATACTTCGACTGGAAGTCACGTTTAACGCTGCCAAGAATGAAACCTCGGTAGGCCCATAGAGGCAGAAGCATACTAACCATTAAATTCTCCAGTTCCGTCTTGGAAACTCACAATGCTATCCTCACCCAAGATACGGATCAATTTGTGCATTAAGTTGTTCGTAGTGTATTCCGCCAAGCATGGTGACCGTTGCCTATGGCTAGCTATCCTGAAAGTCGAATCATTGGTTTTGATCTCAAACTTCTTATCACTGCCGATCAACGTCTGCTTCGCCGTCCTTAGAAATCACTCCGATTAGCAACCCTCTTCACAGTTGATGCTTCCCATTCTCATCAACTATCTGTGTTGATCACCTCTCCCGGCGTGAATTGTAAACTGCCGAACAAACTTATCGCGAGGCTTTGAAATCGGCAAACAGGATGCGGACTTCGACTGGAAGAAGGGATCAAGGATCAATAGCAAGATACGAGCCCCTGGTGATGTGAGAAGCGATCGCTCCATAAAATTGCATTCCCCTCTGACTTACCGCTGCAGATAGCACAGAAAGACCCCCAACACTGAAAGGATTGTGTCCACGCCCCGGACGCCCAACCGGGTACCTCATCATTCGAGGCAACTCAAATTACTGAGGAAACTGGACGAATGTACAGGACCATCGACATCCCCACTTTCCGAGAAGATGCGCGGCCAAGTTTGCGCAATTCTGTCCCGTGATCTCTGCAACCAGCGACTTTTCCGCCAAGTGGAGCTCGGCCGAGTTCGCTGGTTCGCATTCGTTCTCTGGCATTAACGCCTTTCAGATAAGTTGACAAGCTCTGGCTTGAACAGAGCCTAGGCCAAGTATCTGACTCGGATTTTCGTGCCCGCTTCCTCATCTTTTTGCGCAATCCTAAAGGGGCACTCCACCATCATCAACGGCAAAGAAGGCCGCTGGTGACGATGGCGTGAATACAATGTTCTCTCGAACCTTAGAGATTTATTGCGAGATAGCTAATAATGGTCGCATCACTTCCTCAGCCGCTTCAAATCGGCTTCAACCATCTCGATGATCATCTCTTCAAGCGTGATCTTGGCTTCCCAGCCAAACTGTTGGCGGGCCTTGGTCGGATCACCCAGCAAAATATCGACTTCAGCGGGGCGGAAGAGTTCCGGATCGATAATCAAGTGCTCGTCCATATTCAGCCCGGCATGCTTGAATGCGAATGCACACATGTCGCGTACGGTTGTGGTTCGTCCGGTGGCGATAACATAGTCATCGGCGACGTCCTGCTGCAACATCAGCCACATTGCCCGGACATAATCTCTGGAATGTCCCCAATCCCTCTTGGCATCAATGTTCCCGAGGCGAAGTTCGGTTGACAGGCCTAACTTGATACGTGCCACCGTGTCGGTGACTTTTCTTGTCACGAATTCGATACCACGCAGCGGAGATTCGTGATTGAACAAGATACCGCTTGAAGCATGCAGGCCGAAGCTTTCACGATAGTTCACCGTTAGCCAGTGGCCGTAAAGTTTAGCAACCGCGTAGGGAGACCTGGGGTAAAAAGGGGTCTTCTCCGACTGCATCGGCTCCTGAATAAGACCATACATCTCCGAGGAGGACGCCTGATAGAAACGCGCATCGGGCCGCTCCAGACGGATCGCCTCGAGAACGTTTGTCACGCCCAACCCCGTGACTTGCCCGGTCAACAATGGTTGCTGCCAAGACGATTTGACAAAGGACTGTGCAGCCAGATTGTAAACTTCGTCAGGACCGATGTCCTTCATGCTTCTGATAAGGCCTGAAAGATCGAGCAGGTTCCCATCGACAATTCGAACGTGCCGATCGATCCCCAACCATTGCAAGCGGCTCAGGTTGACGTCTGAAGAGCTTGATCTACGTGCGAGACCGTGAACCTCGTAACCTTTCTGCAGCAATAACTCCGCAAGATAGGCTCCATCTTGTCCTGTAATCCCTGTTATCAACGCTTTCTTCGCCAACTTCTTCTCCTTCTTTGGCCAACGACAAGACTCGATAGTAATTCTATAACGCTAGACAAGGCGCCACCTAATCCGCCCCCATTTAGCTGCTCTAGAATATGAAAACAACGAGTAAAGCTACCCTTTTGCACATTGATGCGCACATAACGACCAGGGCAATCAAAGCGCCACGGGTAAGTTAGCGCTTTTTTGGCCTAAAGTGGCAAACAGCTGCACGAAACGCTACCCGTCGCCATCGTTATTCCCCTGCTGTGGTTCTCATTCCATCCGACGCCGCTTCCGCGTTCACTTGAGGCTGCGGACGGTTGAGGATATGCCGACCACGCGCGGCATCGTCGTCTCGCATGAGTTGATTTACTCCGCGACCGAGAAATTCGCCTCCGGTTCACCGAGAAAAGCCGGCACCGTTCGGTCGTCACGACGCGACTCATCGTCCCGCTTCCTGCCCCAATTCGAAGACAACGCCGATTTGGCGTTGCCATTCAGGCTACGTATTTTCGTAGTCTTCGCGATACCACTCGACGAAGCGGCGCACTCCTTCTTCGACGTCAATTACCGGCTTGAAGCCGGTCAGCGCGACCAGAAGATCCGGCACGGCGAAGGTGCGATGCACGTCGCCCGGCTGGATCGGCAGCATCTTGCGGATGGCCGGCTTGCCGAGGGCGGCCTCGATAGTTTCGACGAAATCCATAAGCTCGACCGGCTGGCCTCCGCCGATGTTGACGACCCGGAATGGCGCCTGGCGTGAAAGCGTGTCTGTCACCACCGGCGACACCACCCGGTTTTCTTCCGAGGGAATGACGCGCATCAACCGGACGATGCCTTCGACGAGATCGTCGATGTATGTGAAGTCGCGGCTCATCTGGCCTTCGCCATAGATCTCGATAGGCTGGTCCTTGTTGATAGCGCTGGCAAACTTGAACAGCGCCATGTCCGGCCGACCCCAAGGGCCGTAGACGGTGAAGAAGCGGAAGGCCGTTGTCGGCACATGGAAGAGATGGGCGTAGCTGTGGGCCATCAACTCCATGCTCTTCTTCGTCGCCGCATAGACGGTCATCGGCTCATCGGCCTTGTCGCTCTCGGCGAAGGGGATCTTCTCGTTGGCGCCGTAAACGGAAGAGGTCGAGGCGAGCAGCAGGTGCTTCGGCTGTAGCGTCCTTGCAAGTTCCAGCACGTTGAAGGAGCCGGCGAGATTGGAGTCCACATACGATCTCGGATTCTCAAGGCTGTAGCGGACGCCCGCCTGGGCGGCGAGGTGGACGATGACATCCGGCTCGGCCAGCTCAGCGGCCTTGTCGAGCGCCGCCTTGTCTTCCAGCATCCCGACGACGGGCTTAAACCCGTTGGAACGGGACAGGATGGCGTGGCGCTTCTCCTTCAGGCTGATGTCGTAATAGGGCGTAATGCCGTCGAAGCCGACGACGAAATGGCCTTCGTCAAGCAGGCGTTTCGCCAGATGGAAGCCAATGAAGCCCGCGGTGCCCGTGACGAGATAACGCATGCTCAAACCTCTCCCTTGCCGTCAAGATCCATGGCTGGTCTGCCGACGGAGGCATATTGGAAGCCATGCTTTGCGATCTCGTCCCTACGGTAAATGTTCCTGAGGTCGACGAGGAGGGGAGTGTTCATGACGGTCCTGAGGCGGGCGAAGTCGAAGGCTCGGAACTGGTTCCATTCGGTAACGATGACGAGGGCATCAGCACCCTTTGCAGCGGCATAGGCGTCGTCAGCGTAGGTGATGGCGTCGATGACCTTGCGGGCATTGTCCATGCCTTCTGGATCGTAGCCGGTCACCGATGCACCGGCATCTTGCAGCGTCTGGATGATGGAGATCGCGGGGCTGTCGCGCATGTCGTCGGTGTTCGGCTTGAAGGTGAGGCCAAGGACTGCCACTGTCTTGCCACGGACCTCACCACCGAGCGCGGCAATCACCTTGCGGCCCATGGCACGCTTGCGGTTGTCGTTGATGGAGATGGTGGTCTCGATCAGGCGCACCGGGCTGTCATGGTCCTGGGCTGTCTTGGTCAGCGCCAGCGTGTCCTTCGGGAAGCAGGAGCCGCCGTAGCCGGGTCCCGCATGCAGGAACTTGGCGCCGATGCGGCCATCGAGGCCGATGCCGCGGGAGACTTCCTGGACATTGGCGCCGACCTTTTCGCACAGGTCCGCCATTTCGTTGATGAAGGTGATCTTCATGGCGAGGAAGGCATTGGCGGCATATTTGATCAGTTCGGAAGTACGCCGCTCGGTGAAGAGCAGGGGCGCCTGATTGAGGTAGAGCGGCCGATAGACCTCGGTCATGACCGGGCGGACACGCTCGTCATTGAGGCCGATGACGATGCGGTCGGGACGCTTGAAGTCCTCGATGGCGGCTCCTTCGCGCAGGAATTCGGGATTGGAGACGACAGCGACGTCGGCCTGCGGGTTGGCCTCGCGGATGATGCGCTCGACCTCGTCGCCGGTGCCGACGGGAACGGTGGACTTGGTGACGATGATGGTGAAGCCCTTGACGTGGGCGGCGATCTCGCGGGCGGCGGCATGGACGTAGGAGAGATCGGCATGGCCGTCGCCGCGCCGCGACGGGGTCCCGACGGCGATGAAGACGACATCGCTGGCCGCGACGCTCCCCTTGACGTCGGTGGAGAAGGATAGGCGGCCGTCGCGGACGTTTTCGTCGACAAGTTGCTCAAGGCCGGGCTCGAAGATAGGGATGTCACCGCGCTTGAGCGCCTCGATCTTGCTCTCGTCCTTGTCGACGCAAATCACGTCATGGCCGAAATCCGCAAAGCAGGCACCGGATACAAGCCCAACATAACCCGATCCTATCATCGTAATGTGCATAGAAATTCAATCCTTTTGCAAGTGTCGAGAACAATGACCCGACGCGACATCGTCATTGGCTATCACCTGCGCTTATACATAGAGCTTGCGGTGCCGCCTATATGCGATGGGGTGCTGCAGCACAAGCGTCACAATTGCGAGAATTCATAATGGATTAGACCCTATGCTCGCGGGCGCGCCGAGCCTTGTTCGCTGGCTGACCATTGTGGTCATCCTGCACCGATCCTCTACCCCTACCGCAAACCCGTTCTGGCTCAATTGTGATCGCCAGCATCTATGATTGCTAGGAGATTTCCAACGGTATCGTCGATGCCGCGGACGGAGCCATCTACCCTCACCTCCGGCTGCTCGGGCGGCTCGTATGGACTGTTTATGCCTGTCATGTTCGGAATCTGTCCGTTACGGGCCTTCCTGTATAAGCCTTTTGGATCCCGCTCCTCGCAAACTTCTAGCGAGGTATCAACGAAGACCTCGACGAAGTTCCCCTCACCGATCAATTCCCTAGCCATTTGGCGTTCGCGTCTGAAAGGTGAGATAAAGGCCGTCAAGACCACAATACCGGCATCCATCATCAATTTCGCCACTTCCGCGATGCGGCGTATGTTCTCGACACGGTCGGCGTCTGTGAAGCCAAGATCCTTGTTCAATCCCAGCCGCACGTTGTCGCCATCCAGAATATAGGTTCTGCGACCGGCTTTATGAAGTTCCCGCTCAAGAGCGTTGGCTATGGTCGATTTTCCCGATCCTGACAGACCGGTAAACCAGATCACCTTGCCGGCATGGCCATTCAGCCGTTCGCGATCGGCCCTCGTGATAGACAATGCCTGGCGGTGCACGTTCTGGGCGCGCCTGAGATTGTGCCGAATCATTCCTGCAGCAAGAGTCGCATTGCTGAAACGATCGATCAGAATGAAACTTCCAAGCCCTTTCGACTGCAGGTAGCTATCGAAAACGAGAGGGCGGCTAACCGAGATGTTGCAGACGCCAATATCATTTGACGTAAGTTGTCGTGTAGCCTCATGCCCCAGCGTGTTGATATCGACGCGATGTTTGATGCCGGAAATTGATGCGGTGGCCGACTGGGTGGACAGTTTAATGTCGTAAGTCCGTCCGACCAGCCCAGGATCTGGGTCCATCCAGACAATTGTCGCTTCAAAATGATCGCTCATATCCAGCGGCCTGTCGGCAAGCGAAAGGACGTCACCGCGCGACACGTCGATATCACGATCTAGGCTCAATGTGATGGCGCTGCCCTCAGGCGCCTCTGTCATGCCTCCGTCCATAGTGATTATTTCCGCGATTTCGGAGACTTCGCCGGACGCAGCGTTTCTGATTGCATCACCTACGCGCGCTGTACCCTCCAGGACCGTTCCGCAAATGCCACGAAAGCTAGCATCTGGCCTGTTTATCCACTGGACGGGGAAGATGAAACGGTCGGAGGGTGCTTGGCGCACCTTGACCGTCTCCAGTTGTCCAAGCAGGGTCGGACCATCATACCACGCCATTTTAGCTGATCGGTGCGTTACGTTCTCGCCGTTCAAGGCACTGACCGGGATAGGCGCGAATGTTTCGAAGTTCAGAGTGGCTATAAAGTCGGCCATGGTCTCTGACAACCGAGCTGAAATCTCTCGGTCATATTCGACTGTGTCCATCTTGTTGATCGCCAGCACCAGATGACGAACACCGAGCAAGGACGCCAGGTAAGCGTGCCGTTTGGTTTGCGGAAGCAATCCTTTTCGGGCATCCACCAGCAGAATCGCCAGATCCGCGGTCGAGGCGGCGGTCACCATGTTGCGCGTGTACTGCTCGTGACCAGGCGCATCCGCGACGATAAATTTCCGTCGGGATGTCGAGAAAAACCTGTGCGCAACGTCGATCGTAATGCCTTGTTCGCGCTCGGCGGACAGGCCGTCAACAAGCAATGCGAAGTCGATGTTCTCGCCTTGAGTGCCGTATCGCTTTGAATCTGCCCTCAATGCGTCAAGCTGGTCGTCCGCCAATACCTGCGATTCCCAAAGCAGACGTCCTAGAAGGGTACTCTTGCCATCATCCACGCTGCCACAAGTGATAAAACGCAACAGATCCTGCGACCGCTGCTGAAAATTGAAAGCTTCGAGTACTTCTTGGGTCGTTCTAGCCGGAGCGGCTGGATTTCGGATTGCGTTTCGCATCAAAAATATCCCTCGGCCTTCTTTTTTTCCATGCTCGAACTAGAACCCATATCAATCAGGCGTCCCTGTCTTTCGCTCGAGCGAGACTGCAGCAACTCCGCTACTATCTCTGGAATAGTAGATGCTTCCGATTCAATCGCGCCGGTGAGGGGGTAGCAACCAAGCGTCCGAAAGCGCACTTTGCGGGCGCAGATCTGTTCGTTGGGCAAAAGCTGCATGCGATCATCGTCAACGACCAAAAGCATGCCGTTTCGATTCACGACCGGTCGCTCTTTGGCGAAATAGAGGGGTACGATGGGAATGGCTTGTTCATGGATGTATTGCCATACATCGAGCTCGGTCCAGTTTGAGAGCGGGAACACGCGAATACTTTCGTCCTGTCGCTTACGGGTATTGTAAAGGTTCCAGACTTCCGGCCGCTGGTTCTTCGGATCCCAGGCGTGATTGCGGGCCCGAAAGGAGAATATGCGCTCCTTTGCACGCGATTTCTCTTCGTCGCGCCGCGCACCACCGAAAATGACATCGAACTTATGAAGGTCGAGAGCCTGCTTCAGCCCTTCAGTTTTTGTGATGGATGTATGGAGTTCCGCCCCATGGTCGAATGGGTTGATATCCTTTTCGATAGCCTCTGGGTTTGTGTGAACGATAAGCTCAATTCCGCTTTCCGCCCGAATGCGGTCCCGGAACTGATACATCTCGCGGAACTTCCATCGCGTATCTACATGAAGGAGAGGAAACGGTGGTCCCGCAGGAAAGAAGGCCTTTCGCACCAGATGAAGGAGAACAGAACTATCTTTTCCAAGGGAATATAGCAGCACGGGATTGCGCGCTTCCGCATACGCCTCCCTGATAATGAAGATGCTCTCGGCCTCAAGTCGTTTTAGGTGATTGGACATTGATGACACAGGGGGGGTGGAGGCAGTGGCCAGCATGGGCGACATATAGCTCAGCAGTTGGACGCCGATACTATCGCTGGAAGGGATTTCGCGACAGAACTGTGTCACAGCCGCGTGCGGAAAGACGGCGATCGGCTTGCCGACATGCTCCCGCAGTTTTTTCAGTGCAATCTCAACTTCCGCTGAGGTAACCGGCGTTGTCATGGGCACCCAGAAACGCGATCCACGCGCGTCGTTGGCATGCAGGCATGCGAACTGTCCTCGCTCGAAGATCTGCACGAATAGAACAAGCGTTCGCTTGGAGCGCTGCCGTTCCAACTCGGAATTCAAAACAATCTGTATGGGATGCCCTCCGAATTCATCCCGCAGATCCTCGGCTATCAGAGCTGGTGGCAGAATGCCCAGCTCATGTAACCGTCGCTCGGCAGTGCGCTTTGTGTCGGCCTTGCCGATGGCCTGGAGGTATTGAAAGGCCAGCTCCGTATTCCAGACTCGATCGCCAATCAAATGGAGAGCAGCTTCCTGGTCACTAGTTTGTCGCATTTTGCGAAGTCCGAATTTCGATGACAGTAGAATTGGCCGTATCAAGTATCATGATGCGATTTAATTCGCCAGATGCATATTGCGTCAAACCTTGGGCGTCGACCCATAAACTCTGACACCAGATTCTCGTGGCGGCGAGCTTGCGGCGGCGAGGTAACTTTTGGGGCGTTCGGGATCCCACGGAACTGTTTGATCCTGTTGAAAAATCTCTCAACGAGGTGCGCTGCCAGTGAACCCAGCAGGTGGATATGAAGGGGCCCCTTGTCTTCGGCGGGATGTTGGCCCGAGGCTTTTCGCTCGGCGGCCTTGGCTCGAATGGCATTGCTGTCATAACCCACCCTTGTCGGCCAGGAGGAAATCTCAGATATCTCCTTCGTTCGTGAGCGCGTCGGCCTCGGCGCAGTCGGCGATCTATCCGCCGGCAGTCGGAGGGCGACGATGTGGTCGTCGTAAAGCCTCCGACCCCAGATCCCGGTATTGCGCGAGCCTTAGGTGGTCGACGGACCGTAGCGTGCCAAGGGCTCAAGGCAACCCTTTCGGAACCGCCAGAGGACGTGGCGGGGTGCGCGAACCCTCCCGCCGCTGCTCATCGCAGATTTGCAAAATGTGACGATAGTGAAACCCCTCAAGTGCGCATTGAAATGGATGATCACATCGCTGCTTTGGTCTGTGTAGATGGATCATCGGGAGAAACAAGGTCGACGTGGCTCACTCCAAGTGCCTGGGCCAATTCATAAAGGGTAACGACAGTGGGATTGCGTTTTCCGCGCTCTAGCCCACTGAGATATTGCTGGCTGTAGCCTGATCGCGTTTCAATATCCTCCTGCGTCAGGCCCTTCTCCCGACGTAGGCGAGCAAAATTGCGACCGACCAGTTTACGCATGTCCATGCTCGAAAGATCGCAATTTGGACACTATAAGTTTATCAACTATAGTATGTAAAATGAGGTCGTTTGCAGGAAACGACGCGAACATGGAACTGCGCCAACTCTCCTACTTCAAAGCGGTGGCCGAGGAACTGCACTTCGGCCGGGCGGCAGCCAGGATGTGCATTGCCCAGCCGGCCTTGAGCAATCATGTGATGTCGCTGGAAAGGGAGCTTGGCTGTCCGCTGTTCATCCGCTCGACCAGAAGGGTGGAACTGACCAGGGCAGGGGAAACCTTCTACGATCGCTGTGTGCGGATCCTGAGCGACATCGAACCCGGGCTGCCGGCGGCAGCCGCATCCGCCAGATCAGGATCGGCAGCATCTACCCGGCCACCATGGGCATGCTGCCAACCTTCCTTGCCAAGATCGCCCGCAAGTATCCCGATGTCCACATCCATATCGCGTCGGGCAATACCGGCGAGATCATCCGCGGCCTGGAGACCGGCCAGCTCAATCTAGGCTTCATCCGCCCGGTGGAAAACATCGGCTCCTTGCGCTTCGTCTCGCTTGCGCATGAGCGCTACTACCTGGCGGTTGGCCATGCCAATCCGCTGGCAGCCAGGGACGAGATCAGCATCGATGATCCACGCACTCAGAAGATCATCGCCTTCAACCTGCAGAACCTGTTGCGCCGCGTTGCCTTCCTTCAACCCGGTGAGGATATCGCATGCTTAACCCCTCTTGACGGACGGAATACGATTATACAACGGAATACGATTATACAACGGAACGCTACTTCAATGAGAAGTTCGCCGAATACGACCTCACCGCCAACATTGCCTTCAGCTGCGATGATACCTATGTGCTGGTGTCGCTGGTCTCCGCCGGGCTTGGCATCGGCTTTGCCCCGGAATGGACACTTGATCTTCCCAATCGCGGCTTCGAACTGAAGAAGGTAAGCGGGATCGACTTCCGGATCGGGCTTGGGATCGCCTGGAGCAGGATCCTATGGAGAGCGGATAGCCGCCTGCACCGTGGCAGAGAGCTTTCGCAAAAATTTGAGCGTGTGGGGCGGTTGTAGTAACTGGAGGCATTGATAATCGCTAATTTAGCGACCATCTCACAGCTTCCGGGATCTGCGTTTCCCGACCAAGGTCGATGCGGTTTACAGGAGAGCGACATGCTGCGCCCGAAATTACTCATGCTCATCATGGCGGTAGTCTACATCGGAATTTACGCTGTCGCGACATTGGGCGTAAGCGGGTTTCGGATCTAGCCAAGATGCCGGACTGGTTGCACGCGAGGGTGACATAGATGTTGTCACGTGCACGATCTCGCGAGCTGCCTGCGCCATCGGGCTTGAACATCATCGGACGGAGTATTTCCGTGAATTGCTCCTGGACAAGCCTTCACGGCGACCATGGACTGGTCTATGACGTCTGCAACCCTTCGTCGTCTACCTTCACAGAACCTAATGCAAGGAGAACTCGTATGGCGGAACTGTCGGTCTATATTGGTTGGGATTCCCGAGAAGATATTGCCTACCAGGTTGCGAAGGAATCGCTGCTGGAGCATGCGTCGATCGACGTCGATGTACACCCGATCAAGCTGCAGGAGCTCGTCGATCGCGGTGTTTATACGCGACCAGTTGATCCCCTGGCCTCGACCGAGTTCACCTATTCGCGCTTCTTCACGCCGTGGCTTGCCGGTTACAAGGGCTGGGCCCTGTTCTGCGACTGCGATTTCCTGTTCTTTGGAGACGTGGCTGACCTGCTGCAGTACCGGAATGAGGATCAGGCCGTTGCATGCGTACATCATGACTACACGCCAAAGGAAGGCGTGAAGATGGATGGCAAGGTCCAGACGACATACCCACGGAAGAACTGGTCGTCGTTCATGCTCTTCAATTGTGACCATCCTTCCACTCGCAAGCTGACGCCGGAACTGATCAATGCTGAAACGGGTGCGTTTCTGCATCGCCTTCAATGGGCCGATGACCGCGAGATCGGAGAAATTCCGGAAGAATGGAACTGGCTGGAAGGCTGGAGTTCAAAGCCATCTACCGGCTATCCCAAGGGGGTCCATTACACCAATGGGGGCCCGTGGTTCAAAAACTGGCAGGAGGTCGAATACGCTGACAGGTGGCTCGACAAGGCGCTCGCCATCGATCCTCGGTTCGCTCCGGTGTGACGCTTGAATCTCGGCTTTCTTGTCAAGCTCCGCTGGATGCTCTCGCGCCGCTCCTTTAGCATCGGACACGCACCCAATATGCGCTATTGGCCTCGATTCCGGGGCCGGGGCCGTATAGAAATTGGCGACAGGTTTACGACTCGTTGTGGCGTGATCGTCGATGCCCAAAGTGGGCAAATCAACATCGGAAATGATGTCTCGATCAATGACTATTCCATCTTGCTGGGACACGGCGGAATCAAGATCGGCGACAATGTGCGTATCGCCGCCCACGTCGTCATAGTTGCGTTTGAGCACAACTACGAGGATCCGACGGTGCCAATACGCTTGCAGTCTGTCAGGAAAGAGGCTGTTGTGATTGGTGACGATGTCTGGATTGGAGCAGGCGCCAAGGTGCTCGCGGGCTCTCATATCGCCCGCGGCACGGTCATCGGGGCAAACAGTGTGGTGAAGGGGAGAACGGTTCCCTATGGTGTGTATGTGGGAGCACCTGCGCGCCTTGTAAAAACAAGGACAGGCAAACATGCGAGATCAGAGGCCGTCGATCCACCCGTTCGAGTGCAAGCGTTTGGCTAGGAAGACAAGACATGCGGTTGAACGATGAGCGGACCTGACGTCAACGATTTACAGGCGACAAATGCAATTCCTCCGAGGGAAGTCAACTCGGAGGAATGGCGGTCGTTTTTTCTCGGCTACAGTCACATCGTCCTGGTCGCAAACAGCGATGAGGTCGATATCAACGAGCTAACCTCGCGGTTTCCGGACACGACTCTCTTCATCTTCTTCAACAAAGTTTACAAGGTCCTGAGCGAACCGTTCATGCGCAGTGCCATTCTGGTGTCGCGAAGCGGAACGCTAGGAGCAAACCTCGTCAAAAGCGGCAAGGTGTCGAGGGTTCTCGAATACTTCGACAAAAACAGCTTCCTCGGGATCATCAATTTGGCAATTGGTGATCGCGAAAAGTTTAGCCCCGAATCCGAATTCGGAGGCGTGGCCGTCAGGCATCTCGATTTGACGGCCCTGTTTGCTCCGTTTTATCCGAAGACCAGTCTTCCGACGAGCGGATTTGCGCTGTGCTTCTGGCTCGCCAACCTTCAGCTGCCAGCAACGATCACCCTGGCTGGCTTCTCTTCCAAGCGAAGTGAACGCTATCAGGTTCTCGACGTTCACGACTGGACGTACGAACAGGTGGTCCTGCGGCTCATGTATCGCCGCGGGAAGATTGACATCATTGGCCGCGAACGGACCAATCCTTATGCCGATCTGGCGACGCACTTTCCGGAATACTCTCCAGGCGAAATTGCCCTGACGGCGAACGAAGTGCTGTCGGAGCGCCTCGTGAACCTGAGCTCGATCGTTGACCGGCTGATGCATGTGACGAGGTTTCTGCGGTTCATCGACAGGACTTACAAGAAACTGAAGCCGAAGACGCGAAAACAGCGGCGATGGGACGCGATGGAAGGCAAATAGGTACTCACCTGGCCATCAGGCGCCTGCCACTATGAGATGACAGGTTAATTTGAAACCCGGCGGCCAGCGGTCTCAACGATCCGATCCGAAATCTCGTCATCCCGGTGGAACTCGTCCTTCGCCTGTCTCACTGAAGGGCTCACGCCTAGTGAGCGGCAGCTCTTCCTGTGTCCCTGTCAAAATTAGATGCACAGACGAACCGCTATTCCTTCGACTTGATCAGGCTACGCCAATCCTGAGAAGGTCGTGGAAATGCACGAGGCCGATCGGTCGGTTGTCGTCATCGATGACGATCAGTGCTCCGATGCTGTGCTGGTTGAGCTTCGCCAGCGCCGCGGTTGCCAGCACGTTTGGCTTCACTGTCTTCGGCGTTCGGGTCATGATATCGTCAACCAGCAATTCGGAGAGATTGCGCGTCAGGTTGCGAGCAAGGTCGCCTTCCGTGACGATGCCGCAGAGACGACCGTCATCCTCCATGATCCCAACGCAACCGAAGTGCTTACGTGAGAGCGTCGAGATCGCTTCCGGGACTGACGTCCCCCTGCGCACCAACGGCACGCGATCGCCCGTATGCATGATATCGGCGACATGGCTGAGGCTTGCACCGAGTTTGCCACCCGGGTGGAAAACATGAAAATCGCGGGCGGAGAAACCGCGCGCTTCCAGAAGCGCGATTGCCAGCGCGTCACCCATGGCGAGCTGCATCAATGTCGAGGTCGTCGGCGCAAGTCCATGCGGGCAGGCCTCTGCCTCGTTCGGCATCAGCAGAGTGATGTCGGCCGCTGACGCAAGCGACGACTTCTCCGAGCAGGTGACGGCGATGAGGGGAATCGAGAAGCGGCGCGTATAGGCAACGATGCTGCGAATTTCGGCACTTTCCCCGCCCTTGGAAAAGGCAAGAACCAGGTCGGTCGTGCTGATCATCCCGAGATCGCCGTGGTTTGCCTCAGCCGCGTGGACGAAGAACGCTTGTGTCCCGGTCGAAGCCAGAGTGGCCGCGATCTTCACCCCGATATGACCACTCTTGCCGACGCCCGTGACGATCACACGACCGGTGATCCCGTTGATCGTTTCGATGGCACGCATAAACGGAGCGGCGAGACCATCATCGAAAGCACGCTCCAGCGCCTCAAGAGCCCGTCTTTCGGTGCTAACCGTCCGCTTCGCAGACGCCAGAACACCATCCTCGATGACATTTACTGCGGTCTTGTTCATGGTACGGTGTTAGCGGTTTTCAGCCGCCAAGTCTATTTCGCGAGCGACGCACTCTGCTTTCTCAGCCGATGGGCTGCAGATTTTTCGCTGAATCGCGTCGTTGGAGGCAAATTCCGGAAACTCTTGCGGAAGGCCAACGAAAGACCGTCGGCATGATCGTTGGTGCAATGCTTTGTGGCTCGAGCACAACGAAGGGAAAGTGGTCACGCCAACGCGGCCGCTGCCTTATCGATTCATCTGATCAGATCGTGCCTGCGGTGACAGTTGCCTGGGGGTGGGCGGGAACACTCTGGTCGTGATTGGCGGGGCGTTGAAGCCGCGTGGAGTCCTGGCGGACGAATATTTGTCGTGGCTGCGAGATTGGACTTAACAGCGTCTCAGGGAGGATGATCCAACGTGGCAACGAAATTGGCGCGGCGACGCGACCGGTGAGGCTCCACGCTGTCGAAAAGCTAGGTTGTTCGCGGATCCCACAAGGGCAACCCCACCGACTGGGCAACGTTCGGATCAGCCGTGAAGACGGGCAATCTCTGGTCGCGAAATATTTGCAATGCTTCCAAATCTGTTTCTTGATGCATGCGAGAAAGATTCAACGAGTTGTATTTGTGGCCCTTGGAAAGAGGGTCGATCCCGGTGAGAACCACGTTTGCTGCCCCGCTCGCCAGCGCAAGAGCCGCGCCGACAATGCCGTTTGACCACTTGGCTTCGCCTTCCAGTTCCAGATTCAATCTTCCTGTCATCCGATGCATCAGGGCAATGCGTTCATGGCGGCTGATCAGTGCAAGTTCGTTGTAACGATAGTCGAACGCCTCAAGTCCTCTAAGGAGCCGCTCCCGCTCGTGTCGCCAATTGAGAAGGCAAAGAAGTCCGGTTTTCTGATGCTGTAGCACCCGGCGAACCTCGACTGCAGCGGGATTGAGCCCTTCAATCTGATTGAACTGCATCAATGTCACATCAGGCGGGTGAGGCAACCAGCCCTGAGCAGCAATTTGGGAGGCGTTGATGGTCAATACCCGAAATGAATCGTCCCAGCCCAGAGGCTTGGTGGAGAAGGGCGCAGAGCCGGTAACGACAACCGTCTTTCCAAGAAGGAGGCGCTCTAGGTTGGGGACTCGTGGTGCCGCGAGCCGATACCGCACCCAGCGCGTAAAATAGCGCCTGGTGCGTGTCAGTCCATCAACATCCATCATGCTCAGAATTCCTTAAATTCGAAACATCCTGATTCCGCGACCGGTACAATCGTTGAACAAACCGGGTGCAAAGACAAGCGTATTAGCCCGATTAGAGATGATTTGGCTTCGGATGCCGGTCTGCTGCCGCACCACCCAAAACGACATCTGCTTGAGAAGTCGTCTGCGCGCCGCCCGATGCGGACTATGTCCTCCGGTTCATC